>WNFR01003227.1_pt1 | contig 16935 bp, 15 predicted proteins | sample 5400221 | NCBI WGS metagenome assembly WNFR01 (sample SAMN13153357, study PRJNA577476) | soil metagenome | isolation source: 40 cm soil under Madrone tree | place: USA:California | collected 2016-06-14
AATTAAACCCATTGAAGCGCGCCATCCGCGTAATCCGTGAGATCGGCGGCTAATTTTTCCCCATTGGCGTCATTCGCGTAATTTGCGGCTAAATCCCTTTATGAAGATTCGAGTGCTTCCTGACGATATCGCCAACCGCATCGCTGCCGGCGAAGTCGTCGAGCGGCCGGCGTCAGTCGTGAAGGAGTTGCTGGAAAATTCTCTCGATGCGGGCGCCGCCAGGATTGCCATCGACGTCGAAGAGGGCGGCCGGCGGCTGGTTCGCGTGACCGACGATGGCGAAGGGATGTCACCTGAAGACGCCCTGGCTTGTTTCGGGCGGCACGCCACCAGCAAGCTTTACGAGCCCGACGATCTCTTCTCGATAAAGACACTGGGTTTCCGCGGTGAGGCCCTTCCTTCGATCGCATCCGTTTCGCGGCTCACGCTCGAGACTCAAACCGATGGCTCAATCGGCACCGCCATTGAAATCGCCGGCGGAAAACTTCTGTCGCAACGCGAACAGGCCTTTCCGCGCGGGACGCAGATCAGGGTCGAAGATCTTTTCTTCAATGTTCCGGCCCGCCGCAAGTTCCTGCGCTCGGAGTCGTATGAGCTGAGCCAGATTACGACCTACTGCACGCACTACGCCCTGGCGTTTCCAGAAATTCACTTTCTGCTGAAGAGCGCGAATTTCGAAATTCTGGCAGCGCCCGCAACCAGCGGTTTTCGGGATCGAATCTTCCAGGTCTTCGGCAAAGATCTGCTGGATCAGATGGTGGAATATAAAAAGGACTATGGGCGTTCGGGCGTGAAGATCCACCTGTTCACATCGCGGCCGCACATTCAGAAGTACAACCGGAATTCGATGTTCTTTTTCATCAACCGGAGGCTGGTGCGTGACAGGATCATTCTCCACGCGATCAGCGATGCGTATCGAAACATCCTGCCCTCGGGAACGTTTCCCGTCGTGATCCTGTTCGTGACGATTCCGTACGAAGATGTCGACGTGAATGTCCATCCGGCAAAGACCGAAGTCCGGTTCAAGCATCAGTCTTTCGTTCACGACGCGATTCGCGATTCAATCCTTTCGGGATTGACCCGGGATAAGACTATTGTCCCGATGGAGAGCGACGCCGGCATAATGTCACCGTTTTCGGTTCCCGTGCCGCAGCCGCGAATCCCGGATTCCTGGTCGGTCGATGATCCGATCGCGCGGGCTCCGTTCGAACTTCAACCGGGGATGCGCATGCCGGGCTCGGGCGAAGAAGTGCCGCTGGCTTTGAATTTCAAAGCGGGAGAATCGATCGAGACGTGCGGGGAACAGGCGGCTGAAGAAGCGCCGACATATCCCGAGTTCGAGCGCGTCATGAGTGAAGTTCGCCCGCTCGGCCAGCTGCGCGACAGCTTCATCATTGCGACAGATTTGTCGGGCCTCATCGTGATAGATCAGCACGTCGCGCACGAGCGTGTTTTATTCGAAGCATACCTGCGACAAAAGCTTGCAGGAAAGCTCGATATCCAGCGATTATTAATGCCCATCGTGGTTCAGTTGCCGCCGCGGCAGCTTGTGATCCTCGACAGTATTATTCCGGAGCTGGCGCAGAACGGTTTCGAAGTCGAGCCATTCGGCCCGAAGACCATCGCGATCAAGACGGCTCCCGCCGTATTGAAGGCGGCGGCCGTCGAGAAGCTGCTGGTCGAGTTGCTGGACGGGCTCGAGCGCGAAACACAGGTCATGAACATCGATGCGTTGAAGAAGAAAATTGCTGCGACTGTTTCATGTCACGCCGCAATCAAGATCAACACCCCGCTTGATGAAACGAAAATGCGATGGTTGCTCGGAGAGCTCATGAAGACAGATGTTCCAACGGTCTGTCCTCACGGCCGCCCGATCATCCTTCGGTACGATCTGCGAGAAATACTGAAGGCTTTTAAGAGAGCTTAGTGGTTGACAGAACCACGCGCACACTCTAACTTTCTAAAGCGGTTCTGTTGCGTGCTCTTATTGGGCGGAAAAATTCGGGACAACTTTCACGGAAGACGACAAGAACTTTAAAGGAGGAATTTGATGGCAAAGATGACCCAGACCCAGACCGTCGCGGAAATGTCGACGAGAACGGGCCTCAGCAAGAAACAGGTCAAGGACTTTATGGCGTCTCTCATCGATCTTGCGTATCGCGAAGCCAAGAAAGGTGAGTTCGCTGTGCCAGGCCTTGGAAAACTCGTAAAGCAGAAGAGAAAGGCCCGCATGGGACGCAATCCCGCGACGGGTGAGGAAATCAAGATTCCCGCAAAGACGGTCCTGAAATTCCGCGTGGCGAAGGCCGCAAAGGACTCCGTTCTAGGGGCGAAAAAATAACGAAGCCGCGGATTGCGTAATGATGCGGATTGGATCCGCGTCATCCGTAATCCGCGGCCTAAATTCTCTCTGCCGGAAGCAACCCGCCCAAGGCCCAACCAATCGCACCAAGGATCGCCCCGACGACGCAATTCGCCACAAAAGTGATTGTGCGCGAAATCATCGCTGCACCGAGCCCGATGGGTTCAGGGCTGCCGTTGATCGCAACGGGATCGTTGAAGTAGGTGTGGATTCCAGCAAGATAGGAAATCGCGGTCATGGACCAGATCAGCGCCTGCGACACAAAGACAATCATTACGGCAACCAAAATCGATCCGCCAATGCCGTATCCGCGATAGCGCCGGCCAACCGCCGGCCATAAGAGCGCCAAATGCACTTGAAGGATCACCATTGAGAACAGGCGATTCCCGATATCGTAGGACGCTCCAGCCGCTCCCAGCGCCAGTCTGCCGATGAAAAAGAACACCACAAGCAAGAGGGGAAGGCGGATAAAGCCGAATTTCTCTCGCATTGCGGCCGACTGTACGTTATTCGTCGAAGCGGGTCAAGGGCAGGTCAAGAGGCAGAACCGGTGACCCGTAGGTCGTCAGATGACACAATGCGTAGGCCATCATCTACCAGTTTGTAGGCAGACTACGCAGGCCTCTTGGTCTTCTTGGTAGACTCCCAGTTCACGAAGTCCCGTCCGAGAATGAAGAATTTCCGCCCGATCTGGACTATCGGAATGCGATCTTCTTCAATGATTCTGCGGAAATGGCGAATGGAAAATCCGGCCAACTCAGCGGCGGTCGGGATGTCCAGGAACATCTTCGTTCGGGGTTGAGTAGCTGTCATGGTTTCGGTATACATCGTGGGGTTCTCCTCTATACAGACTCTTAAGTGCACTTGACTTGCCAATGTCCCGACACCTGTCCCGCCCCCATACTTTTTCTGACAGCTTTGCTCAATCCAGTTCTCGAGCCCACGAATTCGCGAATCAAATGTTTGAGATGGCTCAAGTTGTGGGTTAAATCGCCTCTGTGGAATGGCACTGGAGCACCTATTGTCTGGGAGAAATTGTCCGTCCTATTCCTACCAGAGCGTTCGTTTCTGTCATTTTTTCGACTAGCGGCCTCGGACGGATGTCAAGAAACTGACGGGAAAGTGGTTCTGGTCTACACCATTTATCACCGGAGTATCCTTATGGGATGGAGTGCCTGTGAAGAGTCTCATTCAACGAATGCCGAAGGCGGAACTGCACCTCCACATCGAAGGGACGCTCGAGCCGGAGTTGATGTTTGAGTTTGCATCGAGAAACCGCGTCGCTCTTACGTACAAATCTCCGCAAGAGGTGAGAAAGGCTTACGAGTTCTCGGACCTTCAGTCCTTCCTCGACATCTATTACGAAGGCACCCGCGTCATGATCCGCGACCGCGACTTCCATGACCTCGCCCATGCTTATTTGAAAAAAGCCCATGAACAGAACGTCCGGCACGCCGAGGTTTTCTTTGATCCGCAGGCGCACACCGAACGGGGTGTGCCCATGCAGGCCATAATCGAAGGCCTGCATCACGCATTTCTTGAGGGTGAGCGGGAATTCGGGATTTCCTCGGCGCTGATTTTGTGTTTTCTACGCCATCTGAGCGCTGCAGCAGCCATGCAGACCCTCGAGGCTGCGCTTCCGTACCGCGAATATTTCTCAGGCGTGGGTCTCGACTCGTCTGAACGAGGTCATCCGCCGGAAAAATTCACAGCGGTCTTTGCCCGGGCCCGCCAGGAAGGCTTGTTTGTCGTTGCTCACGCCGGCGAGGAAGGTCCGCCGGACTATGTATGGCAGGCCCTGGATGCGCTTCAGGCCTCCCGGATTGATCACGGCGTCCGGTGCATGGAGGATCCTGCTCTCGTCGCGCGTCTCCGATCCGAGCGCGTGCCTCTTACGGTTTGTCCGCTTTCCAATGTCAAACTGCGGGTCTTCGATAGGATCGAAGACCACAACCTGAAACAGCTTCTCGACGCCGGCCTTTGCGTGACGATCAACTCGGACGATCCTGCCTATTTCGGCGGCTACATCAACGAAAACTTCCTCGCCATTCACAACGCCTTCGATCTAACCAAAGACGAGCTCCACACCCTGGCGCGCAATTCCTTTGAGGCCGCATTCCTTCCGGAAGAACGGAAACGGCTTATACTCCAGGAATTGGATGAACTTTAAAGGTAGGCGCCGGCTTTAGCCGGTCGCGCGCGCCGGCTAAAGCCGGCGCCTACATGATCAAGACCTTTTGAGGTGAGGCGAGCGCAGGGCTCATGGACACGGCCGGTTTCGTTTCACCGTAAGCGGCCTTCATCCATTCCAGCGTGTATCGAACGCCATCTTCAAGTGCCACTGCGGGCCGGTGATCCAGGTCGCGAATCGCTTTGGTGATGTCCGTTTTCTTGTCTTTCGTGGTGAACGGTTCCGTTTCTTTGTAGATGACGAAGCCGTCGGACTTGCCGAGCAAATTCAGGACCAGATCCGACACGTACTTGATGTCGTGGTGCTCACGGCCGGCGATGTTGTACGCTTCGCCGGGATGAAAATTCGAGACGATGTTGGCCAATGTGCGGACTGCATCCGTCAAATAAGTAAACGTTCGCCGGTGGTTGAGGTAGACCTCATAGGGTGCGCTTTGAAGCGCGGAATAGGCGAACATGCACACAGCTCCAGCGAACGGTGAAAAGTGCTCGCCCGGCCCGTATGTGTTGAACAAACGCACGCGAACGTTCTCGGTATTGGCCATTCGTGAATGATTCATCACCTGGATTTCGGAGACCCACTTGGTGAGGGCGTAGTCGTTGAGCTGGCGAATCTCGTTGTTGTCCATCACATCTTCAGACATCACGCCGTTCCAGTCGCCGTAGACCTCAGAGCTGCTGCAGAAGATCATGCGGAATCGATATATCTCCTGCAGGCGAAGCAGGTTCTTCGTTGCGAGGATGTTGGTGGTCCACAGGTCCTCGTAGAATTCCTCCCCATTGGACCGGCCGGACTCGTCGCCCAGGTGATAGACGTAATCGAATCGCTGGCTGGACAGCAACTGTTGGATCTGGCGGAATTTCGAAACGTCGCAGCGCACGTGGAAGCGGTCGTGATCGTGGAAAACGTCCGAAGACCAGACGCTGTGTCCGCGCTTGCGCAGTTCTGTGACCAAGGGCAGGCCGATCGGACCTAAACCTCCAGTCACGAGAATCCTCATTGGGGCTCCTTTATCAAGATGGTGGATCGCAGGTTTTGAATTACGGTTTCGGGGCTCGTGTAGATACCCCATTCCTCGATGTCTTTTTTTTCAGCAAGCAGAACGTCACGAAATCCGGTATTGAGATCGCTTGGCGGTGTCGGATCCATAAAGACACCCATCGGTGTCCCCGTTGTGGTTGCAATCCACGAGATGCCGGAATCCGGCCCCAGATAGAAGGCGCTCCAGCCGATCAACGCGGCCACGACCTGGAAGGGTTTTCCAAAACAGGAAATCGTTCCGGGGACTGCGGGATCGGTCTTCTCGCCGAGGACCACTACGGCATATCGATTTCTGTCGCCAGTTTAACGAGGTTCGAATGAGGCCAGTGCCTGCTCGTTGCCCCGACATGGGCAGCGGCTACGAACTCTCCTCGCTTCAAACCATGCTGTTCAAGAAACCCTTTAGCCTCGGACAGCGCTTCGGGCCCAGGCTCCAGCCATGTCCGATGCGTTTCAAGTTCGACCCCACATTTCAGCGCCATGAAGTCGATTCGATGCAGGCCGCTGGCTTCCCACTCTTCCCTGTTTGCGTCGCCCTCCGGACAGAACACATGGGTGAAACCTTCCGAGTGGATCCACTCCCACGGAATGATTCCTCGCATGTCGGTCTCTTTCACCGCATCGGCGAAACTCGCCCGCGCGAGCCCTGCATATTTTGGCGAGGTGAGCCAAACGGTTTCAGCTTCGAACTTTTCTCTCAAGGCTGAGACTACCGGGAACGCATTGATCACGTCGCCGAGATCGCCGAAGACGATAAACAGGACCCTGGTCGACATTGGCGGTCCGATGATCTCAAAAACGTTTGGGCTGACCTCTCGATAAAGCGACGGTTGGTTCAGCGCTCTGCGGGCGTCGCTGTGGCCGGGGTTCAAGCGAATACACTCGACAAAATGCATGTCTGCTGTGGGAGCGTTTCCTAAAGCGGATTCAATGCAACCCAGGTGATACTCCGCCCCGCTCCAATACTCTTCGTCAGGCCGGTGGAGAACGAGCCGGAACAGCCGCCGCGCTTCGTCAAACTCTCCCATTTCTTCCAGACGACATGCGTGGTTGTAAATGGCGAGCGTCGAGGAATCCCGCTTGCGCTGTTTTATTCCGCCAATGTCGCGCAATCCTTCAAACACGCCGTGGAGAAAGTAATGACGGCAAACATGCGCAAATAGATCGGATGCTCCCGAAGGAAGAGTATCGGAGTCCGCCTGCTCGAGGAGAGCGATCTCGGAGACCGCAGCTTCCGCGTCTGCTGCGTGCTTTTCATTTCGGAGCAGGGCTTCCATGTCGTCCACTTGCGGCAGATATTCCGGAAACTTCGAATGCAGATATACAGCCGAGAGCCCGCACGTGAATTCCCGCTCCACGAAATCGCGAATTTGGATGATCTTGTTCTGAAAACCGACTGCGGATTCCAGGCGCCGGCTTTCGAGTCCGTGTTGCTTCAACCTCAACTCGAGCTCAACATCTTCCATGCCGCGCGTAAAATTCTCGTCATACCCCCCATAGTCGAGCACGAAAGGTCGAAAGAGCAGTGTGGGAGCGGGAAACTTCCCGGTTCCTTCCAGCCAGCGCATGGTCAATGTGAGCGGAAGGTCCGGGTCCCAGACCACGTGACCGGCAAGGGCGATCAAAGGATTGTCCAGGAGGTTGAACTCTTCCACCAATTGTTCAACCATATCCGGCGCAGCGTAAATGTCGTCGTCGATGACCAGCACGAGATCGTGCGCCGCAGCCCTGAGGCCCGTGTTCAGAGCGGCCGCCCGCCCGCGATGACGGTTGTGCCGAATAACTCGAGCGCTGTTCGAGGGGACGACTACTGCCTGGCTCGAGCCATCGTCAACGACAATGATCTCGGCTTCGTTGTGGTCGAGGGCAAGAACGCATTCAACGACGCTATTGTTGTGGTTGTAGCTGGGAATGACAATCGTCAGGTCCATGGATCTTCTTATCGGCCATAGATCCAATGAACTGCAGCGTTGATGTGCGGTTTTTGGTCGAAGGCTATGAAATCAGGAATTCCCGTGTTTTGAGTGGGTTAGCGGGGACGTCCTTACTTTGCGTCAGGAACTTCCAGAAACGCGATCTCTTCGACACACTTCACATATTCGGTCGTCGCCTGCGGGGCCTGCAGTTGGCCGCCAGTCAACCCCACCTCCAGGACTTCCAGCTTCGCCCGGCAGCCCTGAGCTCGGGTTACGTGCTCCTCGATGTGATGCGATTTGAGAAGCTGTGTTGCGACGGTGGCCACGATCGAAGATATTGAGGCAGCTCCACATAGGATTTGCCACGAGGGCGATCCCAGGCCAAATGTCTTCGTCAGCCACGCGGTGAATGACTGCCCGCCGACGGCAGGAAAAGCCGTTAGAGTGGCCGCAAGCGTACCCCCCAGAATCGTCATGTTGAGAAGGCGGCGCTTGCGAGGTAGCTCGGCTGATATAAACCGCTCGACTTGCAGGCGCTTTTGTCGAATTCGGCTCAGAAGATCTTCGTTGGCTTTGGCGGGCTTCATGCGAGTCAGTTTAACCACAAAAGGAGGGCAGAAGCCAAGCCCGACGCAAGAGGTGCGGCGAATTCGCAACGCCGTTGCAAAATTAGCAGCGCCGTTGCAAAAGATGTCGGTGTCTCGACGAAGGTTGCAATGGCGCCGCAAAATTAGCAACGACGCTGCGAAATTAGCAACAACGTTGCAAAATTAGCAACGGCGTTGCAAAAGATGTCGGTGTCTCGACAAAGTTTTCCATGACGTTGCAAAGTTCGCAGCGTTGTTGCAAAGTTCGCAGCGTCGTTGCAAAAGATGTCGGGCGCCGGGGGATTGAGAATTAAGCCTGTTTTTGAAGGGATTATATAATCTCAATCATGTCATCTGCTTTTGAGGCGATCTCTCTGACGAAAATCTTTCGTCGACGGTGGTCCAGGCGCGAGGTACGAGCGCTCCAAAACGTGTCTTTCGCTGTGGAGCCGGGATCGATCTTTGGCCTGCTGGGGCCGAATGGAGCGGGGAAGACGACGCTCGTCAAGATCGCTCTGACGATTGCCTATCCCGATCACGGCGAGGTCCGGCTCCTGGGTGAATCGGTTCGCAATCGATCCATTCTGAAACGGATCGGATATCTTCCCGAGAATCCGAGATTCCCATCCCACCTGACCGCCTGGCAGGTGTTGCGGCTTTACGGCAGCCTCAGTGGCGCAGACATCAGGACTGTGGAAAAGAACGCCACGAAGTGGCTTGCGCGGCTCGACCTCGGGCAGTGGCGCGATACGCGCATCTCAACTTTTTCGAAGGGAATGAACGAGAGACTGGCATTTGCCCAGGCGCTCGTTCACGATCCGGAGTTAATTTTCCTCGACGAGCCTACGGACGGGTTGGATCCATTGGGCCGGATGGAAGTGCGAAGTATCTGCAGCGAGCTTGCCAGGGAAGGCAAGACGATTTTCATCAACTCACACATCCTGGCTGAGATCGAATTGATCTGTGACCGGATTGCGTTGATGAAATCCGGTGAGGTTATCGACCAGGGCACAGTCGCCGAGCTCACATCGGCTCGCGGGGGATATGAGGTTGTGGTACCGGCCGGCGACGGCCTCAGCGACTGGTTCCGCGAGAAGAATGTGAGTTTCACATTCCTGGACGGCCACTTGCACGTTCAGGCGAAGGACCGCGCGTCGGCCAACTCGATCATCGACGCGTTGCGGCAAAGGAATATCGAAATCGAATCGGTTGCTGTTAAGCGGCGAACCCTGGAATCAGTCTTTATAGAGAGGATCGGCTGTAGCGGCGGTCTATGACCGCCGACGCTACAGCAAGCTTCGAGATTGCCGGCGGTCATAAACCGCCGCTACAGTTATGTTGAAACCGGGCGCCTTCATCGATACATTCCAGGAGTCTTTCCGGAACAAAATGTTCCTGTTCTTCTTCGTCGTGTCGTCGCTCGTGATCGGAACGATAGGCCTTGCGCTGAACATGGACATCGTTTCCGGAGTAATGCAGGGCGTGAACATTCTTGGCAATGAGCTGCAGTTCAATCGCAAGGTCACAGTGGCGCAGTTTATTACAAATATCCAGACGGGACTCGCGATGCTGATTGCGATCATCGGAATGTTCCTGGCCCTGATGGCAACATCGACCCTCTTCGCTCAGATGTTGCAAAAAGGCAGCATCGACCTGTTGCTGTGCCGTCCGGTTCCGCGGTGGCGAATATTGACGGCTCGATTCCTGGGCGGCGCAACGATCATGGCATTCAATGCCGCCTATTTGATTGTGGGCGTCTGGGTCGTCCTGGGAATGAAGTCGGGAGTCTGGACTCGCGGATTTCCGATTTCGTCGCTTCTCGTGATTTTCGCCTTCGTCGTATTGTTTTCTGTAGTGATGCTGGTTTCGGTGATCACGGAGAATGGCCCCGCAGGGCTCCTGGCGGCTTATACGCTTTTCCTGTTCAGTCCCGTTTTGGCCGCACACGAGCGGATCACCCCGGTTTTGTCCAGGGAACTCTATCGCGTGATTTTCCGTAGTTTGTACTGGATAGTGCCGAAGTCCGCGGAAACCATTGGCGCAATGCGCCGTCTGATAGCAGATCAGCCTCTGGATATTGGATGGGTCGTGGGTACGTCGTCCGCGTTTGCACTGTTGTGCTATGTCGTCACGATGGTTTACTTTACGAGAAAGGACTATTGATCATGAAATGGATAGTTGGCTTTTCCATAATTGCCGCGATCGTCGGAGTGGTTGCAACGACGACGATCCCGGCGGCGACGATTACACCGGACCATGCCATTCTCAAATTCTTTCCTGCAGAGACTCAGGGCGTTGCATTTATCGACGTGGCGGGCGTTCGAAACAGCCCGTTGGCGAAGGATGTCATGGACGGGAAATTGGCCCGGTTACCGAGGGGCGCCTCGGAATTCGAGGAAGCCACGGGTTTTTCCGTGCAGAAGGACCTGGACAGGGTGACCGTCGGCAGACTGGGCGAACGCGAGATGCTGGCAGTGATAGAAGGACAATTTGACCGGGTCAAATTCGAGCAATTCGCCAGCAACAAGGGCGCACAGTCAGAAACCTACCGGGGCCGCGCGATCTACCGGCATGATCACGGCGCAGTTGCGTTTATCGACAATGTGCTCCTCGCCGGATCCTATGAGGCCGTAAAGAAGAGTATCGATCAGATTTCGTTGCCGGGGTCGGCAACTTTGCGGAGCGACCTTCTCGACTCGATCAAAACGATTGAAGCAGGCAATCAGGTCTGGGCCGTTGGTGACTTTTATCCCGAACAGCTTCCTCCTCAGGTCGCAGGTACGCCGATCGCGAACCTGATAAAGGAATTTCAGGGCGGAACGTATCAAATGAGGGTGGATCAAAACGTCCACGCGCGCGCGATCGGCAATTTCACGAGTGCGGAACACGCCAAATCGGCAGCGGACCTCGCTCGCGGGGCGCTGGCGCTCGGGAAACTGCAGGCCTCCAGGATGCCCGAGCAAGCCCTCCTTCAGGCGCTCGACGGGATACAGATCGCCAACTCGGGTTCGTCAGTGACTGTGAATGTCGATGAATCCGGTGATGTGTTGAAGAAGTTGCAGGACTTTCGCCCGACGATAGAAAGAGCGCAGTAAGAGAAACGCGGGCTGAAGCCCGCGACTACATTGGGAACCAGGTTGACGCCTGAATGTAGTCGCGGGCTCTAGCCCGAGTTATTCTTTTACCCCTTCCCGCCGCCGCTCATCGAGGCCAGGAAATCGCCGTTGCTCTTGGACTTGCCCATCTTATCCAGCAGAAGTTCCATGGCTTCCACGGTGGACAGCGGATTCAGAACCTTCCTCAAAATCCAGATTCGGTTCAGTTCATCCCTGGGCACCAGCAACTCTTCCTTTCGTGTTCCGGAGCGATTGATATCGATTGCCGGGAACACGCGCTTGTCGACGAGTTTGCGGTCGAGGCCGATTTCCATGTTGCCCGTACCTTTGAACTCTTCGAAGATGACGTCATCCATGCGGCTTCCGGTATCGATCAGGGCAGTGGCGATGATGGTCAGGCTGCCGCCCTCCTCGATGTTGCGCGCGGCGCCGAAGAATCGTTTCGGGCGCTGAAGCGCGTTGGAATCCACACCGCCCGACAGCACCTTGCCCGACGGCGGCACAATCGTGTTGTACGCGCGCGCAAGGCGGGTGATGGAGTCGAGCAGGATGACAACGTCTCGCTTGTGTTCGACAAGACGCTTGGCCTTTTCGATTACCATTTCGGCAACCTGAACGTGACGTGATGCGGGCTCGTCGAACGTCGAACTGATGACTTCGCCGTTCACCGAACGCTGCATGTCCGTCACTTCTTCCGGACGCTCGTCGATCAGCAACACGATCATGACAACCTCGGGATGGTTCGCCGTGATCGAGTTCGCAATGGTCTGGAGCAGCATGGTCTTTCCTGTCCGTGGGGGTGCCACGATCAGGCCGCGCTGTCCCTTGCCGATCGGCGTCAGCAGGTCGAGCACTCGAGCGGAGAGATTGTCCTTTCCATTCGAGGTCTCGAGCTTGAGCCGTTCGTTGGGGTACAACGGCGTAAGGTTGTCGAAGAAGACCTTGTTGCGGGCCTCATCCGGGTGTTCGAAGTTGACGGCTTCGACCTTGATCAGGGCAAAGTAGCGTTCTCCATCCTTTGGAGGACGCACCTGGCCTGACACGGTATCGCCGGTGCGCAGGTCGAACTTCCGGATCTGCGACGGCGAAACGTAGATGTCGTCCGGACCCGGAAGGTAGTTGTAATCCGGGGCTCGGAGGAATCCAAAACCATCGGGAAGCGTTTCAAGAACGCCTTCACTGAAAATGAAGCCGCTCTTCTCGGTTTGCGCCTGCAGGATCTTGAAAATCAGTTCCTGCTTCCGCATGCCGGAAGCTCCCTGGATGTTGAGGTCCTTTGCAACTTGCGTCAGCGCGGAAATATTCATTTCCTTGAGCTGGGCAATGTCCATGGTGGGCGCGCCTTCTGGACGATCTGGGGCAACGAATTTTTTTGAACTCATAGGTGGGTTTTTCTCACTGTGGGATGTGATCTATGGCAGTCCGAATCCTGTTCAGGATTTCATCCTTCCCGGAACCCGTCACTGCCGAAAATGGAATTATCTCCTTGGTTTTTAGTTTTTGGGCACCCTTGTGAAGCGCCTGATTCAGTTCAGAACGAGAAATTTTATCAGCCTTGGTCAGAACAACTGCGTTTGGAATCCGGTGATGATCGAGCCACTGTTTCATCAGCGTGTCTGATTCCGTGGGTTCTATCCTGCTGTCCACGAGCATCAGAACCAGTCTCAACTGTTCGCGATCGTGCAGATAGCCTTCGACCATGGGTCCCCAGCTTTCCCTTACTGTCTTGGCAACTTTCGCGTATCCGTAACCCGGCAGATCCACAAAGTACATGCGCTCGTCAACGAGGAAGAAGTTGATCGTCTGCGTTCGGCCAGGTGAAGCACTTGTGCGAGCCAGTCCACGAGAGTTGGTCAGAGTATTCAACAAACTGGATTTGCCAATATTCGATCGGCCACAAAAGGCGACTTCAGGTCGCTTGTCACGGGGAAAGTCATCCGGTTGCTTTGCGCTCTTGACAAATCGGGCGTTGCTGATTTTCACCTGAGGAAGTCGAGAGGCCGGAATCTGTGACCATCATAGCACTGTAGCGCCGCTATGTGAGCCCCGAAATTTTCCGGCGGTCTCCTGACCGCCGCTACAGTCTAGTGCATGATCGATTCCTGATGAAGATCTCCATCTTTTCCTACACCGGACTGAAAGGGAATCTCCTCCTGGCTCTCCTCCAATATCGGCGTCGGTTGGCTGGTTAATGCGACCTTCAAGACCTCGTCCATGCTTTCGACGAAATGCACCGTGAACTCATCCTTGATATTTGCCGGGATTTCGGTGAGATCCTTCTGATTATCCTTCGGAAGAATCACGGTCCGTATTCCCGCGCGATGAGCAGCCAACAATTTCTCTTTCACTCCTCCGATCGGCAGAACCTTTCCTCGGAGTGTGATTTCACCCGTCATCGCCACATCGCAACGCACTGGGATATGGGTCAAAGCGCTCACCAGCGATGTCGCCATCGTGATACCGGCGGACGGACCATCTTTTGGAATCGCGCCCTCGGGAACATGGATATGGAGATCTAACCGACGGTAGAAATCTTTGGGAATTCCAAACATTTGAGCCCTGGACCGCACATAGCTCATCGCGGCCTGGGCCGACTCCTGCATGACGTCACCGAGCTTGCCGGTCAGCGTCAACTTGCCCTTGCCTTCCATCAACGTTGCTTCGGTAGCAAGTATTTCGCCGCCCACCTCGGTCCATGCAAGACCGGTTACGAATCCAACTTCATTTTGTGATTCGTGACGACTCGAACGGTACTTCGGAATGCCAATGTAGTCAACAATATTTTGTTCATCAAGCCGGACCGCGAGTTGCGGGCCGTCCTTCACCACAGCGCGCGTGACTTTTCTGCAAATCGATGAAATCTCTCGCTCGAGATTGCGCACTCCGGCTTCGCGGGTGTAGCTGCGAATCACGCTCTGGACGCCTTCGTCAGTGAACGAAAGCTGCTCGGCTTTCAGGCCATTGGCTTCCATTTGTTTCGGGATCAGGAAGCGGCGGGCAATTTCGGTCTTTTCGTATTCCGTGTAACCGGGCAGGCGCAATACTTCCATGCGGTCCTGCAGGGGCTGCGGAATGGTGTGAAGGACGTTAGCTGTTGCGATGAACATCACCTGCGACAGGTCGAATTCCACATCCAGGTAGTGATCCTGGAACGTTGCATTCTGCTCCGGATCGAGTACTTCGAGAAGCGCTGCCGACGGATCGCCGCGGAAGTCCATGCTCATCTTGTCCACTTCATCGAGCATGAACACCGGGTTCTTGGTGCCGGCCTTCTTCATCATCTGGATGATCTGGCCGGGCAGCGCGCCGATGTACGTGCGGCGATGGCCGCGGATTTCCGCTTCGTCACGCACGCCGCCGAGCGACATGCGGACGAACTTGCGGCCCGTGGCCTTGGCGATGGACATGCCGAGCGACGTTTTGCCCACGCCCGGAGGTCCGACGAAGCACAGGATGGAGCCCTTCGGATTCTTGACGAGCTGGCGCACCGCGAGGAATTCGAGGATGCGTTCTTTTATTTTTTCCAGGCCGTAATGATCTTCGTTCAGGACTTTTTCGGCGCGGTCAATGTTGCGGATTTCTTTCGAGCGCTTTTTCCACGGCACCGCGAGCAGCCAGTCGAGGTAATTGCGCGAGACGGTGGACTCGGCCGACATGGGCGGCATCGCTTCCAGCTTCTTCAGCTCCTGGATGGCCTTTTCGTGGACGTCCTTGGGCATGCCGGCGGAGTCTACTTTTTTCTTCAGCTCGTCCCACTCGCTCTTTTCGCCGCGGCCCAGTTCCTTCTGGATCGCCTTGATCTTCTCGTTGAGGTAATACTCTTTCTGCGCGCGCTCCATCTGGCGCTTGACGCGCGACTGGATGCTGCGGTCCATGTTGAGCTTTTCGATCTCGACATCGAGCACGTCGCCCACGCGCGTGAGCCGCTCGGCGGGATCGAAGATCTCCAGCAGCTCCTGCTTTTCTTCGATCGAGAGCTGGAGGTTCGCCGCGATGGTGTCGGTGAGCTTGGACGGATCTTCCTGGCGGACGGCCGCGATCATCGTCTCGTAATTGAGTGACTGGCAGAGCTTGACGTACTGCTCGAAAAGGCCCGTCACGCGCTGCATCGCCGCTTCAATCTGCGGATTGGTTTCGAGCGTGTACCGGACGGTGCGGATGGTCGCCTGGAAATAGCCTTCGGCGTCGGTGAGCTGGAGCACCTTGCCGCGCTCCACGCCCTCGACGAGCACCTTGATGTTGCCGTCGGGCAGCTTGAGCGACTGCACGATGTTGACGATGGTGCCGACCTGGTAGATCTCGTTCGGCTTGGGCTCGTCAATCGTGGCGTCGTGCTGCGTGGCGAGGAAGATTTTCTTGTCGGCGGCGAGCGCCTCTTCGAGCGCCCGTACACTCGATTCGCGCCCCACCACGAACGGCGTCATCATGTGGGGGAAGATGACCACGTCGCGAATGGGCATCATGGGCAGCTTGCGCGTATCGAATTTTTCCTTGATTTGGGTCATTTAGCTCCCGTTGCTCGTTTTGCCTCTAGAGATCCTTTGCTGCGCTCACGCCGCAATCGGCCTCAACTCTGAAAAAGCATATCACGCGCGCGCAGCCCTATGCTGCGCGAGGTGACCGGCGCAGATTACCGAAGATTGACCCGAAACAGAACTGTGAATATCGGGCGCGGCACCAGAAAGAGAACGTGCCCAGCAGGATGCCCGAATGAAGGTTGTGGCGCGGGCGAGGGCGCTCGGGCCGCAACCGATTAGCGCACCGAGCCTGTTTTGCCGAGTGCTTCGCCGAGCGTGTGCGCGAGCTTCTCGGCGTCGTCGTTCGCCCAGAAGTGCATGAAGAAGAGGCGCGGCTCTTCTTCGAGCATGTGGCTGTGGAGCGCGGTGACGGCGATGCCGCCACGGCGCAGCGTGGCGATGACTGCGTTCACTTCGCTGGCGCGGAGCACGAAGTCGCCGGCGATCGCGGCCTTGCCGCTGCCGGTGGGCTGGAAGTTGAGGGCGGTCGCCACGCCCATGGAAGGCGGCACGGGCATTCCGCCTACCGTGATCTTTTCCTTGCGCGGTACAGCGAACTGCAGGATGCCGCCGTTGTTCTTGCCCTTGGCGCCGAGGGCCTGCTCGATCTTGGGCTGGTCGAGATCGAGTGCGGGCGGCGCAGCAGCGGGCGCGGCGTCCGGCGGTGGCGTCTTGGTCTGCGCAAGCGCTTCATGCAACGCCTGCGCGAGCTGCGCGGCGTCACCTGTGCCGTGGATGTGCATGTAGACGACGCGTGGCGTCTCGTGCAGCAGATGGTTGTGGATCGCCGTGATCATGATGCGGCCGTCCTGGAGTTTCTGGATGACGTTGGCGACTTCGTCTTCGCTGAGGACAAGGTCGCCCATCACGGTCGTCTTGGCGCCTTCGCGCTGGAATGCCGCCCACGAGCCGAGCGCGAGGCCGGGCTTGATCTGCGTGTCGCCCACCGTGACTTGCAGGTCTTTGCGCGGCATGGAGTATTTGTGCGTGCCGTCGGGCTGGTCGGCGCCGGTACGGCCGAGGGCCTGGTCCACGGCTTGCCAGCCGCCCGACGACTGTTGTGCCGCGGCGCTTGCGCTCAAGATTACGAGTAAGGCGAGACGTAGCCAGCGTGTTTGCATGATGGATCTCCTCACCAACGATTTGACTCTTAAGTACGGGACACGGTTGGCAACAGATGGCCATTACTCCGCACTCTTCACCTG
>WNFR01003228.1_pt1 | contig 16935 bp, 17 predicted proteins | sample 5400221 | NCBI WGS metagenome assembly WNFR01 (sample SAMN13153357, study PRJNA577476) | soil metagenome | isolation source: 40 cm soil under Madrone tree | place: USA:California | collected 2016-06-14
CTGCCCCATCGACTACCTTCGAATCGAAAGCATAAACCGCGCGTGCGGCATCCATTGTGCGCCGCGTGATGGCCCACCCGTAAAACTCGTCGACCCAGTATTTGTTGTAACTCGCCACGTACAACGGCTGGAGTCGCTCGGCCCAGATATCGGGCAGGCGAGTGTCTTTCACGTAGAAAAGCATTCCGAGACCGATTCCTATCCCGGCAACAAGAAGCGAAAGAATAATGAATAACCATTCCGTCGCCGTTTCACTCCCCAGCTTGCTCTCAATTGTGTGCGCCAGGTTGAATCCTTCGGTTTTGTAAGGACCAGCGAGTAGTTTCTGCGCTTCCCCCTCAGGGACCGTTGTTAATTCAGCGCGCTCGAAGCTCAACCGTTTACCATAGCTGTCAAACATTTCTTCAGAACCGAAATAACGCGTAGCCGGATTCCAGATGATCGGATCCAGATACCTCACGATATTCAGTCGACCACCAACATGCTTGCCGCCTGTAAACGCCGGGCTGATACCGACGAAGCCTCCGATTGTCGCCAGCACCGCAAGCACGACAAGCGGTATCCACATTGATGGAGGTGATTCATGCGGTAGGTGGGCGCCATGAGGGTGACCTCCGTGTCCATGAGTCATCACATGCGTCGCGATGTCTTCATGAACCGGTCCGACATGCTCGCCTGGTTCATGACGGGGACGGTCTCCCGCGGATTCAAGGTGGGCATCATGTGAGACAAGACCTTTGTCGTAGGCTGAGGCGTGTGCTTCATCGGCTTCGCCGCCGGCAGGTTGCTCCAGGAATTTTTCCTTGCCCCAGAAGGTCATCGCCATGAGACGTGTCATGTAAAACGCAGTACACGTGGCCGCTATGGCGCCCACAATCCACACGAGCCAGCCGAGGGGAATGTACGTTGTCGACGCCGCACTCCAGAGGATCTCATCTTTTGACCAGAAACCGCTGAAGGGAATGATGCCGCAGATAGCGAGCCAGCCGGCGAAGAAAGTCATGTAGGTGTAGGGCATGTATTTCTTCAAACCGCCCATACGTCTCATGTCCTGTTCGTGATGCATGCCATGAATGACACTGCCTGCGCCGAGAAACATCAGCGCTTTGAAGAATGCATGTGTCATCACATGAAAGATACCGATCGCAAAGGCTCCGACACCGCAGGCCATAAACATGAACCCAAGCTGCGATACTGTGGAGTAGGCCAGCACTTTCTTGATGTCGTTTTGCGTGATGCCGATGGTTGCAGCGAATAGGGCAGTCGCCGCGCCAACGATGGCGACAACCAACATCATGGTTTGCGAATGCTGGAAGATGACGTTTGTACGCGTCACCATGTAAAGACCGGCGGTGACCATCGTCGCGGCATGAATCAGCGCAGACACCGGAGTTGGGCCGGCCATGGCATCGGGCAGCCAAACGTGCAGCGGCAGTTGCGCCGATTTTCCGCAAGCGCCTACAAAAAGACCAAGCGCAATCCAGGACAAGATGCCCCAGTGGCCGAGCAACTCGAGCGGATAACTTTTGGCCTGAGCAAAGACGTCCGCGTATTGGGCGGTGCCAAACGTAGCGATCACTCCAAAGATTGCGAGCGCAAATCCAAAGTCGCCAATGCGGTTAGTAATGAATGCTTTCCGCGACGCATTGGCCGCTTCCTGGCGGTCGAAGTAGTAGCCAATCAAAAGGTAGGAACAGAGTCCGACCCCTTCCCAGCCAACAAACATCATCACGAAATTCGAACCCATCACCAGCACGAGCATTGAAAACATGAAGAGGCCCATGTAGGCGAAGAACCGGTAAAAGCCCGCATCGCCGTGCATGTACCCTGTAGCGAAGACGAATATGCACAGGCCAACGCCAGTGACGACCAACATGAAGATAGAAGAGAGCGGGTCGAGTTGATAGCTCCACTCGACATTGAGCAGGGTGCTACGAGGCGACTCAACGCTAGCTATTGCGAATGCCCGGGGTTGGGCCCGTTCTTCAGGCGTCATCGCAGCCAGCTTCTTCTGCCGTTCTTTGTCCAGCTCAACAGATTGCCTCGCTTCAGACCCTAAGTTGACACTAACTGCGCCGCCAGGAATCCAGGTGAATGAGTTTCCGTCCTTACTGGTGACATATTGGCTGGGCCAAACAGCGTCGCTCCCGAAGCCATATGAGTAGACCGCGGCCAGACTGATTAGAAATGAGAGTGCAACGGACCCGACGGCGATGCCGCCGATAAGTGTCTCGGAGAAACGAAACTTACGTCCCAGCAAGCCATTGATGGCGGCGCTGAGCAGAGGTAGTAACGGAACTAACCAGATGTATCGGTACATTTTTGGTCTTTGGTCTTTGGGCTTAGGCCTTTGGTCTATGTCCGATATGCTTCAGCTTGTCGTTGACTCTCGAAGAAGACTTCATTGCCAGGTAACGACAAGCTGAAGCATATCGGACATAGACCAAAGGCCTACCATTTCAACAGATCAATCTCATCGACCCAGATCGTCTCTTTGTTACGATAGAGCGCGATTACTATTCCTAATCCGATGGCGGCCTCAGCCGCGGCAACTACGATCACGAATACAGCAAATATCTGTCCTGCCAGGGCATTTACGTTTCCGGTCTCCTGCAGATAGCGCGAGAAAGCGATGAAGTTCAGATTGGCCGCGTTAAGAATCAGTTCAATCGACATGAAAATGACGATGATGTTGCGGCGAGTAAGCACACCCGCAACGCCAATAATGAAAAGTATCGCCCCAATCACCAGAAATTTTGATAGGTCCGGATGTTTTGCGCTTTCCGCCATTTGCGACAGGAGACCGCCTGAAGGTTCCTGGAGCACGAACGCAAACACTGTCAGAATCATTGTCGACATAAGGGCAATCCGCTAAGTTCCGATCTCCACGTTCCCGACCTCAGGATGTTGCCCGAGATCTTCTTGCAACTCTTCGGGCGCTACGTCGTCAGCGGACGCTTCCTGTTTCAAGGTGCGCGCCAACATCACAGAACCAATGATCGCCACCAGCAACAACACGCTGGCGATTTCAAACGGCAGGGACGCATAGCGATAGAGGCTTTGGGCCACGTTCTCAGTGTCTACGGTAATCTTCGTGGTACCAGTACCTGACCGGGACAACGACTTTTCCTGATTAATCCGGTCTTCTGCCCCTTGAACTAATTTCGCTTCGTCGCGTGTGTGCAGACCCTGATACCCCTTGTTGAGCGCAAAGAGCAGACCCCCGACCAGTAAAAAGCTGAAGATAAGACTGGCGCCCACCTGGCGCGGGTGGTTGAAAATCTCATCTCGTCCTCGTTCTTCAGCACCGACATTGACGAGCATGATGACAAAGAGAAAGAGCACCATGACCCCGCCGACGTACACCAGTATTTGCACACCGGCAATGAATTCCGCGTGCAGCAGAATGAACAGAGCGGCCACCGATACGAGTGATGAAATCAGAAAGAGAGCGCTGTGAACGGCATTTCGCGCCATCACGGTAAGCAGACCCGCGAAGATAGCGGAGATTGCAAACACCCAGAAGAAAACTGCCTCCCAACCGTGTAAGGTCATTTCCGAGTTTCCTGTAATTGGGGGTAGGTCTTAATTCTTTGTACTTTGAGCTTGGTACTTTGAACTTTGACGTCAAACAAATTAATTACGACCTCAGATCGTTGAAATCCGAACAAAGACCAAAGCACAAAGACCAAAGACCTACTTGGTATATTTCACCGTCTCCCTACCCTGTTCCAACATCTCTCGATTCCACACAAAACCCGCACGCGAGTACGTTGCCAGTTCGAAATCCTGCGTGAGTTCGAGACACGAAGTTGGGCACGCTTCCTGACACAGAGCACAAAACATGCAACGAGACGTGTCGAAGATAAACTCGTCAAGCACTTTCTTCTTGCGCGGCTTACCGGCAACGATTATTTCAACGTCCATGGCCAACACGTCGATGCAGTCTTCCGGGCAGGCGATGGCGCAGAGGTTACACGCGATACAAAGAGTATCGTGCGTTTCCGGGTCCATGTTCAGTCGCGGCGCTCCATGAAACCGGGGGGCGACATCCGGCCTGACCTTGGGGTACTGCTCGGTATAAATACCCTTCCCCGCCACCGAGTCCTTATCGGTAACGGCGCCGATGTTGTACTTCAGCGTGAGCCTCAAACCCTTTAGCAAATCAATCATAAAGAAGCGTTTGAGTTTCAGAGCGAATTTTGGTTTTGGAACTTTAACTAACGGCATAACTTCTTAGCTTACCGGCACCGCCGGCTTCCCTTTCGGCAAATTCACCAGACGAATATTCCTTCTTTGCGTCTTGAGATTGAAATCACGCGAGCGCCAGTTAATATTCGATAGCAGCAGTCCGGTAATTAACAGGCCAATCAACCCAAATAGGATCATCAGTCCCTTGCCGGCTGGTGTCAGATTCAAGCCCCGATTAATAGAGTTGATAGTCTTCATGCCGCGGCCGTCGATCGCTTGCACCAAAAATATTGCGAATCCTGACAAGACTATGTTGATAAGCGCAGAAGGAATCAACCATTTCCATCCGATATCCATCAACTGATCGTAACGAAACCGAGGCAACGTCCAGCGCAGCCAAAAATAAACATAGAGAATGATAGAAGCCTTAATCAGAAATCCCAGCAAGCTGACCACGACATAAAGAGTGTGGTACCCGCGGGCCTCAGTTAGCGAATAAACAAAGGGTACATACCAGCCACCCAGGTAGAGAGTTGTTGCCACTGCTGCGATTACAACCATGGCAGCGTATTCCGCCATGAAAAACAGTGACCAGCGAAATCCGGAGTATTCGGTATGGAAGCCGGCTACCAATTCCGATTCGGCCTCAGGCAAATCGAAAGGCGCGCGATTATTCTCAGCGATGCCGCTCACCAGAAAAATCAGAAAACCTGCCGGCTGATAAACGATGTACCAAATAGAATCTAAACCCTGCGCCGCCACTACGCCGGAGAGCGAAAGCGTGCGCGCAAACATGAGGGCGCCGATAAGCGACAGCCCCATCGCCACCTCGTAAGAGACCATTTGAGCGCTCGAACGCAAGGCGCCAAGCAAGGCATACTTTGAATTGGACGACCAACCCGCGAGAATCAAGGCGAGCACACCAACGCTCGAGACTGCGAGCACCAACAACAATCCGATATTGACGTCGGTAATGGTAGCCCAATCAGGACCAAACGCAATCACAGAAAAAACTATGAAAGCCGCGGCCACTGCGATATAGGGTGCGCAAAAAAAGATCCAACGATCTGCTTTTTCCGGAATGAAATCTTCTTTGGTGAGTAGCTTCAGACCATCGGCAATCGGTTGCAACAGCCCCCATGGACCGACGCGCATCGGTCCGAGACGGGCCTGCATGAATGCCGAGATCTTGCGCTCGAGATATGTAGCGTAGGCCACCCAGAGTGCTACCACAGTGACGACCAAGCCGATTTGGATTAGCGGCCAGATGACGAAATTTATCGTCTCAGCGCTAAAGAACCTCAGCAACAACTGGTCAATGAAGTTTATCGGAGCAAGAAGGACTATCAGATGTTCCATTTTTTCGCTGTTCTCTGTGCAAGCTTTGTGTCCTCGCCAATCTCAGTGGCGAGCACCTTGGGCAACTATTAACCCCTGAGACCGTGAGAACACAAAGCTTGCACAGAGAGAAAGTCTTTACCGGTCGATCTCACCCAGAACGATGTCGAGCGTACCAATAATCGCCACCACATCGGCGACTAGATGGCCAATGCAGAGGGTTTTCAATGCTTGTAGATTGATCAATGAAGGCGGACGGACTCTCACACGCCAAGGTTGTGCTGTTCCATCAGACACCAGGTAACAACCAATCTCACCTTTTGGTCCCTCAATCGAATGATAGTAGTCGCCAACAGGAGGCTTCACTACTTTTGGCAACTTGGCATTCACTGGGCCATCCGGAAGCCCTTCCAGGGCTTGGTCGATTATCCGGCGCGATTGTCTCATTTCTTCAAGCCGCACGAGATAACGATCATAGGTGTCGCCGTTCTCACCCAGTGGAATATCAAAATCCATGTCGGCATAGGCCGCATACGGGCGCGCTTTGCGAATATCCCAGGCCACGCCGGATCCGCGCAGGGCCGGGCCGGAGAGTCCGATCGCGATCGCATCGGGACCGGTGATTACGCCGATGCCGACGGTGCGACTAAGCCAGATGCGATTTTCTGAGAGAACCGTTTCATACTCATCGAGTCGCTTAGGAAAGTTATTCACGAACTGGCGCACATCCTCATGGAAGCCATCATAGGCATCATTGGGCATGCCACCGACGCGCCAAGCGTGACAAGTTAAGCGCGCACCAAACTGGCGTTCAAATATCTTTAGAATCTCTTCCCGCTCACGCAAGGCCCACAGCAATACCGTAACGGCGCCAATATCCAGCGCATGGGTCGCCAACCACAGCAAGTGCGATGCTATTCGATTCAGTTCCGTCAGGATGGTTCTCAAATAGTGCGCACGCGGCGGCACGACAAGCCCCATCATCTGCTCTACTGTCTCCACCCAGACCAGCCCGTTCGATACTGCAGCAATGTAGTCGAGCCGGTCCCAGTAGGGAGCAATCATGGTATACATGCGATTCTCGGCAATCTTCTCCATTCCGCGATGGAGATATCCGATGTCGCAATCCAAATCGATAACGGTTTCGCCGTCGAGTTTCAACACCACGCGCAAAACGCCGTGTGTAGAAGGGTGCTGTGGCCCCATGTTCAGCACCATCTCGGGGCTGTCCAGCAGCGTCTCTTGAGTTGTAGCTATTTCTACCTGGTGCATACAGTTTAGAGTTCAAACTTTAGTTTGCTTCGGCTTCCAATCTCAAGTCAGTACGTCGTCTAAGCCGCGGGCATTTCTGTCGGTTGTGGTTTATAACATCCCGTGACTCGCCAGGGCTCAATAACCAAACCGATCTCTTCCACTTCTCCTCTGGATCTCTTCTCCACCAGCTTCAGCACAATCGCACTCGCAGCACTCGCCTTGTTCCAAACGTTTCTTGGCTCCGCGCTTTCAGTCAAAACAAAGCCCGCCACCTTGGCCGAGTGCGGCGAATCGAAGACCTTAGCATCGTAGTGAACGGCGATCTCTTTTGGAGTCATTCGATTTGTGCTCTGTGCTTTGTACTTTGTGCTTGGTGCTTTGTACTTTGTACTTTGATTATACAGATTTGAATATCTTCACCAGTACTAGCCCAAGCGAACAAAGTACAAAGCTCAAAGTACAAAGTTCAAAGCTCTATTTATCCTTTGGCATTACTTCCTTACCACCACGAAAGATGTCTCGCATCATTCGCTCCTGGGGAACAGAAAGTATCTCCAACCCATAAGCGCGTCGCTGTTCCAACTGTTCGCGTTGTACGTTGTTCATTTCAGGCAAATGTTTCTTTGTCCATTCGTTCTCGACAAACTCGAGTGGGAAATCCTTTCGTAGGGGATGGCCTACCCAGTCCGGCGGCAGCAACAAACGCCGCAGATCAGGATGATTGCTAAAACGAATGCCAAACAGATCGAACACTTCGCGCTCCATCCAATTCGCAGCCGGCCACAACGGTGTCACGCTTTCTACCGCTTCCTCGGCGGTAGTCGCGACCTTCAAACGTATGCGTTCGTTAGCCGGAATTGAATACAGGTTATAGACAACTTCAAAAGGAGCTTCCTTCCGATCAGGAAAATGCACACATGTAAGATCTGAAAGATAGTCGAAAGGTGTTTGCTCATTTCGCTTCAGAAAATCACAAACTGCGACAATGCTGGCGCGATCTATTCTGACTGAGATTTGGCCGACAAACTCTACTGCTTCACCAATTGCGCCGTCGAAAGCGCTTCGCAATTGCACAACCAAGGGATGGGTACTCGCATCGGTCGGTTTGGGGCCTTCTTCCTTTTTCTTGACTGGAGGCTTTGGCGCGCCGGGAGCGGCGGGATCTGAGGGTTTCGACTCTAACGACTCCTTGACAGCCGCAACTCGTGTCTTGGCCTGTTCGACCATCGCGGCCTTTTCGGCGTCCGCTCCGGCGAGAGTGCCTACGGCAGGAATGGATGACGGCGGCGGTGTTCCAGACGAATCTGTTGTTGATTCGTCTGGCTTCCCGTGTTCGGTTGGATCGGGCTGCTTCGTGTCTTCTGACATAGATGCCCTACGGCTCGACGACTAGTACACTCCCGCTCGAATTCACGATCTGGTTTGTGGTTCGGGTCACACAAATAGCGCGTAAATATCCCACTCAGCGTTGCTTATAGTACAGAAGGACGGCGAAAATCGATTTAAACATGCGATTTACGCCGTGTCAACAGACTTCCTTAATGGGCCTCTACTTGACGACATTCGGTCGCGACATCTATCATAACCTGTTTGGAAATACGGCCTACTGCCGTCTATTGGGAGCAACGAAAGAAGAAGCAATGAAACCTGGAATCCATCCTGAATACACCGAAATAACCGTTACCTGTGCCTGTGGCGAGACGTTTAATACGCGTTCCACCCGCAAGGGCGACCTGCATGTGGAGATTTGCTCAGCTTGTCATCCATTCTTTACTGGAAAACAGAAACTGGTTGATACGGCGGGCCGCGTCGATCGTTTCAACAAACGTTACGGCAAGAAGACGGCGCCCGAGGGCACCGCGTCTGCCCAGTGAGTAATCTCCGAGGACTTTTTTTGCGGAACAGACACTAGCGACAAAAACATTAGACGCCGGCGTAATATTGGTCGGTCGCTTTTTGTGCATCCAAGCACCAAGCGACTGATCGGAATCGCCGGCGTTAGTGTTTTTGAAGAAGTAACTAAAAATTGTGGGCAGTGCTGGCATTGAGCTTTAGCCACTGCGACCAGCAACCATTTACCGTTCACCCAATTACGATTTACCATTCTATTATGAGCACACCAGAAAGAGACCTCATTGTTGGCGGCCAGGCGGTTATTGAGGGCGTGATGATGCGCACTCCAAACGCCTATGCTATAGCCGTGCGTAAGGCTGACGGCACAATCGTTAACATCTCAGCGCGGCTGCCCAAGTGGAGCGATAAGTATCCCTTGCTAAAGCTGCCGGTACTGCGTGGCGGTGCAGTGCTCGTGCAATCAATGGGTCTCGGCATTAAGGCCCTCAACTATTCGGCCAGCGAAGCACTTGCGGACCCCCAGACTTCCGAGGTTGAGGAAGTCAAGATTGCTCTCTCGCCGGCTGTGATCGAGGGTGAAGGAGATTTTGCGGGTTTGACCGGCGCTATACCCGGTTTGTTCCCTGTTCCCACTCAGAAAAGATCGAAAGATGAGCTGAAACGCGGAGCTACCACGGCGGCAGCGGGGTCGATCGTCTTTGCGCTATTTTTTAACGTCCTGATCTTTGTCGCCGCGCCACTGCTGCTGACCAACGCGCTCTTTATCGCCGCCGGATGGGCCACTCCCGCTGCGACGGCAGTGAGCCCTAGCGAGACGACGGGCGTGCACGCTGTTGTATCTTCAACAGAAGTTCCGCGTGTGGAAGCCGATGAGACGTGGTACACAAAAACGTGGCACGGCGTGCGCACATACCTTCGGCCCGTTCGACCCTCAATAGCCTTCAATCTGATTGACGGGCTAATCCGCATGAGCTTTTTCCTGATCATGATCGTTACTTTCTCACTAGTGAAAGACATTCGGCGTGTGTTTGAGTATCACGGCGCCGAACACAAGACCGTCTTTACCTGGGAAGCGGGTCTGCCATTGACTGTTGCCAATGCGCGGCCGCAACCGCGGCAGCATCCTCGTTGCGGCACAAGCTTTTTGATGGTGGTGATGTTAGTAGCGATCTTGCTGTTTTCCGTCATCAAATTTGATTCACTGCTGCTGAACTTTCTGATTCGCATAGCGCTGATTCCACTCGTGGCGGGACTTTCATACGAGATCATCCGGCTTTCAGCGAGGAAAGAGAGTGGCTGGTTCTTCAAGTTGATCACGAAGCCCGGCGTCTGGCTGCAAAACATCACAACCCAGGAACCAGACGATCAGCAACTGGAAGTCGCTCTTGAAGCGTTGAAAGAGTCGTTGAAGTTAGAACCGCAAACATGTGAACCGTCGCTGGCGCCACTGTCTTGAGGTTGTTTTGTTTATTTGTTGTTGATGAGCAGACGAAGCTCGGGCAGATGTTATGTTAGAGAAACTGGAACAAATCGAAGCACACTATGAAGAGCTGACAACTCAGTTGTCCGCGCCGGATTTGATGTCGGACCAGACCGCCTACGTTAAGGCGGCGAAACAGCACCGGAGCCTGGGCGACATTGTCAAAAAGTATCGTACCTGGAAATCGCTTAAGGAAGAACTCGACGGGGCGACAGAGTTGGCCACCGCAGCTGATGACGATGAAATGAAAGAGATGGCCCGGGTTGAGGTTGAAACTCTGCAAGCACAAATGGCGCAGACGGAAATGGAGTTGAAGCTCCTTCTGATTCCTTCGGATCCGAACGACGAGAAGAACGTGATTTTGGAAATACGCGCGGGCACGGGTGGAGATGAGGCTACTCTCTTTGCGGCCGAGATGTTGAGAATGTATGCCCGCTATGCAGAAAAACAGCGATGGCGATTCGAGATCCTCGAAGCTTCAGAATCCGGTATTGGTGGCCTCAAAGAAGCGATTGCATTGATCGAAGGGGATAAGGTCTATTCCAAGTTGAAGCACGAATCGGGTGTACATCGGGTACAACGCGTTCCACAAACGGAAGCGAGCGGAAGAATTCATACTTCCGCGATCACCGTGGCGGTGCTCCCTGAGGCCGAAGAAGTCGATGTAAAAATCGACCCCAAAGATCTTCGTATAGACACGTTCTGTTCTTCGGGTCCCGGCGGTCAGTCAGTAAACACCACCTATTCGGCCGTTCGTCTAACGCATTTGCCTACTGGTTTGGTTGTTTCGATGCAAGACGAAAAATCCCAGATTAAGAACCGCGAAAAGGGCATGCGTGTCCTGCGTGCGCGTCTTCAAGAACTTGAAGAACAAAAACAGCATGATGCTCTCGCCAGCGAACGCCGCTCGATGGTGGGCTCAGGCGACCGTTCGGAAAAGATTCGCACTTACAACTTTAAAGATAACCGCGTTAGCGATCACCGCATTGGCCTCACGATTCACCAGTTGGATCAGGTGATGGAAGGAAATCTCGACCCCTTCATCGACTCGCTCGTCGCTCACTATCAGGCTGAAAAACTGAAATCGGAAAGAATCCAAACATCAGATCCGAGCTCTCACTCAGACGGTCAGAAACAAGGTACTAAGACTCATAGTCGAAGACCGGAACTTCAAGACGCAAAAACCTAACTCGCAGAGCCCTATCAAATCGACAATCCGGTTTCAGAAACCTATTATTGCGCCATGCCGCAGAGTACCAAGGTCTTACTGATCCGGCACGGTCAATCCGAGGGGAATGCTGCAGGACGATTCGGCGGACATACGAACACACCTCTATCGCCTCGAGGACGCAAACAATCGATCGCAACTGCCCAAGCGCTCACATCCGAATCCTTGAGCGCGATCTATTCCAGCGATCTTCCGCGTGCCATGCAAACGGCAGAGCCACTGGCGAAATTGACCAGAATTGAGATTCAACCAACGGATGCGTTTCGTGAACGAAGTGTCGGAGTCATGGAAGGACTTACGTTTGAGGAGGCGGCGGAAAAACATCCCGATCAGTACGCCGCGCTTTTACGTCGTGATTTTGAACACGTCTTGTCTGGTGGTGAAAGCTACCGGCAACTGCTCGATCGCGCCTCACAAAAACTGGATGAAGCGATTGAGCAGCACAAGGGTGGAAGGATTGCAGTTTTCTCGCACACAGGAACAATCTGCATCCTGGCGCTGCATCTAATGGGCGCGTTGGATGCGCCTGAGTTAAAGGCAGTCTGGATTGCCAGTTCCAATTGCGGCATCAGCCGATTTGATTTTCGCGAAGATGGTTTCCTTCGCGTTTTGACAGTCAACGACACCCGACATCTGGTTGGTTTATAGGGGGAGTCTCCTATGAGTCACTGGGCGTAGGACCCACCCGCTACCAGAAGCTGGGAAAAAATTATTGGACCAGAATATTACTCAAGTTACGGAGATTCGCAGGTTGGGAAGGGGGCAGTCGATAGGTTCAAGGTGCGATAAATTCAACGCGCCCCCGCCTCAAGTTTCAGAGGCGAATCAACCGTTCAATGCAGTTAATGGCCGAGGTTCGAGTGACACGCATAGGCCCTGGCATTCAAAGTTGAGGCGGGGGCGCGTTGAATTTATCGCACCTTGAACCTATCCACTGCCCCCTTCCCAACCTGCAAATTTTCTTAGCTTGTGATAACTGACCCCGTCCCTTTTTCTACTCACCTTCGGTAGGTGGTGGTACTAAGCTTATGGACCGCGGAATGAGTGACTGCGTTCCTATTGTTCATAACCCTCGAAGTTAGGGGGATTTGGGAGTTCTCACATCACAGGGCGACTAGAGCGCGGCAATGCGGGTGCGTTCTTCATTGGCCCAGTCGCAGAGCACCTTCACGTCCTCCGGAGTCAGCTTTGTGCCTGGATGCAGAGGCGTATAGGAACCCAATGGCATCGACCCACTCTTTACTTCCCGACAAATCTGTTGCAACTGTCCTGACTGGCGCCGAGCATCATATTGCTCCCATTTGGAAAAGTTCATATCTCTCCGCCCGTCCTCGACGTGACTAATTACGAACCACGACACGGGCGCTACGTTGCTGTACCAGGGCCAGTGCGTGTTGTTCGAATGGCAGTCGCCACAAGACCGATCGAGAATCGTAGCGACCTGCGGACTTAAGTGTGTTCTTGACTGAAGTGTCTGCGCTTGATCAACTGCGGGGTTAGTCTTCGCCGGTCCGAAAAACTGGGCGACGACAAAAAGACAGACCACAATGATTGCTAACCATCGCAACATTTTCAAACTCTTCTCATACGTCGTCTCATGTTCGCTTGTGTTTCCAGATTGAGATGGAAACAGTAACAAGTGCCAGACTTGCGAGCGCAATGAAATACTTTGCCCCTGAAACCGAGTAGAAGAATTGCATGGCCGTTTCCGCCGGTCCGCCCACCTTCTCGGCCACGTTACCTATGAGTCCTTTACCGCCTTGCTCGCCAACGGTGACCACAACCACACTGCTACCATCAGGACTGAGCTTCCGAATCCGTGGCCCGCTCGAAATGTTTGGCAGAGTAAATCCATCCTCGAGAACGTAAACATCGCCTGACGTTGTAGCAACTGCCCCATTCGGAAAGTAAGGAGGTTCACTGCGAAGAACGACGTCAACCTTTCCACCGCTTGTGATCCTCAGCAAGCGCCGGTTTCCGGCATCCGCAACAAACACGTTTCCCCCGGAGTCGACGGTTAGGCCTGCCAAACTTCCATACGCCCCACCAAACAGCGTTTGCTTGTCTTGAGTTGTTGGAACAGTGAGCCTTTTCGCAATCGTAGTCACGGTTCCATCCATCGCGACTTTACGCAGAAAGCTTCCGTCCGTGAGATAGAGATTGCCATCTGGTCCGAAAGCCATTCCTCCAACACTACCAAATCGCGCTTCCTCTCCCTTCCCATCAAGATGGCCATAGGCACTCCCCGCAAGCGTCGTTACATTGCCATCAGTTGTACGCCGCAAGAGTAAGGTTTGAGTCTTGGTGTGATTGTTCTGGTCTATCGAATACATGCTGCCTTCCGGTCCGAGCCAGATACTCATTCCGCGGGGAGGATTGGCTGTAGGCTCCAGAAGATAAGTTAGCCTTCCTTCCGGCGTCATTTTCCAAACATCGGTGATCCATTTCGGTGATTCATAGCTGATGTCGGCACCGTAAATGTTGTCCTGCTCATCAATCGCCAGTTCGTGTACATGCCGGCCATTGACACCAGGACGAAAAACTAAAAGCTTTCCAGCTGCGTCGACTTTCCAAACAGTTTCAAGATCGCTGAAGTAGACGTTGCCCTTCTGATCTACGACGATGCCACTCGCGGGGTGAGCCTCTATACTTCGCGCAAGCAAGAAAAACAGACAAATAATCGCAAGCAACATTGAGATCGATCTTCTGTTCATTCTCTGCCGCCAATTTCAGTGAGTCTTTCCGCTAGCTGCGGGTACAATTCTTCGAGCATCGTTCGATCTTTATGTCGCGCACCCCTCTGAGCACCCCATCACTGCCGCGCGTCAGTTGAAGAATCGAAGAAAAGGTTCCAGTCCCCACAAGCTTCTGGCGCATTTCACCGGTAATGAAAGGATCGCCTTCAAACAAGTACTCATCAATCCAGTATTCTGGGTAGTCCGGAGCAGATACGAATGCGTGAATGTGTGCCGGATTGGTGCGACCGGGGTAAGGAGCGGGCCGTATGGTGCGAAACTCGTAACGACCTTCGGCATTGGTTCGCATCACACCATGTAGTCGCGTGTTGCGATTATCGCCGCCGCTCTGACTTAGAGGCGAGTAATGCCCCGTGGCGTCAGTATGATAGACCCACAGTGTCGCTCCCTCCATGGGGGTGTGACCGTCGGGCGAATAAATCGTCCCCGTGATGATCAAAGGATCTCCTGGTTCCTTGTCGGAGACAATGACCGTCTTCCAGGAACCCAGTGTGTTCTTGTTGACCGTTGACCGGGCAAGTAACACGTTGTCTTTGGCACAGCCGGTCAGTCCTAACGCACCCAAACCGATCATCGGCAACGTCAGGGCCACGGATGCATTTCGCAAAAAACTCCGGCGAGTTACATTGTCTATTTGTTCCTTCATGACATTACTCGTTTCTTATCTAACGCGTTGCTCGTGGTTTTCTCAACTATTCAAGACCCTGGGATCACCTATCTTGACGTTGAGCATCATTTAGCTTGAGGTTTTGCTACCATTCGGTTGTCGCCATTCCTCGCCTTCCAGAATGCCTCAGCTACGGACTTCGATACTCCCGCATTCTCACCCCACTTCATTTCGAGTTTGTCTCTCCAGAGTTCAAGCATCTGTTGGTTTAACTGCAATACCCCTTCACGGGTTACGCCGTCCGGAGGAGCCACAAACCCGGCGATTTCCTCATAGACACGAACGCGATCGTTCCCATCGACGCGCGCAAGCAAGTGCCAAAGAGTTAATGTGTCACGAGGTCGATCTTCGGCGAGCAATACTTCAAGTGCTTCCGATTTTGCTGACGCGTTCGCATCACGCTCAAAATCAAATCTTGCAAGCGCCTGGCGAAAGCCTTCCGAAGCGTCTTCAAAGTAAGGAGTGCCAGGGCCGATTCCGGGACGAGTTTGACAAGCTGCGCCCGCAGGCACCATCGATTCGCGATCTTTCAACTGCAACGCGACCCAGCCCGAAGTAACTCGCAGCAGACTCGCGCCCGCGTCGTCCACCTCAAGCGTGTAAGCACAACCCAGATCAGCTGCCACTGCCGACGGTGTATCGACAAAGAAGAGACGTGGCGGCGCCCAGATTCTCGCACTCATTTTCCCGTGTGCCAGTTCAAGCCGGTGCTCGGTTGGTTGAGTTAGCACTAGTCTAACTCGCGTGTTGGGATCTATCTCAACCTGTCCTATCGACTCCACAGCAATCTGCGCGCGCGAATTTCCATCCGTTTCTAACCATTGCCCCACCGCGAGCTGTCCTTTATTACTCATACCAGCAGAGCCAATCCTGGGTGTGCCGTCGAGCCGAGCAACTTCCCACGAAGGCAGCGCTGCGGGTACCGCACGATTTTTATAGGCCCAAAAGATTCCTAAACTGGCAACCAGCAGAACAACGGCAGCTATTGCGGCGAATTGAGTTTGCCAGGCAGCAGCAAAAGGTCTGCGTTTTGTGATAGGGCGAAGTTGCCCACGGGTTTGTTTGTGGAGAAGCGGTTCCAGCTCAGTCCACAAATAGTCTGGTGCTGAAAGTTGCGGGAGTTGTTCTGCTAGTTTGATCCCTAGTTTGATCTCTTCAAATTCTTTCCGGCACTGGCTACATGAAATCAGGTGCTCGGCAAACTGCCTGGACTCTTCGGGGGTGAGCTCTCCCTGGCAGTAGGCCGATAAGTTCTTTGTTACGTGTTTGGAAAACATCTCAATCTCCGTATCAATACTTCTTTCTTGACTAAACCACATGGTCACGCAGGTGTGACAAACGCCTGGCCAGCTCACCGTGGCCGCGATTCAGACGAGAGGCAACAGTACCTTTCGAGCAACCCATCACGGTGGCAATCTCCTCGTAGGACAATCCCTCGATGTATTTCAGCAGGATTGGCAGACGAAATTTCGGTTTCAACTCGCCAATAGCTGCTCTAACTTTTTCGCCGATTTCGAGTCGAGCGTATTGTTTCTCCTGTGGTTTTTTCTCACCGACCTTGATTGGCATAGTGTCTCCCCACGGAAGAAAACGTCTGCGCCTGCGCCGTTCATCCAGGCAGGCATTGACCACCATCCGGTAGAGCCAGGTAGTGAATTCCGATTCGCCGCGAAACTGGCGGATGACCGTGAACAACTTCAGGAAGATTTGTTGTGTGACGTCGTCGGCCACAGATGTGTCGCCGCCGAAAGAGTACACAGCGATGGAAAACACCTTATCCTTGTAAGCTTCAAACAACAGCCGAAAGGCTTCGCGGTCGCCCTGTTGGCAGGCTGCGATGACATGCCTATCAACTATCGGTTCAGGCATTGCGGCGCGTTGCTCCATTCACTCCTCCAGATGCTAAGCCACAAGCATTAGACGGAGGTACTCCCAGCTTTCTTCCCTGGAATAATTCAGTAACATTACCAGATTGGGACTAGTTGAAAAGGCCGTGGCATCCTCAGAGAATTGAGTGAGGCCTTTGTAGCTGAGAGGGTGAGTCTCCACGGAGCAAGGCCGTGGCATCTTTAGAGAATTGCGTGGGGCCTTTGTAGCTGCGAGGGTGAGTCTCCACGGCGCAAGCCCGTGGCATCTTCAGAGAATTGCCTGGACCCCTTTGTAGCCC
>WNFR01009119.1_pt1 | contig 16935 bp, 13 predicted proteins | sample 5400221 | NCBI WGS metagenome assembly WNFR01 (sample SAMN13153357, study PRJNA577476) | soil metagenome | isolation source: 40 cm soil under Madrone tree | place: USA:California | collected 2016-06-14
GCGAATACCAAAAGCACTTCACTCCAACGTGCCATTGTCCATCCGCGCTCGTAAATATGTGCTTAAAATTTCCCCCCGCATGGATAAATGTACTCAACTCGGTTCGAATGCGCCAAATTTCTGACGGCCGAAGAGTTCGAGCTTACTGATTGGGAAGTTTTGGATGAAACGTGTCGGCGATGAAAAAGCGTTTGGCTGAGGGGTTCCCTTCATCTTGGGGACGATGTGAATCTTATCTACAGGACCTGACCCAGTAAAATCTCGCGACGCGACGAATCCGTCCCATGTACTATTTAAATGCGAGGTCGCGAAACCGGGCATCAATGCAAATAAATCGGAGAACTCGTTGACGCGCACTGCATTAATCACGGGCATTACCGGGCAAGACGGCGCGTATTTAGCGGAACTGCTGTTGGAAAAAGGATATGCGGTGCATGGCGTCAAGCGCCGTGCCTCGTCGTTCAACACCGATCGCATCGACCACCTGTACCAGGATCCGCATGAGCGAAACGTTCGTCTCAAGCTGCACTACGGAGATCTGACGGATTCGACCAATCTTATTCGGATCATCCAGGAGATTCGGCCGGACGAAATCTACAACCTCGCTGCGCAGAGCCACGTCGCCGTGTCGTTCGAAACTCCCGAATACACGGCGAATTCCGACGCATTAGGCACGTTGCGCGTGCTCGAGGCGATTCGAATTTTGGGGCTTGAGAAGAAGACGCGCTTTTATCAAGCCTCGACCTCCGAAATGTTCGGCAAGGTCCAGGAGATTCCTCAGTGCGAAACGACGCCGTTCTATCCGCGGTCGCCTTATGGGGCCGCGAAGGTTTACGCCCACTGGATCACGGTGAACTATCGGGAGGCGTACGGACTCTTTGCGTGCAGCGGCATCCTGTTCAATCATGAGTCGCCGCTGCGCGGCGAGACGTTCGTGTCCCGCAAGATCACGCGGGCGCTGACCCGAATCAGCGTCGGGCTGCAAGATACGCTGCATCTCGGTAATCTTGATTCGAAGCGCGACTGGGGTCATGCGCGGGATTACGTGCGCGCGCAATGGCTCATGTTGCAAGCCGACCTCCCGGAGGACTTCGTGATCGCAACGGGTAAGCAATTCTCGGTACGCCACTTCGTGGAATTGGCTGGTGCTTTGCTCGACATGAAAATAGAATGGCGAGGCATCGGCGTGGACGAAACAGGCGTTGATGCAGTGACTGGGCGTACCCTGGTCCGAGTGGATCCGCGGTATTTCCGCCCCACTGAGGTGGAAACGCTGCTCGGCGATGCCTCCAAAGCTCGCGAGAGACTCGGCTGGACCGCCGAGGTAAGTTTCGCCGACCTGGTTGCGGAAATGGTTGCGAGCGATTTGGACCTCGCCAAGCGGGATGCGCTCGTCTCGAAAGAGGGCTACAAAGTCTATAGTTATCACGAATGACATCGCTGCTTTGAAGAAACGTGCTGACGCTTTACGCCGGAGGGAGACATGCGGGCACTGATTTGCGGGATTTCGGGTCAGGACGGTGCCTACTTGGCCGAACTCCTGCTGCGCAAGGGCTATACCGTGGTGGGCACGTCCCGAGATGCGCAAACATCGAGCTTTTCGGGACTCAAACGGCTGGGCATATTCAACGACGTTCAACTCGAGTCGATGGCGACACACGACTTCCGCAGCGTTCTGCACGTGCTGCGAAGGGTGGATCCAGACGAAATCTATAACCTTGCAGGTCAAAGCTCCGTCGGACTTTCATTCGGCCAGCCTGTCGAGACACTCGACAGCATCATCACCGGTACCCTCAATATTTTGGAAAGCATGCGGTTTTTGGGCAAGCCTACCCGCTATTACAGCGCGGGGTCAGGCGAGTGCTATGGAAACTCCGGTACTACGGGTGCGGTCGAAGGTGCGCCTTTCGAACCCCGCAGCCCCTATGCCGTTGCCAAAGCGACGACGTTCTGGCTGGTAGCCAATTACCGTGAAGCGTATGGACTGCACGCCAGCACGGGGATTCTCTTCAATCACGAGTCTCCGCTCCGGCCGCAACGTTTCGTTACGCGAAAGATCGTCTCCGCCGCCTGCCGCATATCCAGTGGCAAGAAGGAAAAGCTGACCTTGGGCAATTTAGATATACGGCGGGACTGGGGTTGGGCGCCAGAGTATGTCGATGCGATGTGGCGGATGGTGCAATGTGAAAAACCGGATGACTTCATCATCGCAACCGGCGTCAGCAATAGCCTCGAAGATTTCGTGAGAATTGCGTTCGAGGAAGTCGGACTGGATTGGCGCGAACACACCGTGCTTTCCGACTCGTTGCGTCGCCCAACCGACATCTCCGACGGTAAAGGTGATCCGACCAAAGCGGAGCGCCTATTGGGCTGGAAGGCAAAATCACATATGAAAGACGTGATTGCCATGATGGTGAAGGCTGAACTGGAGGAGCCAGAACGGAGAAGAGTGATCGAGGAATTGGCACTCGACCGTTGAATTCCCTGAGACGCTACCTATCCTTAGTGTCGATGACCCACTGAGACGGCTATAGCTTCGGTATCTTTATCCTTGGGGCCTCGGCTCAGGCGCATTCAGTCATTGTCAGCGAGAACTGCGTCGCGTCAGTAGAGCTGGTATCAGTGCAGCAAACCCCAACGGCTTCATCTCGGAGTGGAAAGTGACGCTTTGATGGTAGCCAAATCCCCGCATGCCCGTGCGTTGTAAACCGATAGGTTGCTCTCAGAATTGGCTTCGCAGGGATCGCCAATCAAGCTTAATGGAATACATCCATCACAGTGGTTGTAGCTTGGGACAAATGTGGCGCCGAACTTAGCTGCCACCTTTGCGCTTCGTTTTATGAGCTCTCGCCTGTTAGGACCGTCGAGTTCCATCATGCGCCGTAAATCGTCCTGGCGGAAGTCAAAGTTATCGATATAAAAGAGGATGCTGGTGCCCTTTGGCACCTTTCGCACGAGATCCTGGACTATCAACGGGGAAAGCACATAGGTGTGTCGCACTCCGGCATCCGTGCTCAGCTTGTTTCTGTACTGTTGATCGAAATCCTCGATGTAAAATCTCGACGGAACATATACCGAATCCAAAACCATTTCACGCGCCAATGCCGGTTCTCCTGAAAAACTCAAACCGATTCCCCGGTCTTTAGCATAGCGATTGAGTTCGTCGCGAACTCGCTTATAACCGAGAACACAAGCCGCGCGTGATGCGCAATTAGCAAGAATTTCATCCGACTCCTCAAAATGCAGATGGTCGAATTGCCTGCGAATTTGTGCTTTACCGATGCAAATATAATATTCCTGAGCCGGAACGAGTTTAATGTCGACCCAGTAATAGCCCTTGTTGCTGTCAAAGGCTTTTCCAGTTATTTCGTCGCGCGTGAAAGTGCGCAGATCCGTTTCGGAATCGCAGGGGAGAACGGCGCGGTAATCCGCCTTCAAATTCTCCGGAAACCCACCCCCGATGCGTGCACGTGGAATTAGTCCATGCATTTGGGACGCCGCGTTCCCGCTGAAGTCGAGTCGTTTGGGTGACGTTCCGCCATATTCAAATCCGAGGCGATTTACCAAACCAGGGGCTAGTCTCCCAATTTCGACGATATCCGCACTGATGTCCGGATGTACCCAAGGATTGACCACGAAGTCGATAACACCGTGTTGCACGGCTTCTTTGAAGTTATAGGTCGAATTGATGCCCACCGACTCTGCGAAAGCAGCAGTCGGCAACAAAAGGCACCAAAGCGTCAGCGGCTTCAACATTATGCCGCCGAGTTGTTTATTTCGACGCCACGAGAGTGAAATATGGAATTGGTAGTTCTCCCCAAAAAAGCGTGTAGTTTGTCAATTCGAATACTGTGCAACCCATAACGCGTAAATAATTTTCGAAATATTTTGTGCTGAAATTCCACCAACCATTCCAGTTTTCTTGCCCCTTCTTTGCGTTGGGATCGGGTCTGAACTGGGCCACGGGTAGCCCCACGGCCTCCAGTTCTTGATGGTATTGCTCAACGACGATAACCGTAGGCGCCATGTCCGCTGCGTTGGTCAGTATTCTTAGTGGATCACGATTGTGCAAGAGAACGTTGGCCACGAGCGCGACGTCATATTTACCGAGTATTTCGGGCCGTGCGTTGTGGCCCCCGATATAAGAGGCTCGCGCCTTAGACCGCATTTTTTCGTGCGCGAACCACCAACCATTTGTGATTGCCCTCCAACCCAAGCGAGAAGCGGGTCCCCACATCTCTCGCAATCCAGGAAATGGAACAATGTCCCATTCATGATCGGGCGCTGCGTCGACCGCTACAACTTGGGCCCCACGTTTCTCCATCTCGAACGTCAAGAAGCCGCTTGCAGGACCGATTTCCACGACTGATTGACCCTCGAATTCATAGCCTGCAAAGATGCTTTCCACATGAGATCTGAGATCCCACTTGCCGTCGGGGGCGGAAACCGTTCCAACCTTTGGAAGGTCCATGGTATGATAAAACTGGCACTCCGAGATCTTCAACCCACGGCGAGGCTCGACGAATATTGGATTGTCTCGTGTCTTACCGATCATGTTCCTTCCTTTGCATGGTCAGCAATCATCAAGCCTCAGTGCAGCTGATCTGGGGCTTTCCCCAGGTTCGATTATCTTATGAATCGACCGAGGCTTTCCTTAACGGCTGTGTGAGGGAAACCTGCAATCGATGTTGCCGCGAACCTCTAGTCCCAGAGAGAGGAAACGTTGTTCCAATTCGAGAGCACATTGGTTCGGACTTACCGACAACCGTCGAGCTAAATCCTTAAAAATGAACGTTCGCGGAAGCAACGTCGGGCTACTCATGCAGGGCATTCAAGATGAGGTGGCGCGCCGCCGTGCACAGATCGTGTATGACGATGCGCCGGTTGCGAATCGGGTCACAGACTTGAAGATCGGCGATATCGCGGCCGGAGGTTCTGGTGTGGATCCCGAAGTCATTCCCCCGCAGATGATTCATTTGAATCTCACCCCGCCGGAGCATATGCCGGTTAGGCGGGCATTCCAGCAAAATCCGGATGCCGCATATCAGCTGAATGATTTCGCCGCTTACGATGACGTAGAGTTCGTTGAGGCGGCTTATCGGGCGATTCTCAAGCGAGAGCCTGACGAAGATGGCTTGAAGACCTACTTGGCTATGTTGCGGGATGGTGCGCTGAAGGCAGAGCTACTCGGCCGACTTCGTCAAAGTCCTGAAGGAGGGTTGCGACGCATCCGCGTTGTCGGGCTATCGCTGCCCTACGCACTGGATGTCGTTTCCCGATGGCCGGTCATTGGGAGAGTAGTCGGAATTGCCGTTGCCATCTGGAGTTTGCCAAGCAGTCAACGCGATCAGCGTCGGAAGTCGAACGAGTTCGCCCGTAGACTTGCGCAAGTTGAGCTCCATGGCGCAGCGATCACCAAGACTATATGCGATGCGCTCGGTACCCTGGAGCGTTCGCAAAACAGGTTTGCCGAACACACAAGGTATTTTGCTCAACGAACTCGATTGGAGGCTGTCCAGACGGCATTGGCTAAGACCGTAGACGCTTTGCAAGCGCTGCAAGCCATATCTAAAAATAAGGCTGATCAAGAACAGTTGGATCGCCAAGTGCGTACGATCAGAGCGCAGATCGACACCAAGGCGGCGCATGCAACCGTATCCGCCCTCGCTCAGCAGATCAGTTCCGTTGCGCAATCAAAATCAGATCGAGCCGAACTGGAACAATTGGCACGGGACTTCGGCATGACGATGAGCACGATGCAAAGTGTCAAGGCCGACGCCGATGATGTCGCAGTGCTGAGAGTGCTCGGAGAACAACTTTCTGAGAATATCGGCGTACTCGAGCGATCCAAGGCGAAAGTTGAAGACTTGCAGGCGCTGCGCGAGGAAGGCGAGGCGGGCCTTTCCGCCGGGATGAAACAGGCCATGGAACTCATCGGCCGAGTTGCAAGCTCGAAGGCGGATCAGTCCAACGTCGATGCACTGTGGCGTGAAGCGATCGGCGCTGGCGAACAGACTCGCGTGCAGATGTCGCGCGCCTTGGAAACCAAGGCAGAACGAAATGAGGTCACAGCGCTTACCAATCACTTGATCGCGCTTCTGCAGCAACGACCGAAGTCAGAGGAATTGAAAATGATTTCGGATGCGCTCGCACGCAAGGCGAATACAAGTGACCTTGATTCACTTCAAAGTGCGATCGAGAGCCAGGCCACCATCAAATTGGAAGGCATAAACGGCGTTCTTCAGGAATTGATGAGATCCAAGGCAGACCATTCGGCCGTCTCAAGCCTCCAGGACAAAATGCATGGAGCATTCGGTGATGCAGCCCGTGATGCCGAGGCGGCACGCCAAAGAACTGCCCAAGAAATGAGCCTGGCAATCGAATCGCTTGGCCGGACGAAGGTCGACAAGGCCGATATCCAAACGTTGAAGATGGAAGCGAAAGCCGAACTCGAGCAGGCGAGCGCGCACCTGTTGGGCGTGCTTGCGCCGATCAGTGCCGGCGCAGTCCTGATGGACGAAGATCACGAACTGGACGCCATGTATGCGTGCTTAGAGGATCAATTTCGTGGAACCCGGGAGGACATTCGGGAAAGGCAGTCGATATACCTGCCATATGTACGGAGTGCGGAAGCGGGTACGCACGACGCGCCGATTATCGACTTGGGATGTGGCCGCGGTGAATGGCTAGAACTCCTCTCTTCCGAAGGATTATGTGCCCGGGGTGTCGACCGGAATCGAACCTTCCTTGCCGCCTGTCGCGACCTCGAATTGGACGTCAGCGAACAGGACGCCCTAACCTACCTACAAGAAGCCAAGCAGAACTCCATTGGCGCTGTGACTGCGTTTCATCTGATCGAGCATTGTCCTCATAAGTACCTTGTTTCGCTGATTGACGCGATCTTGTTCGCATTACGTCCGGGCGGCATTGCGATATTCGAAACACCGAATCCAAAAAACATGATCGTCGGCAGCTGCAACTTTTATCTGGATCCTACGCATAGGCACCCGTTGCCGCCCGATTTGTCGCGCTATCTGCTGGAGGCACGGGGTTTTCGCAATGTGGAGGTGGCTGAAATCCATCCATTCGGATCCGAGCACCAAATCGTGGACGGAGACAGCGAAATAAAGAAGGTGCTGAATCAACATTTTTTCTCGGCCCAGGATTACGTGGTCATCGGTCGAAAGGTTTAATCAATTGATGCCGATGCAAGCTGCCAGGACGGCTTTTTCATGAAAAGAATCCTTGTGATGAATTTCTTTCCCGCATTTGTCCCACCGGCCAGCGGTGGTGAATTACGCTATTTTCATCTTTATTCCAGACTCAGCCGGCAGTTCGACGTGACTCTCCTGTCGCCAACGTATTCCAGCCACAAGCCCGAACTCGTAATACACTCCTCCACCTTCCGGGAACACCGCGTCCCAAAGGAACCCTTTCAAGACCAACTGCACTTAAGCATTGCGAACGAGAACCTCGCGGACGAGTTCTCCGCGCTGGTATGTGCCCTGGCGGCGCGTCGCCCTAATCGATACCACGAAGCTTATTTCGAACTGCAGGCCGGGGTCGATCTGATCATCCATGAATCTCCGTATATGCTGGACTACGATGTCCTCGCAGGAATAGATGGTCGTCCACGCATCTACAATAGTTATAACGTGGAATCCGATCTGGTCGGCCAGCTATGGAAAGGGCCTGCGGCGACCCAGTACGTCGCACTTGTGAATGATCTCGAGCAACGACTCGTCAGTAGCAGTGATGCATGTTTTGCGGTCAGCGAATCGGAAGCGGTGCGATTCGCAGAAAAATACTCATTGTCGCCGGATCTCTTCACGGTCATCGAAAACGGAATCGTTGCCGAGGAATTCCCGCATCGCGAACCACGGTTCGGCTCCGCCAAGTCAGTGCTATTTTTTGGGAGCCTACACCCGCCGAATGTCGAAGCAGCGGAATTCATAGTAGCGGAGCTGGCACCGAGGCTTCCGGCTTTGGAATTTGTGATTGCAGGCAATTGTTTGCCGACCTCTCTTCCGGGCGTCCCATCGAATGTTCGAGTTTTGGGCCGTGTCGGCAACGCGCAGCGCTTGAATCTTTTCGCGACAGCAGACATTGCACTCAATCCGATGCGTAGTGGCGCCGGGACGAACTTGAAGGCGCTGGAATATCTGGCAGCAAGTCTCCCCATGTTAAGCACGCCGCTGGGAGCGCGCGGGCTGGGCCTCGTCAATAATCATCACGCACTGGTAGCGCACACGAGCGACTTTGCGAACGCGCTTGAACGCATTGTTGCGGATCCCGGACTGCGAAAGCGATTGGCGGCCGCTGGTCGCAGACACGTAGTGGACTGCTTCTCATGGGATGCAATAGCCCAAAAAGCTGTGGCGGTGATACATGCTGTGCTGCAGACCGATCGTAGTACGGCACGTCGGCATATCCTCCTGTTGAATGATTTTCCGGCGTCGCGGCCTGTGGCCGGCGGAGAGGTGCGTATCAACAGGCTGTACAGTTCTCTCGCGAGGCACTACGACATCACTTTGTTGTGCTTTGGGCGCGGAGCGGCCATAACTCGAACGCAAATTGCGCCGGGTTTCATCGAGATCCAAATAGCGAAGACTGAAGCGCACTTGGCTGCAGAAAACGCCCACACCTGGCATATTTCTGCTGCCGATATCATCAACTATCAAGAGGCGTCGGCCAACGCGTTGTTGGTTTCATTGACACGCGCGCTTGCGCGGCACGCGGATGCGATTGTGCTGTGCCATCCGTATATGGCGGGACTACTGAGAGAACTCCAAGGCGCCCCCGTCATTTATGAAAGCCTTAACGTCGAGACCGAATTGAAGCGCGCACTGCTCGTGGGGCATCCGGCCTATGACGCCATGGCGTCTGCCGCTGCCGAATGTGAGCGACTCGCCATCGAGCGCAGCAGCGAGCTGATCTCGGTCTCGGATATTGATATCGAAGGCTTGATCGCCGTTGGGGCACCCAGAGAAAAAATACATCTGGTGCCGAACGGGGTAGATGTGCCCCCCAGTCCCCAAAAACGCAGCGCGCTGGACTCAATCAGAGCGGTTCTCGGTGGACGTCCGCTATGCATTTTCATCGGCAGCGCCCACCCGCCGAATGTTGACGCGGTTCACTACATCGTGCGCGAACTGGCTCCCCAGATGAGAGACTTCGTCTTCGGCATTGTCGGAAGTGTGTGCGATGCCATTCCATCTGTATCCGATCCGAATGTTATTGCGTTTGGGGTCCTCGATGATCTCACCAAGGACGTGGTCCTAGAACTCGCCGACGCGGCGGTCAACCCCATGTCATCGGGCTCAGGTTCAAATCTCAAGTTGGCAGAGTATTTTGCCAAGTGCCTGCCCACCGTGACCACGCCGTTTGGGGCGAGAGGTTACCCTATATCTGACGGCGTCGAGGCGATCGTGTGCCCACTCGATCAGTTTCCCCGTCGGCTGCGTAACCTCATTGCGGACGGGCCGGTACGAGAACGGATGGGCGCAGTGGCGTACCAATTTGCAAAGAATTGCCTCGACTGGGGGATTCAAGCTGAGAAATATCGAAGAATGTTGGAGCGACGGATATTTGCTCAAGCCAAGAAGAGGCTTCTTGTGGTAACTCACCGCTTCACAAATCCTCCGCTAGGCGGGGCCGAAATGTACTTGTTGAATCTCCTCAAGGAACTGGATCGGCGGGGCAGCTTCATCATCGATTTGGTGACCACCGACATAGTCACCATAGAGAATCAAGTTCAGTTTGGATGTTCCTACGAGCGAAGTATGGATTTGCCCGAGTACGCGGAACTCGCCGCCCTCGACGTAACTCGCTTTCCGGTCGACGAGCTTGAATCCGTCGTTCGTCTCAATAATGCCACACGCCTCTGGGCCGCATGGAGCGAGGAATCCATCGGCCTGTCGCTCGCCCACCGCGACAAAATGCCCGATGCAGTACTGCTGGGGGGATGGTACTACGCGGAGAAGGAACCGCGGGGCGTCAGTGTCTGGTCAAGTCCGAGAGGGGGTGGAAGTGCTCGAGTTGCGCGTCGCCTCACCATATATATGCGCCGGTGATCCTCGCCAACTGGGCGTGCGAATCCGCGAGATCCAGGTAGAAAATGTCGAGGGCGGCACCACGCCGCTGTCATTGGACTTGAGCTACAGCGACATTCTCAAGCAGGTGGCCCCGCATGAATACATCGGCAGCCTGATAGATGTCGCCCGCAGGCGCACGGCCCAGCTTGATGTGCTATTCCAGGAAACGCGCGGGCCCAATTCCCAGGCAATGGAAGCGTGGTTGAAAAAGAACGCCATGACGTACGACGTCATTCTTGGCCACTGCCTGCCCTTCAAGACGGTCGTTATGGCAGCCGACGCCGCCCGCGCTGCCGGCGTGCCATTGGTCCAGCTCCCTCACTCGCATATTGATGATCGGTTCTATCACTGGGCGAGCTACTTCCGAGCCCTGCGCTCAGCGGACCTGTGTATCACGCATCCGCGATCTGCAAGCTCAATGTTCTTCGACCAGATCGGCGCGCGGAGCTACTACCTACCCCATGCAGTCGCGGATAATGGGAGCGCTTCCCCTGAGGATCTGCGGGCATTCCAGCAGCATTACCGATCAGAGCTGCCCTACGTTTTGGTGCTCGGTAGAAAGGACCGATCGAAAAACTATTCCGCCGCAATCCGAGCCGTATCGAATCTCAATGTATCTCGCCGCCAATGCAATGTTGTGATGATCGGGCGCGACGAGGATGGTGAGGCGTTGGACGGGAATTTCGTTTTGTATCTCGGGGGTCAGCCTGAGGGAGTTGTGCGGGCGGCATTGGGCGGCTCGCTGTGCCTGGTTACGATGAGTGACAGTGAAAGCTTCGGCATCGTCATCCTCGAGGCATGGGCACAGCGTCGGCCGGTGATAGTGAACGAGAACTGCATTGCATTTACCGAGTTGGTGGTGGATGGGCAGTGCGGTCTGATCGCCAACACGGAGAACCTGGCTCAGAAGATCGAGAGCCTGCTGAATGATCCGGAGTGGGCATCTGAGATGGGTGCGCGGGGATTTGACAGAGTGAAGACAGAATTCTCTTGGGATGTAATCGGAGCGGGGCTCAACGACGTGCTGCTCAACATATCCAATGGGGGAGTAGATCGGGAAATCCAAAATCCCGGAGTGTTGCAATGAGCGGAGGATCCCGGGGGCTTTTATATCTTCACATTCCAAAAACGGCGGGCACTACTTTCGCTTCGTTCCTAAGCAGGCACGTGGGGCCCGACAACTGCAGCGATGGCCTCAATCAGATCAAGTGGCGCGACGCATTGGCACGATATTCGGACTATAAACTGATATGTGGTCATCTGAACACCACGATCGGCGATCAACTACCGCCCGATCGGGATTCATTGGTTATCTTGCGCGATCCGCTGGATCGCTTCTTGTCGAATTTCTTCTTTCAGAGCACCGATGTTAGTGACATTCCACTCTCACATCGCTCAACGATATCGAATCTCGACCTGAATTCGTATATCGAGTCGCTCACGAGTTCCGACCGAGAGCTCCTCAATCTGCAAACGGCAATGCTTTTCCCTTTGGGTACATCCCACGCGCCACCGCATTCATGGGAAGCAAAAGTGGCAGCGGCGCAGCGGGCGCTGGACCATTTTCAGCTGGTCGGAATTCAGTCGGACATCGAGGATTTCGCCGTAATGGTGGCAAGCAAGATGGGCTGGGCCGTCGCAGGGGAGATTGGCTATGTCAACGTAACAAGCAGGCGAATTGCCGCCGACGATTTGACGAACGATCAGAAGCGGCGGCTGCGCGGCCTGCTCGAGCCGGATTTGGAGGTGTACGCTCATGCGCGTTCTCGCTTTCTTCGGGATCGCAGAAATGTGTTGAGGTACGCGGGGACCCCGGGCGCGGTGCATGCAACGGACGCTGAGAGTGCCTCTTCGACCCGCAGTTCATCCGAGTCGACCGCGAAATCGGCGGTGGGCTCGGTCGGCGACGCCATTGAATTTGGCAATCGACACGTCGAGATCCTTCGGGTTGAGGCGACCGGTGAACTGTCCGGTCCGGGAAATATGCTCACTGGCGAGTCGATTAGCATCACGGTCCGCTTTCAAGCGCACGAGCCTGCAGAAGACGTCACTGTTGGCTTTTCGATCAAGGATCGACGTGGCGGAACGCTTTTCGGCTCAAATACCAGGCTAGAGGGTTCCTGCTACGACATATCTGCCGGAACCTATACGGCGGTCTTCAAGTTCTTGAATAGGTTTGGAGAGGGATCTTATTTCGTCGATGTCGATCTTCACAAGGGCTATTCGATTTTTGACGAGGTGTATCACTCCAGGCGGTCAGCCGCACGATTCGACGTGGTGGGCAGATGCGGCGCCTATTTTGAGGGGTCTTTGTTGCTCGACGTCGACGCATCGATATCGCCGGTGGATGATGCGCGAGTGTCTACGGTACGGACGTATGACGCAATCGCACCCACGTTATTCGTTGGGCGCCTTTCGCCACCTCTGCGTGAATTCTCCGCCCAGCTGCGCCAATTGGAGGATATTCAGACGCTTCAGACTTCTGACGGATTGTTGGTTGGAATGGAAATTACGAATACCTCCAGCTCCAAGTGGCCGGCGACCGGCAAGAGGCCAGTCCAGCTGTCTTATCGTTGGTATCAGGCGGAGGGAGCTGTCGTCGTGGCCAATGGCCTTCGCACGCGTCTGCCAGAAGATGTAGAGCCTGGCAACAGAGTCACGGTCAGAGGTCTCTTGCGCGCGCCGGATATCCCAGGAAGCATGACGCTGAGATGGGACTTGGTTCAGGAGCACGTTCAGTGGTTTAGTGACGCTAATCCGAAATGCGCGATCTCATCAGTCATCCTTATCACTTGATGGCGCAAAAATCTCACGGTTCATTTGCGATAAAGGACGTGTGATGACCTACTCGGCTGAGTCTGATTTCCGAGAGAAGACCGGGTTTATCGATGGCATGGTCAGGACTATAGAGGCCGTCATGGGACCGAACAGCAGGTTTCCCGAAGAAGCTTCGTCCTGGAACGCGCTTGAACTGGGAGGGTCCGGGGGCATCCTAGCTGCCATGCTGAGCGGTCAATTCAAACGAGTCATTTGCACCGACATCAAGGATCAACAGAAGCAGTACACGGGCGAATTCGGCAGCCTGCTCAAGGAAAAATTCCAGAGCAACGGTAGGGATTTCGATCTTGGAAAGGTGGAGTTTCATATGGCTTCCGCCATGGATCTACCTTACAAAGACGCTCTGTTCGACTGCGTCTACTCTTCCAACGCTTTCGAACACATTCCGGACCCCGTCGCAGCCCTGCGTGAAGCGCTCAGGGTTGCGAAGCCGGGTGGTTTCATCTATTTGTCCTTCGGCCCAATCTGGACTGCATACAGTGGCTGCCACTTCATCCATCTGATTTCCGAGCCGTGGAGGCATCTCTTGGTCAGTCAGGCTCAGTACTGCCAGGATTTGCTCGATGCTGGGGGCACGCGGGAGCAGGTATCAGATTTCGTCAGCGGCTTGAATCGCAAGCCGGCAAGCCTCTACCGAGACAAATTTCCTAAAGAGCTTCAGGATGCGGGAGTCGCCGAATTCAAAATGTTCTCATGGGAGGATAAGGAGGAGCCGCATCATCAAAATCATCCCAATAAAATGCGAGCGGCCCAAGCACTGGACATTGCTCCCGATGATTTGCTGATTCAAGGTTTCTCGTTTGTTATCAAGAGATAGGCGTGATTGACTGACGAATTTCCCTGGCAACCACCAGCATTAATCTATCTGAAAGAACAGAAACACGCCCAGTTCACCACCATGATCGGTGAAATCCGAATAGAAGCGCCGTGTGCCCGCGCTCTGCATTAGAAACAGTATCTCGTTCAAATTGTAGGGAATCATCTGCATTTCCGGGTCGGCGTCCGAAGGTCGGGGCGCCACCGGCTCGACCGACAAAATCTTCGGCGGAGCGATTCCATGAGTGTCAGCGTAGCCCGACTTTGAGTAGAGCAAGTGAAAGGCGCCTATTCCACGCGGAGCGAGATGCTTCAGCAAATTGCGGAAGATCAGCCGGCCTCGGTCGGCGGCAACGTGCTGAAACACGATACACGAATGAATCAAGTCGACTGGCTCCGTCAGCGACGATATGGCATCGTCGGATTGTGCCAACTGTACGTTTCTCAGTTCGCGCTCCTGACAGTTCCTTTTCGCCTCGTCCAGCATTGAGACCGAAACGTCTAGCCCGACGGCTTTACGCGCAATTTGCGCGAATGATACAAGGGTGCGCCCGACACCACAGCCGAAATCTAAGACCGAACGGGGATGAAAATCGCTATCGATGTGATCGTGGATCGTTCTCATCACATAGTCTACGTGCCGACGGCCGGACTCAAAGAATTCGCGCTTATCGACTTCTTTCATGGCGGAGCGGCGATATTTGGGATCCGTGATTACTCCGAAATAGGGATCGCGGCGACCCCATTCCTCCCAGGCTTCATCCGTGTTCATGTCGGAGTCTGATCCACTCATACCTTAATAAAGTTTCCGGCTAGAAGAAACGAGCGCCAAATCGGTAGTATCGCCTCCTGAGTGTACTGCGCAGAGACGCGCGCCCCATTGACGACCAACTCGTTACGCCGAGAAATGTTGGCGGGCTTGATTACATTGTCAATTGCGTTTGCAAGATCCTCGACAGCGTACGGATTGAAATACTCGGCGGCGTCAGAGTAAATTTCGCGATGCACCCGAATGTCGGAAGCAACGACGGCGCCGCCGGATCTCATCGCCTCAACGCCCGAATAGTCGAACCCTTCGCCGAAGCTCGGGCATATCGTCGCTCGGGCATGCCGATACAGGACACGCAACTCCGCTGCGGGGACATCTTCCAACAAGAAAGCCTCGCCGCGCTCGAGCCAAGGCAAAAATCGCCTTACGATGCCTTTATGGTGCCAGCCCAGTGCCCCTACGAGAATCAGCTTGAGCTTGGGAAAGCGTTCCAAGCGCAATCGCTCCCAGGCAGTCAGCAGGCTAGTATGATTCTTGCGCGGTTCCACGGTGGAAACGATTAATAAGTATTCCGGTGTCCCGCTGAATATCTCGCTTTGGAAAAGGCCCCGCTTTAGCGCGGGATCTAGGGGCGGTTTAAGGGTCGTGCTCCAGCGTGTCTTGATGATTTCGGCAACATGAAGCGAGTTCGAGTCCTCGGCGAAATATTCGTGCGACACCATGTTGCGAATGGTTATCGAGCGTGACTCGGCCTGCGGAAAAACAGACAGCAGGTCCATTCGTGTGGCATCGGAAACGCAAACGAACCAGGCGCCGCTGTCGACGTTCCGGCGCAACGCGCGGTAGTGAAACGCTTGGTGGAAGCGTCGATCCGAGATCGTGTGCGGCATCAATAGGGGGATCGCGTCGTGATAATGAATGATCAATTTAGTCGTCTTGGCCACGGTCGCGGGATAAGGAGTTTCCGCTATCATCACATCGAAATCCTCGGTGTCGAGGCGTGGGTATAGTTGATGACCGAGTCTGCGTGTCACCATTGCACAAATATGCATCGCATACCATGGAATGCCGACAATTCGAAACGCCGCGCGCATGACTACGGCGAAGTCATCGGGCGGCAACGTGCGGGAAAAGAATCGCCGCCAAACAAAATCCTGGAAATGCCTGGCATCGAAGCGAGTCAACTGCTGCTTGCCTCCCAGTAGATGTTTGAGCGCCATCACAATCGTGTGCGCAGTGGCGCCCACATTTTTGTCCCAGACGCCCTGTTCGAATGCGATAACTATGCGGCCGAGACGGTTCAATTCCTGGTCGACGGACAATCGTCTAAAGCGCTGCGGCGCTGCGGGCAAGCCCCGGCTCAACACCTGCTCCCCGCTCTGCATCAATCCCTCGACGCTTATTTCCTCGAGCATGGCCAAGCTGCGGAACAGCAAACGCGTTGCCTGAGGGATGCCAGCGTGGCCGCCGAGCGCCGGGCGCAATTCCAAGAGGACGCGCAGTGGAAGGCCAGGATTATTGGATGCCATATCCATGGACCTATACCTCGACCGACTCGGGGCGTTCAGCCATGGTCGACTGATAGAAATCATAGGCCGCATCGACGCTTGGGAACGCTAGAAGATGCCCTTCGTGCAGCACACACGCATTCTTGCAATACAGCTTGATGACATTCGCATCATGAGTCACCAGAATGAACGCCCGGTCCCTGCGTTTATGAAACAACTCTACGTGGCAGCGTTCGTGAAAACGCACATCACCGACGACCATGGCCTCGTCGATAAGGAAACAATCGAACTCGATGGCCATCGATAGCGCGAAGGCGAGTCGCGTCAACATACCGTTCGAGTAGTGCAGAACGGGCTCGCGAAAATAGATTCCCAATTCGGTGAACTCCTCGACGAACCGTACGAGAGGCTTGTAATCGACGCCGTACACGCGACAGACGAATTTCAGGTTATCGAGGCCCGTGAGGTGGGTTTGGAATGCGCCGCCGAAGGCTAGTGGCCAGGAGACGCGCATCCCGCGACGGATTCGCCCGGAAGTCGGCTGTTCCGCTCCACTCATCAGGCGGATGAGTGTGGACTTGCCGGCTCCGTTTCGGCCGAGAATTCCGAGATGCTCACCGCGACCCAGCCTGAAGCTGATGTCGTTCAGAATTTTGCGTGATCCTTGTCGCGTTGCGTACACTTTCGAGACATGCTCAACGGCAAGCATCAGAGTTCCAGCCGCCTGCTGGCTCGTTGCACGACGTAAAGGCCGGCCAGCGACAGCACCAGGCAACACGACGCCATGTAACCGAGGGCATAGTGGGTCTTTACAACATTGCCAAAATACCCTTCTCGCAGCATTTCCGCGCCATGCACCATGGGGAGCAACAAGACGACGGTTTGCATCTTGGCGGGCAGCCAACTCACC
>WNFR01003229.1_pt1 | contig 16933 bp, 15 predicted proteins | sample 5400221 | NCBI WGS metagenome assembly WNFR01 (sample SAMN13153357, study PRJNA577476) | soil metagenome | isolation source: 40 cm soil under Madrone tree | place: USA:California | collected 2016-06-14
CATCATGGAACGCCATCGGCACCGCTACGAATTCAACAACAACTACCTCGACCGCTACCGGCAGTCGGGCATGCGCTTCTCGGGGTTCTCGCGCGACGGGCTGGTGGAGGTGATCGAGCTGCCCAACCATCCGTGGTTCCTGGCGACGCAGTTCCACCCGGAGTTCACCTCCACCCCGCGCGACGGCCACCCGTTGTTCACCGGTTTCGTCCGGGCCGCGCGCGCGCAGCGCGCATCGCAGCTGCCGCAGGCGGCGGGCGCGTGAGCCATGCGCCTGACGGGACATGAAGTCGGGGCGGGGCGGCCGCTGTTCCTGATTGCCGGTCCCTGCGTCATCGAGGGCGCAGCCCTCACCCAGGAGATCGCGGGCCGCCTGAAGGAGATCACCACCCGGCTCGCCATCCCCTTTATCTTCAAGGCCTCCTACGACAAGGCCAACCGCTCTTCCGGCGCCAGCTTCCGCGGCCCCGGGCTGGACGCGGGCCTGAAGGTTCTCGACGACGTGCGCCGCGTGATCGGCGTGCCGGTGCTGACCGATGTGCATGAGGACACCCCGCTTGCGGAGGTGGCCGCGGTCGTGGACGTGCTGCAGACTCCGGCGTTCCTGTGCCGCCAGACGAACTTCATCATCAACGCCGCCTCCCAGGGCAAGCCCGTCAACATCAAGAAAGGGCAGTTCCTCTCGCCGTGGGAGATGCAGAACGTCGTCGACAAGGCACGCTCCACCGGCAACGAGGCGATCCTGGTGTGCGAGCGCGGCTTCTCGTTCGGCTACAACAACCTGGTGTCCGACATGCGCTCGCTGTCGATCCTGCGCGCCACCGGCTGCCCGGTGGTGTTCGACGCCACCCACTCGGTGCAGCTGCCGGGCGGCCAGGGCTCGGCCTCCGGCGGCCAGCGCGAGTTCATTCCGGTGCTGGCGCGTGCAGCGGTCGCAGCAGGGGTGGCGGGGCTGTTCATGGAGACGCACCCGACCCCGGAGAAGGCGTTGTCGGATGGTCCGAACGCCTGGCCGCTGCAGCGCATGGAGCCGCTCCTCGGCACGCTGTGCGAGCTCGACCGGGCGGTGAAGAAAGTGCCCTTCGAGGAATCCCTGCTGTGAGGAAGTCAAGCCGATGAGCCGAATCACCGATATCCGCGGCCGCGAGATCATCGACTCCCGCGGCAATCCCACCGTCGAAGCCGACGTGATCCTCGACACGGGTGTGCTCGGCAGGGCGGCGGTGCCGTCGGGCGCCTCCACCGGCACGCGCGAGGCGGTGGAGCTGCGCGACGGGGACAAAAAGCGCTACGCGGGCAAGGGCGTGCTCAAGGCGGTAGAGCACGTGAACACGCAGCTGAAGGCGGCGCTCGTGGGCCAGGATCCGCGCGACCAGGCCGGGATCGACGCGCGCATGATCGAGCTCGATGGCACGGAGAACAAGAGCCGACTCGGCGCCAACGCCATTCTCGGCGTGTCGCTCGCCAACGCGCACGCGGCGGCGAACGATGCGCGCCTGCCGCTGTACCGCCATCTCGGGCAGCTGATCGGCGGCGCCCGCGAACCGGTCATGCCCGTGCCGATGATGAACATCGTCAACGGCGGCGCGCACGCCAACAACAGCCTCGACATCCAGGAGTTCATGATCCTGCCGGTCGGCGCGCCCAGCTTCCGCGAGGCGCTGCGCTACGGCGCAGAGGTGTTCCACACCCTCAAGAGGCTGCTCGCCGAACGGGGACTCCCGACCACCGTGGGGGATGAGGGCGGCTTTGCGCCGAATCTCGAGTCGAACGAGGCGGCGCTCAAGCTCGTCCTGCAGGCCATCGAGAAGGCCGGCTATCGGCCGGGGACGGATATGTACCTGGGGCTCGACGTGGCGAGCTCCGAGTTCTTCAAGGACGGCAGCTATGAGCTCGAGTCCGAGCAGCGGCGCTTCTCAGCCGCCGAGTTCACCCGCTACCTGGCGGACCTCGCGGACCGGTACCCGATCATCAGCATCGAGGACGGCATGAGCGAGTCCGACTGGGACGGCTGGTCGCAGCTGACACGCGCGCTGGGGCAGAAGATCCAGCTGGTAGGCGATGATGTGTTCGTGACCAACACCAGGATCCTGAAGGAAGCGATCGAGCGGCACATCGCCAACGCCATTCTCATCAAGCCGAATCAGATCGGCACGCTCACCGAAACGCTCGCAGCCATCGACATGGCCGACAAGGCGCGCTACGCCTCGGTGGTTTCGCATCGTTCCGGGGAGACCGAGGACAGCACCATCGCCGACATCGCGGTCGCGAGCGCCGCCTCGCAGATCAAGACCGGCTCGCTGTCACGCTCGGATCGCATCGCCAAGTACAACCAGCTGCTGCGCATCGAAGCCGAGCTCGGCCAGGTGCGTTACGCGGGCCGGCAGGCGTTTCCGCTCAGGATCTGAGCCAGCCGGCGCCGCAGCTCTAGGGCCCGTCGGCTATCGGCTCGATCGACGCGACCAGGGCCGCCTGCGGCTCGCGGCGCTCGCGCGCTACGCGCTTGACGGCGTGCGCCCGCGCGGCGCGTTTCATGGCCGAGGGCGGGGCGCCGAACAGCCGCAGGAACGCGCGCCGCATGCGCTCCGGATCGTGGAAGCCACAATGCTGCGCGACCTCCTGCACGGAGCGCGCGCCGCTTTCCAGCATCGCGCGCGCGGCATCCGCGCGCAGCCGTTCCACCGCCTTGGCCGGGGTGATCCCGGTCTCCTCGCGAAAGGCGCGCGCGAAATGCCGCGGACTCATGCAGGCACGCGCCGCGAGGCGCTCGACCGTCAGCGGCGCCGCGAGGTGCGTGCGCAGGTGGTCGAACAGCGCCGCGAAGCGTCCCTGCGAGCTCTCCATCTCCAGCAGGGCGGAGAACTGCGACTGGCCGCCCGGGCGGCGGTGATAAACCACCAGGTGTTGCGCGGTGCGTCGCGCGACACCCTCGCCCAGGTCCTCGCCGATCAGGGCGAGCGACAGATCGATGCCGGCGGTGATGCCGGCCGAGGTCCACAAGTGACCTTCGTGCACGAAGATGCGGTCCGGGTCGAGACGCACGCGCGGGAAGTGCTGCCGGAACTCCTCGGTGCAGCTCCAGTGCGTGGTCGCCGTGCGTCCATCGAGGAGTCCCGCGCCGGCCAGCAGGAAGGAACCCGAGCACACGCTCGTGACACGGCGCGCACGCAGGGCGCAGGACTGGATGAACTGCCGCGTCTTGCGACAGCCGAGCGCGCTGCGCGTGCCCTCACCGCCGGCGACGATGAGCGTGTCGATCGACCCGGCGCGGCCCAGGGCACTCGCCTGCAGTATCGCGCCCGAGGAGCTCGCCACCGCTCCGGGCACTGCGGCGATCACCCGCAGCTCGTAGGTTCCCGGGCGAATCCGGCCGGCGATCTCGAACGCGGAGATCGGGCCTGCGGCGTCCAGCAGCTGGAAGCGGGGGAAGATCAGGAAGGCAATGCGGCGCGGCATCGGTTTGGCGGTAAAGGAGGCAAAAACGTCATTTCGGACATCAGGGTACCTGAGGATGATGCTGTCTGACAGCGCCCCACGACAAGCCGGGAGCAGACATGGCCGGGGAGTTTCCCATCGTGTTCGCACTCTATCCGCGCGTGACCCAGCTGGATTTCACCGGTCCCCTGGAGGTCCTGGCGCGACTGCCGGGGGCCGCGATCGTTCTGGCGGCCGTCCGTGGCGGTGAGCTCGCGGTGGACAGCGGTATCAGCTTCGCCAACGTGCGGCCGCTGGCCGAGGTGCAGGAGTGCGCGCTGCTGTGCGTCCCGGGCGGTTTCGGCACGGCCGCCGCCATGGAGGATCCGCTGTACCTGGAGGCGCTGCGCCGCCTCGGGTCACGGGCGCGCTACATCACTTCCGTGTGCACCGGATCGCTGCTGCTCGGCGCCGCCGGCCTGCTGCGCGGTAAGCGGGCGGCCTGTCACTGGGCGTTTCGCGAGCTGCTGCCGCTGTTTGGCGCCGTCGCGGACTCGAGGCGCGTGGTGCGCGACGGTAACCTCTTCACGGGCGGCGGAGTGACCGCGGGAATCGACATGGCGCTGACGGTCGTGGCCGAGATTGCGGGCCGGGACCTGGCCGAAGCGGTGCAGCTGGCCATCGAGTACGCACCCGATCCGCCGTTCGACTCGGGCCGTCCGGAGACCGCGCGGGCGCAGATCGTGGCCGCGGTGCGCGGGCGCTTCGACGCCGTGTGGCCCGAACAGCTCGCCGGCGCGCAACGCGCGAGCGCTGCGCTGCCCGGCGCAGCGGCGCGGATCAACTGAACGCTTCGCGCACAGCACGCGGTCTGATACGCTGTCTGGCCCATGAAGTGGCTCGCCGCTGCGCTCGCTATCGCCGTTCTCCTGCTGCAATACCGGGTGTGGTTCTCCGAGGACGGCGTTCGCGAGGTCGAGCGTCTGAAGCACGCGGTCGCAACCCAGCGGGCGGACAACGAACAGCTCGGCGAACGCAACCGGCAACTCGCGGCCGAGGTGCGTGACCTCAAGACCGGCATGGATGCGCTCGAAGAACGCGCCCGCAGCGATCTGGGCATGATCGCCCGCAATGAGACCTTCTACCAGGTGGTTCCCGCCCGACCTGCCGACACGAATCACTCCCCGACCCGCACTGCAGCGGTTCGCTGAAGTCCCAGGGTCGTATCCTGCCGATGCGTTACTGGCTCGTCATGCCGGCCGCGGGCTCAGGTAGCCGCTTCGGCACGGATGGACCGAAGCAATACGCGCCGCTCGAAGGACGCACCGTGATCGAATGGGCGCTCGCGCCATTTCTCGCCGATCCGCGCTGTGCGCGTATTGTCGTGGCGCTGGCGCGGGACGATGCGGGTTGGGTGCAGGTGGCCGCGCGCCTGCACGCCGCGGGCACGGGCACCCTCACCGCGGTCGGCGGCGGTGCGCAGCGCAGCCAGTCGGTGCGCCTTGCGCTCGCGGCGCTCGACGGGCGGGCCGGGCCCGATGACTGGGTGCTGGTGCATGACGCCGCGCGGCCGTGCCTCGATGCGCACGACCTTGAGCGCCTGCTCGGGCGGCTTGGCGCGCACCCGGTCGGAGGGCTGCTCGCGATTCCAGCGGCGGATACCCTGAAGCGCGCCCAGGGCGGCGCGGGCACGGGCTCAGAGGTTGCGCAGACGGTGGACCGGTGCGGTCTATGGCGGGCGCTGACCCCGCAGATGTTCCGCTACGGGCGATTGTGCGCGGCGCTCGATCAGGCGCACGCGGCCGGGCGCTTTCCCAGCGACGAAGCGCAGGCGCTCGAATGGACGGGCGAGCACCCGGCGCTCATCGAAGGGGCGGCGACGAATCTCAAGATCACCAGCGGTGAGGATCTGGTGCTGGCCGCGGCGGTGCTGGCGGCGCGGCGCAGCCAGGCGCGCGCGGGCAGCTCATGAGAATCGGCTCCGGAATGGATGTGCATGCCTTCGGGCCCGGCGATTTCATCATGCTCGGCGGAGTACGCATCCCGCACTCGCACGGCGTGGTGGCGCATTCGGACGGGGACGTGGTGCTGCACGCGCTGTGCGATGCGCTGCTGGGCGCTGCGGGCCTGGGCGACATCGGGCATCATTTCAGTGACTCCGACCCGCAATGGAAAGGCGCCGACAGCGCTCGCTTCGTCGCGAGCGTGCTCGCGCTGTTGCGCGCACGGCGCCTCGCCGTGGCTAACGTGGACCTCACGGTGCTCGCGCAGGCGCCGAAGATCGCCCCCTATCGCGAGGCCATGCGACGCCAGATTGCACAGCTGCTGGAGGTCGGCGTGGAGCGCGTCAACATCAAGGCGACCACCACCGAGGGCCTGGGGTTCCTCGGACGCGCGGAGGGCATCGCCGCGCAGGCCGTCGTGCTGCTGAGCGGCGACTAAATCGCTATTTCGGTAGCTCGTATTCACCGTCAGTGTCGCAACTCCAGCCGTCCCCGGCTGGCGCGCACTTGAAGGTGCCCTTGCCCTTGATTCCCTTGAGCTTGCCGGTGCCGCTCGCAAAGCTAAAGGTGCCCTTCGATTCAACGGGCTTGCCGTCCTTGGTTGTGCCGTTGCCCTGGTAAGGCAGGAATGCCTTGTCGCCGCTCTGCATGGTCATGACGTACAAGCCGTGGAATCGCGACTTGTTACCGCTGACTTCGGCGGCATCCGTCGCCACGCCGTCCTTGGCCTTATCGGCTCCGATCTCCATCGGTTTGGTGTGGTTGCACTTCAACTGCTCCACGGCAAAGTTGTGATCGGCGCGATCACCGGCGGGCAGCATATGCTGGGGATCGGGCTTGCTGCAGACATGGGTCCCGGTGACCTTGGTCTGCGCGACGGCGCTCGCCGACCACACACAGGCCGCGCCGGCTATCGCAAGCAAATAAAACACGCTACGCATCGGAATCTCCCCCGCTTGAGTTTGTTGTGGGATGTCGCTGCCAGCGCGGCGCAGCCTAGCCCCGGCGTAGGTTGGAAGCAAGGCAGTAACGGGGCACACTGCGAGGGTGCAGGGCCGCGAGCTCACCGCGCGCGAGGCCGCGCTCACCCCGCCGCGCGCGCACGGCGCGCCGCTGGCGACGGTCCTGTTGCGCGCCACGCCTGAGGACTTCGTGGTCGAGGAGGATCTGGGCTTCGCGCCCGCCGGCTCCGGTCAGCACCTGCTGCTGCGGGTGCGCAAGCGCAATGCCAACACCCAGTGGGTGGCGCACGAGCTGGCGAGGATCGCGGGTTGCCGGCCGGGCGAGGTCGGTTACGCCGGACTGAAGGATCGCCGCGCCATTGCCATCCAGTGGTTTTCGGTGCCGCAACCGCGTGCCCTCATCAGCTGGCCCGCGGTGCGCACCGCCGATTTCGAGGTGCTGGAAGCGCATCCGCACACGCGCAAGCTCCCGCGCGGCGCGCTGGCCGGCAATCGCTTCGTGGTGCGCCTCGGCGCCACGCACGGTGACGGCGCGCGGCTCGCCGACGGCCTCGCCCTGCGCCTTGCGGACATCGCCCGGCGCGGCGTACCGAATTACTTCGGCCCGCAGCGCTTCGGTCGCGATGGCGCGAATCTCTCCCGCGCCGGCGAGGACCTGCGCCGCCTCGCGCCGCAGGAGCGGGGTTTTGTTCTTTCGGCTGCGCGCAGCGCGCTGTTCAATGCCGTTGTTGCGGCACGCGTGGCCGATGGCAGCTGGGAGCATCTCGAGGCAGGCGACCTCGCCAACCTCGACGGTCGCGGCAGCTTCTTCCCGGTGGACGACGCCGATGACACGCTCGGTGGCCGCTGCCAGCGGCTGGAGATTCACCCCACCGGGCCTTTGTGGGGCGAGGGGACGCCCGCCACGCTCGCGCGGGTGCTGGAGCTCGAGTTGCGCCTCGCCGCCCGGTTTCCGCAGGAGAGTGGACTGTGCGTGGCCGCCGGTATGGCCCAGGAGCGGCGCAGCCTGCGGCTCGCGGTGTGCGAGCTTGTATGCGAGTCCGAAGCGCAGGCGGTGGTGCTTAAGTTTCGCCTGGTGCGCGCGGGCTTTGCGACCGCGGTGCTGCGCGAACTGATCGAGGCGCCGCCGCCCGACGCGCCGCCGGACTAGGACAGCAGCACGTATACCGCGCCGGTTCCGCCGTCCACCGGCCGGGCGGAAACATAGGCGAGCACCGCACCGGTGCGACGCAGAACTGCATTGACGGCGGCCTTGAGCACCGGCCCGCGGTGACCGGAGCGCAGCCCTTTGCCGTGGATGATGCGCACGCAGCGCACCTCATGCTCGAGGGCGTCGATAAGAAACTGCCGCAAGGCGTGCTTCGCTTCGGCAACCGTGAGGCCGTGCAGGTCGATCTCCCGCTGCACGCGATACTCGCCGCGGCGCAGCCTGCGCAGCACGCCGAGCTGCACCTGCGGGCGATGAAAGATGAGCTCCTCACCGCCTGCCAGCGCCGGGTCGGCGCTTTCCCCAACGAGGCTCTCCTGCAGCACGGCGGCGCGGTCGGCGCGCGTGAACCGCGCGCGCGGCCGGACCTTCGGCGGACCTGGCGCCGGGGCACGAGACCCAAGCGGCCTGACGCCGCGCACGGCCTCCCGGAACAGACGCGCCTCGTCCGACTCGTCGTCCGGGTTCTCATCGCCTGGTAGGGCAGTCATTTTTGAGGCGTTGCGCGCAGTGCGTACGGCGGCCGATATTATGCTCTGCGCACTCAAGCAGTATAGTCACGCGCTTTGCGCGTGTATGGTTAGAGTCCCTTCGCATGAAGATCCTGGTCAGCAACGATGACGGCTTTCGCGCCGAGGGCATCCTCCGCTTGCGTGAGGCCCTCGCGACGCTCGCCGAGGTGACGGTGGTCGCGCCTGACCGCAACAAGAGCGGCGCGAGCAACTCACTCACTCTGGACGTGCCACTGCGCGTGTTCGAGTCCGAACCGGGGGTGTACTTCGTTCCGGGTACGCCCACCGACTGCGTGCACCTGGCGATCTCCGGCCTGTTCGACTTCGAACACGACATGGTGGTCTCGGGGGTGAACGACGGCCCGAACCTGGGCGACGACGTGCTGTACTCGGGCACGGTGGCGGCGGCGGTCGAGGGGCGCTTCCTCGGCCTGCCGACCATTGCGGTTTCGCTGTGCAGCGGCACCGGCGGGGGTGGCCACTTCGAAACCGGCGCCGAGGTCGCGCGCCGGCTGGTGGCGCAGCTGCTGAAGAGACCGCTGCAGTCCGCGCTCATTCTCAACGTCAACGTGCCCGACGTGCCGTTCGCACAGCTGCGAGGGTTCCGCGCCAGCCGGCTCGGCTATCGCCACCGTTCCGAGCCGGTCATGCGCGCGCAGGACCCGCGCGGGCGTCCGGTGTACTGGATCGGTCCCGCCGGGGCGGAGCAGGACGCGGGTCCGGGTACCGACTTCGACACCGTTGCCCGGGGATATGTCTCGGTGACTCCCTTACAGGTCGACCTCACCCGTCACGCAGCACTGTCCGCAGTCGGGACCTGGCTGGAAGGCATCAATGACTGATCTGCGCCTGTCGGGCATCGGGATGACTTCCGCGCGCACCCGCGATCGGCTGGTGCAGCGTTTGCGCGAACAGGGCATTGCGAATCTCGCCGTGCTCGAACGTATTCGCAATGTGCCGCGTCATATTTTCGTCGATGAGGCGCTCGGCAGCCGCGCCTACGAGGACACGGCGCTGCCGATCAGTTACGGCCAGACCATCTCACAGCCCTACATCGTGGCGCGCATGACCGAAGCGCTGCTCGAGGCGGGCGCGGCCGAGAACATCCTCGAGGTGGGCACGGGGTGCGGTTACCAGACGGCGGTGCTCGCGCCGCTCGTGACGCGCCTGTACACCATCGAGCGCATCGAACCGCTGCTGGCGCGGGCGCGCGAGCGCCTGAAGGAACTCGGGATCAGGAACGTGCGCTTTCGTCACGGCGACGGCACGCTCGGGTGGAAAGCGCACGCACCCTTCGATGGCATCCTGGTGGCGGCCGCGCCGCTCACGGTGCCCGAGGCACTCACCAGGCAGCTGCGCGTCGGCGGGCGGCTCCTGGTTCCCATCGGTCCCGAAGGAGAGCAGGAACTGGTGCGGTTCACGCGCCGCGAGCAGGGCATGCAGCGCGAGTCACTCGGAGCCGTGGCCTTCGTGCCGTTGTTGGGTGGCACGGCATGAGGCCACTTGCGGCCGCGGCCCTGGTTCTCCTCTCGGTCGCTGCGAGCGCTCGAGGGACGGCGGACGCGCAGACCCTGGTTCCCCGGGCGCTCGAGGACTGGCAGGCTTGGGTCCTCAAGGGAAAGGAATTCCATCGTTGCCCATTCCTCGCAGGCTCAAATACCGCCGACGCCGGTTCATACCGATGTGTCTGGCCCGAGCGCCTGCTGCTCAACCTCGACGCACACGGCGGAACTTTCAGCCAACGCTGGCAGGTCTACACCGAGAGCTGGGTCGCTCTGCCGGGCGATCTCGAGCACTGGCCGCAGGCGGTAGCGGTCGACGGCGCTCCGGCAGCCATGGTGGCCCGGAGTGGCCTGCCTTATGTGCGTCTCGCGGCTGGCTCTCACCTGGTGAGCGGCAGACTCGTCTGGGAGGCGCGGCCCGAGACCCTGACAATTCCCACCCAGTCGGCGCTGCTCGATCTCGTCGTTGATGGGCGAGGTGTGCTGCAGCCGGAGCGGCCGGGCGGCCGGCTCGCGCTCGGGCGCCAGGGCACGGCCGCGGAACCGCGCCGGCTCGATGTGCAGGTCTATCGTCTGGTCGAGGATGACATTCCCCTGCGTCTCGTGACGCGTCTGCGGCTGCGCGCGGCCGGGGACGCGCGTGAGGAGCAACTGGCGCGCGTGCTCCCGGCCGGCTTCATCCCGGTCTCGCTCGAGGGCGGGCTGCCCGCACGACTCGAACCCGACGGCCAACTGCGTGTCCAGGTGCGGGCCGGTCGCTTTGATCTCGTTCTCGGCGCGCGGCAGGCCCAGCCTGCCGCGACGCTGTCGTTGTCCAAAGACCCCGGCCCCGCGCGCGATGAGGTGTGGAGTTTTGCCGCAAACGATCGGCTGCGTGTCGCCGCGGCCGAGGGCGTCGCGGGCATCGATCCGGCGCAGGCGAATGTGCCGCAGGACTGGCGCGGGTATCCCGCATTCCGCATGGCGCCGGGTTCGGAGCTCAGGATCGTCGAACGCAGTCGCGGTCTTGCCAACTCGGACCAGAATCGCCTGCGCCTGTGGCGTCGACTGTGGCTCGACTTCGATCACGACGGGTTCACCGCAGTGGACGAAGTGAGCGGAACACTGCGACGCGACTGGCGCCTGGCGATGCGTGAGCCCTACCGTCTGGCAAGCGCGCGCATTGGCACTGAGTCGTTGCTCGTGACGAGCTCTGCATCCCAGAGGGAAACGGGGGTGGAGTTGCGTAGTCCCGCTGTGCAGCTCAGGGTACTTGCGCGCAGCGCGCACCCGTACGGGGCACTGCCCGCAACCGGCTGGACGAACAGCTTCGAGGGGGCGTCGGGCGAGCTCTATCTGCCACCGGGCCATCGTCTGATGGCGGTCCTCGGGGCCGACACATCGCCGACCGCATGGCTCGACCGCTGGGGCTTGTGGAATCTGTTCGGCGTGCTGGTGATCGTCGTGTTCTCGTACTGGGTTGCGGGGCCCTTCAGCGCCGCGATCGGCGGGCTCGGGCTCCTCCTGACGTACCAGGCTGCTCCAGAATTCATCTGGGTCTGGGGCAATCTGCTTGCCGCTGTCGCCTTGGCGCGCGCCGCACCAGAGGGACGACTGGCGCGCGTCGCGAGTGCCTATCGGACGGTAAGTTTCGCGGCACTCGCTCTCGCCCTGGTGCCGTTTGCCTGGGGCGAGGTACGCCACGCGATCTATCCACAGCTCGAGGTGAGCGCCTACACGCCCGGGAGGGTGGCGGCTCAGATGCCAGCTGCTGCACCACCACTCGAAACCATGATCGTAGAGGACCGCGCCTCGGTCTCCGCCCGGGTGGGTAATCTGAGCAGCGTGGTGGTCACCGGCGCCAGAGCGACCTCGGGCGGGGAGCCGATCCTCGTCCGCTACGCCGCCGGAACGCTCGTACAGGCGGGGCCGGGGATACCCGCGTGGAACTACGGAGCGCATCCGTTCGGCTGGTCGGGTCCGGTTGACCCCGATCAAACGGTGCGCTTCATCGTGCTCGGTCCGATCGCGGTGGCCCTGTGGCGCATCGCCGGTGTGGCACTGCTGGCGTGGTTCTTCATCCGGCTCGCGCGCACCAGCTTCGGCACGCGTCTGCGACTAACTGGATTCCTCAGGCCCGGCGGCCCAGTGGGCGCCATGCTGCTCGCGTGCGTCGCCGCGGCCCCTCACGGCGTGCGAGCCCAGTCCACACCCGATCCAGCGCTGCTCAGCGAGCTGCGCGATCGTCTCATCGAGGCGCCGCGCTGCGCTCCAACCTGTGCCGAGATCATGCAGGCGCGAATCCATGTCAGCGGGGATCGGATCGAGATTGACCTGAAAGCGACTGCGTTGGCGCCCCTGGCTGTGGCCGTACCTTCGGCAGGGGATCGTTGGCAGATCGATTCGGTGGCCGTCGACGGTGCGTCGAGTCTCGCGGTAGCGCGTGAGCCCGACGATGCGCTGTGGGTGCCGCTTAAGAGCGGGGCACGAACGATCCGCATTGAGGGGCGCGTCGTGGGCGATAGCGTACACCTGGCCTTTCCGCAGGTGCCGCGCACGATCTCGGTCGATGCGGTGGGCTGGGATACTGCGGGCGTGCATGCCGGACGGCTGGTCTCCGGCGCCCTGGATCTCACCCGCCAGCCGCGCGCCGGGTCGCCCGCGACGACCCTGAGTTCCACCGCCGGCGAGGCTTTCCCGGTGTTCGTGCGCGTCGTTCGAAATTTCCGCCTCGATCTCGACTGGTCGGTGACGACCACCGTGCAGCGCGCGGCCCCGGAATCGGCCGCGTTTACGGTGGCCGTGCCGCTCGTTTCGGGAGAGTCGGTGCTGACCGAGGGTCTCGACGTCCGACGCGACGGTGTCGCGCTCGTTGGACTGGCGGCGGGCCAGGCCGAGCGCGAGTGGACTTCGAGCCTCGCGCGCGGCGATCGGCTGGCGCTGCGGCTCACGGCGACGCCAGCGCGGGCCGAGATCTGGCGGTTCGTCATCAGCCCGCAGTGGCGCGTTGATTTCAGCGGACTACCTGCGGTGCTGCCGGATGATTTGGCCGCCGCGGCGTGGGTGTTCGAATATCGCCCGCGCGTCGGTGAGCAACTGGACCTCGCGGTGACGCGTCCGCCTGCCGTGCCGGGGCGTACCCTGGCCATCGACGCGGTGCACCAGAGTGGCAGCATCGGACGTCACTCATCGGATCACCAACTCGAACTGCGCTATCGCAGCACGCAGGGCGGCCGGCACGCGATCCAACTCCCCAGTGAAGCTAGCGTGACGCAAGTGGCGCTCGACGGCATGCCGGTACAGATTCGACCTGATGGGGGTGAGTTGTCCCTATCCCTGTTGCCCGGCGAGCACACCGTCCACATTGCATGGCGTTCGAAGGAGGGTGAAGCGCTGGCGTCGCATCCTGACACCGTCGACCTGCGCGCACCGTCGAGCAACGTCACGACGAGCCTCGCCTTGCCTGCCGACCGCTGGCCTCTGCTGGCGATCGGCCGCGGCGTAGGACCGGCATTTCTGTACTGGGGTGAGTTACTCGTGTTTCTGGTGGTAGCGACGTTACTCGGTCGTTCGCCGCGGTCGCCGCTGCGCGCCGCGGAGTGGCTGGTGCTCGGCCTGGGACTCTCGACTCTCTCCTGGACCGTGCTCGTCACGGTGGCCGCATGGCTGTTCGCGATGCGCTGGCGAGAGCAGTGGCGCGGCGCCTACGATCTCAAGCGCTGGCAATTCAACCTCCTGCAGTGCGGGCTCGCGGCACTCACGGTGCTCGCCGTGATGAGCCTCGTCTTCTCAGGCGTGCGCTACGGTCTTCTGGCCTCGCCCGACATGGGTGTGACGGGGCCGGGCTCCGGCGGCAATACGTTCAGCTGGTTCGTCGATCGTGCCGCCTCGACGCTGCCGCATCCGGTGGTGTACAGCCTGCCGCTGTGGGTCTACCGGACGATTATGTTCATTTGGGCCTTGTGGATCGCGGTTGCGCTGGCGCGTTGGCTGCGCTTTGCCTGGCAGGCCTGGAGCGCCGGAGGCATCTGGCGAGGCGAGCTCATTGCGCCCGCGCCCGATGCTGCCGGTCAGACAGCTCCGTAGGCACGCTTTGCGTAGGACTTACATGATGTATAGATTGTAACTTCTTGATTAAAACTACTAATAAGAACTGATTTGATGCCCTTGATGCAACCGGCGCAGCAGAAAAAGCCCGGCAAAACAAGGCCTCCGCGCAGCCTCGCGACGCAACAGCTCGCGCTCGGGTGGCACGAAAAATCTTTATCCCTCAAAGGGCTTGCACGGGCTTCTGCGACATGTTTAACATGCGTCCCCTGTCTCTTAACGACGACAGCCAAAGCGGAGGGTAACCGGCAGAAGACACAGGGAGGAGGGAGTCGCGACAAGAGCAATAACGTCCGAAACAAGAAGAACAGTGCAATTGTTCGAGTCTGTCAGCTTCGAATGATTGTTTGGTTGGTTGACCTCCCCCTGTGTCTTCTGCCGATCACCCTCGCGCTTCCGAGCGCTAGCGCAGAAACAGCGCCGCGGCGACCCGCCGCTCCTCCTGAACCAGAACGTTGAATGTGCGGCATGCCGCACCCAGCTGCATGGCCTCGAGCCCCACGCCGCGCTGCGCCAGCGCCGCGCGCACCGCAGGCGGCGCAAAGCGCTGCGTCGCGCCGGTGCCGAGCAGCACCACCTCCGGGGTCAGCGCGAGAATCGCGTCGAGGTGGGCGGGCGCCAGGTCGGCGAAGCTCTCGGGCTCCCAATCGGTGATCAGGCGGTCCGCCGTGACGATGCAGCTGCGCTGCACGCTGTGTTCGCCGATGCGGATTTCGGTAGCCGAGTAGCCCCGGATCAGGTTGGCGCGCGTGCCCGGTTCGAGCGTGAACTTCATTCGGCGCTACCATACCGCCGGTGCGCGAGATCGTCATTGTGATCGCCGACCTGTACACGCCGGTCACAGGCCATGCCGTGGCGGGGGCCGTTCCAGGGATCGAAAGCGCGGGCCGTTTCGGTGAGCGCGCGGCGCTGCAGCACGGTTGGCGAGAGTGGCTCGCGCGCGCGCTCGGCCGCGAGGATCTGGCCGGCGCAGCCCCCGCCTGCATCGCCGCCGCCGCTGCCGACGTGGCGCCGGGCGGACCGCCCGCGGGCGCGAGCGGCACGCTGTGGATCGCCACCCCGCTGCAGCTGACCGCGGGCGCTGCGCGCCTGTATCTGGATCATCGCGGCGTCCTGCGCCTGCCGCGCGCGGAGCTCGCAGCGCTCGCCGCCGCCTTTCAGGACACCTTTGCCGTCTCCGGCTGCTCACTCACGCCCTTGTCGTCCGGTGATTTTCTCCTCAGGACTGCCGGCATTGCTCCCGTCGCCACCATCGAGCCCGCCCGCTGCGCGGGAAACGACGTCGCCGAGGCCTTGCCTCGGGGCGCGGCCGCCGCGCCACTGCGGCGCCTCGTGGCTGAGATTGAAATGTGGCTGCATGGCCAGCCGCTGAACGAGGCGCGCGTGCGCCGCGGCGAGCCGCCGGTCACGACGCTGTGGCCGTGGGGCGCCGAGGGGCGGGCGGTAGAGCCCGAGCGCCGCGCGGGGCGTGCGACGCTGCGCGCCTTTGGCGCGGACCCTTATCTGAGCGGTCTGTGGCATCTTCAGGCGGACGCGTGCCGCGCTCTTCCGCAGCGGCTGGAAGAGGTTCTCGCAGATGAGCACGCCTGCGGGGTGGTGTTGGTCCTGGAGATGGGACAGGAGTTGCAGACTGACAGCCGCTACACGCTCGCCCGGGCGCTGGCGCGCCTCGATGAGCGCTTCGTGTCGCCGGCGCTCAAGGCGCTGCGCCGCGGCGAGGTCTCGAGTGTGACGCTGATCGCCAACGACACGCGTGTCACGCTGCGCCGCCGCAGCCATCTGCGGCTCTGGCGGCGCCCGCGCGCGGGCTTGCGGAGCTTCGCGTGAGGCTGCGGATCGTGCGCCGCGCGCTTGCCGCGCAAGGCGCGCCGCTGGGCGGGGATCTGCATCCGGTGCTCGACCGCGTGTACGCGGCGCGTGGGGTACGTTCGGCGGCGGATCTGGATACCTCGCTCGGGCGGCTGCTGCCGGTCGGCACGCTCGAAGGCATCCCGGCGGCGGTGGAGCTGCTGCTGCAACACCGCACGGCCGGGCGTGTGCTGATCGTCGGGGATTTCGATGCCGACGGCGCGACCAGCAGCGCACTCATGGTGCGCGCCCTGAGGAGCTTCGGCTTCGCGGCGGTGGACTTTCTGGTGCCGAACCGCTTTCAGTTCGGCTATGGGCTCACCCCCGGGATCGTGTCGCTGGCCGCGGCGCGCGCGCCGACGCTCATCGTCACGGTCGACAACGGCATCTCGAGCAACGCCGGTGTCGCCGCCGCGCGCTCGCTCGGAATCGAGGTGCTGATCACCGATCATCATCTGCCGGGCGCGCTGCTGCCCGACGCCAACGTGATCGTCAACCCCAACCTCGGAGGCAGCCGCTTCGGCAGCCGCTCGCTGGCCGGGGTCGGAGTCGCGTTCTACGTGATGGCGGCAGTCAGACGCCGGCTCGAGGAGGCCGGGCTTGCGGGTGCCGCGACCCCCGGCGCGGCGGACCTGCTGGACCTGGTGGCGCTCGGCACGGTCGCCGACGTGGTGCCGCTTGATGCCAATAACCGCGTACTGGTCGCGCAGGGGCTGAAGCGCATTCGCGCCGGGCGCTGCGTGGCCGGCATCCGTGCGCTGCTCGCCATTGCCGGCCGCCCGGCGCACGATCTCACCGCCGCCGATCTCGCCTTTGGTGTGGCGCCGCGCCTGAACGCCGCCGGCCGTATCGACGACATGACCATCGGCATCCAGTGCCTGCTCGCCGATGACCTCGCCACCGCCGAGCGTCTCGCGGCGCGTCTCGATGAGCTCAACCAGGAGCGGCGCTCGATCGAGGCGCGCATGCAGCAGCTGGCACTCGGCGCGGTGCGCTGCCTGGCCGATCCGGGCCCCGGGGCGCTGCAGCGCAGCGGCGTGTGCCTGTTCGATGAGAGCTGGCACCAGGGCGTGGTCGGGTTGGTCGCGAGCCGGGTGAAGGATCGCGTGCGGCGCCCGGTGATCGCCTTCGCGATCGCCGATGAGGCGAGCTTGCGCGGCTCGGCCCGCTCAGTCGCGGGGATCCACATCCGCGACGTGCTCGACTCGATCGCGACGCGCCACCCCGATCTCATCGAGCGCTTCGGCGGTCACGCCATGGCCGCGGGACTGACCCTCGAGCGTGCGAAGCTCGATCGTTTTGCACGCGCGTTCGACGAGGAAGTTGCCCGCTGGACGGCGGGCGCTCCCGCCGCCGACACGATCGAAACCGACGGTGAGCTCGCGCCGGCGGAGATTGC
>WNFR01003230.1_pt1 | contig 16933 bp, 10 predicted proteins | sample 5400221 | NCBI WGS metagenome assembly WNFR01 (sample SAMN13153357, study PRJNA577476) | soil metagenome | isolation source: 40 cm soil under Madrone tree | place: USA:California | collected 2016-06-14
TGACTATTTCTACGTAGCGATAGCGCAGCCTGGGCGTGGTCATACTTCCCACAATGTCACACGCGTTCAAATCTGGCTGCCAACACCGCGAGACCAGTTGCAAGCTCGTCGTTGAAAGGGTTGGTCGAGGTGTCGTAGCAGTGGAATGCCTCACTATTTGATTGCCGCGGCTGGATCTCAACTGACGGTCAGCTTGCCTGGTTGCCGCCTCTTCCCTTGGCTCACCAAGTCACGGGTTGGACTTCGGGCGACTATTCGGTGTTTTACGGACAATAACACCTAAAATAGGGGCGAATACGGTCATTCCGACCCTTCCGAGCACCCGAATGGCCTCCATGGCGGACACGAGCCGCGTGCAGCGCTGGTCCGCGGCCTTCGATTATTCGTTGTCGCGAGCGCAATTGCACGAATCGCTCGCGCGCTCGAATGCATTTCAGGAGGATCTGCGCAGCTACAAATTGCTCTTTCCGCCGGCGAAGCCGGCCGCTTGAGCCGCAAGCTGCGGCCAGTATCACTCTTCCGAATCGTCTGTGCAGCCACTCGCATGAACGGCCGCAATGTAGTCCCGCAAGGATACTTGCCTGAATTCACCATCAGACTCCGAAACTGTAATCCCCACTCAACTGAATCCGCCCCACCAGCGGCGTGAACTCGATAGACCCCGGTTCCGCACGCGAAATGCCGAAAAATACATCCCCCGGCTCAGCATGCAGCAGATAATCCTCCTGTATCGCCCCGCAATGCGGACAGTGATTGGCGAAGTAACCTTCCTCGGAACCCGCCCCGATATCCTTCCTGAAGAACCGCCAACGCTCGAGCTGTGCGGCCAGCGCACTGTCCATGGCCCAGATATTCGACAGAGTGAACTGCGTCATAGACTCCCCCGTTTCGAAATCGGTGCCGCTGTCGCAGTAAATGCAGATCACCTCGATGCTCTCATGGCATTTCAGGCACGATGCCTGCGCCGAGGCAGCAAGGGCCTCGTCGGACGTAACGCCGAACTCCGCCCCGCCTTCTTCGGCCCCCAACCATCGTGAAAAATTCGCGGGCGGCATGTCGCTCCGGATATACCAACGCTTCGTATGATCGTCCCAGCAGGCACCCGAGGTTTTGACCTCAGTGTATTCCTCGGGCGAGACATAGAGAAAAGTCCGTTCCATACGTGTTTCTGACACTAATCGTCCAATTTGCGGACCGATGGTGCGGTGTCCTGGCTAGTTCGCTGTCGAAGAACCGTAGGGTACCTTACAGGGGTCAGCGTCACTCGTATCCAATCCGGAATTGACGCCATTTTGAGGAACCCCTTGAGATCCGAGAGACGCTCGATCTCGGACGCCATGATCGCCGGTTCAATGCTGCGGTGCTCATTCGTCGTCGTGGACGCCATCCATTCCCCAGGGCGGTGAGTCTTTGACTGTGTGGTGTGCACAACTTCCCGCTGACCAATGAGTCTTGAGGCGAATTGCGACGTCCCGCCTTGCTCGCTGGCAGAGCAACGGAGAATCAGCGAGTTCCCGCAATTCTCGACGATCGTATCCGCAGCGCCCTTGCCGTAGGTGCTCGAGACCTGGGAGTTCATGGTGGATACGCTCGCCGGCGCGGTAGGCAGCAGCCTTGGTGACCTTGCTGCCTTTGCCTCGCCCAAAGATCCTCATGTGCAGAAAGTAGTTCGCCATCGCGCTCGGAGATCCCTTCTCGCGCTGCGTCACACTGCCGCAAGCATGCCGTAGTCAGCTGTGGAGGCGTTTACTGAGAATCCGGTGAGTTTGTGTAGAAATAGGTATTGACTATTCCTGACGCTTGTTCCCAGCCTCTCGCTACATCAGCCGGGCGTCGTAGCTCCAGCGGCGAATTTTCTTGGCGATTAGGCCTCCTGCGTTCGGATGGCGCGGGTTGATCAGAATATTGAATTCATCCGGCCCCCGCAGGTTCGCCGCTCCGCGCGCCCATCACTTAGGCGTACGCGCCGGATTTTTGCTGAGCGAGAAGGTTAGCTACCAGGGTGCAGCCGTCGGCCGTATGGATGAACTCACCGTCCGCAGGCAGGCCTGACTTCTTAAAGGTTCCGTCATAACCTTTATAACTACTGCGCGCTCTTTAAGGATACGGCCTGATGACGGGGTGAGTACCGCCCGACTTGCCCGATCAGGGCACAAAGCCGCCTAGCAACTATTGTTAGGTTAAACAGGGGTTTAGCAAAAAGGTGTGGCTGCTGGTGGATGTCCTCGGACGCTAATTCGTCCGCTTGATGCCGCTACGGTGCAACCCCGGTCCTCGGCAACTCCTTTGAGAATCGATCGCGCTGCTGGCTCAAAAACCCTTCCACCCGATCGACCGCGACGTCGATCATGCTTTGCGGCCCGGTGAGAACGTGATTGCTGCGCGCAGCTACTTCGCTCGCGTCCACGTCAGTCATCGACTCCAAGGAATGGCTCAACGCAAACAGCGCCGACTGATGACTGGATAGCACCGTAGGAGGCAATTGAGCCATGAGATTCGCGGCGGGCTTCGGCATAGGCAGTTCCATCGGCGCATCACTTCGCGCAACGTTGGTGAGCGCGGTTCCGATGCTGTGGGTGTTCACGTCGGCCACTCGGGCGCCCAGCGATCGTAATCCCCATTTCTCGACGACATAGCGCAGCAGGCTGGTGTGATCGAACTGTGCATTCACCACCTGCTTTTTGGCGTAGGGGGAAACCAATATCGCGGGAACGCGCACGCCCAAGCGGTCGAACGTAAATTCCTCTTGATGATGATCGGGGGGAACCGCCGCCGGCGGCGATACGTGGTCGTAGTAGCCGCCGTGTTCGTCGTAGAGGACGACCAGCAATGAAGAACGCCACAAATCTTCGTTGGCACGAATCGCGTTGTAGACCTCCGCGATGAGTCTTTCCCCCTCCAATACATTGTGACAGGGATGGTCATCGTTGGCGCCCGGCGGATTGTAGGTGGGCTCGATGAACACGTAGCTCGGAAAATCCTTCTCAAGGCCGGCGGCGTCCTCGAAGAACCGCTGCATGTGATGGTAGTTGATCATATTTCGCGGCGCCCATTGATTTACCAGTACCCAGGACTGCGCAATGTCGCCGAAGTAGATCTTCCAGGACTTTTTCTTCTCATTCAGACGATCGTAAAGCGTGGTTTGGTTGTACCAGTGGAGATTGGCGTTCATGACACCCTCGGGCATCGTCACTCGCCCCAACGACGTCCCGCTGTGCACAAAAAGCCGGTTGGGCCAGGTGGGTCCGGGTAGCGACGAAAACCAGTGATCGCAGATGGTGAAGTTCTCCGCCAGCGTATGCAGCGCGGGCAGTGACCCGCGCGCGTGATACTTCATGACCTCCTGCCGATCCGACGTCGTGGAGTGCGGAAAGCAGTTGACGAAATCCTGCACGAACCCGCTATTGCCGTTGGAAACCTGGAACAGCACGTGTTCATAGTCGTGATCCGGGTCTGCGGGAGCGACGTAGCCGGCCCCCGGCAACTGCGCGAAGGCCGTACCGTCGGCTTGATTGGTGCGAGGTGGTTGACCCGGGGGTATTCCATCGAGGTTGGGATAGAGTTCTTGAAGAGAACCCAGCATCTGGTCGAAGGAACGATTCTCGAGCATGAGCACGATGACATGCTTTATGGGATCCGCCGCCGCTGCTCCACTCATGTTCTCGCTCCCTTCATTTGCACTCGATATGAAATGTGATTTACACCAGTCGCGCAATCGCGCCCAGCGCTCGACGATCGCGGTCAACATTATCGACTCACGCCGGCATGCAATCGGCAATGCGCTCCGCGAGCGCGCCTATGGTGCGCGAAGGATTCACTCCCAGGGGCCTGGGGACGATGGCTCCATCGGCGACGTATAAGTTCTTGTACTCAAAGACCTCACCCAAGTGATTCACCACGCCTTGATCCGCGGATGATCCCATATTGCAACCCCCCAATGGATGCGGGGTGATCAGTGCGTGGGAAAACAGCCACGTGGGCAGCGGAAAGGGATGGCCATCCGTTGCGCGAGCCAGCGTCTTATGTCTTTTTTCGATGGCCTCGAACAGGGGCAAGGACCGCTCGATATCCCACTTCAAATCCAGAACGCCGTCGGTCAAATGCAATTCGCCGTCGCCGGCGTCCACCCCCTGTGCGAACCAGGGCATGACGTGCTTTGAAACGTCGAGATTCGCCGCCAGCAAGGTGAGATGTTGCAGCAGCGAACTCAAGTTCAATCCCTCCAGGAGATGTCCCTCGCTCGGATCCTTGCGCAGCCGGTCGAGTACGGCTTGAAAATACTTATTCATGACATTGGGTGTTCCACCGTCTTGAATCCAATAAGTCTTGCCGTCGTCGCTGGCATCGAGGTAATCAATCACCGCGCCGATCGTGACGCCTCGATCAGGCCAAAGCGTGCGGTGCAGGTACATCGCGGGCGTCAGAAAATCGCCGTTGCTGCTCCAGTGCTTGCCGAGCGACGGGCTCAGATTGGGCAGCGTTCCAAGGAGATCCCTGCATTGAAGCAGGAGTTCAGTGGACCCCATGGAACCCGCGGCCACGATCACCCGCTCGGCGGTGGCCGATCCGGGGACGCTCGTCCCTTCCCTGAGCTCTTTATAGCTCACACGGTAGCCGCCGGGGATTGCCTCGATCTGGGTCACCAAGTGCAAGGGACGTATCTCGGCACCGTTTCGCTCGGCGATGTGCAGATAGTTCTTGTCCAGAGTGTTCTTGGCATCCGCGCGGCAACCGATGTCGCATTCACCCAAATGCGCGCAGGTCCCCTGTTCGACGCCATGTTTGTTGACGAACCGTTTGCTGTTTCCGATGTCAGGTTCGACATTGAAGTCGTAGTGAAGATCGTCGTCGAATGAAACGGCGATATCGGCCGCACGAAAGCGTTCGGCCTGCCCTAATTTGATGGCCGCGTCACGCATCAATTGAACGCGCGGGCTCCATTGATTCTCGGGCACAGGGCGAGAGTCCAGCATACTCGCGACGCTCGCATAGTAAGGCTGCAACCCCAGAAACGTAATCTCAGAGGGCCAGCCGGCGTTGAACACCGACGGGGGCGGCACGGCGGAGACATTCGCGTAAATGAGCGAACCGCCGCCCACTCCCGCCCCGGCGATCACCGCCATGCCCTTGAATCGCCGCAAATCCGCCCATCCGTGATGGCGCTCCGGATGTGTATGGCTCCAAATCCATTCATCCTTCGGCTCGCGCGGATAAGTAGTGCGATCCCATTTGTGGCCCCGTTCGAGCACCAAGGTCTTCATGCCCTTTTGCGCCAAGCGACATGATGTGATTGCCCCGCCGAACCCGCTGCCGATCACGATGACGTCGGAGTCCATATCGCACCTCTATATCTTTCGCTCACACCTTGGTAAGGGTCGCGACGGAGACATGCGGCCAGCTAAGACCGCTGAAAACTGTTTTGTGAATGTTCGCGGTAATATTGGCAGACTCTCTTGTCACGACAGATGAATCGACTGGCCGATCGACGGGACTCCGGCCGCATTGACCAAGAACAGCAAATACCAGCCGGTCGGTGCGACATTGGGGTTATCGGGGACCTTGACCCTGACCACCCCACCCTGCTGCGAGGCGATCGGAGCATCGACCAGCCGTTGATTCGTGTCGTAGGAATGCGTCGTCACGCAGTGACGGATCAAGCTCACGAATCCCAAGGTTCCCGCATCGACGGTTTCAATGTCGACGAGCTGACCGTATTTCCATTCCACGGCTGCGGCCTTGATGGTCGGCCGCGCCCCGCGGAATAGATACGGCGGACTGAAGATTTCGATGCGCATTTCTTCGTCCGGGTCTTCGTTCCAGGGCACGTGAGTGCCGCCTTCCGGATTGCCGCCCGCGGTGACGACGCGCGCATCGGGCAGCAACAGCGCGGTCGAGTGATAGAGTCGCGGGACGGCGCACGCGGCGGTCAAGGTCCATGTGTCTTTCACGGGATCGTAGATTTCGGATTGCAGGCGCGCCAGCGGTGCATCTTCTTGTTTTAGCGAACCGCCCGTGGCGAACACCGTGCGGTCCGGCAGCAGCACGGTATTCAGGTGCAGCCGCGGGAGATTGAGCGGCTGACCCGGCGTAAACGTCGGATTCGGGTTCTTGAAATCGACGATGTCGACCTTGTCGACCGCATCGGTCTTGTCTGGCTTCCCGTCAGGACCTCCGCCAACGAGCATGACTCGTTGGTCCTGCGCCGAGGGCAAGAGGACGCTCGCCGATTGATTGCGCATGTCGCGAGCATTGAGTCCGCCAATACCTTGGATCTGTACCGGATCGTGGGTGAGGTCGATGACGCAGGGATCGAGCAGCAACACGTCGTCCATGTGCCCACCATCAAAGAACACGCGGCCGTCGCCGAGTAGAAACAGGTGGGCGTACAGCGGCAACGGCGGAACGCCCGGGCGAAAATGCAGCAACTGCCAGCGATTGGTCGCCGGCGAGTAGATCTCGAGCGTCTGGTTGTGCGGATTGGTGGGCGCTTCGGTCAGACCCGTCGCCGCGAGTACCCGGCCGTCCCCGAGTGCGATCAACGACGGATACCATCGGCCATGGGTCATGCTCGCGACGAAGGACCATCGCTCGGTAGACGGGTCGAACACGGTCGCATCGCTGCGTCCGCGAAACGGGTTGTAGCCGAGGGTACCTCCCGCCGACAGCACGCGGCCGTCGGCCAGGAATGTGTCTCCGCCGCAGAAGAAGTCGAAGGGCCGATGATCCGCCGCTTCCAGGGTGGGAGGGTGCGAGAAATTATTGGGTGCGGTGGCCTGCGGGTCCCAGACGACGCTGGTGTAGATCTGCTTCGCCATATTGCCGAAGTCCGGAGCGGCAAAACGCGTGGCACTGCTGCCTGATCCCGCAAAGAACAGCACTTTGCCATTGGGCAAGGTCGCCGCATGCACCGCAAGCACGCCCGAATGAAACCTGAGCAGTTCCCATTGGCCGTCGCGCGCCGGATCGGCCTCCAACGGCAGGAAACGATAGTACCCGGCATTCTGGCCGGGCGGATTGTCGACCATCAGCACCGCCAACTGCAGGTTTCCGCGGACTCGCGCAACCGCGATGCCGCCACCCTGGTTCTCCCACGCGAACCACGACGGGACGCCCCGCCACAGTGACCAACCACCAGCGACCGTTCCGTCGATCGCGAGCCCCGCGCCGATCTTGTAGAAGGCTTGATTCTGATCCACCGCGCCATCGATTTGAAAGATAACCAAATCGTGCTTGCCGGCGTTGTCGAGGTCGGCAATGGCGATGCCGACTCCCTGGTTTTCCCACGAGAACCAATCCAGCACATCGAACCAAGCCGTCCAACCGCCGGTCACGTTGCCGTTTGCATCGAGGCGAGTACCGATTCGGTACACGCCGCGGTTGGGGCCCGGCGGGTTGTCGACCATCAGCACGAGGAGTTCCAGTTGACCGTCGCCGTCGAGATCCGCAAGCGCGATCGCGCCATATTGATTCTCGAAAGAGAACCAATCCGGGATCGCCAGCCACGGTCCCCAGCCGCCGGTGACGTTACCGTCGACGTCGAGCGCTTTTCCTACTCGGTAGGACGCCGTGTTCTGACCCGCCGGATTGTCGATCATGAAAACGACCAGATCTTGCTTGCCGTCGTGGTCGATGTCCGCAACCGCGATGCTCGCGCCTTGGTTCTCGAACGAGAACCAGTCGGGCACTTCGATCCAGGGAGTCCAGCCGCCGGTCGGGTTACCTGCGGCATCCAGATTCTTTCCCACCCGGTAGACACCGCGGTTTTGACCGGCGCCGGCGTCGACCATGAAGGCGATGAGATCGCTGTTACCGGTGCCCGACAAATCGGCGATCGCTACCCCGGCTCCCTGATTTTCGAAGGAAAACCAATCGGGTATCTGCGCATAACCTCGCTGCACGCGCGCTCCTTACGCCTTGTCGGTCAGCTCAGCGCGAAGTGGATGAGATCGCCCATCGAGCGGATCTTGTCCGGTTTCCAGTTCGGCGCCTGGCGCAGATAGGAACTGCCGTCGGCCCACAGCAAGCCGATCAGCGTTTCCGCCACGATTCGGCCGCCGACCGTGCCGAGCCGCACCGGTTCTTCGTCCTTCTTCCCGCTCGGCGCTGTCGCCCGCTGCACGAACTCGTGCTGCGCTTCCGCCAACACGTAGAACCACAGCGGCGCATTGTCCGCGAACACCTTGTCGAGCGTCACCAGCGGCTTGTTGCCGGCGGTATCCGCGACAACCGCCTTGCCCACGCGCAGATCTTCATCCGCGATGGGCTTGACGCCCATGGCGCGGGCCACCGCCTGTCCGCTCGGCAGCCCCATTGACAATCCGCGCAGCAAATTGCGCTGCGCCAGGTTCGCCGGATTCATTTTAGGATCGATCGCTATGCTCTGCAGCCGCGCCACCGTAAATTCGCCGGAAGGCGCCAGCGCGGGCTTGGAGAACTCCGGCAGAAACCCCACAGGATTCACCAGGGACGTATCGATCTTGTAGGCCGGCTGCATCCGCGCTTTGCCGCCGCGCTTGATCGATCCGCCGATGTCGAAGAACAAGCTCCAATCGATGCCCCACTGTTTCGGGAATTCGTCGAAACCGTTGAGACCGCGGTGCTGTACGCCGGCGAAGATGAAGAAGCGTCCCGCCAGGCCGCGGCGCACCTCGTCGGGCGTCGCTTTCGCCGGATCGGCGCCGCCGTTGAGCTGCGTGTTGAGTCGATAGATCGGCCGCACCATGGAATGACCGAAGCGATAGGCCGCGACCGAGAACTCCACCGGCATGAAGGCGTCCTGGCGGTACTTGTAAATCGCGAAGCGCGGCGGATTTTCCCAGATGGGCCGATCCTTGCCGAGATGCGGCAGAATGTCCTTGACGACTTGCTCACCGCAAATCTTCACTAGGAAATCGTTGAGCACGATCCACTGATAGTGCCAGCGAACCCGCTGTTGAATATCGCGAAACGAGGCCGCCGGATCCGCATCCACGAGCTTGTTGTGGAAGCGCAGCATGGCGCCGTGCAGCTGCGAAACGATCACGTTCTCGTCATTGCGCTTATCGCCGATCAGCGCGCGCCGCGGCGCCGTGGCGTTCTCGGGGTCGATGTAGCGCGGCAGGTCACGCGCGTTGGTCGGCTGATCGTTCGCGAACAAGGGCCGACCCAAGCGAAATTTGTTGCCGTCGTACATGTACGGTAGATCGTCGGGACCGCGCCCGTACACGGAATCGAGATCGAGGCGCGGCGTGCGGAAATCGACCAGGGCGTTCGGATCGCTCTGCTGCTGCAGACTCGACGCAGGATCGAAGGTGATGTCGTGATCTATGAATTGCCCCAAGTAGGTGTAGCCGGCGGGGATGCCGGCGTTTTCCTCGTCGTCCTGGATCTTCTTGTCGGTTTCCGGCGAGGCCGCGGGCAAATTCTTGTTCTTGTCATCGACTTCCGGGTCCGCCGTCATGGCGAGGCCCAATGCCATCAACGCCTCCTTGGGCCACTCGCCGGGGGGCAGCGAGCGGAACAATCGGCCGAAGCGCCCCTCGAAAGAGGCCGAACGTGCGACCGCATCGTCGCCGCGAACGCCGCCGCCATGCGCCGCCGGTTGAAACTTTTTGGAGCTGATCGTGGGGTTGGTCATGGTGTCTCCATTTCTCTATGGGTGATCGGGGTCGGCGCCCGCAGCGCGCCGATCGAGCTCGTCAAGCGCTGCAGGGACGCCGCCACGCGCACGATTCCGGCGTGCGCATGCGGTGATTGCGCAAGCTGCACAAGATTCGCGGTCAATTCGGCGAGCCGCTCGCTCACCAGCGTCCGCGCCGCCCTCTCGTCCACGGGCAGCTGCACATGACGCGTCAATCCAAACGGCGGACCGGCGGTGGCGCCCTTCCGTTCGTCCGTCGCGGGCAATTGCGTCAAGGCTTCGCCCAGCGGCTTCAGCACCGTCGCCATCAAGATGATGGCGCCTTGGCCGAACGCCCGCCGTAGCGGCGCGCTGCCGCCCGGGCTGAAGGTGTAGCCGAGCATCCGCAGCATCAGCGAATACAGCGCATCGAAAAGCGTGGCCACCTCGCGGGCGTAGTCATTCGCAATCAGCGTCCCACGCGGTGCGCCGTATCCTTCGGACGCGTCGGTGGTCGGATTCGACACCGCTCGGTGCGCGGGTTCGAATTGAGGATTGTGCTTCTTCGCGAGCAACAGCGCCTCGCGCAGGCGGATAAAAATTCCGAAGTGGCAATCCTCTCGATCGGTTTTATTGCCTTCGCCTTGATGCGTGATCAGTTGAATGGCGCGCTGCGCCGACTCCACGTCGACGACTTTCACGAGGTCCGGAAAGTCCACCAGGTCCGGTCCTACTTGTGCGCCGGGCGCGCCGACGATGGCGTTGGGCAGTTGCAGGATGCCCGCTCCGATCAACTCGTATAGCTGGCCGATGGTGGTGAACGCCGCGCCGTCCGCCGCGCGCGGCGCCGCTGCCTTTTGTACGAATCGATGCTCGGCGAGCAATTCAAACGGCTTTTCGTACGCGACGAATCGATCGAGCGCGCTCTCGCCGTAGGGTTCGGCCGCGAGCTTCATGTGCATCGGATAATATTTCGTGCTCTGAGGGAAATTCGGGCGCAGGTAGTACGGCGTGCCGCCGAGCGCGATGAGCAGATTCCACGCCTGCGCCAGGTGCAGCATTTCCTGCGACGCGATGAAGTACAACTGCGAGGCCCACTGCCGCACCATCGGCGCCTGATCGGCCGGCAATCGATCGCCGTCCGGCTGCAGCTTCAAGGTCATCGCCGAGAACAAGTAGGAGCACGCGAGGCCATGCTCCAATTCGCAGGCTTCGGTCAACATCCGCAGCAACGTGGATCGCGAGGTCATGCCGGCACCGCTGCGGGTTTGGGCGCTAGGGTCGGCAGCAGGGTCAGCACATGCGCCGCCGCGCGCAGCGCCAGGGCCGCGACCGTGATGGTCGGATTCGCCGTGCCGCAGGTCGGAAAGGTGCTGGCGCCGACGATGTAGAGGTTGCGATGATCGAAGCTGCGGCAGTCGGCATCCACCACCGCCGTTTTCGCGTCGAACCCCATGCGGCACGTTCCCATGATGTGCCCCGCGCCGCTGTAATTGAGCGGATTGCGGTCGACGCTGGTCACCGTGGCATCGATGGCGCGAAACAATTCGAGAATGACATCGACCGCGGGCCCGAAGCCGCTGCGGGTGTAGTCATCGGTCGCAAAATGCAGCTGCGGTCGCGGCACTCCGAAGGTGTCTTTGAGCGGCGATAACGTGACTCGATTCGCCGGATTCGGCAGCACCTCCACCGAGCAGCTGATGCGCACCTGCCGCGACACGTCGTGAAACAACCGATCGCGCAGCTCGCGGCCGAACAACCCTTCCGTCTGAATCAAGCGAGTTACGTCGGTGTTCGGGGAGCCGCTGCGGCTCCACCCATCGTTGCCGAGAGACATTCGGAACGCGCCCCGCATCTTGCGAAAATCGCCATCCCGGAATGTTTCGATGCCGGAGGTGGATGGCGGTCCGCGGAAGGGGTACAGCGGCTCGCGCGCCGTTCCGAGCACGGCCTTCTGCAGGTGATCCATCAGATTTTGGCCGACCTGACCGCTCGAATTGGCGATGCCCGACAGCAGCAGCAGCTTCGCCGATTCGATGGCGTTCGCCGCGACGATCACGATGCGCCCTTTGACCGTGCCCTCGGATTGGTCCCAGCGCTTGAAGTGCACCGTGCGCACGAAGCCGTCCGCATCCGCATCGAGGCGCAGCACGACGCTCTTCTCCCAAAGCTTCGCACCCTTGGCGACGGATTTTCTCACGTGCACTGAACCGTCATACTTGGCGCCGATCGGGCAGATCGGCACGCAGCTGGCATTGCCCGCGCACGGCGGCCGTCCGTCGTAAGCCTGCGAATTTCGCGCCGAGGGTGTGCTGAGCACGGCCAATCGCCGGCCCGCCACGTCGACATCTTGGAGCGCGCCCGTGAATAACAGATCCGACCAGCTCGGCCAGATCTTGGGCATGGGGAAGGGCTGGCTGCGAAAGGCACCATGCACGTTCTGCCACTCGGCGTCGTCTCCCGCCACGCCGAGTTCCGTCTCCGCCCTGCAATACCACGGCTCGAGGTCGGCGTAGCCGAGCGGCCAGTCGACCCCCACGCCATAGGTGGTGTGCAGCCGATAGTCATTGGGCAGCAGCCGCGGGGTATGTCCGAGCCAGTGCCAGGTGGATCCGCCCACGCGCCGCTCGTAGGTGCTTTGATATTTCTCCGGGCTTTGCTGATCGTAGTAGAGGTCGCGCGCGTTCTTGCGGTCCGCCTCGCTCGCCGGCTGCTCGGGCCCCGGAATCCGCTCAGGCTCGCTCGCCATGTAGGGACTCCCCAATCCCTTGACGGTTGCCGCCGCCCACCGGGCCACGAGGTCGCTGCGCTCGCGGCCGGTTTCTCCCGCTTCGAGCAGCAGCACCTTCACCTGGCGCGCGGCCAGCGCATCGGCGATCAGCGCACCGGCGACGCCGGCGCCGATGATCACGACATCGAAAGTTTCTGTCGCGGGCATCTCACTGCTCCGGAGGATATTTCCAGTGGCCGTAATAGCCGTTCGACAGCGTCGGCGGATGCGCGCCGATCGCGTCCCACACCAGCGCCCGATAATACCGGTCGGCCGACACCACCTCCCAATCGCCGGCGGCGTTTTGAATTCCGCCGGTGTACCACAGCACCAAAATGACTCTGGCCGTGGCACCGAAATCCGCGTCCGGCAAAATATGATCACGGATCACTGTTACGGCATCCTTACCGCCATGCAATAGCTCGTCGAAACGCGTGAGCAGTGCGCCGAGCTTGTCTTTTAGAGTCGACTTCGCTTGCGCCAAATAAATGGCGGCCAGATCGTCGGGAAGATTCTCCTCGCCTACGAGTACCGTGGACAGTCGAACGAACGAAGCGAGAGCTGCTTTCACGTCGAAGATCCTTTTCGCAGCGTGCATTTGTCACGACGCGCTACATTCGTATTGATTGCCGGCGCGGGAGCATCCTTAGGCTCAGATGCCATCCCCAATCGTCGTACCGTGTCGCGCATAATGCTGGACCCAAATCGCGAAAAGGTCGAGCGGTTCAACGCTTGAGCGCTGTAGGTCAAATGGCAAAAGCGACGAAATCGCGGGCACACCCTCATGATGAAACAATTTTTTTCTCGCTGATCATCACCGCTGGCTCGTTGCGTTGCGTCAATGCGTGTCGCCATCCCAGACTAATTGACTCCACCAAAAAGTTGGGCGTATCGTGCAATTTCATGGAAAGAATCTTGCGCGCAAGGACTTGAAGAATGAGGCAACTCTTCCCCTAGGAACGGCAGACGCGATCGGGGCTACGGCGACCCGCATTGCAACAAGCCCTCCACACAATCCCACGATCTTTTTGCTTTAGGAGATAAGCCATGGCGACCGGCATGTTGACGGTGACAGGAACACTCGACACTTCGCAGTTCTGGCCCACGGGCCGCTCCGACGCGGATACAGTCAAGGTGTCGCCAACCAGCTTTTTGTTTACGCCTGACCCCAAAAAGCAGAAAGCCAAAGTGACCAAGGTGTTTCAAGGCGCCCAGGTGCAGGGCAAGGGCAAGACCCCCGCCATCAAGAACGGCAGCATCACCATCCGCCTGCAGGGCATCGACGCCACCGAGCTGCACTACGCGGCCACGCTGCCGAAGCACGGCGCCAAGGCACCCTTCAAAAATAACGGCACTTTTTTCAGGCAGTTCATGGGCGAGACGGCAACCGTCAAGCTTCACGATCTGATTGCGAAGGCCGGCCGCGCGCCCGTGAATTGCAGGGTGGAAACCCGCGTCGATCGTCCAAACGACGTGTTCGATACCTTCGGGCGCTTCATCGGCAATGTCATCGTCACGATCGGCGGCAAGGATGTCGACGCGAATCTATGGCTCGCCGAGAACGGCTGGGCATTCCCGACGTTCTACAACTCGATGAGCGCCAAGGAAATCAGCGATGTCTTGACGCGCTGCAATGCCGCGCGCCGCGCAAAAAAGGGCATCTGGCCGAATCTGATGGCCCATGTCGGACAACTCAATCTCGGCATGACGGAACGCAAGAACGTGAAAACCTTTGATCCTAAGAAGGACGTGGGACCGGTGATGATGCCGAAAATTTTTCGGCGCCTGGTCCGCTTTACGGTATCCCAAGAGAATCACTTGTTCACCGGCGACTTCCGCAGTTTCTTGGGTTCACAATCGGATCCCTTTCTGTTGCTCAAGGCATTCCTCAATAACCCAGGCGCGAAGGCGCCGGGCAAGTCGACTCCGAACGGCAACTTGGAAAGCCGCTTCTCGCCGCAAGAAGTGTTCCAGGATCTGCCGGGCGATCTGGTGTTCTTCGAGCAGCCCTCGACGCTCGTCGATGCGAAGGGGAACAAGATCACCAAGTTCTTTTAACGCAAAAGGCCGCGAGCGATCGCGTTCCGGCGCCGGGCGGAAGATCCACGCCGGATGCGGCGCGTCGAGTGGGGGAGGAGATGCACGAAGGCCATCGCCATTAGGGAGTCACAACCATGTCCGATGACTCATCCGGCCCCTTAGGGCTTCCCCCCACGGTGTGGGTCGTTCTCATCGTTGGCCTCGCGGGAGCGTTCGCGGTCTCGCAGCACCCATTTCAAGACGTTCGCCCCGGCGAGTCGGGGGTACCGGTGTACCGCCACGCACCCTCGCAGAGCCAGGACATCGAAGCGCGCCAGTGGGAAGACCCCTTTTCCGCCGTCGCCATTGCGCGGCGGAACGTTGATCCGGCGAAAAACCCTTCGACGACAGCCTCGAATATCCTTCCCCGCGATGTGGAGCGGCTGTTCGCGGACCGAAAAAAGTACCCGGACGCTCGCATTCTGGTCTTGGGCGCCATGGTCCCCGGCGCGCCGTATGCCGACGACATCGAAACGCGGCGCCGCATCCGCTACGCCATCCTCGCGGGTCTCTACCAGGAGAGTTACGTTCCCGACGACGCCGAACACATTGGCTTCATCGAACTATCCAAGAAGGACACGGGCCAAGCTCATACCATCGCCGCCTACGAGTGGCTGCATGAGGAATCACCGGCTGTTGCAAAGGACGCCGCACACATTCTGCTGATGTGGCTGGACCAGGACGGTTTTCAGGATAAGCCTCTCGAGCATTTTTCCTCCCTCGCGAACTCGATCGCAGGGGATGTGCCCGGGTCCAAAGTCGCTGCGGCCATCATTGGGCCGGCCGACTCGGGCGGACTGCAGGTCATGAGCAAGGAATTGGATGACAAAAGCAACTGCCAACTTCTCGCCGCCAAGCAACGGGACATATCCATCTACTCGCCGCGCGCCACGGCCCTCAATTGGCTGATCGTGAGCGACGACGTGAAGACGGAGTATCCGGACAACGAGAAGGATACGCATAACGACTATCCCGATCATTTCCACGATCGCTGCTCGCACGTCACTCTCTATCGAACAGTCGCGAGCGATTTCACCGTCGTACGAGCCGTTTACAAGGAACTCAAATATCGCGGCGTCAATAAATTGAGCGAAATCGCCCTGGTGACCGAACGCGATACCTTGTACGCGCGTCTCATGGGCCGGTATTTCAATGGCTGCAGCGGGACAACCCCCGTCACGGACCGATTCACCGTCACCCGGTTCGGCGAGGAACCCGACGGCGATACGAGTCAGCCGCTCTGCTTCACCTACCTCAAAGGACTCGACGGATTGGTGCCGCCGACACCCGACTCCGCCGATACGGCGGACGCGTCCTCCGACACCAAGGCCGGCGCGACCGCGGGCGAGGCGCCGGCGCCCGTCGCGAAAGAATCCGCCATCGGCCAGGGGCAGCTCGACTACCTGCGGCGGCTCACGACGGCTCTCGCCGCGTCGCGCGACGATCCCGCGTGCGCACGGGTGGCCAGGATCTTTGCGCGGCGTGATCCCACGGAAGTCAACGACAATCGCTGCGGACGCCGGATCAAAGCCATCGGGGTCGTCGGCAGCGACATTTACGACAAGCTCCTGGTACTGCAGGCGCTGCGCCGCGCATTCCCTCGCTATATTTTCTTTACCACCGACCTCGATGCGCGATTGACGGATGCACAAAATCTGCCCTGGACGCGCGAGATGGTCATCGGCTCGAGCTTGGGGTTATCGCTCCGGCCGGAATTGCAAGGCAGTGTCCCCCCGTTCAGGGACAGCTATCAGACCGCAACCTACTACAGCACCATGCAGGCGGTTAAGCGGTTTCTCAGCGAAACGGCAAAACCTGACCCAGCGAGCGGGGCAGCGGCGAACACCGACATCGAGCTCTCTTGGACACGCCACCCGCACGTGTTCGAGATCGGACGCACCCAGGCGTTCGACCTCAGCGCCAACAAGCACCCCGGCAGTGTTTGTCACATGCCCGGCGAGTGCCCGTCGATCGCCGCGTGGCGGCAACTACCCTTGTGGAGTACGGGATCGCTATTCTCCTACTTGAGTTTCTCACTGGTCGTCGTGCTCACGGCCATATTCATGGCCGGCACAGCGATGGGCCGGGAATGGACGGCCGACATCTGCGCTCGAAGGTCCTCAGAACGATCGCTCGCGGCGACGCATCGCAACCGTCTGCTCGTCGCCCTCTTGGCGCTGGCGGTCGCCGTAGGCATCGCGGACATGGCGTGGTCGAGCCTGATCGGCGCCCTCACCGACGGCGGGGACCGGATTCCCACGCCCATTTTCAGCGGCGCCAACCACTGGACCGCCAGCATCGTCGAGGCATTGTCCATCCTGCTGGTCATCGCGTTCGTCGTTCGCGGGCAGCGCAAGCTCCGCACCAACGCCGCCACCATGCTCAAGGAATTTAATTTCCAGCTGGACGTCAAGACGATGGCCGATAAATATCGCGATTGGCTGCGGATGCCGAGCAACAGCCGGCGCTGGAAGGAGCGGTTGTGG
>WNFR01051612.1_pt1 | contig 16931 bp, 17 predicted proteins | sample 5400221 | NCBI WGS metagenome assembly WNFR01 (sample SAMN13153357, study PRJNA577476) | soil metagenome | isolation source: 40 cm soil under Madrone tree | place: USA:California | collected 2016-06-14
TGGTGTGGCATAGAAACATTTTGTTCTTTGCGGTGGGCCTGTCAACCCCACGTCGCGTGTGTGAAGCGAAATATTTTGGCGGTACAAGCGTATTAAGTGAAGGAAGAGCGACGGAGCGATGCAGTAAGGACTTCACAAAAGTCCTTGACGTTCGCTTTTTGTTTGCCTATGATTCTGGCGCCGCGATACTACCTTCCGCAAAGGAGACCACCATCATGACCATTGGACAATCCATGCTTGGCGAATTTGACCAGGAAATGGCCGGGACTCGCAAGACACTTGAACGGCTGCCCGAACAGCAGTGGAATTGGAAGCCTCACGATAAGTCTGGGACCGTAGGCTGGCTTGCCAGCCACCTTGCCACCATGCCCGGGTGGATCACGATGACTCTGCAGACGGATCAGTTGGATTACGCGCCGGTGGACGGGCCAGCTTACGTGCCACCGAAATTGGAAAACCGGCAGCAACTGCTTGCCGAATTCGACAAAGGTGTTACGGAAGCACGCAAGGCACTGGCGGGCGCGAGCGACCCCGACATGATGAAGGATTGGACGCTGCTGGCTGGCGGGCAGACGATTTTCACCATGCCTCGCGTTGCTTGCCTTCGTGGAATGGTGTTGAACCACATCATTCATCACCGCGCGCAACTGACCGTTTACTACCGGCTGCTCGGCGTTCCAGTTCCCGGCCTCTATGGGCCGAGCGCCGACGAAACGCGGCCTGCGGCTGACGCGGCGGCAAATTAGTTTAGTTTTCTGAAGGCCGGGGCGAAGAGTCTTCGCTCCGGCCTTCCTCTCTCGGCTGACTTTCGCCCATCGCGGTATAATTGGGCTTCTGTCACTCGGGAGGTGTTTCCATGGAAACCCCAGTCATTCTCTCCGCTGCTCGCACGCCAATCGGAAAATTTCAGGGTGGGCTTGCCAGTTTCAGTGCTCCGGAACTCGGCGGCAAGATTGTGGCCGAAGCCGTGCGGCGCGCAGGCCTCGAGGGCAAGCAAGTGGACGAGGCGATCCTCGGCAACGTGGTGCAGGCCGGGCTTGGCCAGAATCCTGCCCGCCAGGCTGCACTGAAGGGCGGCTGCGATCCGCGCGTTGCGGCAATGACGATCAACAAAGTTTGCGGCTCAGGGTTGAAGGCCGTGGCGCTTGCCGCGCAGGCCGTGCAGCTTGGCGAAAGCGAGATAGTTGTCGCCGGCGGAATGGAGTCCATGTCCAACTGCCCGTACCTTTTGCCGCAGGCGCGGACCGGGTATCGCCTGGGTGACGGGAAGCTCGTTGACTCCATGATTTGGGACGGTTTGTGGGACGCCTACGAAAACTTTCACATGGGGAATACCGGTGAGCTGGTAGCCGAAAAATATAAAATCACGCGCGAAGAGCAGGACAAGTTTTCTTTCGAGAGCCACCAGAAAGCGATTCGCGCGCGGAAATCGTGCTTCTTTGAGGCGCAGATTCTGCCGATTGAAGTGCCACAGAAAAAGGGCGAGCCCATTGTGATCAAGTATGACGAGTCGCCGCGCGAAGACTCGACGCTGGAAGCGCTCGCCAAGTTGAAACCGGCATTTAAGAAAGACGGCACGGTGACCGCGGGCAACGCGCCGGGGACGAACGATGGAGCGGCGGCGCTTGTGGTCACGAGCGAGCGCAATGCTTCGCGGCTTGGCAAACAGCCCATCGCGCGGATTGTGGCGCAGGCCGTCAGCGGCGTGGAACCCAAGTGGGTGATGATGGCACCCGTGGAGGCGGTGGAAAAATTGCTTGCGAAAACTGGTTGGGACCGCGAAAAAGACGTGGACCTGGTAGAATTAAACGAAGCGTTCGCCGTTGCGGCGATTGCCGTCACACGGCAACTCAAGCTCAACCCTGAAAAAGTAAATGTGAACGGCGGCGCGGTGGCGCTCGGCCATCCCATCGGCGCATCTGGCGCGCGCATTCTGGTCACTTTGCTGTATGAATTGCAGCGGCGCAATTTGAAGCGCGGCATTGCCGCCCTGTGTTTGGGTGGCGGCAATGCCGTCGCCCTCGCCGTCGAACGCTACTAATCGTCAGGCCTGAAGGCCTGAGCTACATAGGCGTCGAAGGAATGGAAAACGCACTACGCAGTGGGGGCGGGCTTGGCGTGCGCAAGTTCGGTGGCGCAATAGGGGCAGAACTTGTCGGTGTCGGAGACTTCTCGCTGGCATTGCGGGCAGGCGGGATGGAGATTGCATTTGCAGCTGGGGCAGAAATTGAACCGGGCATTGACGCTGGCGGCGCATTGCGGGCAAGGGTAGGGAAGCGGCTCTCGGACGAGCAGATAGATGATGAAGCCGATGAAGAAGTAGCCGCCGGACAGCAAAAGGACCAGCAGCGTCCACAGGCCGGGATTCATGCCACGGCGCTTGGCATCACGATAGACGTAACCGAGCGAGAAAAACAGAATAGAGAGGGCGACGGCGCCAAAGGTGATGACGGCACCGAGCTCAAAATAGGAAAGCTCCGGGTCGTGGCGGAGCGATTCATCGCCGGGGAAGATGGGTCCGTTGGTTTGAAAGCCATAATGGTTGACAGAGAAGCCGATGATTAGGGCCAGGATGTACAGCAAGAGGCACATAACGACGAGCCACCTCGGGATGACGCGAAGCTCATCGCGGAAACTGCTGTGTTCGCGCTTGCGGCGGAAGCGGATGAGGCGAAGACGTTCTGTGAATGCGTCGGACATTTGATTTTCCTTTTCTGTGCGGCAACTAAAATCGCTTTTCTACAGCCTTAGTAAATTCTGGCCGGGGAAGGCGGCCTACAGCCGCCCCTACGTTATTCGGAGCCTGGCTCAATTCTTGTTGCTCCATTCCGCGGTCAGCGCTTTCTGGTGGAGGATGATCGCTGCGGCGAGCAGCGGCGGCACCGTCCACCAAAGAACGAATCCAAATTCCAGGGCGAGTTTCGGCACGCCGAAGTTGGCGCCGAGCCACGCGAAACCCCGCCAGACAAGCGGAGCGCTGAAGACGCCAAGCAGCCAGCTTGCCGCGGTGACGGCCCAAAGCCAGAAGCTGCCATTTGTGGCCGGAGAAGTTTGCTGGGCGCGGAGGCGGACGCGGAGTTGTGTGCGTGCCGCGAGATCTCGCGGCACGTTGACCGGTACGGCCCGCAACGCACTCAAAACATTTTGTGCTGCGCTCGCTTCCTGCGCACAGGCAGGGCATTCCGCCAAATGTTCGCGGAGCCAGGTTTCATCGGCGGGTTGCAAACCTTCCACGACCGATTCGGCCAGGAGGCGTTGCGCGCGGATATGCAAGTTGTCGTTCATGCGGCACCTTCCGTCATGGCGGTTTTCAGCGCGGCCAAGCCGCGGTAGAGACGCGACTTGACGGTGGAAATCGGCGTTGCCATGACAGTGGCGATTTCCTCAAGGCCCAGTTCTTCGCTGAAGCGCAGCAGCAGGACTTCACGATAGTAGGCGGGGATTTTCAAGAGTGAAAGCTGCACGGTCTGCTCGTTTTCGCGGCTTACCAGCATTTGCAGCACGGAGCTTGCGCGTTCGTCCGGTGGATCGTAGGGCGTGCCGCCGTCCGGGTCGCCCAAATCCTCCAGACTGGAAATTTTTTTGCGGCGGGAGGCGTCAATCACAAGGTTGCGCGCAATGGCGAATAGCCACGAGTCAAATTTGGATTTGCCGTTGTATTGGCTGCCGCGCTCCAGAACGCGAATCCAGGTTTCCTGAAAGAGATCTTCAGCCAAAGAGGGATTGCCCGTGAGAAAGAGAAGATAACGATAGAGGCGCTGCTGGTATTGCTCGATCAGGCGGTCGAGCAGGTCCGGGTCGCGCTGGCGCAATCCGATGGCTAGGGCTTGGGTGTCGTCGGTCATGAAGGCCGCGAACAGCAGCGGTGTTTGTGCAGCAGTCAGGGTAAAAGCCGGTGCGCTCATACTACCTTGTATACGAGCCGTTGATCCGTCTTATGTTCCAAGGATTGGCAAGCACTCTCCGCGCAACTTCCGAGAAAGGGAATCTCGCATGACCATTCGCCAGCTGGCGCTGCAACTGCGCATCATTTTGCCTGTATTTTCCACCCTGCTGTTTTCGACGATCTCGATTGCCCAGGGGCTCGATTATCCGCAGACGCGGAAAGACAACCAGGTGGACGACTATCACGGCACAAAGGTGGCCGATCCCTATCGCTGGCTGGAGGACGACAATTCGGCCGAAACCGCCAAGTGGGTGGAGGCGGAGAACAAGGTCACGTTCGCCTATCTCGACAAGATTCCTTATCGCGCCCAGGTGAAGGCGCGCCTGGAGCAGTTGTTTAATTTCCCCAAATACACGCCGCCGTTCCGCAAGGGCGACTATCTTTTTTTCACGAAGAACGACGGGCTGCAGAATCAGAACGTGGTTTACGCGCAGAAGGGACTGGAAGGCGCTCCAGAAGTGCTGCTTGATCCCAACAAGTTTTCGGCGGACGGAACGTCGAGGCTGGGTGCACTCAACGTGTCCGAGGATGGCCGTTATGCTGCGTATGGAATTTCCGTTGGCGGATCGGACTGGCAGGAAGGGCACGTGGTCGAGATCGCGACGCGGAAAGTTTTGACGGATGACCTGAAATGGATCAAGTTCACGGGATTTGGCTGGGCGGGGAATGGATTTTTCTACAGCCGGTTCGACGCGCCGGAGCCAGGGCATGAACTTTCCTCGAAGAACGAGTTTCAGAAGGTGTACTTCCACATTCTGGGCACGGAACAATCGGCTGACGAGCTGATCTATGAGGACAAGCAGAATCCGCAGCGCTTTCAATCGGTGGAGACGACCAACGACCAGCGCTTTGCCATTCTTTCGGTTTCCGATCGTGGCAAAGGGAAGCGCGGCAACGCACTGTACTTCCGCGACCTCTCAAAGAAAGAAAAGGCGTTTGCGCCGATCGTTACGGAAATCACCGACGACAACTTTGTGGTGGTAGACAATCTTGGTGAAAAATTCCTGATCGCCACGGATCAAAACGCGCCGAAGGGGAAGCTGGTGCTTTACGATCCGGCCAACCCCAAAGCTCCGTGGAAGGAAATTATTCCGGAGAAGGCGGATTCCCTGGACAACGTGGAATCGCTTGGCGGAAAACTTTTTGCGACCTACTTGAAGGATGTGGCCAGCCACGTTTACCTCTACAGCTATTCGGGACAACTCGAGAATGAGATTGAGCTTCCCGGAGCGGGAGCGGCCACGGGATTTCGTGGCAATCGCGGCGACAAGGACGCGTTTTTCCTTTATACATCGTTCAACTATCCGCCGAGTGTGTTCCGCTATGATCTGGCGACCAAGAAAGCCAGCGCCTACCGCACGCCCGAAGTTCACGGATTCCGGCCCGAGGACTACGAAACGAAACAGGTTTTCTATAACAGCAAGGATGGAACGCGGATTCCGATGTTCCTGGTCTATAAAAAGGGGTTGAAGCTGGATGGCGCGAATCCAACTTTGCTCTATGGCTATGGCGGCTTCAACATCACCCTGGCGCCGGCGTTCAGCCCGCTGCGGCTGGCGCTGCTGGAGCAGGGATTTGTGTACGCCTCCGCGAATCTTCGCGGCGGCGGGGAATACGGCGAAACGTGGCACGACGCCGGGACGAAACTGAAGAAGCAGAATGTGTTCGACGATTTTATTGGGGCGGCGGAATGGCTGATCGCCAATAAATATACTTCGCGGGAGAAACTTGCCATCAATGGCGGGTCGAACGGCGGGTTGCTGGTGGGCGCTGTGATGAATCAGCGGCCGGAGATGTTTCACGTTGCTGTGCCGCAGGTCGGCGTGATGGACATGCTGCGGTTCCAGAAATTCACGATTGGGTGGAACTGGGCGGCGGACTATGGCTCGAGCGACGATGCGGAGCAGTTCAAGGCCATTTACAAGTACTCACCGCTGCATAACATCAAGGCTGGAGCGAAATATCCGGCGACGTTTATTACCACGTCCGACCATGACGACCGCGTGGTGCCGGCGCACTCGTTCAAGTACGCTGCGACGCTGCAGGCGGAAGCGAATCCGGCGAATCCCGTGCTGATTCGGATTGAAACGAAGTCCGGGCACGCGGCAAGCAGCACCACGAAGGCCATCGAAATGACCGCCGATGTGTACTCGTTCCTTTTTTACAATCTTGGCGTTACGCCGAAATACTGAGGCGCGGACCGCCTTGCACGCATTTTCCCTGGGCTTGCGATAGACTGCGGGACGCCATGTTTTGCCCGCAATGCAATGCCGAGTACCGTCCAGGCTTCACGCGCTGCGCCGATTGCGACGTGGACCTGGTGAATGAGCCGCCGCAGTATGCGCTGGCCGGCCAGCCGCCTGCCGATCCGGGTGACCCGAATGAAGATCCGTTTTGCTCTTTCTGGAAGGGCGAGGATGCGCGGGTTCATGCCGAACTTTGCGAAGTGCTGGAGGAAGCCGGGATCCCGCACAAGACGGTGTTTCGCCGCGATCATCTTTTTAATCTGAGCAACTTTCCCGCCTATCAGGTTGGCGTCCCATTTTCATTGTTTGAGAAGGCTGAAAAGGCGGTGCAGGAAGCTTTCGGCACGGAAGACGCGGAAGAGCGCGAGACTTTGAATACTCCGCGCCTGTTGGGGAGTCCGCGAGAGACGATTCAAAAACTTCCTGCGACGATGACTCCGGACCCGGAAGAGAATATAAATATTCCCGGGCCGCCCACGGCGGGCGAGGAGGCGGACTGGTATCCGGAAGATGCGACCGCGAGTGTGTGGTCGACCGATGCGAGCGAGCCCAGCGATTTCCTGGTTGCCGCTCTTCACGAGAATGGGATCAACTGCCGCGTGGATCAGCAGGGAACTCGCGCCAAACTTTATGTCTTGCCGCACGACGCCGCGCGCGCCCGTGAAATTGTTCGAGAAGTGGTGGAAGGCCAGCCGCCGGAGTGAGTGGGCCAAGGCGAGAGAATGGCCTACTCTTTTCCAGAGCAACGATATAGATTAGGTCTCCCTTTCCCTCTGCCGCGGAGGCTTCCATGAAGCAAGCTGCGGTTGGTTTCCGGGTGCATTCGGGATGGAGTGCGCTCGTGACGGTTTGCCTCGAAAACGATGTACCCAGAGTGGTGAGCCGCGAGCGCGTGCATCTGGTAGAGACATTCATTTACAAATTCAGGCAGCCGTATCATACGGCGGGAAGAATGCCGCTGGAGAAGGCTCGCGCGTTCGTCGAGGGATCGCTCTCGGAGGCGAAGCGGCTAGCGGGTAGCGCTCTTCGCTCGACCCAGAAAGAGTTGGGGAACAAAGGATACGAGCTGGCGAGAGGCGCGCTTTTGCTCGCATCCGGTAAGGCGCTGCCGGGTCTGGAGAGTATTTTGCTGTCGCACGCGCTGATCCATACCGCGGATGGAGAACATTTCCGTGAAGCGCTGCGGCAGATGGAGAACATTTCCGTGAAGCGCTGCGGCACTCTTGTGCAGATTGCGGCGTGGAGATTGCTTGTATCCGGGACCGGGAGTTGCTGGAGCGCGGCGTCAAGACGCTTCGAACGAAGCGAGACAAACTCTTGCGACGATTGACTGAACTCGGTGGTGGGTTCGGGGCTCCCTGGACGCAAGACGAAAAGTATGCGGCCCTGGCTGCCTGGCTTGTTTTGGCGGAAGCGGCCTAAAGCTTCTGCGCGGTCCCTGTGGCTTGACCCACCACTCCAAGTAGTGTTTCCTTAACTCTCGGCTGCGAGTTGCCAGGAGGCTGCGTGAGTTTGGAATCGATCAAGACGGTGGCGGTGCTGGGCGCGGGCACAATGGGAAACGGCATCGCGCACGTGTTTGCGCGGGCTGGATATAACGTGATTTTGCGCGACGTGCAGGAGAGTTTTCTGCAGCGGGGGATGGAGACGATCGGCAAGAACCTGGACCGCGAGGTGAAGAAAGGGAAGTTGACGGAGGCGGAGAAGCCGCAAGTGCTGGCGCGGCTGAAGCCGGTGACGGACTTTGCGGCGGTGGTGGCGGCGGATTTTGTGGTAGAGGCCGTGCCGGAGAAGCTGGAAATCAAACGGGCGGTGCTGACCGAGGCCGACAAGTTGCTGCGGCCGGAAGTGATTCTTACTAGCAACACTTCTTCGATTGCGATCACTACGCTGGCAGCGATGACGAAGAGGCCGGAACGGTTTGTGGGGATGCACTTCATGAATCCGGTACCGGTGATGGTGCTGGTGGAAGTGATTCGCGCGCTGCAGACGAGCGACGCGGCGTTTGCCACCACGATGGAGCTTGCGAAGAAATTGGGGAAGACGCCGGTGGCTGTGAATGATGCGCCGGGGTTCGTATCGAATCGCGTGCTGATGCCGCTGATTAACGAGGCCGCTTACACCGTCATGGAGGGTGTTGCCACGCCCGAAGCAGTGGATGCCGTAATGAAACTGGGTATGAATCACCCGATGGGCCCGCTGGAACTCGCAGATTTCATTGGCCTGGACGTTTGCGTGGACATCATGCAGGTCCTGCTCGACGGACTCGGCGACCCCAAATACCGCGCCTGCCCCCTGCTCAAAAAATACGTCGCTGCGGGCTGGCTCGGGCGTAAATCCGGGCGCGGGTTTTTTAGCTATTCGTAAATTGTGGAGAAAGGTGAGAAATGGCCGACACCGGGCAAGCAGCGACCCTTCACTTCTATCAGGGAGCGTGCGGACCAACCCTGATGTTTCAAATGTACGACGGAAGTCAGCTTGAAGGGCTGAAGACGATATTTCAACGCGTGTCGGAAGGCGACCCAACGAAAATTAGTCTGAGGCAGAGCGGAATAGTAGGCACGCTGGACGGTGTCGACGATCTACTATTCGTTCTCGACCCAAAGGATAAAGACCTATCCCGCATGGTCCGGAAAGTTGGCGAGAACGCGAACGGATGTGTGTTTCAATTTCAGAGACATAGAGAAGGATGGCTCGAATGCTCGGAATTGCTCGATGGACTCACGTTACCAGGCCACCAGTACCTCAGCAGGGGATCAAGCGACGAGGCGCTAGTCATGGTTTCGTATCAGGAAAATCTGACCAAGAACCCACCGGGGAAGGGAAGATAGTCATAGGCGAACATATAGCGAAAATAATGTTTGCTTTTGTTTCGCCCTTGGGGTAGTGTGGGGCCATCAGGTTTTCAACAGGTGGCCCATGGCTCAGACCCGTTTGGATGTTCTAAGCTGCGTCGAACATGAGAGACTCGCATTTGAGCTTCTTGAGGTGCGCACCCGAGGGCAGTACCTTACCCAGCTGCGCGGCATCAGCCGCGAAGAGCAGGCCGAGTGGGACCGCCGGGAGCGCGCGGCGCTGGCGCTGCTGGTGGATCACGAACTGGAGCATGGCTGCGGCCGTTGAAAGCCTTTGCAGTGCGGAAGGAAAACCAGGGGTAGCATTGCCAGATACGAAATGGTAATATTCCGTTATCGTAACGTATCGGGACAGCCCGCGGCGGAGTTCCCCCGCCCGCTTGGCAACATGCTGCACCGGCCCATTCGCGAAATTCCCAATTTCCTCGACCGAGGTGTGAAATGACAGACGAAAAGGCAAAATTACTGGAAGCAGCGATATCGCAGATCGAGAAGTCGTACGGCAAGGGCTCGATCATGCGGTTGGGCAGCAAGGACGTGCTGGTCCCGGTGAACGTGATTCCTTCGGGATGCTTGTCGATTGATGCGGCGCTGGGCGTGGGCGGCTTCCCCCGCGGGCGCGTAATTGAGATTTACGGGCCGGAATCGGGCGGTAAGACGACGATGACGCTGCACGTGATTGCCGAGGCTCAGAAGCTGGGTGGGCAGGCGGCGTTCATCGACGCGGAACATGCGCTGGACCCGTCGTACGCGAGGAAGCTGGGCGTGGATGTGGACAACCTGCTGGTGTCGCAGCCGGACCATGGGGAACAGGCGCTTGAAATCGCGGAAACGCTGATCCGTTCCGGCGGCGTGGACATTGTGGTTGTGGACTCGGTGGCAGCGTTGGTGCCGAAGGCGGAACTCGAAGGCGAAATGGGCGATCCGCAGATGGGCTTGCAGGCGCGCTTGATGTCGCAGGCGCTGCGGAAGCTGACGGCGATTGTTTCGAAGTCCAAGACCTGCCTGATTTTCATCAACCAGATCCGCGAAAAGATTGGCGTGATGTTCGGCAACCCGGAAACGACCACCGGCGGGCGCGCGCTGAAGTTTTATGCTTCGATGCGCGTGGATATTCGCCGCATCCAGGCGATCAAGGATGGGGATCGCGTGGTGGGCTCGCGCACACGCGCAAAGGTTGTGAAAAACAAGGTAGCCGCGCCGTTCCGCGAGGCAGAGTTCGACATTCTTTACGGCGAAGGCATTTCGCGCGAAGGCGACCTGATCGACCTCGGCGTGGACAATGGCATTCTTGAAAAATCCGGCACATGGCTCAGCTATGGCGGCGAGCGCATGGGCCAGGGCCGCGAAAACGCTCGCGTGTTCCTGAAAGAGAACAAGGACATTCGCGACAAACTGGAAAACGCGCTGCGCAAGAAAATGGAAATCCCGGTTTCCGGGCAAAACGCAGCACCGGCAACCACCGGCGCCAACGGCCACGCCAACATTCCGGCCGAGAAGGCACCGCTGAAGGCTGCTGCTGCGGTCGCATCCACGGACAATAAGGCGCGTCCTTCTCGTTAAGCTAGCTCAAGAGGGCATTCCTGCCGAGGGCGGCACACTGAAAGGGTGCGCCGCCCCCGTTCTTTTTGGCGTCTCAAAATGTGAAATCTAAGAAAACTCTAGGCTTACGGACAGTGGCTTCCCAGTGCCCAAAAGGACAATCCCGTCAAAGTGGGCTGGCCGTCGGTTCAACGTTCATAACAAAGCACATAGGCAAGTACTGGGTCTCATTATCTATTGCATCGGTGTCCTTGCACCCCGTAGACTACGTCTCAGTCTGCAAGCCTTAACAAGTTTGTGGATGAGAAGACCCGATGAGACTTTGTTAAATGCTTGTAATTAAGCATGGCACACTGCGGCTCCCGGGATGCATCGAATGAGCGGAAGTTTGACCAAGCATTGGAATAAGAGTAGATTTCCACTCATTCCATACTAGGACTACTAAAAGAACTGCTCCAGGTCAGGACTGAATGATCAAGGAACTGGGAAAAACTATTGTCGCGGGCTTGCTGGTGGGATCACTCGCCATGCCGATGCCGGCTGCGGAATCCGCCGCAATTACGGCTGCAAAGTCTTCGGTGAAATCCGTGAAATCCGGTTCGCGCAAGAGGCTTGCGCCTTCGCGGTATCGCGGTTACGCGCCGACTTATGCTGATTCGATCAGTGCGGATGATCCGGCTTATGACGACCCGATAGTGCGCCAAGCGGTTGTGGATGCGCTTGGCCGTTACAACGGTTCCGTTGTTGCCGTGGACCCGAATACGGGACGCATTCTAGCTGTTGTGAATCAGAAGATCGCCTTCAGCGACGGATATATTCCTTGCTCCACGATCAAGCCGACCATCGCGGTTGCCGCGCTGGAAGAAAATGTCATCACGCGCGACACCATGCTGAAGGTGGGCCGCCGGAAGTACATGAATTTGACCGAGGCGCTGGCGCACTCGAACAACACGTTTTTTGAAGAGCTTGGCCGCCGCATGGGTTTTGATACGGTTTCGCGCTACGGGCGTTTGCTCGGGCTGGGCGAACTTGCCGGCTACAATCTGCCCGACGAGCATCCGGGATCTTTCCCGACGCAGCCGCCGGCGTATGGCGGTGTGGGGCGCATGTCGAGTTTCGGTGAAGGCATTCAGGTGACGCCGCTGCAACTGGCGGCGCTGGCCGCAGCGTTTGCAAATGGAGGCACACTTTATTATTTGCAGTATCCGCATACGCAGGAAGAAGTGGATGCATTCCAGCCGCGGGTGAAGCGAGATTTGAACATCGCCAACGTTTTGCCGGAGGTTCGCGAGGGAATGTTGGCTGCGGTGCTGTACGGCACCGGCCGGTTGAGCGCGGATCCAGGCGGCGAAGAGACTCCGCTGGGGAAAACCGGAACCTGCGACGACCACGTTAATCCTTCGCGGATTGGGTGGTTCCTCAGCTATGCGGATGAAGCGCATCCGCGGATCGCTCTTGCAGTGTTACTGCGCGGCAACACTCGGCGCGTGAAAGGCCCGACGGCGGCGCAAGTTGCCGGGCGCATCTACCGGACGCTGCGGCAACAGAATTATTTTGGCGAGACGGCGAGCGCCGTGCCGATGAAGACGGTTTCCACCGGGAATTAGTTCCGGTTACAACCTTACCCGATTCGTTTCAGGCAGCCTTTTTCCACATTTACTTTGTGCAGTTTCCCACGACCCGATTGGTCGGCGGGTCATGGTGTGTTGCGGCAGGGCACGCTGCGCGAATGGTCCCAAGTATTTAGAGAGAGTTCGCGGCGGTATTTTTAGAGTGCGGCGGCCCTAGCGCTGCTTTTGAGATGCGAGCATTATCTTCCAACGCACCTTTGAGCGGGGGAGCTAAACCCCGATGTTTCAGGGATCCAATGTCGGAGCTAAAAGCTCCGACCGCCTGAAAACCATTTACGAGATGACTGCTAGTATTGCGAACTATGCAGCGCGGGCGACGTCCACGCGGAAATTCTTCGCGGCAAGAACTGCGAGCGCGATAAAGATAATCATCACCGCAGTCTGCGCGATCAGGAATGGCGGCTCAGAGCCCGTTGGAGCAAGCGGGTGGAGCGCCGGCACTTTCATGAAGAGCTGCGCAATCAGAACGAATACATTCAGCCAAAGAGAAAGAACCGCTGTGACGGAGTAAATTCGCCGCCAGGCTCCGGCCAGACGAAAGGCATAGCGACCAGCAATTGCGAACGCCAGCAGCACCAGAGAAATGATGCCGAGAATATGCGAAGGCAGCAGCTTGTGAAAGGGGAAGAGGAATCCGGTCGCGCTGGTGGCTACGGTTGTCACGAGAAAAAGTGCCGTCAGGCCGTCCATCCGCTGCGAGCGCAGCAGTCCGGATGTCACCACCAACCCGGAAACAATTCCGATCAGGCTGATCACCACGTGCACGAGAGTCAAAACCGCTAAGCCAGTAGCCATCGTTTACACCCCTCCGTTTGGGTTTCGCTTCTTGATGATGTAGCGTGGCGATAAGATACACGCATGCTGCGTGTATGTGCAAAGAAGATTGGCCGCGACTCTTCTGGATGAGAATTATTTGTATCATCGCATCGCAGCGGAGCATCTATCAACCAAAGCAAATCCTGGCTTGAGTCTAAGTTCGAAAGTTGCACTTGCCTGTGGAGGGTTCCATGTCCATTCGACCCGTAAAACGACTGGTGAAATCGAAGCCGACCCGCGAAGGGGCGGGTGTGCATCTGCGCCGGGCCTTCGGCTTCGGGAATACTTCGGATTTCGATCCATTTTTGTTGTTGGACGATTTCCGCAACGACGTGCCGGAGGATTATCTGGCGGGATTTCCGTGGCACCCGCATCGCGGTATCGAGACCATCACCTATGTGCTTGCTGGAACCGTGGAGCACAAAGACAGCCTGGGTAATCACGGCGCAATTGCTCCGGGCGATGTGCAATGGATGACCGCGGGCCGCGGGATTATTCACCAGGAGATGCCCAAGGGCGCGCAGAAGATGACACCGCCGCGCTATCAGGAGGTGAATTCGCCGGAGATTCCGGAAGTTACCGACGATGACGGAACCAGCGTGCGGATTGTGTGTGGAACTTTTTGGGGAAAGAAAGGGCCAGTGGATGGAATCGCCACGGACCCTATTTATATTGATGTGACCGTGCCGCCGGGGAAGCGAAAAGTTCTGCCAGTGGAGACCACGCGGCATGCGTTCGCATACGTTTTCGCGGGAACGGGAAAGTTTTGCAACGCTTCCGAGCCACTTGCCGTTCCCACGGAGTCTGTGGGCTGGCTGGATACGAAACCTCCTGCCGAGGCGGACAACCGCTCGCTGGTGCTCTTTGATCGTGGCGATGAGGTGATGGTGCAGACGGGCGACGATGGGTTGCGCTTTCTGCTTGTTTCGGGGAAGCCGCTTGAAGAGCCGGTGGCGTGGTATGGGCCGATTGTGATGAATTCGCAGGCGGAGTTGCGACAGGCATTCGATGAACTGGATCGCGGGACGTTTCTGAATCCGGGCAAATAGATAGTGGCTCAGTTCAGGGTCCTCACTAAGCCTGGGCTGCGATTCAACCGTAAAAGCGGAAGCGGGCTCTCCTTCTGCAAGCTCAGGGCAAGCCCTTCGTTTCTCAGGGTAAACCGCACTCAAAAAGTTAGTAGATGATGGGGAGTTTGGAGAAGTCGGCTTCGGTGTCCTCGGTGACGCGGAGGACGAGGAGCGTGCGGTCGTCGTGCGGCTGGCGGCCGGGGCCGGTGTGCTCGTCGGTGGCCTTAACGATGCGTTGAGCCACTTTGAAGCCGGGGTCATTGGGCATGACGGTTGACAACAGCGCCTTCAAGCGGTCCACGCCGAACTCTTCCTGCTCTTTGTTCATTGATTCGTGAATGCCGTCGGAGGCGAAGATGACCATGTCGCCGGGCGACAGGCTAAGCGTCACTTCATCATATTCCGCTTCGGGTAGCAGCCCCAGCGGCATTCCGCCAACGTTAACCTCGGTGACTTCGCCGTTGTGGACGAGCAACGGCAGCGTGCCGCCGGCATTGGCGATAGTAAGTTCGCGCAACGCGGCGTCATAGACGCCGAATTGCATTGCAATGAATCGCGCATCAAGACGGGCAGCCAGCAGGCGACTGTTGAGCTGTGCGAGCATCTCCGAAGGAGAAATTTCGTTGTCGTGTACAAGCTCGCGCAGGATACCAATGGCCAGGGACCCATAAAGCGCCGCGGCGGTGCCTTTGCCGGAGACGTCACCGTTGGCGACGGCCAGGCGGCCCACACCGTAGGGCAGCAGGTCGTAAAAATCGCCGCCAAGCTCGCGGGCCGGCACGTAGGCCGTGGCCACGTCGAGGCCGGGAATTTCCTTAGCGCCGCTGGGCAAAAGCTGCCGCTGAATTTCGCGCGCCGTTTCCAGGTCGTTGAGCAGCCGGGTCTGATTTTCGCGCGCGTCTTCAAAGAGCCGGGAATTCTCAAGAGCGACGGCGATGTACGAGCCGAGAATGTTCAGCAGGCGCTCATGCTCGGCGCTGAACGCATGCGGCTTCGTGCTTTCGAGGTCAAGTACTCCCACTAGCCGGTCGCGAAGCAGGAGCGGGACTACCAATTCGGAGCGGACTTCGACTTCTTCGCCGCAGGAGACGTAACGTGGATCGAGACGCACATCCACCACACGAATGGTGCGGCGCTCCGCCGCGGCCGTGCCGGTGATGCCCTGATGGAGGGGCATCTGAAACCGCGAGGGAAGGGCATTTTCATAACGCTGGGCGAAAACGCTTTCGAGCATCTGCGTCGATTCGTTCCAGAGCAAGACGGCGAAGACCTGATAATTCACGAGCTTCTTGACGCGCTCCGCGATCCGGCGCAGGAGTTCCTCGCGATCGAGAATGGAGGTGAGCTCGTGGCTGATTTCGTAGAGAAGCGCGATGGTCTGGGCCTGCTCCGGCTGGGTGGCGAGCAACGCAGCGGTAGCAGGGTCGGCTTCGCCGAGAACCGAGGAAGGAATTGGATTGGGCGAGCTCTGATCCATGAGGAAAAAACCTGACTAAGAGTTTAGATGATAATGAGTCAATTTGGTTTTACGAATTGCAAAATTAATGCCTGGCTTAAAAACAAGGCCCAGCTGGCCGGAGAGCGAATTAGAAGCCAATTTGGAGCCTCCCAGACGGCAGGACGTGCATTGGTTGAACGAGAAATCCTTCTCGCCAACACAGTGATACGCAGGGTTGCGGGTGGATGTTACCGGTCGTTTGGCGACTTTACTCTACGTTACTTTACTTCCCAGACGTCGCCGCCGCGGAGCAGCTTGTTGAGGTTTCCGGGACCTTTTTGCTGGATGATGCTGGCGACCTGTTCATTGACCACGTCTTCGTAGCGCGGGAGGTCGTCCCAGGCGCGCAAAACGCCGATGGGGGTCGGGAAGCCGGGGCGGTCCTCCATATGGGAGAGCAGGAAGGCGTAGGACGGGCGCGGGTGGTGCGCATCGTGGACGATCAGGTCGGATTCGGAGATGCCGTTGCCGAGGGGCACGACTTCGATGTCGCCATCAGGCTTGCGGCGAATCCCTTTGTCGCGGGCCTTTCCGAAGACCAGCGGCTTGCCGTGCTCGAGCTGGATGACGTGCTCGCTGCGGGCCTCTTTTTCGGTTACGCCGTTCCAGGCGCCGTCATTGAATATGTTGCAGTTCTGCAGGATTTCGACGAAGGCGGAACCCTTGTGAGCGGCGGCGGCGCGCAAGGTGTCTTTCAGGTGAGCCTGGAAGATGTCAACCGAGCGGGCGACAAAAGTGGCCTCGGCGCCGATGGCCAGCGAGATGGGATTGAACGGACGGTCCGGCGAGCCGTAGGGAGTGGACTTGGTGACCTTTTGAAATTCGGAGGTGGGCGAGTATTGGCCTTTGGTTAGGCCGTAGATGCGATTGTTGAACAGCAAAATCTTGATGCCGACGTTGCGCCGGAGCATGTGAATGGTGTGATTGCCGCCGATGGCGAGCGCGTCTCCGTCACCCGTGACCATCCAGACTTCGAGTTCAGGGTGGGCAATCTTGACACCGGTGGCGACAGCGGGGGCGCGGCCGTGGATGGTGTGAAAGCCGAACGTGTTCATGTAATACGGGAAGCGGCTGGAGCAGCCGATGCCGGAAATGACCACGAAATTTTCGCGGCGCACGCCGAGTTCGGGGAAGACGGACTGTACCGCGGCAAGAATGGCGTAGTCGCCGCAGCCGGGGCACCAGCGCACTTCCTGGTCGGTTTGAAAATCTTTTCTTGTGAGGGGCGGCAGAGCGGTCGTGGTCATCAGAATCTCCTAAACTCCCAGCATTTCCTCGATTTTCTGTTCGAGTTCGCTTTGCTTGAAGGGACGTCCCTGAATTTTGT
>WNFR01004384.1_pt1 | contig 16926 bp, 16 predicted proteins | sample 5400221 | NCBI WGS metagenome assembly WNFR01 (sample SAMN13153357, study PRJNA577476) | soil metagenome | isolation source: 40 cm soil under Madrone tree | place: USA:California | collected 2016-06-14
TCTGCAAGCATCATAAACCCGTGTGCGATGGGGCCGCTCTTCATGCCGGACCGAGCCTGATGCGCGGTTCCGCCCGTCCCCGTGCGCCGACGTCGAGAATGAACGTCCTGCCGTGGTCGGGATCGGCAGCCCTGGGCTTGCTCGTCCATTCCCTCCCAGGCGGTGGTCACCAGCAGCCGATCGAAACGCCGGCCGACGAACGCCGGGCAGCTCGGCTGCGTCGCCGGCACCCGAATGGTGCGAACGCGCCCGCCTTCCGGCGTATAGACGTCGATGCTCGATCCGCCCCAACGCGCATTCCAGATCAATCCCTCGCTGTCGACGACGGCGCCGTCCGGGCTGCCTGCCCCGTCGCTGTGGTCATAGAGTGTCGCTGGATTTCCGATCGGCAGGGCATTCGCCGGGTCGACTGCGACGCGATAGAGAATTCCTTCACGGCTATCTGTGAAATAGGCGGTGGCGCCGTCCGGCGAAAAGCAAATCGCGTTTGGGATGCTGACGTTTGCATAAAGCCGGCGCAATGCACCGCGATGAAAGTGATAGATCGCGCCCGCCCCCTTCTCTCCCCTGCGGCCCATGGTTCCGATCCACAGCGCGCCGCAAGGATGGACCCGTCCATCGTTGGACCGCGTTGCCGCATTGTCGGCCTCAAGCGGCATGTGAAGCGCAAGGCGGCCATCCGCGATATCGCGAACATAGAGGCCGTTTTCGGTCGCGAGCAGCTGGTGCTGGTCGTCAATGAAAGCAAGCGCGCTGGCCATCAGCGGCAGCGCGTGCGTGGTGACGGCGCCGGATTGAAGATCTGCCTGAAACAGGGTGCGCTCGATGATATCGAACCACCATGCGGTATCGGTCACCGGGTCATAGGTACAGCCCTCGCCGAGATGGCAATGCTGTTCGCTAAGGATCCTGGTGCCGACTTGCTCCACGCGATGTCCCTTTCTTCTGCGCCGTCAGCTCGTGGAAAATCGATACAGCGAGGTATGACGATAGGTCTGCCCGGGATCGAGCCGCGCAGACGGAAAGTCCGGACGATTTGGCGTATCGGGATAGACCTGCGGCTCCAGGCATAGCGCGTCATACTGACGGTGGACACGGCCATATTTGCCGGTCACGGTTCCATCAAGGAAATTGCCCGAATAGAACTGGACGCCCGGTTGATTGGTCCAGAGTTCGAGAACACGGCCTGACCCCGGATCTTCCACAAGAGCAGCAAAGCGCGGGACGCTGGTGGCGCCGCCACGCAGGCAGAAATTGTGATCATAGCCCTGTCGAATCAATACCTGTTCATCCGCGTCGCGAAGGCGGGCGCCGACGCGATGGGGCTTGCGGAAGTCAAACGGCGTTGCATCGACCTTGTCGGGCGCGCCCGAGGGAATGCCGGCCGCGCCGACAGGCAAATAAGTATCCGCCCCGATCGTCAGAACGTGATCGAGAATGCCGCCGCCGCTCTCGACGCCTGCGAGGTTGAAGAAGCTGTGATTGGTCAGATTGACGATGGTCGGCTTGTCGGTCAACGCCAAGAATTCAAGCGAAAGCTCGCTGTCGCCCGAAATGCGGTAGGTGATCTCGGTCTTCAGCGTGCCGGGATAGCCCTCCTCGCCGTCCCGGCTGAGATAGGACAGCGTAACAAACGGCGCAGGGTTCTCGCCGATTGCGCTGATGGTCCAGGGTTTGCGATCGAAACCCGCAAGTCCGCCGTGCAGCGCATTGACCCCATCATTGGTGGGCAATTGAAAGCGGTGGCCGTCGAGCTCGAAGCTGCCGCTCGCAATCCGGTTGGCGTACCGCCCAATCGTCGCGCCGAGGAACCGCCGAACCGCGAGATAGCCTGCAAGATCGTCGCGGCCAAGCACAACGTCGGCAAGGCGCCCGGCGCGATCCGGCACAAAGATCGACTGCAGCGCCGCGCCAAAGGTGATAAGGCGCACCTCAAAACCATTGTCGCCGCGCAACCGCACCATTTCAATCGCGGCGCCATCCGGAAGATGTCCGAAACCCTCGCGCGTGACCTTCGGCGCCTGTGATTTATCCATCTGCGTCACATCAATCCTCGATGAATGGTTCGACATCGCGGCGCCGGCCGAGCATGAAGGCATCCGCGACATGGGCCAGCGGCGACACATCGACATCAGACACCCCGTTGGCGATCAGTTCGACGAAGCGCCGATAGATACCGCGGTATTCCGCCTGCTTCTCGTCAACCAGGACGTGGCCCTCATGGACGAGGTGGCTGCCGCCCGAAGCGAGTGTCATGCGCCCCCTGTCCGTATCGACACTGATATCCCAGGTCTGCGGGCCGGTCTGGCGCCAGTCGAATTCAGCCCGGATCGGCAGACCGGTGTCATCCGAGAAGACGAGATCGGCCGCGATCGGGGCCGCGCGATTCCGCGGGAAGGACAGTTCAGCCTGGGTCAGAAAGTATGGCCTCGGCAAGATGCGGGTGAGGATCGAAAGCGCGTTGATGCCGGGATCGAACACCCCCAGCCCACCGGGCTCCCAGATCCAGGCCTGACCGGGATGCCAGACCTTCACGTCTTCCTTCCATTCGACCACAACCGAGTTGATTTGCCGGTCGGCAAGGAACGCTCGCGCCGGTTCGACGGCCGGTGCAAAACGGGAATGCCAGGTTGCGAATAGCGTTCGCCCGCTTTGCCGTGCCGACGCGATCAACGGCGTCAATTCGCTGACGGTCGCGCCCGGGGGCTTTTCGAGCAACACGTGCTTGCCGGCCTGCAACGCCGCCGCCGCCTGCGCCTGACGAACTTGCGGCGGCGTGCAGAGCGCCACGGCGTCGATCCCGGGTGCGGCAAAGAGCAGTTCGTCGAGTGTCGCAAAATGCGCGATGCCGTCGATGGACGCATTGCGGCTGGCGATGGCCGCTAGCTCGATACCCTCAGTGCCGGCGATCGCGGGGATGTGCTGATCCCTGGCGATCTTACCGAGGCCGACAATGGCGAGGCGGATGGCGGTCACCACGGCTCACCTACCCCAGCGCAACACGAGTGGATCGAGACGGCCCGCGATTTCGATCAAACCCGATCGAACCGCCGGATGCAGCGGCTGCAGCGGACGGCGTTTGATAACGCCGCCTTCCTTCATCAGCGCCTTGCATGCAATAAGGCCGCATTGGCGATTTTCGAAATTGATCAGCGGCAGCCAGCGTTGATAGCCCGCCATAGCTTCGTCACGGCGGCCGGCAAAATACGGGTCCGTGATCTGACGAATGCCATCCGGATACCCACCGCCGGTCATCGCGCCGGTCGCACCGGAATCAAGGTCGGCCATCAGCGTGATCGCCTCCTCGCCGTCCCAAGGACCTTCGATTGCCGCACCGCCGAGTGCGATCAACTCGCGCAGCTTGGCGGCGGCTTGCGGCGTCTCGATCTTGAAGTAGGCGATGTTCTTGAGCTCGCGTGCCATGCGGGCGAGGAAAGCCGCCGACAGCGGCGTGCCGGCCACCGGCGCATCCTGGATCATGATGGGGATCGAGATCGCGTCCGAAACGGCTCGGTAGAACTCGTAGATCGCGTTTTCCCCGACCCGGATGGTCGCCCCGTGATAGGGCGGCAAAGTGGCGGTGCGGATCAAGGCCAGCGCGGTCAATCCGCTGGAACTCAGGATCCGCGCCGGACAAAGCGCGCTCAGTTCGCCTTGCCGAACAGGATCGGAAGCTGGCGTGGCCCGCGCACGGTGCCTTGCGACCATGTGACCTGGCCAGCCGGATCGAGACGGAACTCGGGGATGCGCTTCAGCCATTCCTCGATCGCGACCGTCATCTCCATGCGCGCGAGATTGGAGCCGACGCAGCGATGAATGCCGAGGCCGAAGGCGGCGTGGCGGTTCTCCTTGCGGTCGATCACGACCTTGTCGGCATCCGGGAAGACAGTTGGATCGCGGTTGGCGGCCGGGAACGACAGCAGCACCATGTTGCCGGGCTTGACCGGGCAGCCGCTGATGGTGGTTTCCTTCATCACCTCACGCGCCATCGTCACCGGCGAGTAGGCCCGCAACAATTCCTCAATCGCGATCGGCATCAATTCCGGCTCCGCGATCAGACGCTCGCGGTCCGACGGCGTTTTGGCGAGATGCCACAACGAAGCGCCGATCGCGCTCCATGTGGTGTCGATGCCGGCGATCAGCAGCAGCCGCAGCGAACCCAGCACGTGGGAGTCATCCAGCGGCTGGCTATTCTTGTCCTTGGCGTTCATCAGCGTCGAGATCAGGTCGTCGGTCGGATGCTGCTTGCGCGCTTCGATGTGGCCGGCGAAATAGGCGGTCATCTCCTGTACCGCCTGCATCAGCATCCGCTCGTCCTTGATGCTGAGCTCGAGGATCATGTGGATCCAGGTGATGAAACGATCGCTGTCCTGCTCGGGGATGCCGAGCATGTGGGCGATGGCGCGCACCGGAATGTACTTGGTGTAGCGCGCCGCTGCATCGCAACTGCCGTCGGCGATGAACTCGTCGATCAATTCGTTGCAGATCGCGCGGACCCGCGGTTCCAGCTTTTTCATCGCATCCGGCGTGAACGGCGGCAACAGCAATTGCTTGGCCGGCTTGTGCTCCGGGGGATCCGAGGTGATCGGCGGGGCGGCATTCCGCGTCACCTCCGGCCGCTCGTCGCGGACGATGACACGGCGCGAGGAGAAATGCTCGGTGTCGTAGGCGATCTCCTTTACCGCCTGATAGGTGGTCGGCATGTAGCAGCCGAGAAAGCGATCGGTGTGGACCACCGGGCTGTGGGAGCGCAACTCGTCCCAGATCGGAAACGGATTGTCGGTCCAGCGCGGATCGGTGTGGTCGAAATCGCGGACCCAGTCGGTCACCGGAGGATGCTCGGGCAGCACGCTGGAAGAATCGGACATCGGACAGTTTCCTCTGTTTTGTTCGCTCGGATCAATATTTGCGGCTTGCATCGTCCTCGACGCGCGGGTCATTCCTCGGTGATCTCGATCGCGATTTCCGGACAATTGGAATGCGCCAGCCAGGCCTTGTCCTCCAGACCCGGCGGCACGGTGCCATCGCCGATTTCATGCGCGTTACCGAATTCGTCGAGATCGAACAGTTCCGGCGCCAGCGATTTGCAGCGCGCATGTCCCTGACATTTGTCCTGGTCGACGCGGATCTTCAGCTTTCCGGACATGGTCTGTCTCCCCTTGTCACGCGCTGTTGGCCGCGCGCGTTTCCTTGTGTCGATTTGACCGCGCGGGCGCGTCGGCGCCACGCCGGAAGTTATACCGTATTACATTCGGTCCATGGTTGTGCTGTCAAGCAGAAAGTTATAGATCATAACACTGAATGTCGCCCCGTCCCGCCCGCAAACCGCTCAATACCTACCACCATGGGGATCTCAGGGATGCCCTGGTTCAGGCTGCGCTTCAGCAGGTCGAGCTTGGCGGCCCCGAGGCCGTCAGCATCAGCGCGCTGGCGAAAAAGCTCGGTGTCTCGCAACCCGCGCCCTACCGGCATTTTGCCGACCGCGAGACGCTGCTGACCGCGGTGACGGCCGAGGCCTTCCGTCAGTTCAGCGCAACCCTTCGCGAGTCGATCGGAAAGCCATCGACACGTTCGAAGCTGTCGCGCTTTGCGCTCGCCATGCTGGATTTCGGCCTTCGCCGCAATGGCATCTACCGACTGATGTTCGCCTCGCGCACCATGGCCTGTGCGCCAAAGGGCACCGAGCTTCACGCCGCCGCGATGGAAACCTTTGGTCTGGTTCTGGAGGCCCTGGAAGCTCCGGCCGTTGGATTGTTGCGCGAACGGCATGCCCTGAAACTTTGGGCCGCGCTGCATGGCGTGGTCATGCTGGCGGAACAGGGGCTGCTCACCGGGCAGGTTGCTCAGATCACGCGCGAAGAGCTGGTCGAGGATATCGCCGAACAGACCAAACTCAGTCTGTCGCTTGCGATCAAGGCCGCCGAGAAGGACGATAGCGCTTCGGCGATTCGCGTCACGACTTAATTCACACCCGTCGACATCTCAACCGGCATGCTCGATGGCGCGAATGGCGCCGCGCAATTCGGCGAGGCCACGCAGCCTGCCGATCGCGGTATAGCCGGGGTTGGTCCGCTTGGTCTCATTGAGATCGTCGAGCATGCGGTGGCCGTGATCGGGCCGGAACACGATTTTGTCGCCGGCCGCCCGCCGCCGGTTTTCCGCGAGCAGCGCCTCGAGAACCGCGATCATGTCGACGTCGCCGTCGAGATGATCGGACTCGACGAAGGACAATCCATCCGCGTCCCGCTTGGTGGCGCGCAAATGCGCAAACGCAATGCGCGGCCCGAACTGTTTTGCCATACGAGGCAGATCGTTCTCCGCACGGACGCCGAGCGATCCCGTGCAAAGGCAGATGCCGTTCGCCTTCGAAGGCACGGCGTCGAACAATGCGGAATAGTCTTCCGCTGACGAGGCGATACGCGGCAGACCAAACAGCGGGCGCGGCGGGTCGTCCGGATGCAGCGTCAGCGTCACACCGGCTGCTTCCGCGACGGGCGTGACGCGTGCCAGAAATTCGATCAAATGCCGGCGCAGCACCTGCGGGGTGATGCCCTGATATTGTTCGAGCCGGTCGCGAAACTGCGGAATCGACATCGGCTCGGTGGTGGATCCCGGCAAGGCGCTGGCGACCACCATCACCATATAGTCGATGTCCGCCGGGCTCATCGCCTCAAACACCTGCTTCGCCCTCGCCTGCGCGGCCGGCGAATAATCCGCGATCGCGCCGGGCCGCTTGAGGATATGCAGCTCGAAAGCGGCGAAGCGGTCCTGGTCGAAACGCATGGCGCGGGCGCCGTTCGGCAACTCCCATTCCAGATCGGTGCGGCACCAATCGACCACGGGCATGAAATTGTAGCAGATGACCTTGATGCCGGCTGAAGCAACCGCTTTCAGACTCTCGATCCAGGCCTCGATCGAATGCACAGCCCGGCCCCCGAGCCGCTTTACATCGTCGGGTATCGGGATCGATTCGACCACCGACCAGACCAGCGGCGAGCGGCCGGCCGGGCCGTTCTCGATGATCTGCTTGCGCGCCTCGACGGCCGCACGGGTCCAGACCTCGCCAATCGGTATCTGATGCAAGGCCGTGACGACATCGGTCGCACCGGCCTGCCGGATATCGTCGAGCGACACCGGATCGTCAGGCCCGTACCAGCGCCATCCCTGCAGCATCATCGTAATTTCTCCACGGCATCACGCACGCGAACGCTCTCAAACAACGGATCAGGCCGCGGTCAGCACGACCTTGACGCTCTGCGTCCGGTCGAGCGCAAGCCGGACGGCGTCGGGCGCGACGGCGAGCGGCCGTTCGGCAGTCACCAGCGCCATCACATCGATACTCCCATCGGAAATCAGTTCGACCGCGGTCATGAACTCCGTCCCGAAGCGGAACGAACCCCGCAAGTCGATCTCCTTGGCCATCACGGCATTGGCCGGGATCGGAATCAGGCCGCCCGGCAGATTGCCGATCTGCACGACCGTGCCGCCGCGCCTGACGACGCCGATGGCACCGGCAAGGCCCGCCGCGGTGCCCGAAACTTCGAACGCAACGTCGAACGGGCGTGTCGCGGCCTGCTCTTTCAACGCGGCATCGCCGCCGGAAATATCGGCGACATGATCCGCGCCAAGCCGGCTCGCAAACGCCAGCGGCGCCGCGGCGATGTCGACCACGGTGACCTCGGCAATGCCGGCGCGGCGCGCGGCCAGCATGGTGAGCAGGCCGATCGGCCCCGCCCCGAACAGCACCGCGCTTTTTCCCCCGATGTCGCCGGCGCGGGCGACCGCGTGCAGACAGACTGCGAGCGGCTCGGCGAGCGCCGCCGCCTGGTAAGGCACGTGGTCCGGAACCTTGACGCATTGCGCCGGGATCGCGTCGAAGATCGTCGCAAAACCGCCCTGCATGTGCGGCGTCTTCGAGGCCGAACCCATAAAGAAGATGTTCTCGCACAGATTGGGCCGGTTCTCGCGGCACGGCTTGCAATGGCCGCACCAGCGCGACGGATTGACCGCCACCCGATCGCCGATCTTCAATCCAGGCGCGTGGCCCTCGATCTCGATGATTTCGCCTGAGATCTCATGACCGAGAACCAGCGGCGACGTCACGACGAAATCCCCGGTACGGGCGTGGCGAAAATAATGCATGTCGGAACCGCAAATGCCGCCCGCGCCGAAGCGGACGCGCACCATGCCGGATGCAAGGCGGTCGAGCGGCCGCTCGACCATGCGCAAATCTTCTGCGCCGAACAGCGTTGCAGCCAAAGCCATCGATGTCATCTCACGAGTCCCATATATTTTGGCAGCCAGAGCGTCAGCTCCGGAATGTAGGTGATGGCGATAAGTGCCAGCAGCAGCGGCACCAGCCACGGCAGGATCGCGATTGTGGTGCGTTCCACCGACAGCCGCGCGACGCGCGCGAGCACGAACAGCACCATGCCGAGCGGCGGATGCAGCAACCCGATCATCAGGTTCAGCGTCATGATCAGACCGAAATGAATCGGATCGATGCCGAGCTTCAGGACGATCGGCAGCAGAATCGGCACCAGGATCGTAATGGCCGCGATGGTGTCGATGAAACAGCCGACGAACAGGATCAGGATGTTGGCGAGCAGCAGGAACACCCACTTATTGTGCGTCAGGCCGAGAATGCCATCGGTCATCAGCTGTGCCGCCTGCGACACGGTCAGGAGCCAGGCGAAGATCGAGGCGGCGGTGACGATGAACAGCACCGACGCCGTCGTCTCGATGGTATCGAAGGTCGCCTTGATCACGGTTCGCACCGTCATGGTACGATAGCGCACCAATCCCAGGAACAACGACCAGATCACCGCGGCGACCGCGGCTTCGGTCGGCGTGAACCAGCCGAGCGTCATGCCGCCGATCAGGATGACCGGCGCCATCAGCGCCATCACGGCCGAAAAGTCGAAATACCAGTCGATCAGCAATAGCGCGGCGAGACCTAATCCGACTGCGTAATTGGTCGAGAGCCCGGCGACCACGAGGAGCCAGACCGCAAGCGGAAAACTAAACACGATCAAGATTTCGAGCGTCGCTGATCCGAGCTGCGGCCAGGAAAACGGCGAGTCGCTGCCCCAGCCGTTCCGGTGGGCGAAATAGGCGACGGTCGCCATCATGAACAAGGTCATGACCACGCCCGGAATGACGCCGCCGAGAAACAGCGCGCCGATCGAGACGTTGGCCATCATCCCGTAGATGACGAACGGCAGCGACGGCGGAATGATCGGACCAAGCGTGGCGGAAGCCGCGGTGACGCCGACCGAAAATTCGGTCGAATAGCCGTGGTCCTTCATCGCCTTGATTTCAATGGTGCCGAGGCCGGCGGCGTCCGCGATCGCGGTGCCTGACATGCCGGAAAAGATCACCGAGCCGATGATGTTGACGTGGCCGAGACCGCCGCGCATCCAGCCCACCAGCGCCACCGCGAAGCGATAGATGCGGCCGGTGACGCCGGCGATGTTCATGAGATTGCCGGCGAGAATGAAGAACGGCACCGCCAGCAATGGAAAACTCTCGACGCCGGCGATCATGCGCTGCGCCAGCGTCACGTCGGGGGTGATCCCGGTGACGAGGATGTACAATAGCGATGACGTGGCCATGGCCAGTGCCACCGGCAGGCCGAGCAACATCAGGATGAGAAACCCGCCAAGCAGCAACAGCATCGGATCAATCCTCCGTTCCGTCGAATGCGCCGGGGCGCTCCAGGATCGAATAGCCGCGCCGCCAGTTCTCGACGGCGACCTGGATCGATCGCGCGAACATCATGACAAAGCCGAACAGCACGATGTAGTAGACGAACCCCTTCGGGAATTTGATCGTCGTCATTCGCTCGTCGGAAACAACCTGGATGAACAGCCAGACCAGCCTTATCGTGTAACCGAAGAAGGCGATTCGGATGACGTCGATCAATGTGGAAAGCGCCCGCGCCGGCAAATGCGGCAGATAGCGGAACAGCAGATCGACCTGGATATGCCGCGACAGACGCACGCACATCGCGGCGCCGACGAAGACGACGCTGATCAGGCAGTAGGTCGCAATCTCCTCGGTCCAGGCGTAGCTGTCGTTGAGGACGTAGCGGGTGAAGAACTGCAGGAAGACGCACAGCGCCATGATCCAGAAGATCGCAAGCGCCACCCAATCCTCGAAGGCATAGGGACTGAGATCGACCTTGGGCACCGCCTCTTCCTCGAAGGTGCGGGCGATCTCATCGGCCGTGATCTGGGCGTGAACTTCAGCGGTCGTCATGTCGGTCTCTTTCCGAGCTGGAGTTCGCCTGGCCTCTCCCCGCTAAAAGGCGGGAAGAGACCGAAGCGGGATGCATTACTTGATCGCCTGGATGCGGTCCCAATCGGACTTGCGGTAATCGAAGCTTTCGAAGCTGGTGTTCTTCAGCACGGTGTCGCGGAATTCGTCCTTGTTGACCTCGGTGACGGTCAGCCCCTTCTGCTTGAAGAAATCGATCAGCTTGGCCTCGTTGACCTTGATCTCCGCGGTCGCCTTGGCCGCCGCCTCCTGCGCCACATCGGTGAAGATCTTGCGATCCTCTTCCGAGAGCTTCTTCCACAGATTGCCCGAGATGATGGTGTTGAGGTGATCGACGATATGTCCGGTCAGCACGATGTGCTTCTGGACTTCGTAGAACTTCTTCGCCTCGATGGTCGTGAGCGGATTCTCCTGCGCTTCCACGGTGCCGTTCTGCAGGGCGAGATAGACCTCGGCGAACGCAATCGGCGCGGTGTTGGCGCCGCAGGCGCGCGGCATCGCCAGATACGCCGGAACGTCGGGTACCCGCATCTTGAGACCCTTCATGTCGGCGCAGGTCTTGATCGGGCGGTTCGACGATGTATGGCGAACGCCGTAATAGGTGACGGCGACGATGTGGTGGCCGGTCTTGTCCTCATACCCCTTGGCGAGTTCCTTGAAGACGTCGCTCTTGGTGTAGGCCAGCAGATGATCGGCGTCGCGGAAGGTGTAGGGATAATAGGTGACGCCGATCGGCGGATAGCTCTTGGCGGCAAAGCTCGATCCGGAAATGATGATGTCCACGGAGCCGAGCGACAGGCCCTGATTGATATCCGCTTCCTTGCCGAGCTGCGACGCCGGATAGACGTCGATCTGATAGCGCCCGTTGGTTCGCTTGTTGATCTCCTGCGCGGCCCAGACCGACGCAGTGTGGAACGGCTCGGAGGTTTCGTAGACGTGCGCCCATTTGAGCTTGGTCTGCGCCATGCCGGCGCTGGTCGCGGCAATCAACGCTGCGGCGGAAGCAGCAACTACAATCGTCATCTTCTTGAACACGGCAATTTCCTCCCCTTGTTACATTTGGCTTTTTACGCAGTCGCTTCGGGATTTTTCCGAAGCGTTCGAATGCTCAGGCACATGCTCAGCCACTCCTGGCCAGAACGCGCGATGGAGAACCTGCCTCCGTGCCGAAGCTTTGCGCAAAGCGTCTCTGCGAACGCGCCAGATGGTCGCGCATGGCCAGGCGCGCGGCGTCGGGATCATGCGCGGCGATGGCGTCGCGGATCAGGCGATGCTCGGCGAGCGCGGCGTTCCAGGAATCCGGATTTTCGAAATAATGCGCCAGCTTGGCGAAGTAGGGATTGAGGCGCTGATCGAACAATTCGCCGACGACGCGCACCAGCACGGCATTGTCGAGACATCCCGCGATCGCAATATGGAAGGCGCGATCATGGATCATCGACGGTTCGCCGGGATGCTGCACCGTCGCCATCGCCGCGAGCGAGGCGTCGATGCGCTCGATATCCGCTGATGTCGCCACCCGCGCCGCCTGTTCGGCGATCGCGCCTTCGATGAATTCGCGCGCCCGCAACAGCTCGAACGGCCCTTCGATCACGGCGGAGGTCGGCAACAGCGAGGCGATGGCGGCCGGTTCGGCGACATAGATTCCGGAGCCGACGCGGATGCGAACCCTGCCCTCGACTTCCAGCGCGATCAGCGCTTCGCGCACCGTCGGCCGCGACACCTTCAGCTGCTCGGCGAGATCGCGTTCGGTCGGCAGCCGGCTGCCGACGGCGTATTCGCCGCTGTCGATCAGCGCGCGCAATTGATCGGCAACCTGCCGATAAAGGCGTCGAGCTTCCACAGCTTCCAGTGGCACGCCGGTCTCCCCGAAAGACGATTCCCCATGGCCGGTTTTTGTGACCCGCCTTCAGGCGCTGACTTGCCACGGATTGGCAAATTGGCCTTACCAATTGACCGTATGATTGACGAGAAAAGCCCGACGTGTCAAGCCGAACGGGCGAAAATCCCGATTTCCACCGCGAAAGGGCACAGTTTTGCGTCTCTCGAACGCCAGCCTCGATCGGGTTCCAGGCCTGGTCCGCCGCCCCGCCTATAACCGCACGGCCGTGACGCCGGGCATCGTACACCTCGGCATCGGGGCGTTTCATCGGGCGCACCAGGCGATCGTGATCGACGACCTGCTTGGTACCGGGCCCAAAAACTGGGCATCGTTGGCGCCAGCCTGCGAAGTCCGGATACACGCGATGCGCTGGCACCGCAGGACAGCCTTTATACCGTCACGGTTCGCTCCGGCGCAGGCACCGCGCATCGGGTGGTCGGCTCGATCCTCGAGACGGTGGTCGCCCCGGAAAACCCTGACCGTCTGATCGCGCGCCTCGCCGATCCCGCCACGCGGATCGTCTCGCTCACGATCACCGAGAAGGGTTATTGCCACATACCGCAAACCGGCGAACTCGACGAAGCGCATCCCGACATCGTTCATGATTCGAAGAATCCGGATGCGCCGCGATCGGCAGCCGGATTTATCGTCGCCGCGCTGGCGCGCAGGAAGGCCGCGGGCGCGGCGCCCTTCACCGTGCTCTCCTGCGACAATCTTCCCGCCAACGGCGCGACCACCGCGAAAATCCTGAATCGCTTCGCCGCCTTGCGCGCGCCGGAACTTGGCCGATGGGTCGCCGGCGAAGTCGCGTATCCCTCGACCATGGTGGACCGGATTGTGCCGGCAACGACCGACGCCGACCGCGCCGCGGTTGCAAAAGCGCTTGGGCTGACCGATGCGTGGCCTGTCGTCACCGAGCCCTTCACGCAATGGGTGATCGAAGACAGATTTCCCGCCGGCCGGCCGGATTTTGCTGCCGCCGGCGTGCAGCTCGTCGCCGACGTTGCGCCGTTCGAGCACATGAAACTGCGACTGCTCAACGCCGCGCATTCGGCGCTGGCCTATCTCGGCTATCTCGCCGGCTATGAGACGATCGCCGCCACCATGGCCGACGCTCATTTTGCCGCCCTCGCCCGCAAGGTGATGGACGACGCGGCCACGACGCTGGCGATGCCCGTAGGCACCGATCTTGGCGCCTATATCGCTTCGCTCATCGACCGCTTTTCCAATCCGGCGCTGCATCATCGTACCTGGCAGATCGCGATGGACGGCTCGCAAAAACTGCCGCAGCGGCTGCTCGGAACCATGCGCGACCGGCTGGCACGGGGCCAGCCGACCGACACGCACGCGCTCGCGGTCGCCGGCTGGATGCGTTACGTCGCCGGCAGCGACGAGCACGGGCGCACAATCGATGTGCGCGACCCGATCGCAACGGAGCTCGCGGCGATCGCGCAGACGGCTGGCCCGGTCGCGGACCGCCTCGCGCCCGAGTTGCTCGCGGTAAGTTCGGTCTTCGGCGATCTCGGCGCCGATCCGCGGGTGCGTGCGGCGGTCACGCATGCGCTGGCGCAACTTTACGCGTTCGGCGCGCGTCGCGCGGTCCAGGCATCGCTGGCGTAATTCGTAGGGTGGGCAAAGGTGCTCTTGCGCCGTGCCCACCGTAATCATTTTACGATGCAAAATGGTGGGCACGCTCCGCTTTGCCCACCCTATAGTTCCTGAAACCGTCATTGCGAGCGGAGCGAAGCAATGCATCTCTCCGCGCAAAGGAAGAATGGATTGCTTCGTCGCTTCGCTCCTCGCAATGACGGTGTTCCAATTGCAAACGCAGCTTCGCGATTTCGCGACCCATTGCGCCCGAGCTGTTGATCAATCTCCGCCCGAAAGAGGGCGCAGGGAATGCCGGGTGCGCGCTGCACCCGCGGTCTCGTGTGCAAAAGTGCACAAAAGAAACGCACACGAGCATACAGGTTCAGCGGAGGCACCCCGGCATCCCCTGCGCAATGGTTTTACGGCTTATGCCTGCTCTCCCCGGCGACGAATTCGTCTTGTCACCGTCATCGGCGGATTAACGATTTTGCCAAGCCCGGTTGGGCCTGCAAAAATCTCCACCGACTTGACACCAGCAACGGGTGCCAGGACCACACGGTTTTGCCGTACGCAGCAACCCGTCTTCGCCAAAAGGCTCGCCGGGCTATGGCGCCGTCGTCTTGCGCGCTGTTGTCCGCTCACGAGAGAACTCGCCCTGCGAACACACGCGCGCCGACGCTGCCGCGTCCACCGCATCCCCTCCCGCGTTCGTGACGATCGCGATACGCCCCTCTTGCCGGGAAAGGACGGGGCGAGCTGGGAGCCATACCCGTTCGCGCGCACATGTCCGGCCGGCATGATGCCGGCCTGAGATTGCACTGAGTAGGATGGGTAGAGCGAAGCGAAACCCATCAGATGCAGTTTGTGAAGGTGATGGGTCTCGCTGCGCTCTACTACGTCCTAGCGACCTTCTGCAGGTGCTTCATCGTTTTGATCAGCCGCCGCTTGATGGCGGCTGTGTCGAAGAGGAACTCGCCACCTGGCGCAAATTTCCACTCCGCGGAAATGCCGCGTGCACCGCGGCGAGCAATCCGCTTGCTGCAACTTCGAAGTTGGTTCAGCCTGAAGCATCCCGGCACCGCGCGCAAAGGCTGCCGGCAAAACAGCGCCGGCAACGACACGGCGCGATGCGGGAGAACGACGATGAGCAGCATCACGGCGGACGGATTGGCCGCACCTGCAGCCAGTCCCCTGGGCGGGGAAGTTGGTCCGCTCGAACAAAAGCATCTTCAAAACGCCAATTATCGCGCCGTCGCCGGAAGCGGCGAAATTACCAAAACACATTGGCACATCGCCACCGCCAACGCGCTGGGCTGGGGTTTTGACGGCATGGACGGCGTCATCTTCGCGCTGATCTCGCCATTGGTGATCAAGGAATTCGCGCTCACCGTTCCCCAGTATCGCTCCGGCCTGCAGATCGCGTTGTTCTTCGGCATCGCCGGATTGTACTTCTGGCCGTGGCTCTCCGATCGCCTGGGACGCCGCACGCTGCTCGCCGTCAATATCGCGCTGTTCTCGCTGTTGATGCCGGTCGCCGCATTGTCGCCGACCTTCGCCACCTTCGTCATCGCGCGCTGTTGTGTCGGCTTTGCATTGAACGGCGAATGGTCGCTCGGGTCGATGCTGGTGGCGGAGACCTGGCCGGCGCGGCTGCGCGGCCGGGTGATCAGCGTCACGCGCTCGACCTGGTGCCTCGGCGCTTCGCTGGCTGGCGGCATCACCGGACTGGTCGCCGCCGATTTCGGCTGGCGCGTGGCCGTGATGGTGCCCGGCGTGATCGCGCTGCTCGCGATCTATGTCCGCGCCACCTGTCCGGAGTCGCCCTATTGGGTGCGCGCGCAGGATCGCAAACAACGCATCGCCGAAACGTTGTCACGCGGCGGCCACGTCAGTGACGGCGACAAGGCGTGGTTTGGCAAAGCCCAATCGATCGGCATTCGCCAGGTCTTCCTGCCGGACGTGCTGCCGGCCACGCTGGTGGCGCTGTTCGTGGCCTGCTGCAGCACCTGCATCTTCGGCACGGTCGGCGGCTGGATGCCGCTGTATCTGGCGACCGAAAAACACTGGTCGACCGCCGAGTACAGCCTATTTTACGTGTTCTGGGGCATCTCGGGCTTCCTCGGCCTCTGCGTCGCGGGCTGGCTCGCCGACAAGATCGGCCGCAGGCTCGCCTTCGTGGTGACCTTGATCGAGGGCGCGATCTTCATGACGCTGTGGGTCTACACCGAAAACCACCTGCTGCTCTGGGTATTCGGCCTCGCCTGGAGTTTCGGCTTCCTCGGCTTCTGGGGACCGAGCACGACGCTGACGGCAGAAGTGTTTCCGACCCGGATCCGCGGCGCCGCCAACGGCGTGGTGTGGGCGATCGCCTATTTCGTCGGCTTCGTGCTGTTCCCCTTCGTCACCATCGCGCTGCAGCAGCACACCGGATCGTTCGCGCTGTCATTTCTCTGCATCCCCGTACTGATGGTCGCGATGGCGATCGGCGTCACGATGATGGTGCCCGAGCATTCCGGCAAGGAGCTAAACGAGATCATCGTGTGAGGTTCGCGGGTGGGCAAGGCGATCGGGACAGGGAGGCCACGGGCATCGAGATGCATGACATTGCCCCTGGCCGACATCCCGTCTGTCTCATCTCCGCGATGGAGTCGCAGGGCAAATTGATCGCCGCATCTGCCTTGTGAGATTGCCAAAGAGTTTTGCGTTTTCGGACATTTCGCGGATGTGGGTTTGAAGGAGGGCAAGGCCCTCCTCGAGCGCCGCAAATTGCTCAAAGAACTGTTCCTCGGTGATCTCCTGTTCCGGGAAACTGCCCTTGCTTTTGACGTGAGCGTCGAAAAAACATTTCATGATGATACTCCTTTGTATCGGATTGAGCCGTGTGCCTACACGTCCCGGCAAACCGAACTCTGCACGCCCGGCTGCATTGCGCGACTGAGTCAGGCCGTGACGGTCACGCGCAGGAACGTCGCCGGAATGGTGGTGGCATCCTTGCCTGGGCTCTTGTTCTGGCTGTTAAACAGGACTTCCAGCTCCTTCTGCAGATCACCGGCCCGACCGCTGTTTTCCGAGGCCTCGAATGCATTCATGGTTGGTCCATAGTATTTTCTGAATGCATCGACGAGCTCTGACGGAGCGGCAGGAAAGTTGAAGGTATAGGTGTCTCTGACGAACGA
>WNFR01003232.1_pt1 | contig 16925 bp, 15 predicted proteins | sample 5400221 | NCBI WGS metagenome assembly WNFR01 (sample SAMN13153357, study PRJNA577476) | soil metagenome | isolation source: 40 cm soil under Madrone tree | place: USA:California | collected 2016-06-14
AATGACACGATTGCGCCGCCGCTGCGTGCCGCGGTGAACGCCGCGCGCACCGCGTCCTCGGTCGGCTCCGTGACGTGGATCTCGCGGCCGCCCCCGCCACCCGTCGTCGTCGCGCCGAAGCCCTCGAGCGCGTCATCGTCGAGCGCGTCCGCAGGCGGCGTCGACGGCGGCGGTGGCGGCGGCACCGGCGGCACCGGCGCCGCGACGACGATCGTTCTGCGCGCGCTCGCGACGTGTGAAGAATCGGCGACGCCGACCGTCGCGACGTACGTGCCCGGTGTCGTGTAGACGTGCGTCGCGCGCGCGCCCGCGGACTGCGGGTCGTCCGCTTTGCGGCCGCCGGCGACGGTGCCGTCGCCGAAGTTCCACGAGAACGTCAGCGGGTCGCCGTCGGGATCGTGCGAGCGGCGGGCGCTCAGCGTGACGGTGAGCGGCGCCGGTCCCGACGACGGCGACGCATGCAGGCGCGCCCGCGGTGCGGCGTTCGCCGCCGGCGTCCCGCTGTCCCCGGTCGGCGGTGCGGCGATTGCGCGCGCCGCGCACGCAACGACCATCGCGGAGAGGACCGCCGCGCAGACGAGTCGTCCGCCGTGCAGCTTTGACAACGTCGCGGCGACCGCCGGTTGGCGAGCCCCGCGATACTCCGAATGCGCGTGCTCCACGGCGGATGACGATGCAGCCGCCGTGCCGGCCGCCCGGCTGAGGGAGCCTAGCGAATGATCGCGTGCGGTCCCGCAAACCGCCGTCGCTCGTCAATGACGCGTCGAGCATGCGCTCTGCGACTTGTCGTGCGGCGGGTCCAGTGGCCGTGGTACTGCGCTTGCAATTTGCGTCGCCGCACACGACTCTCCGCGCGCGATGCCGGACGAGCCGCAACCATCGCGCCGAGGTCGCTGGAGGATCGTTTTACAATTCGGCGTCAGCGCGCTCGCCGTCTGGCTGATCGCGCGCCAGGTCGATTTTCGCGAGAGCGGGCATCTCATCGCCGGCGCGCGGACGGGGTACGTGCTCGGCGCGATCGTGCTCTACGTCGCCGGCCAAATGCTGAGCGCGTATCGCTGGCGCTTGATCGGTGTGTCGGTCGGCTTGGCCGACAGCTACGCACACTACGTCCGCTACTATTTCATCGGCATGTTCTTCATGTTCTTCGGACCGAGCACGCTCGGGGGCGACCTCGTCCGCAGCCTCTATCTCGCGGAGAGCGCCGGCAGCCGCTCCAAGGCCTTCAACTCCGTGCTCTTCGATCGCCTGAACGGCCTCGTCGTGCTGGTCACGATCGGCGCCGGCGCCTTCCTCGTGTTTCCCGAGTATCGCCGTCTCGCCCCGGAATTCTACGTGGTGTTCTACGTGACGGTCGCCTTCGGGACGAGCTTGTTCCTCGGGTGGTGGCTGGCGCCGTGGCTGGTGCGTCTGCTGTTCGCTCGCGAGCACCGCATCCGCCAGCTCGTCGAGAACGATCTGGGGCCGTTCTGGAGCAACCGTCGCATGCTGATTGCGACCGCCGGCGTCTCGTTCGTGTTTCACTTCATCCAGATCGCGGCGCAGTACCTCATCAGTCGAGCCCTCGGGCTCGCGGTTCCGTTCGCGTACATCTGCATCTTTCATCCGCTGGTCAGCAGCGTCGCGGCGATTCCGATCAGCCTTTCGGGGCTAGGCGTTCGTGAAAAGACGTACATGTATTTTCTGCAGCAGCTGGGCGTCAGCCAGTCGGCCGGTCTGGCGTATGGCGCGCTCTGGCTCGTCGTCATCGTCGTGAACAGCCTGCTCGGCGGCCTCGTCTTCGTCGCGACGGGCGCACGATTGCCGCGGCTCCGACGCGCCGCCGCCTGACGCCCGTCGCGTCGTGCGCGCGCGCGTCGTGCTCGCGTATGACGCCCGCGGCCGGGTGTCAGCCGGCGATCAGGCGGCGCCCGCGCCGCGGAGGCGCACCATCTCGGCGATCACCGCCGCCGTGCGCACCATGTCGCTCACGCGCAGCCACTCGTGAACCGTGTGGATGCGCTGCATGCCGGTGCCGAGGTTCGCGACCTGAAACCCGCGCCGATTGAGGACGTTCGCGTCGCAGCCGCCGCCCATGGCGGCGCTCTCGACGGACGCGCCGATCGCCCGCGCTGCGCGGAGCACCAGCTGCACGATCGGCGACTCGTCGGGCACGGCCATCTCCTCGTAGCTGCGGAAGACGCGCGACTCGACCGAGGCGCGGAACGGTCCGTCGGCTCCGTGCAGGACGTGGCGCGCCGCCGCCTCCTCCAAGCACGCGCGCATGTGCGCGCACTGCGCCTCGAGCTTCGCGACGTCGTGGCTGCGCGCCTCGCCGTGCAGCTCGACGCGATTCGGGACGATGTTCGTCGCGGCGCCGCCGCGAATGGTGCCGATGTTCGCCGTCGTCTCGGCATCGATGCGGCCGAGCCGCATGGTGGCGACGCCTTCGGCGGCGACGCGGATGGCGCTGATGCCCTCCTCGGGCGCCATCCCGGCGTGCGCCTCGAGGCCGTGGACGACGAACTCGAGGTGATTCGCCGCCGGCGCGCGCGTGAAGAGGTATCCGGGCGCGTCGCTGTCGAGCACGAGGCCGGAGCGGGCGCGCAGGCGCGACACGTCGAGGTGCTTCGCGCCGAGAAGCCCCACCTCCTCGCAAATCGTGAAGACCACTTCGACGTCGCCGTGCGGGATCCGCTGCTCGGCGAGCGCGTGCAGGACCTCGCAGATGATCGCGCAGCCGGACTTGTCGTCGCCGCCGAGGACCGTCGTGCCGTCGCTGCGGATCACGTCGCCTTCGACGATCGGCTGCACGCCCTCGCCGGGCACGACCGTGTCCATGTGCGCCGCCAGGAGGAGCGGCGCGGCGTCGGTGGTGCCGCGGACGCGTGCGAGGAGATTGCCGACGTTGCCGCCCACCTTCGCGCCGGCGTCGTCGAACCAGATCTCGGCGCCGAGCGCGCGCAGCTCGCGCTCGAGGCGCTCCGCCACCGCGAGCTCCCTCCGCGAGTGGCTGTCGATACGGACGAGCTCGAGAAAAAGCGCGGTCAGCCGTTCCGTCGAGATCGCCGGCACAGGGCCCATGGCGCCGAATCTACACGCGGACCGTGATCGGATGCACGCGCCCGCCAAAGGCCGCGTCGGACGCGCTAGTCCATGATGAAATTCGAGTCGCCGGGTATCGGATCGCTGATCCAGTCGAACTCGTGGGCGGCTTGCGGGTGCGAGCCGTGCACCCGGAACGACTTCGACAGATCACCGCTGTTGCCAGCGGAGATCGTCACGGACACGTCACCGGGGACGATCCCGTCGAGCTGCGCGATGTTGCCGGTGTACGACTGATTGGTGGCGTAATACGCCTCCTCGCCCGTTGCCGCGTGACGTACGGCCGCCATCACCTTCGAATCGAAACCCCGCGCCCGGTAACTCGCGAACTCCGGAATGGCGATGCTCGCGAGGATGCCGATGATCGAGGTCACGACGAGGAGCTCGATGAGCGTAAAGCCGCGCTGTCCCTGGGTGGACATGGGGCCTGAGCACAGCAAGGGCGATGCCAGAGGCCCGCCCTCGATGCTCACTGGGCCGGCGAGTGATAACGGGGGGTTGACCGGCGCGATCTCGTCGTCGCGCCTAGGAAAGTGTGCGTCGAGTGACGGTCGCAGCCGAGATTTGTCCATCGCGCGCGGTGCACGCGCGCTCGGTTCACAACTTGGCTTGCAGCAGCTGACGCTCCAAGCGCAACGCGGCGGGCATCGTCGCATCGAGCTTGTCGAAGAGTTCGCCTTGCGACTCGATCTCCGTCCGCCACTCGTCGCGATCGATGGCCATGGCGGCGGCGACGTGCTCGGGCGGGAGATCGAGACCCGCGAGGTCGAGGTCACCGTCGCGCGGCACCGCGCCGACGATCGTCTCGCGCGCGCCCGTCTCGCCATGGGCGCGGGCGAGGATCCATTGCAGGACGCGCATGTTCTCGCCGAAGCCCGGCCACAGGAATTTGCCCTCGCGACTCTTGCGGAACCAATTGACGAGGAAGATCGGCGGCGGGTTCTTCAACCGACCCTGCATGCGTAGCCAGTGGCCGAAGTACGCGCCCATGTCGTAGCCGCAGAAGGGCAGCATCGCCATCGGGTCGCGGCGCACGACGCCGACTTGACCTGTGGCCGCCGCGGTCGTCTCCGAGCCCATCGTGGCGCCGAGGTAGACGCCGTGGCTCCACGTGAACGCCTGCAGCACGACGGGCACCGTCGTGGCGCGCCGGCCGCCGAAGATGATCGCCGAGATCGGCACGCCGCGCGGATCGTCGGCGCGCGGCGAGAGGATCGGGTTGTTGCTCATGGGCGCCGTGAAGCGCGAGTTCGGATGCGCCGCGGGCTGACCCGAGTCGCGCGTCCACGGGTTGCCCTTCCAGTCGATCAGCCCCTCGGGCGGCTCCTCGTCCTTGCCTTCCCACCACACGTCGCCATCGGGCGTGAGCGCGACGTTGGTGAAGATCGCGTCGCGCGCGATCGACTTCATCGCGTTCGGATTGGTCTTGAAGTTGGTGCCGGGCGCGACGCCGAAGTAGCCCGCCTCGGGGTTCACCGCCCACAGGCGGCCGTCGTCGCCGACGCGCATCCACGCGATGTCGTCGCCGATCGTGGTGATCTTCCAGCCTTTGAAATGCGCCGGCGGCACCATCATCGCGAAGTTCGTCTTGCCGCAGGCGCTGGGAAACGCGGCGACGACATAGCTGGTGCGTCCCTGTGGGTCCTCCGCGCCGAGAATGAGCATGTGCTCGGCGAGCCAGCCTTCCGTCCGGCCGAGCCACGATCCGATGCGCAGCGCGAAGCACTTCTTCCCAAGCAGCGCATTGCCGCCGTAGCCGCTGCCGATCGACCAGATCGTGTTGTCCTCGGGGAAGTGGCAGATGAACCGCTTCTCGGGATCGAGGTCGAGCGTCGAGTGGAGACCGCGATTGAAATCGGACGAGTCGCCGAGCGCATCGAGCGCAACCTGTCCCATGCGCGTCATGATGCGCATGTTGAGCGCGACGTAGATGCTGTCGGTGATCTCGATGCCGACTTTCGAGAACGGTGAGCCCGCCGGCCCCATGAGGTAGGGCACGACGTACATCGTCCGGCCCTTCATCGATCCGCCGAAGAGCGCGCCGAGCTTGGCGTACGCGTCTTTCGGGCTCATCCAGTTGTTGTTCGGTCCCGCGGCCTCGCGCTCGCGCGTGCAGACGAACGTGAGATGCTCGGTACGCGCGACGTCGGTCGGGCTCGAGCGATGGAGGTAGCAGCCCGGGCGCTTCTCGGGGTTCAGCGGGATGAGGATGCCGCGCGCGACGGCCTCGTCGGTCAGGCGCTTCTTCTCCTCCGCCGAGCCGTCGCACCAGTACACGCGATCGGGCTTGGTGAGCTGCGCCATGTCGTCGACCCAGGCGGCAAGGGTCGCATTCGTCGTCGGCACATCGGAAGATCGTTTGGGCTCACTCATGGGGCAACCGTCCTCGTGGGATGACGTGAAGGGTGCGAGAAACTCGGGGGTGGGATAGTAGCAGAGCGCCTTTCGGAGGACCAGGCGCGAACCAAGACTGAGATCATGCCCGAGCGAGTCCTCGTCGCCGGCGCCGGGGCGCTCGGGTCAGTGCTCGGCGGCTTTCTCGCCGCGGCCGGCCACGATGTCACCTTGCTCGGGCGTGCGCCGCACATGGACGCAATCGTCGCCGGCGGCCTCGTCGTCGACGGCCTCTTCGGTGCGCGGCGAGTCGCGTCGGTGGCGGTCGCAACGGATGCGACCGTGCTCCAGCCGCCGTTCGACGCCGTTCTGCTCACCGTCAAGGCGTACGATACGGCGCCGATCTTGGCTGCCGTCGCGCCACTCGTCGCGCCCGACGGCTGCCTGATCTCCTTGCAAAACGGCCTCGGGAACGTCGAGCAGGTGCGCGACGCAGTAGGCGATGCGCGCGCTGCGGGCGCGCGCGTCATCTTCGGGGCCGAGATCCCCGCGCCCGGACACGCGCGCGTGACGGTGTGCGCGGAGCCGGTTGCGTTCGGCGCCGCCGTCGTCGGCGACGCGCTCGCCGATGCGCATGCGCGGCGCTGGGCCGCGCGGTTTGCCGACGCCGGCATCCCCGCGGAGGCGGTCGCTGACGTGCACGCGTATCTGTGGACGAAAGTCTTCTACAACGCGGCGCTGAACCCGCTGGGCGCTCTCCTCGGCCTTCCCTATGGCGCCCTCGCCGCCGATCCCGATGCGCGCGCGATCATGGACGACGTGATCAACGAGGCGTACGCGGTCGCCTGCGCGCGCGGCATCACGCCGACGGCGCCGAGCGCCGGCGCGTACCGGCGCGTCTTCTACGATCGCCTCGTCCCGGCAACCGCTGACCACCGCTCGTCGATGCTGCAGGACCTCGAGCGCGGACGGCGCACGGAGATCGACGCGATCAACGGCGCGCTCGCGACGTTCGGCGCGACCGCGGGCGTGCCGACACCCGTCAACACCACGCTCGCGCGGCTGATCCGCTGGCGCGAGCGTCTCGGTGGCTTGCAATCGTCGCGCGCGCGCCCATGATGCTGCGGCGATGATTGCGATCGCCGCGAGCGCGATGACAGCCATGCGCGCGCACGCCGCGGAGACCTTTCCCGAGGAGTGTTGCGGCGCGCTGTTCGACACTCCGGACGGACAGGTCGGGCGCCGCATGACGAACATCCAGAACGCGCTCCACGCTGCCGACCCGGCGACGCATCCGCGCGACGCCCGCACTGCGTATCAGATGGATCCGCGCGAGCTCTTCGCGGTGAATCGCGACGCCGACCGGCCGGGATGGCGGATTCTCGTCTTTTACCATTCGCATCCGAGCCACGACGCGTACTTCTCCCCGACCGACCGTGCCCGCGCGCTCTGGGGGGAACCCGACGGCGACCCGGAGCCGTCCTATCCCGGCGTGGCGTACGTCGTGCTTTCCGTCTACGAGCGCATCGTACGCGACGTGAAGGCGTATGCCTGGAACGACACCGCCGGCGACTTCGAGGAGATCACCGTGGAGATCGCAGGAGCATAGAGCACCGATGCAGGTAGAGCGCGACGGCTTCTCGCTGCATTACGCCGTCACTGGAGATGGCCCCGAAACGGTGGTGCTGACGCACGGCCTCGGCTCGTCGGGCGCGACATGGAGCACGCTCGCCGTTGCGCTCGCGGATCGGTACCGCGTCGTCACGTGGGACTTGCGGTCGCACGGACGTTCCGGGTCGCCGCAGGCGGCGTGCACCGTCGCGGATCTCGGCGCCGATCTGGAGGCGGTCGTCGCGGCGGCCGCCGACGAGCCGGTGCACGCGCTCGGACACTCCGCCGGCGGCGTCGTGACGATGCAGCTCGCGATCGCGCATCCGGAGCGGATGCGGAGCGCGACCCTCGTCGGCACCTCGAGCGAGTGCAACGCGCGCGCGGCGGCCTACTACGACGCGCTCGCGGCGGTCGGCGAGCGCGAGGGCGGGGCCGCCGTCGTGCGCCGCCTCGGCGCCGACTCGAGCGGCCCGCTTCCCGACGGCCGCGGCTTCGCGCATGTCGCGCGCGCGATGGGGTCGCTGCACGTCGCGCCGCTCACACCCGAGCTCGAGCGCGTGCGCTGTCCGACGCTCGTCGTCGTCGGCGCCGACGACGTGCTCGGTGTCGGCGGGTCGGTGATCATCAGCCGGCGCGTGCCGCGATGCCGCCTCGAGATCATCCCCGCCCGCGGCCACGCGATCTTCCATGAAGATCCGACGGGGTTCGCACGTCTCGTCGGCGACTTTGTCGCCGAGACGCACGCCGGCGGCTGAACGATCGATCGCCGCGGCACGGGGCACCTGCTGCGGCGGCGCCGTCGGCGCCCGGGAGGCGCGCCGTTACGCGGCGCGCGAGGCGTCGCGGCCGGCCGCATACGCATCGGTCGGGGTCGCGATGAGCGTGTGCGCGGTGGCGCCCGTGACGACCGCCATCAGTCGCGTGCCCGGTGCTGCGTCGGCGGCGACGACCGTGGTCAGGAATTGCGGTGTCTTCCCCGCGACGCAATCGCGTGAGCGCCGCGCCGGACCTTCGACGAGCACTTCGACGCTGCGTCCGATCCACCGCCGATTGCGCGCGGCGCTGATCTCCTCTTGCAGCGCGATCAGGTGCGCGAGGCGTCGACTCTTCTCCTCCTCCGCGACCGAGTCCTCCCAGCGCGCCGCCTTCGTCAGCGAGCGCGGCGAGTACTTGAACAGGAACGCGTGATCGTAGCCGATCTCGTCGACGAGCCGACATGTCGCCTCGAAATCGGCGGGCGACTCGCCGGGGAAGCCGACGATCACGTCCGTCGAGAGGGCGAGGTCGGGCACGGCGTCGCGCAAGCGGGCGACGAGCCCACGGTACTCGGCGACCGTGTGGCCGCGCTCCATGCGCGCCAGCACCGCGTCCGACCCCGATTGCACGGGAAGATGGAGCTGCGGCGCGACCGCGGACACCTCGGCCATCGCGGCGATGAGCGCCGGGCTCATGTCGGCCGGGTGCGGCGAGGTGAAGCGCAGGCGGAGGACGCCTGGAACCTCCGCCGCACGCCGGAGCAACGCCGCCAGGTCGCAGTCGCCGTCGCGGTACGCGTTCACCGTTTGGCCGAGGAAGACGACCTCGCGTGCGCCGCTCGCGGCGGCGGCACGCACCTGCGCGAGCACGGCGTCGACGGGAAGGCTGCGCTCGCGGCCGCGCACGTACGGGACGACGCAGAACGTGCAAAACTTGTCGCAGCCGCGCATGACGGTGATCCACGCGCGCACCGCTCCGGCCGCGCGCGCGGTCGGCAAATCGGCGTAGGTCTCGTCGGGATCGAGGCGAACGTCGACGCGCGGATCGACGTCGCCACCGGCGCGCGCTGCCGCCGTCGTCTCGCGCTCGCGGTCACCGGTGCGGGCCGTGCGCGCGGCGGCGAGCAGCGCCGGCAAACGACGATAGGCGTCGGGCCCGACGACCAAGTCGAGGGCGGGCACGCGCGCGGCAAGCGCAGCGCGATGGTGCTGCGCCATGCAGCCGCAGATGCCGAGCACGAGATCGCGCCGGCGCGCTTTCAAGCGGGCGAGATCGGTGAGACGTCCGACGACGCGCTCCTCCGCGTGCTCGCGGATCGCACACGTGTTGACGAGGATCACGTCGGCGGCGGCGGGGTCATCCGTCGTCGCGTAGCCGTGTGCCGCGACGTGGCCGCGAATGAGCTCGCTGTCGGCGAGGTTCATCTGGCAGCCGTAGGTCTCGACGTAAATCGTTCCGGACACGGCCGCCGACTATAACGGCGGCCTGCGCGCGCGGCAACGAACCGTCACACGCGCGCCGGCGTCGGGACCGTGGGCGTCGCGACGTTCGAGGGCGCGCGTCGCGCTCGGGCATATGCTAGATTTCTTGCATGCGCGATCCGTTCGCTCCGCCGCCGGACGACGCACGCCGTCAGTTCCGCGACCTGGAGGCGACGCTGCTGCGCTGCCCGCGCTGCGCCGATGCCGTTCCCGTCCGCAAGCGCCTGCTTCTCGTGCTGCCGGAGGGCGACAAGTTCGAGTACGTCTGCGTGCATTGCTCCGCGACGTGCGGCACCAAGATCGAGAGGCCGCCCCCGGTCTCGCTGCGCCTGTGACGCCGGTACCGGCGAGCCGCAACGCACTACCTCACGCCGATGGTGGGAGTGCCGGTAGTGGGTCAAGTTGCGAGCGAGACGAGGCGCGAGGCGAGCGAGCAGCGCAGGCGTAGCAGCGCTACGCCGAGCAGCGCAGCGACCGAGCAACGAAGTATCGCGACGCAAATTGGCCACTACCCCGGGCCCGTCGCCTTGACACCTGAAAACCAACGGCAGTAGCGTCGCGCGCGTGCGAACCGCGACGACCGTCCGGTGGCCAGCGAGGCCGCGACCCTCGCGAACGCCGTCGTCACGGTCGACCGCGGGCGCGCGCGAGGCCGCCGTGGCGCCGAGATCGGCGGTTCGCCGCACGCCACTCGCGCCGGAGAGCCTCGCGACCTTCGCGGCGCTCCTCCGCATGGCGGGCGAGGCGCGCCTCGGCGCCCGAACGCTCGGCGGCCTCGCGACCCGCCTGCAGCGCGCGCTCGACGTTCCGGTGCTGACGATCCGGCTGCTCGATGCGAGCGGGCGGTGGCTCGACTTGAAGGCGGCTGCCGGCCTTTCCAAAGGGATGCGTGCGCGGCTGCGGCGGATTCCGCTCGACTCGGCCGTCGGCAACGAGGTGGTGCGGCACGGACGCCGCATCGTGCGCGCCGGCGATCCCGACGGCCGCCTGCCGCCGTGGCCGCCGTCGCTCCTGCGGCGCTATGGCGCCGGCGCGTTCATCCCGATCCGTTCCGGAGCCAAGGTGCTCGGCGTGCTCGGCGTCGGCTTTCGCGACACCACGCGGCCGCCGGCGGCGCAGCTCCGCTTTCTCGACGCGCTCGGACGACAGCTCGGTACAGCGTTGCACGTCGTCAGCGGGCACGATTCGCGGCGAAAGACGCGCTCCGAGACGCGCTTCTTGCGGCGGATCGCGGCGGCGCTGAGCGCGAATCTCGAGCTGCCGGCGATCCTCGACATGGTCACCGCGGCGGCGCAACGGCTCACGCGCTCGCGCGGCGCCCTCGTCATGCTGCTCAACCGTGACGGTACCGAGTTCGAGATCGCCAGCGCGAGCCGCGGTGAGCAGGGCTTCGACCTGCGCGGTTCGCGATTTCCTGTCGCTGGCAGCTTGTCGGGCATTGCGGTGCGAACCGGACGATGCGTGCGTTGCCGGGACGCGTCGCGTGACCGCCGCGCCTTGCTACGCAGCCTCCAGCAAAGCGGCCACGTCCGTGGTCTCCTGATCGTTCCGATGCGGAGCGATAGCCACGTGATCGGCACGCTCAACGTATCCAGCAGCCGGCCGCGCGTCTTCTCCGATCACGATCGGCGCACGCTCGCGCAGCTCGGCAACCAAGCGAGTGTCGCGATCCGCAACGCTCGCCTGTTCGAGGACGTGCGCAGCCATCGTCAATTGCTGCGCCAGCTGTACTCGCAGCAGTCCTCGGTCCTGGAGAGCGAGCGGAAGCGAATCGCACACGAGCTCCACGACGAAATGGGGCCGACGCTCTCCGCGATCCTGATCAATCTGCAGCTCCTCAAGGAGCGCGGCATGGACGACGCGCTCGGCGCCAAGGTCGTCGAGACGGAATCGCTGCTGACCGGCATCATCGAGAAGATCCGCGAGCTGGCGTACGGGCTGCGGCCGCCGATGCTCGAGCACCTCGGGCTCGCGGAAAGCGTGAAGTGGCTGATCGAGACGTATTTCAGCGGCGGACGTCTCGTCGTCGAGTATCAGGTATCGGGCTCCATGGTGCGGCTCGATTCCGATCTCGCGCTTGCCCTGTATCGCATCGCGCAAGAGGCGCTGACGAACGTCGTCAAGCACGCGCGCGCCGCGCACGTGAAGGTGCGTTTGTACCTCGCTCCGACGTCGGTGCGGCTCGAGGTGCGTGACGATGGATGCGGATTCGATGCCACACGCCTGGGAGCGGAGCGGCGCGCCGGTCTCGGGCTCGCCAGCATGCGTGAGCGGATGGATCATTTGCACGGCCGACTCGAGCTGCGCTCGCGGCTGGGCAAGGGGAGCCAGCTCGTCGTGACGTGTCCGGTGGAGGTCGTCCATGCGCGTGCTGCTGGTTGACGACCACACGCTGTTTCGCCAGGGACTGCGTACGCTGCTGGAGAAGCACGGCGCGTTTCAAGTCGTCGGCGAGGCGGAGGACGGTCGCAGCGCAGTGAAGCTCGTCGAGCAGTTCCATCCCGACATCGTCGTGATGGACATTGCGATGAAGGGTCTGAACGGGATCGAGGCGACGCGGCAAGTGCGGCAGCGATTCCCGCGAACGCAGGTCGTGGTGCTGTCGATGCACCTCCTCGAGTCCTACGTGCGCCAAGCGCTCGAGTCGGGTGCCGCCGGGTATCTGTTGAAGAGCGCCGCCGGCAACGAGCTGATCGCCGCGCTCGAGAGCGTCCGCAACGGCGGCAGCTACTTCAGCGGGCCGGTCTCCCGGATGATCGTCGAGGGTTACCTGGAGACCAATCGCGCCGCGAAGGCCGAGAAGCTCTCCGTTCTCACGCCACGTGAGCGCGAGGTGCTTCAGTTGATTGCGGAAGGCAATAGTTACAAGGAGATAGCCGCGGCGCTGAAGATCAGCCCGAAGACCGTCGGGCAGCACCGTGAGCGGCTGATGCAGAAGCTGCACTGCCGGCGCACCGCGGAGCTGGTCAAATACGCACTGCGCGAGGGCCTGACCCCCGCCATCGAATAGGGCCTCTGCTCGTCATGTCGACTGCGAACGACAACGATTCCGTCGTTGAAACATAGACTTAGCGGTCCGACAGATTGTCCACAGCGCGACTACGCAACGACGTAGGGAACTTTTCTCGCCGATATAGGGAAATGGTCCTGTTTACATAGCTTGGAAGGCGCGACATAAGGAGAGCGTCGTGGGGAGGTGTGTTCGGGCATTCCTCAATGCCTTTTCAAGAACACTGCGTACCTCATGGCTTATCCTCCTTCTCTCTAGGGGGTGACGTTTTCGGACACGGCACCCGGAAGCGTCACCCCCAGAGGGGCTCAACCCCGAAATCGCCTCGTATGGTCCGTTGCTGATCCAGTGCGCCTCGGCTAACTCGGCCCTGTGACGCCGCATCATCGAGCGCTTCCAGCCAAGGAGATCGGCTGCGGCCTGCTCACCGTCAGCGATACGCGGACGGAAGCGAACGACGCGAGCGGGCTGCTGATCCGCACCTTACTCGAGGATGGCGGGTATCCAATCCACTCCTACGCGATCGTTGCCGACGATCCAGTGGGGATCCGCTCGGCCGTGACGGAGGCCGTGGAGCGCGCCGACGTTCGGGCGCTCGTCGTGACCGGCGGCACCGGGATCGCCGCGCGCGACGTGACGATCGAGAGCTTGGAGAGCCTTTGGACGCGCGAGTTGCCGGGATTCGGCGAGATGTTCCGAGCGTTGAGCTTCGCGGACATCGGGCCCACGGCGCTCCTCAGCCGGGCGACGGCAGGAGTGATCGCGACGACGTTCGTGGCGGTGCTGCCCGGGTCGACAGCGGCGTGCCGGCTCGCGATGGAGCGGCTCATCATGCCGGTCCTCGGCCACGCCGTCGCCCTCATCGGAGCCGAGGTGTGACCATTCGCGTCCTCTTTTTCGCGTATCTGCGCGAGCGCTGCGGGCGCGAGGCAAGGGTCGAGGTTCCGGAGGGGACGTCGATCGCCGGTCTCTGGACGCAGCTCCGCGGGCAGCATCCGGTGCTCGAGGAAGCGACCGTGCGGTTCGCGCTGAACTGCGTCTACGTTGACAAGGCGGAAGTGCTCCACGACAATGACGAGCTCGCGTTGATTCCTCCAGTGAGTGGTGGATCCATGGCCGCCGTAGCGCGCGACGGAGCGCACAACTCGTACCTGATCACGGGCGATGCGATCGATGTCGCGGCGGTGCTCGCCGCCGTGACTGATCCGGGCGCCGGGGGCATTGCGCTGTTCATCGGTACGACGCGCGACGAAAACGACGGCCGTCGCGTGGTGCGACTCGAGTATGAGGCCTATCAGGACATGGCGATCCGCGAGATGACGGCGATCGGGACGGAGATGCGGCAGCGCTGGCCGCTCCTCGGCGTCGCCATGGCGCATCGGATCGGCGTGGTGCCGATCGCGGAGGCCAGCGTCGCGATCGCGGTCTCGAGTCCGCACCGCGACGAGGCGTTCGCCGCGTGTCGCCACGGCATCGATCGCTTGAAAGCGCTCGTGCCGATCTGGAAGAAGGAATACTACGCCGACGGGTCGCGGTGGATCGGCTCGTGCCACGACGATCACTCGCACGCATCTGGGGCGCACGCATCTGGGGCGCACGCACACGAGGGGACTGAATGAAGATACGGAAAGCAGTACACGCGGGCTACTGCTGGGGGGTGGAACGTGCGCTCGACATCGTCACCGACACGGCGGCGGCGCATCCCGGTGAGACGGTGCGGACGCTCGGGCCGATCATCCACAACCCGCACGTCGTGCAATCGCTCGAGGACAAGGGCGTGCAGTCGGTGAACGAGCTCGACGAGATGACGAGCGGCACGGTCATCATCCGCACGCACGGCGTCCCGCCGGAGACCTACGAGCACGCGCAAGCCAAAGGTCTGAACGTCGTCGACGCCACGTGCCCGCTCGTCACGTTGGTGCAGAACAAGGCCAAGCAGCTCGTGCAGGAAGGCTACCACCTCGTGATCTTCGGTAACCCGCGGCATCCGGAGGTGATCGGCACGATCGGTCATGCCGGCGGCAAGGCAACCGTCATCGAGCATCCCGAGGATGTCGAGAACGTGCACCTGCCGAAGCGCGTCGGCGTCGTCGTACAGACCACCCAGGAGACGGAGCTCCTCGCCGCGCTCCTCGCGCACCTCGCACCGCGCTGCAAAGAGGTGAAGATCTTCAATACGATCTGCAATCCCACGATCGAGCGCCAAGAGGCGGCCCGCGAGCTCGCCCGCGATGTGCAGGTCGTCATCGTCGTCGGCGGGAAGAACAGCTCCAACACGCGCCACCTCGCGGAGGTGTGCCGCGAGGAAGGCACCACCGCGTACCACATCGAAGATGCGACCGAGCTCGATCCGCAGTGGGTGCAGGGCATCGATAGTATCGGCATCACCGCCGGCGCGTCGACGCCCGGATGGCTGATGGATCAGGTCATCGAGCGCCTCGAAAAGATCGAGCCCGGCGCGTAGCCGCGCGCCCGCGACCGGTCGTCCCGCGAGCGTCCGACACTTCGTTGACCACCCGCAAAAGCGCGTGGTACTTTTCCCCGTTACCGTCATGTCGCATTTCGTCCGTATCGGCCTGGTGTTCGCGGGGCTGCTCCTCGCCGCCGGTTGCGGACCGGCGCATCGGCAGCTACCCGCGCCGCCTGCGCACTTCGAGTGGGATCCGCGCGTCGGCGCTCTGCCGGGCCGGGTCGAGCCGCCGTCGCCCCAAGTGCGAGCGATGGGCGATTTCCTGAAAGGGGAGATCGCCCTCAACGACGGCAACTACGACGTCGCGCTGGACGCGTTCCGCGACGCCGTCGCCAAAGATCCCGAGAGCCCGCTCCTGCAGTTGCGGCTGGCGATGCTGCTCGTCCGCAAAGGCGCGCTCGAGGAGGCATTGCAGCATTGTCAAAACGTCGTCGCGGCGCGCCCGAGCAACACCGAGGCGCGCTTGCTCCTCGCCGGCATTCTCTCGGCGCTGAACCGCCAGGACGAGGCTGCGGAGCAGTACAAACGCGTCCTCCAGCTCGAGCCCGAAAACCAGGAGGCGTACCTCTATCTCGGCGCGCTCTACGGCAAGGAGAGCCGCTACGACGACGCGATCGCGACGCTCGACAAGCTGATCGCGCTCAATCCGCAGTCCGTGCTCGGGTATTACTACCTCGGTCGGGTGAACGCCGCCGCGGGCCGGTACGAGAAGGCCGAGCGTGCATATCGCGAGGCGTTGAAGCGCAATCCGCAGTCCGAGCTGATCCTGATGGATCTGGCCACGCTCTACGAGCTGCAGAAGCAGTACGGCCGCGCGATCGAGCTCTATCAGCAGATACTCGCCGCGAATCCCAACAGCGCGCTCGTGCGCAAGCGTCTCGGCGGCTTGTACATCGGCCAAAAGAAGCTCGACGAGGCGCTCCTCCAGTACCATGCGCTCGAGAAGATCGAGACCGATCCCGAGGAGACCCGCATCAAGATCGCGCTCATCTATTTCGAAAAAGGCGAGTACGATCGCGCGGCGACGGAGCTGAATCTCGTGCTCGCGGCCGAACCCGACAACGATCGCGTGCGCTACTATCTGGGCTCCGTCTACGCGGAGACGAAGGAGTACGCGAAGGCGCTGGAGACGTTCGAAAAGATCGGCGCCGATTCCGAGTACTACGTCGATAGTCGTGTGCAGCGCGCCGCGATCGATCAGAAGCAGGGGCACGGCGGCGCCGCGATTACCGAAATCGAGGGCGCGCTCGCGACCAAGGGACGGAACGCGGAGCTGCTCGGCTATCTCGGCTCTATCTACCGCGAGCAGAAGAACTACCCGAAGGCGATCACGGCACTGGAAGAGGCCGTCACCCTCGCTCCCGACGACGACAAGCAGCTCTTCGCGCTCGGTGCGCTCTACGACGAGGCGAAGGAGAAGACCAAGGCGATCGAGCTCATGCAGCGGGCGATCGCGATCAACCCGCAAAACGCGGCGGCGCTCAACTACCTCGGCTACACGTACGCCGAGCAGGGGAACCATCTCGAGGAGGCGGAGAAGCTCATTCGGCGTGCGCTCGCGATCGAGCCGAACGACGGCTTCTACATCGACTCGCTCGCGTGGGTGTACTACCAGCGCGGCGACTACACTCGCGCGGTCGAGCAGCTGGAGCACGCGATCGAGCTCGCAGGCGAGGATCCGACCGTCACCGAGCACCTCGGCGACGCGTACGAGAAGATCGGCAAACCGCGTGAGGCGGTCCGCGTCTACGAGGAAGCCTTGCGAAAGGCGAAAGAGCCGGAGCAGATCGATCGCCTGAAGGGCAAGCTCGGGCTCCTCGGTGCCGGTACGCGGACGAGTGACACGGGGTCGTGACTGCCGCGGATGGGCGGTCGCGGTCGCGCTCACCGGACTCCTGGTCACGCTCGGCTGCCGTGCCGGACGGCTGCGCCCGGGCGTTCCCGCGACGCTGCCGACCGCCGACCGCGTCCTGGCCGCGATCTCCGCGCGCCGTCAGGCGCTCACGTCCGTCCGCGGTTTCGCGCGCCTGGCGTACGAGGCGGGTGATGCCCACGCCGCCGCGCGCCACGCCGTGGTCGTCGCGCTGCCGAACCGCTTCCGTCTGGAGGCGCTGTCGCCGATCGGCGCCGTCGCGGTCGTGGCGTGCGACGGCCGAGAGCTCGCGGTCTGGGTGCGGCG
>WNFR01003233.1_pt1 | contig 16924 bp, 9 predicted proteins | sample 5400221 | NCBI WGS metagenome assembly WNFR01 (sample SAMN13153357, study PRJNA577476) | soil metagenome | isolation source: 40 cm soil under Madrone tree | place: USA:California | collected 2016-06-14
CTGCCTTTTCCTGGGTGCTATCGACCTGAATGCTCAATCAACAGGCAATTCTACGGTGGCAGGCACAGTCCTTGACCCGTCCGGGGCGGTGGTCGTAGGCGCGACCGTGGAGGTACGGAATCCGGTCAGCGGTTTTTCGCGTAGCGCAACTACTGATGCGCTGGGAAAATTCTCGTTCCCGAACGTTCCATACAATCCGTATCACCTGACAGTCACGAAGAAGGGCTTTGGCACGACTGCGCAAGATGTCGATGTGCGCTCTGTTGTTCCAACCAATTTGACCATCAATCTGTCAGTCACCGGCTCCTCCGAAACCGTGACCGTGGAAGCAGCCGGCGAAGACCTGCTGGAGAACGATCCGACGTTTCACACCGACGTGGATCGCGACTTGTTCGATAAGATCCCGCTCGAAAGCGCGTCGTCATCCGTGAGTTCGCTAATCACTCTGGCCTCGCCGGGGGTGGCTGCAGATTCCAATGGCTTGTTTCACGGGATTGGCGACCACGCAGAAAATTCGTTCTCCCTCGATGGCCAGCCGATCACGGACCAGCAAAGCAAGGTGTTCTCGAACCAGATTCCTCTCGATTCAATCCAGTCGATGGAGGTCATCTCGGGCGCGCCTCCGGCTGAGTACGGAGAAAAGGCGAGCCTGGTGATTAATGTCACAACTCGCTCAGGACAGGGCATGACTACGCCCCACGGCGAGGTAACGGCATCCTACGGAAGTTTCGGCACGCCCAGTGCGGGATTCAACTTCGGTTACGGGCGTGAGAAGTGGGGGAACTTCATTTCGATCAGTGGGCTGAACAGCGGCCGGTTCCTCGATCCTCCCGAGTTCAGGGTCACGCATTCCAGAGGCAACGAGGAGAATGCGTTCGATCGCCTCGACTTCCAGGTTTCCAAAGCAGACTCTCTGCACGTGAATCTGGGCTACACCCGTTCCTGGTTCCAGACGCCAAATTCTTTTGATCAACAGAACGCGACAGCATGGAAGGGACTAGTTGTCGACAATGGCGGCCTTGGTCCCAACGGTCTTCCTGTGGGTCCGACGGACCAGCGCGCGCAAATCAAGACGTTCAATATTGCTCCGTCATGGACGCGCGTGATCAACACCAATACCGTGTTCACGCTGGGAGCTTTCGTCCGGCGGGATCACTTCAACTATTACGGGAGCGACAATCCATTCGCTGATCTCGCGCCCGGCCTCCAGCAAGAGACGCTGGGTCAGGACCGGACACTTACGAACGCAGGGCTTCGATCCGATATCTCGTACGTGAAGGGTATTCACAACATCAAGGTCGGAGGTAGCTATCAGCAGACTTTTCTCAACGAGAACAACCGGTTCGGCATCGTCGATCCAACATTCCTGGGCTCACTCACCGACGCAAATGGCAATCCTTGCGTCGATGATGCGGGCAATCCCATTGCGGCTCCTTGCACAACGTTAGCTCCTTTTGATCTCACGCGTGGAGGAACTCTGTTTGCATCCCGCGGGCACGCCGACATTAAGCTGCTCTCGCTCTACGTGCAGGATGCGATCACGAAAGGAAACTGGTCCTTCAACGTTGGCGTGCGCGGCGACATATACAACGGCCTGACTTCCCACAAGGAAGCTGAACCCCGGCTCGGCGTCGCTTACAACATCAAGAAGACCAATACTGTCCTTCGGGCTTCGTATGCGCGCGTGATGGAAACGCCGTTCAACGAGAATCTGGTGCTTTCCAGCACGGGCTGCGCGAATCCTGTGCTGAACCCTCTTTTGACCTGTTCCGCGCTGGCGGCGACTCCCTTCAGCCCAGGATGGCGCAATGAATTCCACGTGGGTCTGCAACAGGCGTTCAGTCGGTACGTGGTCTTCTCCGGCGAATACATCTGGAAGTACACGCACAACGCTTATGACTTCGGCGTGTTCGGCGCTACGCCGCTCACGTTCCCGATCGAGTGGCACAACTCCAAGATTCCGGCAGTGGCGGGACGCGTAAGTGTTCCGAACGTCCACGGATTCTCGGCTCTTTTTGTCTTTTCCAGCGTTGCTGCGCGGTTCTTCACACCGCAACTCGGAGGAGCCGGTACGGTTCCGCCGGGAATTGGGGGAACTGGAAGCGCCCCATTTCGGATTGACCACGATGAGAAGTTCAATCAGACAACCCACTTACAGTATCAGCCATGGAAGACCGGACCCTGGGTGGGCTTTAACTGGAGATACGACAGCGGGCTGGTGGCAGGAGCGGTTCCATGCGCGGGTGGTCAATCCTGTGGCACGGACCCGACCGTGGTGGACGTTTCGGGGCTGACTCCAGATCAGCAGTTCCAGGCGGGACTGTTCTGCGGGTCGGTGCATGCAGCGCCTCCGAGTGCGACAAATCCTCTGGGTACTCCGATCAGCGCTAACGGCTTGTGCGCGGCGTCGCAGTATGGATCGACACTGGTCTCGATCCCGGCGCCCGGAACACAAAGTGACGACCACAACCCGGCGCGCATCGCCCCCCGCCATCTCTTCGACGTTGCCGTGGGCGATGACAATCTCTTCCACGGTGAGAGATATAAGTGGAGCCTTCAGGTCACGGCCGTAAATGTGACCAACAAAGTCGCGCTGTATAACTTCCTGTCGACCTTCACGGGTACGCACTACGTTACGCCGCGGGCGGTGACGGCGCAGGTTGGATTTAACTTTTAGTGGAATGTCCTTCCCCAGATGGGGGCATTACGGAAATCGTATTGCCCTCATTTTGTTCCAACTAGTTCGACGACGCCCCGGTCGCGTATCGGGCGTTCCTGGTGAGATAGAACATGCAGTTCTGAAAGAAGGGATGGCAGTTCATTTCTCTCTAAAGGATGGATTGTGGCACCCATTGACTTTCCGCTCGAGGTCCAGCGCAGGCTCATTTTGCAGATGAGCAGACCGCCTGGTTTCAACGCGGAAACAATCCTGGGAAAAAGGTCGCGGTCGAGGTGATAGAACAGCACGACCAGGTCAAACCGTGAAGGCTCAAAATTGTACTCGGAGGCGTCCGCTACAAGGAGTTCGAGTTTGACGTCCTTTTCAAGAGCGGCTTGACGGAGTTTGCCAATCGCCACATCGGAAACGTCCACCACAGTGACCTGCCAGCCCCTGCTGGCGAGCCACAGGGCATGTCTTCCGAGCCCACCTGCTACATCCAATGCCATGCCTCCGTTTGGGAACGACGGACACACAAACTGTTCGCAGGCAGAGACAAAGAACGGATCTGGTTCCGTCAGTGAAGGCAGGCCTTGCTGGTACTTGAGATCCCAATGGGCCCTTGGTTCTTCGTTGTTCATACTGCTCAATCCGTTCCAAAGAGGCCGGGTGATTACTGCAGCTTGGCGTACTCAGCTCTTGCCTGCAGAAGCAGGGGCACGTCGGGGTCGGCGTCCTTCCACATGGCGAGGAAGTTTTGATAAGCGATACGGGCTTTGGCGGTGTCGCCCTGTTTCTGGTAGACGCGGCCTAACTCCAGCTGGGCGGCAGGAGCCATGTAGTCGGGACCATGCAGAGGTTTCCAGTCTAGAATTTTTTGGAAGTCCTGGGCCGCTTCTTCGTAGCGTCCTGCATGTTTGTAGGCAAGACCGCGCGCGTAGAGAACTCCCGGATTAGAGCGCATGTAGAGCGCAGAGGTATTGAGGAGGTCGATCGCTTTTTCAGGTGCGGGTTTTGCCGAGCCTGACGGATGCATGTTGACGATCGCCTGAATCATGGGAACCGCCACGTTTTGGGCAATGGTATCGTTCGGTCGGGAGCGCTGGATTTCGCTCACGAAACTCAATGCCTTTTGTTCCTGCCCGACCGCGGCCATGGCGATGCCGGCGTTCCAAAGTATCTTCAGTGTGCGAGAGGTACCGGTCGCCTCATTCACGCGAGTCATCGCCACCTGGGGATTGCCAACAAGTGCTTCGAAGCCGGCGAGGTCAACTTCCACGTCAGCGCGTCCCTGGAGATGGAGGCGATCGAGTGCTTCCTGGGTTTTGCTGGCGAAATCGCGGGCCAGGCGAACTTGTCCGCGGGAGGCGGCTACGCTTGCGCGGAAATTCAAGACGCCCACTTCTCCGTCGGGCGTCGAACCGGCGCGCTGGAGATTCGCCTCAATCTCCGAGTCCTTGCCCTGTGCCCAGTCGAGTGAGGCGATCTCGATGCTGACGGCGCCGGGCTTTAGATGTTCTGCGCTATTCAGCGTGGCACGCGCTTCGTCGATCCGGTTCAGACCAACGTAGGCGATGGCGAGATTCGAATAGGCGCTCAGCCCGTCGGGAGCAAGTTCCACGGCGTGTTTGGCCATGGGAAGTGCCTTATCAAACTGTCCCAGGCTGTTATAGACGTTCGCCAGATTGATGAACGGTATGGCATCGCGCGGGTAAGTCTGCTGATAGAGTTCCAGCGCCGCGATGCCCTTATCGAGCTGGCCGCTGTCCGCATAGTAGTGCGAAGTGATGTAGAGCTTCTCGCGTTCACTGGCACGATCGCGCAGCTCGAAAGCTTTTTGGCGATTGGTTTCCGAGAGCTGGGTTTGCTGCAAATTGTTGTACACGGCGCCCAGACGCGCATAACCCATGGCGAAGATCGGGTCGAGTTCGACCGCGCGCTGGTAGTAGGGCACGGCGCCGATTTCATCTCCCATGTTGTGCTTGCTGTCTCCCATGCTCAGCGCCTTGAGTGCGTCGAGCGACGAGGTGGTCGCTTGGGAGAGCGGCATGTCATATTTCCGAACTGAGGCCAGGGATTCGCCGAGCTGCCCACGCAAGTCGGTAGCCGCACGGTGCAGTGCGTTCAGGACGTCCTCTTTGCGGTTTGCCTGGATCTGTTGGCGGGCAAGTGTTTCCCCCGTGCTGACGTGCACCGCCTCAAGGGTAATCGCGTAGTCACTGCCAAGGCTTTCGATGGAGCCGGTAAGCAAGGCTTTGATGCCGTCGCGCAGACAGATTTCCCGCCCGATATCGGTGGTGATGCGGTCGTCCGGATTGCGCCCCATGAATTGCAGCGTCTGCCGCGCCTTCTGTTCGGGAAAGACATTCAAATACGGAGACTGCCCCAGATCGACCGCCAGCGCCTTCTTGAGCGCCCCGTCGAACACCGGGTCGGCGGTGGTGTTAACGAAATCGCTAATCAGAATTGAGTCTCTTTCAGTCAGAGCGCGTCCGCGTTTGATAAAGACGAATCCGAGTCCTGCCACGACCAGAGCAACCACCAGAGCCGGGATTAACCATCTTGGCAATTTACGAGTCGCTGGCGCGTGGCGCTGATTGGACGCAGATGATCCTGAGGCAACAAGAATTGTGCCGGATTCGGAATCCCGCTTCAGCCGCCGCAGATCGGAACGCAGTTCGGCGGCGCTCTGATAACGGAGGTCGCGATCTTTTTCCAGCAGCTTGTTCAGCACCTCTTCGAGATGCGGAGGCACATCGGGGTTGAGTCGGACGGGCGGCGTAGGCGTCCGGTTCAGAATGGCCTCAAAGATCACAGCGGAGGTGTCCCCGCGAAAAGGAATCGACCCCGTGGCCATTTCGTAGAGGACCGCACCGAAGGAGAACAAGTCGCTGCGCGCGTCGAGTTCCTTGCCCCGCGCCTGCTCGGGCGACATATAAGCCACCGTGCCGACGGTGGATCCCGGACTGGTCAGGAACGGCTCGTCCACGGTCGCCGCTGAACCCATCGTGGCGCCGGTCATCACGGAATGTTGTACCGTCCGCTTCGCGAGCCCGAAATCCAGAATCTTTGCCTGGTGCCGCTGGGTGACAAAAATGTTGGCGGGCTTGATGTCGCGATGAATGATGCCTTTGGAATGCGCTGCATCGAGCGCGTCTGCAATCTGTATACCCAGATCGAGCAATCGATCCAATTCCATCGGCTGACCGTGAATCGTGTTCTTAAGGGTCTGGCCTTCCAGCAACTCCATGGCGATGAAGTGCCGTCCCTGATCTTCTCCGATCTCATAGATCGTGCAGATGTTGGGATGATTCAGCGCGGAAGCTGCCCGCCCTTCACGCTGGAAGCGGTCGAGTGCACTGGGGTCTTTTTCCGTCTCGGGAGGCAGGAATTTGACGGCGACCCGGCGTCCCAGGTTCAGATCTTCCGCTTCGTAGACCACTCCCATGCCGCCGCCGCCCAGTTGCGCGAGCACCCGATAGTGCGAGACGGTCTGCCCGATCATGGGGAAGAAAGCTCCTGGAAGAGAATTCTTCGATGTTAGGCTGGGCCCCAAGCCAAGTCAAACAAACCTGTTGGCTCAGTTCGAGCCTGCTTTGAAAGGGCACGGCTTCAGCCGTGCCGGACGAATCTAATTCTCATCGCGCCTTTAGCCGCTGAGGGGGAGCCCCGTTTCCAAAATGAGGCACTATGCAAACACCCACCCCCTTTCTCTATACGATGCCGAAAGATGGCAAGTTCCCCGGATTCTTCATCGCACAGTAATTCAGGAGACCGTTTGCAGGCTGAGGAGCACTTGGACATTCACAAACACAAATGCCATTTGTTGTGAAGCCTCCCCAGCCTGGCACCGTCGTCCCGACGGCTGTCCCGCTTGAGCGGCCTCCTGCGGTTCGCTGATCAGCAGATGAAAGTGCTGCATGACGACGTATCCCACGACCACAAACTAATACCCCTGCCGAACCCGCTCAATCACCATGAGAAAAAGGTCGCGCCGTTGCGCCGTTCCGACAAATCGGGCACCCCGATTTGTTGAGGATGTTGGAGAAGTGGGCGATCCCGCCGATCCTGAATAGCGGCCAAAGCCTCGTCGTCTTTACTCTTCTTTACGATGGAACTGTGTGAGCGGGCATCTAATTGCCTAGGAGCACATTATGAGAAAGATATTAATGATTTGCATAACGGCTGCGGTGATGATGGCGCCTCTTTCGGCGTACGCACATCGCGGTCGCGTCTTCGTCGGGTCGGGCTTCGGGTGGGGGTATTCCCCGTATTGGGGTCCTTATTATCCATACGGTTACGGGTACGGCAACGCGACTGGAGAGGTCAAGTTCGATACTAAAGTTAAAGACGCAGAGGTGTACATCGACGGCGCGTACGCCGGCACGGTCGGAAAACTGAAAACCATGTATCTCCGGCCGGGCAGCTACGACATAGAGGTCCGCGCAACTGGACGTACACAGTTTGCTAAAAAAGTGTACGTCGCTGCTGGCAAGACCTTGCACTTGAACCCGGATCTTCACGTCCAGGCGCAACCGCAAGTACAGCAGCCGTAATTTTCGTTCTTTCCAGAGCGGTGCCCCACACATTCGCGTTCTTTGTGTTCAGTCCCATGACATTCTTTACAGGGTGTCCCAAGACATCCCTTACACTCCGCTCGTCCGCGACGCGGGCGAGGGAGAAAGATGCCTTGGAAGACGATGGACGTGCGAGAGCAGCGAGTGAGGTTTGTGGTGGCGGCATATCGGCGAGAGAAAACGCTGGCGGAGTTGTGCCGGGAGTTCGGGATCTCGCGGCCGGTGGGTTATGAGTGGCTGAAACGGTATCGCCAAGGTGGAGTGGCAGCGATTGCGGAAGGCAGCCGGCGGCCGCAGCACAGTCCGCGGCGAACGGACGAGCAGGTAGAACAGCGGGTGTTGGAGTGGCGGCAGCGCTATCCGGACTGGGGAGCGCGCAAGCTGCGGGTGCTGTTGCAGCGTGAGGGAATCGAACTGGGGCGGAATACGATTCATCGCATTCTGCTGCGGCATGGTCGGGTGCATCCCGAAGACCGGCATGAGCCGGCGGTGGAGCGGTTCGAGCGCAGCGCGCCGAATGAACTGTGGCAGATGGACTTCAAAGGTCCGAAGCTGTGGCATCAAAAAGTGGGGCCGCTGTCGGTGATCGACGATCACAGCCGCTACCTGATTGTGCTGCAAGCGGTAGCGAGCACGCACACCGAGCAAGTGCAAGAGCCGCTGGTGGCGGCCTTTTGCGAGCATGGCGTGCCGGAGGCGATGCTGATGGACCACGGCACGCCGTGGTGGAGCGTGCACAGTGCGGGCGGGATGACCAAGCTGTCGCTGTGGCTGATGCGGCAAGGCATCGGGCTGCACTGGAGCCGAGTGAGACATCCGCAGACCCAGGGCAAGGTCGAGCGGTTTCACGGCGAGTTGCAGCGAGCGTTGGCGCGGCGGCGAGTGCTGGTGCCGGACGCACAACGGTGGCTGGACCAGTTTCGCTGGGAGCACAATCACGTGCGACCCCATGAGGCACTAGACATGCAGACCCCGGCCAGCCGCTGGCGTCCAAGTGCGCGGCGCTATGACGCCAACCCGCCGCGTTGGGAATATCCGGAGGGAGCGCGAGTGTTGAAAGTGGATTCACAAGGCAAACTTACACTGGCGGGAAAGAACTGGAAAATCAGCAATGCCTTGGCCGGAGAATGGGTGCAGCTGATGCAGCTAGAACAACGCTTGCAAGTGTATTACTGCACCACCCTGATCCGCGAGATCGACCTGGGAATCCAGCGCTCGACCATAGTCGAGCACTGGATTCCCAGGTAACAAGAAAAGTGTAAGCGATCTCTTGGGACGCTTTGTAAGCCATGTCCTGGGACTAGACACGTTCTGTGCGAATGAGTGGGTTTCGTCACAATCTGGTTATCGGCGCTTTGGCTTCCTGGCAGCGCCGACTTTCCGAGCGGCCTTGGCTTTCTTGTGCTTCTGCTTCGGTTTTGGTTTCGGAGTGGAGTTGGCGCGGGTCGTGTCGGGGTTCGAGGCCAACATGTCCGAGAGTTCGTAGGCTTCGCGAAGCCAGTCGGTGATGGGCGCCTCCACTTCGTCCCGGTGCCTGATCTGAATGATGTGATAGATCTTGGACTTCGATGCGGGATCGGAGCGTCGCACCTGAGGAGCCTTCAGGGTGCGGCCAAGAAACACGCAGACTTCGAGGAAGGTCCTCTTCGGACGCACGAAGAAGTAACACGATTTGCGCGAGAACATGATCGATTTGTGCGAGGCGTAGATCCGCTGATCTCCGAAAGAGACGGCAGTCTCGCGCAGCCGCTCCCAGGCGTCCTGAAGATCTTCGGGAAGATCCTGGGTGAGCGCCGTTTCGGTCGTCGTCCAGCAGTCGTGGGCCTCGCCTGCTTCGACCCATTGTTTGCAGTGGTAGCACTCTCGGCCTGCCATGGACCCATTGTAGTGATGGGGCCCAAACACCGGACCGCTAATCAGCCAGCGGGAATAACTAACATCAGGCGCTGAAGCGCCACGGCATTCAAGCGGCTAAGCGGCACGGCTGAAGCCGTGCCCTGATACGAATCGTGTGTTCTTTCAGCAAACTGTGAAGCCGTACCCTCCGCAAAATCTGATCGCGAAGGAAGGTTTTCAATTTCTCGGCACGATCACACGGGCTGAAGCCCGTGTCCACACTTGGCTAACGCGGCGCTAAAGCGCCGCTCTTCCACGCGCTACGGTCTTGCTACCTTAATTTTCACTGTGGGCAGATGTACCGGGCATTTCCCCCAGGTATAGTCTGTTCGGATTGTGGAACAGACGGATGAATTATTTTTGTATCCCGTGATTCCGAGTAGGGTTGACTTCTTGTTCGTTATCTAACCCGGTCTGCAACGTCCTCCGCAGAGAGGCAGACCGGCCTACGAATTGTAGTTCGCTACAATTCGCACCACCTTACCGGTCGCGGACAGTTCCATGAATTCGGCGGTACGGGTTCCTTTTTGATTTGTGTAGTAGAGGACGATGCTGTTTAGGCCCCAGAGGACGTCCTCGAGGTGGAAGTGGAGTTCGGGGTAGGCTTCAAGGCCTTGCTGAAAGTAAGCTCTCAGGTTGGGCTTGCCGGTCACTTTGCCATCGGGGGTCCCTAGAAGACGGGCGGCAACGGGCGAGGTCAACTCGATGGTGTCGTCGTAATGTGTCATGATCGCGTCGAGGTCGTGGGCATTCCAGGACGCGACCCAATGATTGGCTAGACTCCGAGCTTCGTCTTTTGTCACTTGCCGGGATCTCCTACGCTCTCATCTTTTCGGGGATTACAGCACACGAGCGGGCTTCATTTTGCCACGAAGGGATGTGTCAATCTCTTCGGTGAAACGGTAATGGGACTTTCGAGATAGGAGAAAGTGTCCCGCAATCGCAGGAAGCGAGCAAAAGGACAGCGTAGGATTCCCTACAGTGTTTGCTGTATATCCGATGTCCACTATTTTCGGTAGCATTCAACACTGTTGGGCCTGCGTCCTTTGCCAAATCAACAAGAAGACCGAATCCGGGATCTCGCCGATAAGGCTTGCCAATCCAAAGACCCCGAAGAAGTTATCCGCCTGCTCTCGGAACTCCGGTTGGCGATCCAACAACATGTAGAACGACTGCGGAAGCTCGCATCAGAAAAGTTGCGGTAACGAACTTCCGCTACCATTTACCTACAGTCCCGGAGTAGCCTTCCCTACAGTAAAAACCTGAGAAATTTCTTGCTCACTTGAGCGAAAAGACTTAGCATTTTCTTGGGTCATCCTCCAGGAAGAAGTGACATGTCCTCAAACTGCAACGAACTCGTTCAACTCGCCGAAGCATTGACAATCGAAACCAACACAGAGAAGCTGCTGCGGATTTCGGAACAACTCCTTCACGTTCTCGACAAGATGGAAGCCGAACAGCATGACCCCGCGCCTGCGGCGTAATTGAGAACGCGGCCGATTTACGATGCGCTGCGTGACTTGCGGTGCTTCTCGAGTTGCTCGACTACACTTTCGAGATCTGGATAGCCGGCGCCAAAGCTTCTTGTGAGCCAGTTCCCTCCGCGTTCGACGATTCTCTCGCTATCAGCGATTACCTCAAACTGACCCAGCTTACCGGGCGTGATGACAGGTTCAATTCCCAAGCGCTTTTTGATTAGGGCCACGAGACTCGCGACCTTGGTTTGATTGCCGTGTCAGGTTGGGCAGTGGATGATTTGGATTTTCATTTGGTCTCCGATTTCATTTGCGTACAGTGCAGTTTACCGGAAGTGTTCAAAGCGAGACGTGAGGGGCTGTAAAGCCCGCGATTAACAGCGGGTTTATCGGAGCGGTGAACCGCTGCGCCACCCAAAAACAAAATTTTAAAATCGTTGGCAATATTTGCGGGGCGCAATGCAGATCCCTCGCTCGTCCTCGGCTTCGCCTCAGGACGGCTCGGGATGACAGAAACGAAAAGGATGTGGTCTCCGGCATCGCTGAAGAGGTTGCCCTGATACGAATCCGAGTGGGGCTACGGACTCGTTTACCGAAGCGCGCTACGGAACGTTCACTGAGTCGCGGCGATCGGCGGGGACGTAGTTTACGGCGGCGGTGCGTTCGAGTTTGTCCCAGGCGAAGGGCTTTCCTTGAATCGCGCGCTTCAGCGTTTTGATCAAGACTACTGAAAAGAGCTGGCGGTACGCGAAGCGTTGCAGCCAGACTTGAGTAAGGAGCCATCCATCTTCGCGGGCTTCGGGCTGACGGCGTTCGAGGGCAAAAGCTATCGCCGACGCGAGGAAGTCGATAATCAGGAAGGCGGCAAAATAAACGACCAATTTTATGAAGTCACTGGGGTCGGTGGAGTCGGGATGGAAATATTTCCTGACGCCATACCAGACCGCGCCGCCTACGAACATTACATCGATGAAGGGCGATACCAGAGGCAACAGGATCTGAAAAATTAAAATATTGGGAAGGGCCACCCATCCCAAAACGCCTTTGCGGGCGAAGACATCACGGTGCTTCCAGACGGCTTGCAAAATTCCGAATGACCAGCGAAAGCGCTGGCGCATAAGTCCGTTCGCGTTGGTGGGAGCTTCGGTAAACGCCAGCGCTTGATCTTCATATTCGACGCGGTAGCCGTCGCGCAGGAGAGCCATGGTCAGGTCGGCATCTTCGGCTACGGTGTCGACGTGAAAACCGCCGGCGTCGCGGACGGCGTTCACGCGCCATGCACCGATTGCTCCGGGTACTACGCTTACTGCGCCCATGGTGTTGAGCGCTCGACGTTCGAAATTCTGGCTGGTGATGTATTCGAGGGCTTGCCAGCGGGTCCAGAGATTTACACGATTGCCCACTTTGGCGTTTCCTGCCACGGCGCCGACTTTGGGATTCAAGAAGTGCGGCACCAGGCGCGTGATCGCATCCGGGGCGATGATGGTGTCGGCGTCAATGCCGACAAAAATTTCCGCATCGCCGATGTGCTCCAGGCCGAAGTTCAGAGCATCGGCTTTGCCGCTATTGGGCTTGGTGAGAATTACAACACGGCCTTCCGCTACTTCCTTGCGAAATGCTTCTCGGGCCACCTCGAGGGTTCGGTCGGTGGAGCCGTCATCGATGACAACGACGTGCAAGTTTGGATAATCGGAATCGAGTGCGCCGTGGATCGTGCGTTCGATCACCTTCTCTTCGTTGAATGAAGGGATCAGAACCGCGACTTGGGGCTTGTAGGCTGCCACGTGCTCCGGCGTTCCGTAAACATGGGAACGGATACGGTCGTAGATTGCCAGCAGGCCGATTGAAATCAGGCGGCCAGTCATGAGTACGTCGCCGACGAAGAAGATCACAACGATCCCGACAAGGACGCCATCGAAGAGGCCGAAGGTCACCCAGTTCAGACGGGCTCCCCAAAATTCATTGGCGCGCAAGGGCGGCATTACGTCGGCTTTGGTCTTGCCCATCAACTGGTAAACGGGAACGAACTCGAATCCGCGTGCGCGGGCTCCGTGGATAATGAGCGGCAGGGCCTTCACGGTTTCGGAGCGATCTCCGCCGCCGTCGTGGAGGAGAACGATGTTTCCGCAGGCCTGGTCGTAGAGTGCGCACGGCGGCAAATGATTGAGTACGTCGGCGGCAATCTGTTGGGCCGAGTGCCGGGCATCGCCGCTGCGCCAGTCGTGCGGATCGATCTTGCTGCCGATGGTGATGTAACCCATGTCCTGCGTGATTTCGAGCGGGCGCACCTGATCTTCGGTGTCGGGTTCCTGATCGATTGAGTAGGGCGGACGAAACATTACTGTGCGAATTCCCAGCCGGCTGGCGAACAGGTGCTCGGTCAGGTTCAACTCCACCTGCATGTAGCGAGAGCCGATGTTACTGATGTCAGGATGAGTGAAGGTATGATTGCCGATCTCGTGGCCCTCGCGATAGACACGGTTTGTGAGACTGCCGAAATTGTCGGCCTGCAGTCCAATCAAGAAGAAGGTCGCGGGAACGTGCTCCCGTTTCAGGATGTCGAGAATCTTAGGTGTCCACTGCGGATCGGGACCGTCGTCGAAGGTGAGAGAGAGTTGATTCTTGCTGGCTCCATAGCGCGCGACGCGATATGGCTCGGGAAGATCCTGAAAAGTTTCGTCGCTGATGAGGCCGGTGGCGGCATCAATGGTTATGTCGCGTTTCCCGTCCGAGGGCCGCGCCTCGATGCGCAGAATTTCACCATGGCCCTCCATATCGACATCCTGGCCGGGGGGAACTTCCTTAAGCTTATCGACCGCCCCGGCGTCGCCGGGAACATCCCACACACGCCAAAGGGAACGGTCTTCGGCTCCTAGCCGCCAAAGAGCGAAGGTGTGTATTCCGAACGTTTGGGCGGCGCGCATCTCGTTCAGTGCGGTAACGGCGTCGAGAAACCAGACGTCATGCCGGAAGTTTTGTTCGTCCATGTAGCTGAAGTGCGGGTTGAGAGCATCGCCATCGAAATCGATGTCTTCTTCGGAGTCGCGCGATCCGAGCCACGCGTCCTGCACGGAAACGTTCTTGTCGATGAGTCCTGGAGGGAGCTTGCCTTTCTTCGGCTTTACCACCCAGTCATATCCATAATTGCCGATCGCGCAGATGAGCTTCTCTTTCGGGATGATCTTCAGGGCACTCTGCACGTTCGACGCAAACCAGTCCTGCGAGGCCACGGGGCCGGGGGTTCCGCCGGGATAGTGCTCGTCGTAATTCATGATCACGACGCCATCGACAGCGGATGAAATCGCGGCGTAATCGTAATCTTCGTTGCGGACCTGCACGCTGACGTAAAGCTTCATGCCGCGTGCATGCAGGTCCGATGAGAGTTCGCGCAACAACTCTACGTAGCCCTTCTGCCCTTTTTTGGGGAAAGACTCGAAGTCGATCATCAATCCCTTGTAACGATCGGAGGCGAGGAACAATGCGACCTCGCGGCGAAAGCGGGCGTGGGCGTTGGGATCGTTAAGGAAGTCGGCAATCCCCGGAACGAAGTCGGTGCCGTCAAAATTCTGCACGACTGGAAAGACGTCGACGCTGGTACCTTCCGTTTTGAGGAATGGCATCACTTTGTCGTCCACGGAATGCAAAGTTGAATTGTGGACGACGTCAAACATCTTGTTGGTTTCGGGATCGACTCCCTGCAGACGGCCGTCCGGCGTTAGAACCTGCAGCCACACTGGAAAAAGCAGGTCGATCTGGCGGGCATATTCACGCAACGATGAAAAACTGGCGGCGTCCCAGGAAACGTAGAAGGCGGCGCGAACGCCTTCCTGAGCATTGAATGCAATCTGCGAGGGCGCTTTACGAGAACGAAGGCGACGGCCGGCACGCTCGAGAGTTGCGACTCGGCGCCTCTCTCGCGCTTTTTCTTTTTCTTTTTCCTTCAGGGCGTGGTACGGGCGCTTTTCGGTGCGCAGGGAAAGATCAGGCAGAGGCTCGCTGCGCAATGCCGTATAAATAAAGAAGATCACCAACAACGTCAAAGCGATAGCGGCGGCGTCGAAAACACGCCGAATCCGCTTCCAACGCGCCTGCTTGGGATCGTAAAAGACTTGCTTTGCCATTTGCGACTGTGTTTATCGTAGCACTTGGCATTTGGCACTTGGCATTTAGCCAAACCCGGGGATCCTGCTGATTTGGCTAGAGGCTATCGGCCAAGTGCTATATTCCCATCGTGCTCAGCCTAGTGCGGCGACATCTACGGTTCTTAGCGGGAGTCGCTTTGGCGGGCTTGGTGCTGCGGCTTTTCTTCTTCGTATACTTCCCTGCCGTAACTGACGATTCCCGGAGTTACGCAGACCTTGCGACCAATTGGTTGCAGCATGGGATCTACGGGCTCACCCAGTCCGGGAAGATTGTGCCCTCGGACACGCGGCTGCCGGGCTATCCAGGGTTTTTGGCGTTGATCTTCGCGATCTTTGGGCCGGGAAGTTTCCGGGCGGTAATGGTCGTCCAGATTCTGATGGACATGGGCACTTGCTTGATCATGGCGGACCTGACGCGAAGGACCATTTCCGATCGAGCGGCGCGGGTTGCATTCGGGTTGGCGGCGCTCTGTCCTTTCTTGGCGAACTATTCGGCGGCGGTGCTTACGGAAACGTTGGAGGTCTTCTTCACAGTCGTCGCTCTGGATTGCGCGGCTGCCGGTTTGGACCGCTTGCAGCGCGAGCAGGTCCGGTGGAGAGCCTTGGCTGGTGCGGGACTCTCCATTGCGGCGTGCATTCTGCTGCGTCCGGATGGCGGCATTCTGCTCGCGGCCGTTGGTCTATATTTTGTATTTCTTGCTGTAAAGCGGTGGCGGGAGCGTGCAAGTGTTGTGCCCGTGATCAAGGCTGCCCTGGTGACGAGCGTGCTTGCGTTGGCTCCGCTGGCGCCGTGGACGATCCGAAATCTCCGGATTCTCCATCAATTTCAGCCGCTGGCGCCACGCTACGCTAACGCCCAGGATGAACTGGCTCCGCGCGGCTTCAATCGGTGGGTTGCGACGTGGATTGTGGATTATGCATCTGTCGAAGAAATTTACTGGAATGTTCCGGGCGACAAGGTTGATCCCGACAAGCTGCCGGCGCGGGCATTTGATTCTCCGCTTCAACGTTACGAGACGCTCGCGTTGATCGCCGATTACAACCAGTCCGCGGATTTGACGCCGGAGATTGACCGACGTTTCGGCGAACTGGCAGCGCAGCGGATACACGAGCATCCTTTCCGTTATTTTGTGGTGCTGCCGGCGCTGCGGATCGCGGACATGTGGTTGCGCCCCCGGACAGAACTGTTGCCGTCGGACGTGCGTTGGTGGGAGTTTAATGACGAACTGCGAGGGTCTGTCCTGGCGGTGGCTTTCGGACTGCTGAATCTGGCCTACGTTGCTGCCGCGCTTTGGTTCGTGATTCGCCGCTTTTCCAGCATTCGGTACGCGGGCCTGTTGCTGGGATTTGTCGTTCTCCGCTCGGCTTTTCTGGGAACGCTGGAGAACCCGGAGCCTCGCTACACGCTGGAATGTTATCCGGTGGTGATTCTATGCGTCGCCGGATTTTTATCGACGATTCTTTCTCAGCGCGGACCGGCGCGTGCGCGCTCTTCGGCCGCCTCCGCGGAGTCGCCCAGTTGATCGTAAGCATCCGCCAAGAATAAATGAGCCTCGCGCGAATCGGGCTGCGCCTCGACGGCCTTCTTTAGATTTGGCACTGCCTCGGCCGCTTTGTGTTGCAGCGAGAGAATTCGTCCGCGCAGCAGGTTTGCGCGATAGTGGGCGGGATCGAGGCTCAGACAGATATCGAGATGCTCTATCGCCTCCGGCACTCGATCTGTGCGAGCGTACACCGATGCCAGCGAGAATTGCGCATCCGCCCACTTCGGAGCGCGAGTCACCGCCGCTTCAAACTCTGGTGCCGCACCCTTCCAGTCGCCTGTCTCAAACAGTGCGAGACCCAGTTCGTAGCGGCCGAGGCCGTTGTCCGGCATCAACTTGACGGCCCTCTGGAGCGGACCAAGCGCCTCGCGATAATTTTTGAGACGTGCCTGCGCGATCCCATATTGCATGTTTGCAACTGGAAGTTCGGGCTGTTCCGCCAGGGCCCGCTTCAATAGCGGGATCGCTTCTTCGTAGCGCGCATCTTCGACGTCGAACATGGCGTCATGAAGCAGGTTGGAGACTTCAATTTTCGTTTTGGGATCGACGCCGGAAAGTTTTTCGCTGTCTTTCGCCTCGATCGAATCGGACGCTACGTAACCGAGTGCCTGCAATTTTTGCATCTGCTCGG
>WNFR01004160.1_pt1 | contig 16921 bp, 16 predicted proteins | sample 5400221 | NCBI WGS metagenome assembly WNFR01 (sample SAMN13153357, study PRJNA577476) | soil metagenome | isolation source: 40 cm soil under Madrone tree | place: USA:California | collected 2016-06-14
AAAATTCTGTGATCGTGCGCCGCGTTTAGTAACGGCGAAAGACGGTAGTCAACAGTGGATCTTGGACGGCAAGGTGCTGCTCGACGGTCGCGCCGCTCGCGCCGGGGCCTTGATGGCGGATCGCAATGAAGATCCCAAACGCTGGGCCGATGTGCCGCCGCCGGCGTTTACGCCAACCGAGAGACTGAAAGCTATGGATTCGGCGAGCATCGACTACTCTGTGCTGTACCCGACGGTTGCGGGTTTAGCCGGTGAGGTCTTCGGCCGGTTGCAAGATTCAGATCTTGAGATCGCCTGCGTGCGCGCTTACAACGATTGGCTCATCGAGGAATGGCAGAGCGTCAGCGATCGCTTCATCCCGCAGTGCCTCGTGCCGATCTGGCCGGTGGAAGCTGCCATTGCCGAGGTTAAGCGTGCTGTCGACAGAGGGCATCGCGGCGTGATCTTCCCATCGCTGCCGATGCATCTCCGCGAGGTGCCCCACGTCAGCGGACCGGAATACGACCCGCTCTGGTTGACGTGCGAAGAATTGAATGTGCCGGTGTGTTTGCATGCCGGCGCATCGCCGGAATTGCAGTCGCCGCTGCCGCCGACGATGAAGCCGGCATTGGCCGCCGCCGTGGACGCAGCCACCAAACCGGTATCGACGGTGTTCGTGATTTCTCTTTACTCTTTTTCGCGCGTCTTGCTGCGCCACCCGAAGCTGCGCTTGGTATTAGCCGAGAGCGCGCTCAGTTGGGGCATGCTCTATCTAGAATGGGCCGATCACCAGTTCGAACATGATGGTCTCGCCAGAGAGGGTTACGATCTCACGCCTCTACAAATGTTCAAGCGGCAGTGCTTTTTCAACTCTTGGTACGATCAGATCGCGCCCTTCACGGATTACATCGGCGCCGATCATATTCTCTGGTCTGCCAACTTTCCGTTGGCGAATTCGACTTGGCCACGAACCCGGGAAACCATCGATCATTGTTTCAAGGGTCTAACCGCTGAAGCCCGCGAACGGGTGTTGTGGAGGAACGCGGCGGAGCTGTATCGATTGTAGGATGGGAAATCTATCGGTAGGAACGAATACGCAAACGAGCGAGCGATACAGTTCAACAAGTAATCTTTCAAGTTGTGTAGGGTTGTTTGTGCTAGGCGGCCAGCAACGGGGCGGCGTAAACGGCTCACTTCATAGGTAGGCTTCGTTGAACTGCCCGGGGTACGCGTTCGAGCGTGATTATCCGGCCTTAGGCGCGGATCGTTCGCCGTGTCCAGGCAGTAAAACTTTGAAATTTTTGCGCTTGGTCTAAATCCTTACTCCGGATCGCTTCGATTAACTGCACTCAGGCTCGGCACCCGTGACGAGCGACATATTAATCCATCACTTCAGTAGTCCAATACTCCATTCTTTCTTCCTACGCCGCTTCTTCGCGAAACAGCCCCAGGCTTTCAAGCACCGGCCGATCAGTGACCGAAAAAATGATCGCCGGTTCCTTGCTCGAAGCGTTCCTGAAATGATGCCAGGTCCACGACGGCACGAAGAAGCAGTCATGCGCGCCCCAGGCCAGGTCCTTTGGCGCGCCCTTTGATTTTCCTACCGAGGTGACGCCCTGGCCTTGGACAACGTGATAGATGGTGCTGCTGGTGTGACGGTGCACTTTCGTGGATTCACCTGGCGGAATCATTTGCACCCAACAGCCGATGGTCGGCATCGTCGGCCCGCCGGTGAGCGGATGAGTGTATTCGAGCAAGATGCCATCATGAGCATCGCGTTCACCTGCGGCGGCGACTTCGTTCAACGCTTTTAGGGTGTCGCGCCACTTGTAGGTGTAGGGCAGCGCGGCGTTACTGCTATGCGTCATGCGCGGTCTGATCGCGCCGTATTGCTGTTTGCAGTAACCGTCCCGCTTGACGATCGGCTGCGCCGGACCTTCACCGTAACTTTCATGAAACCCGGCGTCGAGGTGACGGGTGAGATGGGCGTCGAGCACGTCGAGCCAGACGATGTTATTTTCTCCAGGGTTGAAATGATCGTGCCAGGTCCAGTTCGGCGTCAACACGAGATCGCCAGGCTCCATTAGCATTTCTTCGCCTTCGACGTTGGTGTAGCCCGTGCCATCGCCTTCGACGACGAAACGCAGTGCCGCGGCTGTGTGCCGGTGGCATTCGGCGCGTTCGCCCGGTTTGACCAATTGAATGGACATTTGCAATGTGCGCGACGTCGCCTTCCTTTGGGTGAGCGCTGGATTGACGAGCTGCACGGTGCGTCGATTGGCCGCATCTTCTACGCCGCCCAGCTTGACGACTTCGCCCGACTCCATAAGACAGGAGTAAATCACCGACCATGGCCAGAGATGCGGCACCAGATCAGGATTTTGCTCGCGTGTTTGCCAATGCCCGCCAAGCGAATACTCGGCTAAGCGCGCGTGAAGCGCTTGAAGCTCAGGCGTTTCAGGTGCGGAGTGTGAGTCGCTCATAGTTATTCTCCAGACTGTTCAATTGGCCAACTTATTCTCATCTCTCGTTCCGCTATCAGCTATTCAAGAAAAAGGCAATTTAGCGGACCGGCTATGCCGGGCCGCGATTTGGTGATAAGAGCTGATGGCGATGTGACGCGACGTTCGAGAATTATAGTGAACAAAGGATAAAGTTATGGCCAATCCGAAACTAAAATTCTATTTCCGCGAGCCGACTATCGATACCAATATTCCAATTACTGACGGGTCGGTGAAGATCGACGGCTTTGACTGGGAATTCGTTCCCAACGAGGAAGAGGCTGACGCCTGGGATTGTGGCTTCGCCGCGCGGGTACGCGCCTACGCGAAAGGGGAGCCGCATATTTCGATCCCGGCTTTTCCCAACCGCAAATTTCGCCTCGCCTACATGTTCGTGAACAGCAAAGCGGGTATCGAAACGGCCAAAGATTTGGAAGGCAGACGAGTCGGCATCATGCAATGGGACAACACCGCCGGCGTGTGGGCGCGCGGCGCACTGCAGCATTATTACGACGTGGATCTGCGGCGCATCCATTGGTGCTCACCGCGGGTGAAAAAAGAAGGCGTGGCTGAGGGAATTCAGATCGAGAAAATCGATGGTGACGGCGATGCCGATCATGTGTTGGACAACTTGTTGACTGCCGGAAGGATCGATGCGGTGATCGGCCCTAATTTGCTGCCGTCGATTTCGGCGCGCGATCCGCGTACGCGCCGTCTGTTTCGCGACTACCGAGGCGAAGAGCAAAACTATTTCAAGAAAACCGGAATTTTTCCGACAAGCCATATTGTTACGTTGAAGCAGGAGTTCGTAGATCGGCATCCCGGCGCGCCGGTGGCTTTGCTCAAGACGTTTCGCAAATCGCGCGACATTGCCTTCGAACGGCTCGAAGGTTCGGACCCGCAGGTGATTGCCTATTCATGGATCGCCGCCGCCGTCGCCGAGCAACGCGAGTTGATGGGCGAAAATTATTGGGCTTACAACATCGAGAACAATCGAAAGGTCTTGGAAGCGATGACGCAGTACGCGCACGAGCAGGGATTATCGCCGACGCGGATCGATTACATGAAGTTCTTTCATCCCGAGGCGGCGGTGTTGGGAGGACACTAAATCCTAAACGACAAAGTTACATGAGACGTGAATCAAATAGATCGTCGCCACAATCGCACCAACATATTCTGTAGGGGCAACCCCTGTGGTTGCCCGGCTTTTACCGTCAACATGCCAATAGAAAAACGCCGTCGATCTATTCGATTGAAGGATTACAATTATACACAACCTGGAGCGTATTTCGTCACCATAGTGACGCACGGTCGAAAATGTCTGTTTGGAGAAGTTGTCGGTGGTGTGGTGCAATTGAACAACGCAGGTCGCGTGATGCAAGCTGCGTGGGATGAGTTGCCAAACAATTACGCGGGTGTTGAACATGACGCATTCATTGTGATGCCGAATCATATCCATGGGATTGTTGTTTTGGTAGGGGCGGGCCGCTGTGCCCGTGCGAAAGAAGATGGGCAACCACAGGGGGTTGCCCCTACAAAAAATTCATCGGTGTTGTCATTGCCCGATGTCGTGCACCGTCTCAAATCAATTAAGACAAAGCAGTACATTGACGGTATCAAACAGGTTGGCTGGCCGTCCATTGCCGGACGCTTATGGCAACGTAACTATTTCGAACACGTCATTCGCAATGAGGATTCCTTGAATCGCATCCGGCAATACATCCTCGACAATCCCGCCAAATGGGAATTCGATCGGGAGAATCCCTCCGCGACGAAGCCTGAATCCAAGGATGTGTGGCGGATGGAGACGTAACAAAGGGTGACCGTCACGTCGCCATCCTTGTGATTCTTCGCAGGAGGAAAACCGGTGAAATTTCTGGCCCATCTCATTTTGTTCGTTACACTGTCGTGTCCACTCATGGTATCGGCTCAATCCACCAAACCGTCCACCCTCGCCGAACTCGCCGTCTACAACGGCACAGACCGCGAACAACTCCTCGTTGCAGGGGCGAGGAAAGAAGGCAAGGTCGTATGGTACACCGCGCTGGCAGGGGGATCGTACAAGGATCTTGCGCGCGCCTTTGAAACGAAATACGGCGTGCAGGTGGAGGCTTATCGTGGTGCGAGCCGTGACTTGATCGCCAAGCTTTTGGCCGAGACGCAAGCAAAAAAATATTTGATGGACGTCGCGGAGAGCTCGCCGCCGTTGCTGATGCTGATGCGCGCGATGAAACGGCTCACGCCTTTTAACGTACCCCATCTCGCCAAGTTCGCCGCCGAAGCCAAAGAAGAAGCGGCAAAGGGAACCTATTACTGGGCGACGGATCGCGAATCCTATATCGGATTCGCCTACAACAAGGACAAACTGGCGCCGAGCGCAGTGCCGAAAAATTACGACGGACTACTGAATCCGGCGTTGAAAGGCAGAATGGCGTTCGTCACAACGGACACGGGATCGCGAACCGTCGGCGCGATGCTCAGAACCAAAGGCGAAGAGTATCTCAAGAAGCTGCGCTCTCAAGATCTGACGATGCATTCGGTATCCGCGCAGGCGCTCAACGACATGATCATCTCTGGCGAAGTCGAAGCGTCGCCGACGATTTTTCGCAATCATGCTCTGGTCGCGGCGGCAAAAGGTGCGCCGGTCGCTTGGGTGCCGATGGAGATCGTGCCGGCGAGCGCGGGCAGCGCCGGATTGTCGGCGCAAGCGCCGCACCCGCACGCCGCGGTTTTGTTCATCGATTTTCTTTTCAGTCCGGACGGACAAAAAATTCTGGAAAATTACGATTACGGCAGCGCCGTGAAAGAATACGGCTTCAAACGATGGTACATCGAGAAGGGAATGTCGATCGAACAGCTCGAACGGGAGGGCGATCGATGGGAAAAATGGCTCAGAGATCTTGGCAGGAAATAACAGCCGCTTCGGCAGTTCGTTCACAAAAATTCACATCACGGAGGAGAGCGTGCATGTTAGTTGGCTTAGTTCATTGGGCAATTTTCATTTACGTCGGACTGTTTGCGACAGCCCGTCTATCCTTTGCCGCAGGCGAGTCGCTGAAGCTCAAAATTATCTACTCGTCGTTTACGGGCGCATATGCGCCGCTGTGGCTCGCGGTCGAAGATCGGCTGGGGAGAAAATACGGTTTGGATTTCGAAGCCGTTTACGCCGGTCGAGCGCGGCCGCATCAGCTTTTGCTCAGCGGCGACTCGCAGTACGTCGTCTCGACGGGAACCGGAGTCGTGTCGAGCTACGCCGCGGGGAGCAAAGATCTCGTGATCATCGCGTCATTAATGAATGCAACGGGATCGTCGATTTTTTCAAAGCCGCAGATTAAGACACCGAAAGAATTGCAAGGGAAGAATATCGCCTCCGGCCGCCCGGGCGCGGTGACGGATATTTTGCTGCATTACGTTCTCAAACGAAAAGTCGGATTGGAACCCGGGCGAGACGTCAAGATCGTCCCCGTCGGCGAAACGGCGGCAATCCTCCCGGCTTTAGAGCGCGGCGTAGTCGACGCGGCCATGCTTACGACGCCGTCACGGCTGATGGCCAAGAAAATGGGGTTTCGCGAGCTGCTCGATTTTGACGATCTTGGCGTGCAGTATCCCTACGTCGGTATCTCGACTCTTAAAGTGAATGTGAAAAAAAGTCCCGACGTGACGCTTCGGCTCGTGCGCGCGCTTACCGACGGCATTCAGATATTCAAAACCAACAAAGAGCGAAGTCTGGCGGTGATGAAACGCTACTTAAGAGGCGCAAGCGATGAGATGCTGGAAGAAACCTATGGTTATTTCAGCAAGCGGATGCCGAAGTATCCTTATCCGTCCGTCGAAGCGATCAAAACCGCATTGGATATGATGGCGGATCAATTTCCGCAAGCGAGCAGCGTTGACCCGAATGAAGTCGTCGACTTGACATACGTCAAACAAGTGGAAGCGGGGCGGTGAGCTCGACCGCTCAAATACTGACAAGCGTTGAGAAGCTTTATTACTGGGAGAAGTGGAGTAGAGAGCCGACGGCGTCGAGATGCGCAATTACATATAACAGAACCGATACAAGGCAAAGCGCCAGATAACCGAGCTGTAGCCACTCGGCGCGCTCGACTGTTTTCACGCTGCGCAGGCGCTGCGCCAAATTCGGAATCAGCGCCAAGGCTTGTTGCCTGAGCATCGGCACGGCGAGCAGATCCGCCAGAATATTGTAGCCATCCATTTCGAGAAAGTTGAAAGGATAAAGATTAATCAAGGCGCTCTCCCAGAGCATTACGCCGATGCCGAATAACAGCGCTTGTCCGAACCCTGCGCTCGCGCCGTGGGCGCCAACAATCGCGAAACTTCCTAACACGACTTCGACCATGGGTCCCGCCAAGTCGACCATGATGCGGGCGCGCCGGCTCGCCATGAAGATGTCGGTAACGTCGGCATACCATGTGGGCAAAACTCCCTGGAGCAGAAAAAATCCCATCTCGCGCACTCTACGGCCGTGGGCTTTGCAGGCCAGCGCATGGAAGAGCACGTGGAGCATGGAGACCAGGAGCAGGGTGACCAGCATCGCGCCGGTGATCAAAAACGGCTGCGCTTTCAGATGGGATGCGAAGTTGCCGGCGTGCGGAGCGAGCCTGACCGCCAGCACGAACGCGATAACGGCGATCGTGACGCTGAGCCAGAAAGCGATCGGATGAAACAGCAAAAAGCCGCCGCGTCGATAGATGATGGAGCAAAGTCGGTCAGCGTCGGGAATCTTGAAAGAGATGCGGCGCAAGGTCCTTAGACCCGAAGTCAGGTGTCGAGTCCAGAGATACGGTTGGGCGCCAGCGAGGCTCGGCTGCAGATCCGTGATGTTATTCGTCTCGATCAGACCGCAGCCGTAAAGTTTTGTCAGCAACTGACGGATTAACGAATAATCAAAGGCGCCATTTGAAATATGAAAAGCCCGGGCGATTTCTTCCAGCGAATGCCTGCCGTCGAAGCATTCCCATAGAAAGAATTCTTTCGAGTCGAGCAAGAGATAGCGCTCTTGACGCAAACTCTTGAGGACGTAGTTCCGCGCGCCGTCGGCGCCGAACGGTTGCGGTGTAAGCTCCCATTCGGTTTGCGGCAGCCGCTGGGGTTTGAACGACCAATAAACGTAATTGCTGTCGATTTCGACGAGGTGAAATCCCTCGTCATCGGCGGTGCGCGTCAGCAGTTCGAGCTTGGCCGGATCGGGCATGGCGCTTGTCAGGTAGATTTACGGCCGAACAAGGGGCGATCCGCCTTCGGAGAATATCCCGTCGCTTCCAGGCCCCAGCGTATCGCCTCGCGAGCTTGCTCATTGGTGGCGCGCATTCTCTCGATGAAGACAATCACCAGTCGATAGCAGATTCTCGCGGCCATTTCGGGGTAGTCGGAGAGGATTTGCCGAAAGGCCTTGCGGTCGAGGCGCCAGAGAATCGAGTCGGTCTCCGCGTGCGCGGTAGCGGAGCGCGGCGCGGCATCGAACAACCCCATCTCGCCAAAGAAATCGCCGCGATGAAAGCGCGTGAGAACGATATCCACTTCGCCCTGAACATGCTTGCTGATAATGATCTGTCCCGTTTCCACCACGTAGAGCGCGTCGGAATCGTCCGACTCGCGAAATATGACGGCTCCGGCCGAGATTTTCTTTGAAACTAGCAGCGTGGCTAATTGAGCCAAGGCGAGTTGGTCTAGATCCTGGAACAATGATACGTCTTTGAGAAACTCTGGAACCATGTGCTCGGAGCCAATTAGAATTGAGCAACAATGCTAGCTTTACGGCCCATGAAACACAACAATTCCTGTGCCGCGAAAGCGCGTTCGGAGCTGCGTGCATAGAATGCTGCGCTCCGAATCGCACCAACGCTCGCAATCGATCTTAAGTGCGCGAGGAGTTTTCAGACTTGTTTACGCCGCCGATGCGAATTTACGGCGCGGCAGTTGTTCGTCGTGGCTGTACGCCTTGGTGGGCACCGGCTTGAGGTCCCAGATGACGCCGGCCCACGCGAGACATTTCAATACATAGTAGGTGATATCGATTTCCCACCAATAGAAACCCTGGCGGGTGCAGCCCATGTGTTTGTGGTGGTTATTGTGCCAACCTTCACCTAGAGTAATCAGTGCCAGCCAAAAATTGTTGCGGCTTGCGTCGCCGGTTTCGTAGCGCTGCCAGCCGAACAGATGCGCCAGCGAATTGATGCTAGCGGTGGCATGAAACAGAATCGTCGTGCTCAAGACGAATCCCCAAACAAACAGTTGTAAGCCAGTGACTCCGAGGGTGGGCGCGGTGTGCTCCAAACATAGACCGCAGAGATACACGCCCAGCCCCAAAGCCGCCGGAATCGCTTTATCAAAGCGGTTTATCCAGACCAACTCAGGAAAGCGCGCAAAATCCCTGATGCGTTCGTATTGCGTCGCGTAATAGCGCGTGCACATGAACCAGCCGGCGTGGGAACGGAAAAAGCTGTAGTGGATCGGTGAGTGGGGATCGTCCGGCGTGTCCGATTCGCGGTGATGGTTTCGATGATTGGCCGCCCACCAGAGCGGTCCACGCTGAGCCGACGACGCTCCCAGAAGGGCGAAGACAAACTGTGCCGGCCTCGAGGTTTTGAATGTCCGGTGCGAAAAATAGCGGTGGTAGATTCCGGTGATGGCAAACATCCTGACCAGATAGAGCGCGACGGCGGCGCAAACCGCAGTCCAGCTCCAGCCGACGATGAAGATGGCCAGGCAGCCCAGGTGTAGAATTACAAAGGGCAGGCAGCGGATCCAATTGACGCGATCAAGATCGCGGATCTTTCCGACGACTCCTGCCGCGTGATAATCGGCATCGAACCATTGGATAAGAAAAGCTTTTAGAAGGTTTGTATGTTTAGGTTTCATTGAACATCGGACCATATCATGAAGGCGATTTCCCTTCAATCGTTTTTGCGGCTGTCACGGAATTTTAATGGGGTTGTCGATGCCAACCGCGGCGTGGGGGTTGTTTATATTCGCTTTTGTCCTGTTCGATACACTGGTTGACACTTTCCATAGCCCGGTGATATGAGCCGTGCAGGTTCCAATTGCGCTTCGTTAAGACGATGTCTCGCCCGGCGGGGTTCGAAACAAATCCCAGGAGGTGGAGACAGAGACCGATCACTTAAGCGGCTTAAGTCGCAACGGTGACCGGTTTTTCAGTTTCAGTTCCGCGCTTATCCACAGTCGTCAAATCAATCAAAGGGGGTGTGATATGGCGTATACGGTGAAAAAAGTGGATGTTTGGGCGGGAGAGATCGCAGATCGTCCCGGCGGGCTTGCAAGCACCTTGGCAGCGCTGCAGCAGGCGGGCAGCAATATCGAATTTGTCGTTGCGCGCCGCGCTCCCGACAAACCTGGCACAGGCGTGGTATTTCTCACGCCGATCAAGGGCTCGAAGCAGAAAACGGCTGCCCAACAGGCAGGTCTCGGCACGAGCGCAAGCTTGCAATCGGTGCGTGTCGAAGGACCGGACCGTGCCGGCCTGGGGGCAAAAATGGCCGACGCCCTTGCGGCCGCCGGAGTTAATCTGCGGGGTATTTCGGCCGCGGCCCTCGGCAGGCGCGCGGTGTCATATTTCGCCTTCGACAGCGCGGCGGATGCCGACACGGCTATACGGGTCTTGAAGAAGTCCCTGAAGTAGCGTCACACAAACAAGGGCCCATAAGCTATTCAAGCCACCCAAGTTCTTGGTACGCGCGCCGCGCGCCTGGATGGAGCGGCACGCCGCCGAATTCGAAAGCAGCCGGGCCGTGCGCGCGCAAGCCAGCGAACAGCGCTTTGAGCGATTTAAACAACGGATTGAGCCGCGGCAACGCATCGAGATTCGACGCGATGACCGCGGCCATCGCATGGACGATGTCTTGTGCCGCGCGCTCGTGGGTCACGATCACGTTAACGACGCCGACTTGCGCGGACTCTGCCGTGGCTCCGCGAAAAGCGTCTTTCTCAATGATAATCTCGCGGTAAAAGGGCACCGAAGAAACGATCTTCGCCAACTGCCCGGCAGCGTAATCTACCACACGGACATCGGCGCCCTCGCATAATTCCGTCATGGCTTGATTGGGAATTGGTCGCTGCCAAAGAGCATCGATCTCGCGATCGATCAACGCGGTAGCCGCTTCGGTGAAGCCGAGATAGACTGGTGTGAAACTGTCGAAAGAAATCCCGAGAATTTTGAAAATAACCTCGGCGTGCTGCGCCATGCCGCTGCCTTTTGGGCCGAGCGCGATTCGTTTACCGGATAAGTCGCTGACATTTCGGATCGCCGAATCGGACCGCGCGACGAAAAACACCGGACCGGCGTTGGCCGGCGCGACCATACGTAGCGCGATCGGATGCGTAAACGGCGGCGCGCCGTCTTTCGCCCGGCCGATCCAGTTCGACGCCATTAAACCAAAGTCGAGCGCGCCGCGATCGAAAAGCTTAACATCGTCGAGAGTGATCAAATTGTTTGTCACGACACACGGTTCGCCACCCGCTCGCGCTTCATTAAAGAGGCGCACCAGCTCGAGCGCCTGAGAATGAAAAGTGCCACCGGCCTCCGACGTGCCGAATCTCAAAACCATAGAAAATTCCCGGGATGATTATCTAACTGCGAAGAGTGCAATAGATTTTGCAGTCATGCTGGGCAAGCAGTGCGTAAGATGACCGAAAACATTGGCGCGTCCGCGCCGCCTCGCGGGTTGCTGAAAAACTCACCGTTCACCCTTCGATTGAGGCTCAGGGCGAACGGAGGGCGGTTTGAATCGAATGAGATTTTCCGTTCATGCTGAGCCTGTCAGAGCATTCCGAAACTTTTTTTAACACGCCACTACAGATCCATTCTGCGCTTGGGGCCCCAACCGACGGTGGAAATATCGAAAAGGTTACCGTCGGGATCACAGCCCCGGCCTTCGGCATAGGTCGCCTCACGCTCTTTGGGTGCGCCTTCGGGATAGATTTCTTTAATGCGCTGAGCCACTTCCTTGTTATCTTCGACGTGAAAACCGAAATGATAAAGCCCCGGCTGGTGTCCGGGTTCTTTCGGGTCGGTCGCGTTCAGTATCGCCAGATTGACTTCACCGTCGGAAAGGTGAACCGAGCCGTTTTTGGTGCGGTACATTTCCGTCATTTCGAAAACTCGTTTGTAAAAGTCAGCGAGTTTATCGGGTTGATGCGTGAGAATGGCGAGATGACGAAGCTTGGCCATGACGAGTCCTCCTCGAAAACTATCTTTGAATAGAAGTCAGCGCTATCACCGCTATGAAAGGCTGTCAACGACAGCTTGCTCGTTGATGCCTTGCCGACCACGGCGCGATTTTCGGCGCAGCTCCGGCTAGAGATCGGCCAAATAGCGCGCCATGCGTTCGCGCGCTTGCGCATCCGGCATGGGGCCATGCATGGCGCGCATATTGTCGACGAGATGTTCGACTTTGCTGGTCGCCGGAATCGCGCAGGTCACCGCGGGATGGGAGATAACGAATTTGAGAAAATATTGCGCCCAGCTCGCGCAATCGATCTCATGGGTCCAGGGCGGCAGCGGTTTGCTGCGAACTTTTCGGAATAAATCTCCGGCGGCGAAAGGCCGGTTGATCAGCACGGCGAGACGCTTTTCGGCGGCGAGGGGCAAGAGGCGCTTTTCCGCTTCGCGCTCGAACACCGAGTAATTCAGCTGGACGAAGTCGATATCTTCGGCGGCCAGCACGCGCGCCAGTTCGTCATAGGCGCTCGACGTGTAATGGGTGACGCCGATGTAGCGGACCTTGCCCTGTTCCCGCCATGCTCTGAGGGTCGCAAGATGCGTGCGGTAGTCGACTAGATTGTGAACTTGCATGAGATCCATGCGCTGTGTGCGCAAGCGCGTGAAAGACTCTTCCATCTGGCGAATCCCGGCTTCCCGCCCGCTGATCCAAACCTTGGTGGCGAGAAAAATTTGCTTTTGCACTCCAAGCTCGGCGGCGAGATCGCCGGTGACGCTTTCGGATTTGCCGTACATGGGCGACGAGTCGATGACGCTCCCGCCCAAGCGGACGAATTCGCGCAATACGTTTTTGAGCGGTTCGCGAGCCGATCTCGACGCGCCAACGTCGAAAGTTTGCCACGTGCCGAGGCCGATAGCCGGTAAAGTCTCGCCTGTTTTCGGAACGGGTTTGCGAACTATCGAATCCGCCATGGCCGATCCTCCTGTGAGCGCGAGCGCGCCGGCGCCCAGCGTCATGCGCAACACTTCGCGCCTTGTCAGCGAGTCAGATCGCATTGAAATCAGCTCGTGGGTCTAGGTCGCGGTGGATCTGCGCCTTTAGCACGCGGCCCTCGGCGCTCATCACTCGCTACTATCATATTCCCATGTTGTCTTCCGGTTTGCGCGGGCGTTCTTTGACGCGCGGAATTCCACGCCAATCGCCCCACATCCAGAACTCGGTCAGGCTACCGAAGACACCGAGGGGAATGGCGAGCGCCATGATGAAATACCACAGATTATCGCTGTAGCTGCCCAGCATGGACATCAGCAGTGCAACGATCTTCGCCGTGCCGCCGCCGAAGATCGCGCCCATCAAGAGGCGCGTGCCGCGTTGCACGCCGTATTGAGTCGCGTAAATTCCCCAGATGGCGCCCATGAAAAACGCCAGAAAGGGCCCCAAGCAAAGTGCGAAGATCGCGCCGGCCTCGCCGCCGCGCAACGAAGTCTGCTGCAATTTTTCTTCCTCGGTTTGGCTGCCGACGCGGACGTCGCCGCGCAATACGCGAAAAAGATATTGCACCGCGCCGTGAATGCCGAGATCGGGCCGCATGCCATCCCAGTAAAGGGCGACCTGGCCGAGAACCTTCTCGCTTGCCGCTGGCTCCGGAAGTAAGGCGCGCACTCGTGCGCCAGCTTGGATCGCGATTTGTCGCTCGGTCCGCGCTACCACGAGGAGCACGCTCCTTTGCCGCTCGACGTCACTGAACGGCAGCTCGTTGAATGCTCTGAGCGCGACGCTGTGGATATCTTCGCCATCGAGACTCTTGAGCGTCAGCACGACGACGCCATTCGCGGTTTCAGTGTTGAAGCGGCGCAGGCGAGTTTCCAGATCGTCGAGGCTCGCCGGGGGAAACATTGCTGCGAAATCGTTGATGCCGGCCCTGAGCGCCGGCATTTCAAGAGCCGATGAAACGGAGCCGGAGAGCAAACTGAAGAGTATGGCGATGACTAAAAAATTCATTTTCTATCTACCAATTGCTTGATGCGACCATCGAGCGCTGCCATTTCATGTCGGTCAAGCGGAAAGCCGAATTGCTCGTTGCGCATGCGCAATCGTTGGCTGGAGACTTCCCCGATGATTCTCGCCGCCCGCCGAAACGAGTCCTCGTCGCTGATTAGGCCGGCGAGCGCCCGGGCACCGGTGTCCTTGTGTCCGACCTCATCGCGCAGGATTTCGCGAAACACGCGAGCGATTTTTCCCTCGACGCCATTCTTCTTAAGCTTGCTGCAAACTAGGTAAAGCGCGCCGCCGCCGCCCTCGGTCAGAGTGATCGCGGCGCGTTCTAGTTCTTCGTCATGGCGTTTGATTTCTTTAGAGGTGATCTTCACCGAGCCGTGCAAGAGACCCGCGTAACTCTTGGAATATTGCGCGCGCACCCGGGCGAGAGCGCGGTCTTGCGGCAGCCAGGTGAGATCACGGGGCGTGATCTTTCTGCCGGTGATTTGTTGCAGTAGATCCATGACCAAACGCGCGTGTTTGGTTTCATCCGCCAGTTTTTCCGTCAGCTCGGCGTAGTGATGGCGGTCTATGCCGCGGTCGATGTCGGGATAGAGAGCCGCGAGCGCATCGACGATCGGCTTGATGGCCGAATATTCCTTAAAGCCCTGCGCCTTGAGCCAACGGAGGTGTTCTTTGGTTCGTCGCGCTTTTTTAAAGAAGCCTCTGACGACCTGCGCTTCCGCTTCGCGGTACGCGGATGCCAATCGCGTGAGTTTTGCGACATAGGGGTTCGCGCGGTTTGACATGAAATTCTGTTTCCGGCCGGCAATCGAAAAGAGCCTTTGCTGCGTGCAGGATGAAAAGTTCGGTGTTTGCCGGAGCTCCTGCGCCCGGCTCAGGATGGGGGCACCGGAACCACTGTGCCGCATTTCTTGCACGTGCGCAGCTGTTCGTCGCTGGAGAACTTCCGGTAAACCTGTCCCACCGGATCAGAGCGGTAATCACCGACTTCGACGGAAGTCTCGTAAACCTTCTCGCCGCACTTATTGCAGAACCATCTGAAATGATCGATTTCGCCAGGTCGGCGTTTGCGCTCGAAGACGATGAACCAGGAATTTTCCTCGAGCCGCGGCGAGTGCGGCACGCCGGCGGGACAAAGGAGGATTTGGCCGGCTTTTATGTCGGCTGTTTGTTCTTTGCCATCGGGTGTCCGATAGACCAGATGCTGTACGCCGGTCAGTTGGATCGATGTGGAAATCCCAGCGCTCTTTGCGCCCGCTGCTCAAGAATGCGATGGACTCGGAATCTTGCCACAACACGCGGCGGCCTTTGCCTTCAGCTTTGACATCTTCGACGACGTCTTTGAGGTCTATCGGTATGAGCTCTTTCATGGAATGACTATAGCGCCAACGAAACATCAGGGGCAACAGCGAACGAAAGCACCGCTACGAAGTCGAAAGCGCTACCAATTTCGGTAGAGATTCTTCACTTCGTTCAGAATGACATTTACGGTCGGCAAACGGTTGCGAGACGGATGCGGGATTCTATGATGTCTTGCCTAACGACACGTTGGTACCGATGTATTGGGTCGCCTTGACCGTGAAACGACTGGGGTGATAAGTCTTCAGGTAATTCACGTTTCTTTGGAGGTGTCTAATGGCTGAGCGTGTCTGGGAAAAATTTCTCACTGAGCAAGACAAGGCGACCTTGGTCGGCAAAGCTGATCGGCGTGTTGGTTTCGGCGACCGACCGGCGTTGTTGTTGATCGATCTGTACCGTTGGGTGTTCGGCGATAAGCCGGAAGCGGTTACCGAGGCGATCAAGACTTGGCCGGGCAGTTGTGGGTTGGCTGGCTGGAACGCTTTGCCGCATATTCAAAAACTACTGGCCAAGGCGCGCGAAGTGGGCGTTCCGGTGATTCACGTCACTGGCATGGACGGAGTGGCGGTCGAGCCTTGGGCTTTCCGGCGCGACACCAAAAAGCGCGCAACCATGAGCGCGGAAGAGCTTGATCGTTTTCGCCGCCGTTACGATATCGTCGATCAAGTAAAACCGATTCCCGGCGAAACCGTGTTCAAGAAAGTCTCGCCGAGCGCGTTCTGGGGTACGCCATTGGTTGGCCATCTCAATTTTCTCGGCGTCGATACCATTATCACCTGTGGTGAAAGCACCAGCGGCTGCGTGCGCGCCAGCGTCGTCGACGGCACGACCAATCGACTGCGCATGGTCGTCGCCGAAGAATGTGTGTTCGATCGTCACGAGGCTTGCCACGCGATCAATCTCTTCGACATGAATCAAAAATACGCCGACGTTTTGCCGCTGGATGAGATTCTAAAATATCTCGATGCTTGGCGCGCCGAGAAAGCAGGCCAAGTCGGCTACGCCAATAACAGCATCGAGTATTTAAAAGATCTCGGCATCGGCGAGGAGTATAAGGGACTGCGCTAAAAAAAGGGTTCAATGTTCCAGGTTCAAAGGTTCAAGGTTTCAGATTCGGACCTTGAACTTGGAACATTGAACTTCGAACCGTTTCACTCCGGTTGTTGTTTTAGGCCGATCCAGGTGACGATCAGAACTACCGCCGAGATCAGCGCCATCGCTTGAAATCCCCCCTCGTATCCCATCTGTTCAATCAGCGCGCCGCATACCAAAGGTCCAATCGCTTGGCCGACGGACGTGGAAGCACGGGAGATGCCAAGGCTGAGTTCTTTGGCGCCGCGGTCGGCGGACTGCAGCGCGAAGGTGGTGGCGCCGACGTTGGTAAAGCCGAATCCCATGGTCATGATCGCCAAAGGAACCAAGAGAGTGACAAAGCCGGAGCCATAGACCTGCAGCAAGAACATTGGCACACCGACGATAACTCCCAGCAGGATGACGCTGGCCGGCTTGATCCGGTCGCAAAGCCGTCCGCCCATATAGCGCCCAAAGGTGTCGCTCAGACGAGAGATCGAAACGATCACTCCAACGGTTTCCAAACTGATGCCGCGCAGGTTGACCGCAAGAAATGGAAACGCCACCCGGGTAACGCCGACCAAAAATAGAAAAGATTGACAGATCGCCAGGCACGAAGCGAGAAAAGGGATCCTAGCGAGCAACCGCCGTCCTTCGCGCCACAGGTTCGGCGTAGTGTTGCGATCCTTGCGCCGGTAGCGGTGCGCGCCAGCGACAAAGACAATGATCATGCCGATGAATTGCGGCGCGGCATAGAGAAAAAATAATCCGTCCGGTCCGAGCCATTTGCCGACGAAGCCGCCGAGCAACGGC
>WNFR01006621.1_pt1 | contig 16920 bp, 16 predicted proteins | sample 5400221 | NCBI WGS metagenome assembly WNFR01 (sample SAMN13153357, study PRJNA577476) | soil metagenome | isolation source: 40 cm soil under Madrone tree | place: USA:California | collected 2016-06-14
GGCGTCGCAGTTGCGGTCGGCGTCGCAGTTGCGGTCGGCGTCGCAGTTGCGGTCGGCGTCGCAGTTGCGGTCGGCGTCGCGGTTGCAGTTGCCGTGGGCGTCGGCGTCGCAGGGGGTGCGTCAAGGAAGTACTCACAGCGCGCCACGCTACCGGACAGCGTGATACCGATCTGATTGCATCCGTTTCCGGCCGGGTTACCGCACGACCCGGCCGCCGTATCCGAATCCTTCGTGCTCGTGACTCCGGACGGATCGGACTCGACGATGACGTAGTCGTCATTGGTGATGGCCGGGTTGCTGTCGAAGACGAAACTGCCATCGGAGAGGGTCTGGGTCGTGACGACGACCGGCTCGCCCCCGTCGACCTTGCCGTTTCCGTTCACGTCCCTGTAGAGCGTGATAGTGACGCCACCGATGCCGGCGTCCCCGTCCGCCGGGTCGCCGTCACTGTCGGTGTCGGAGCGGACCTGTCCCAGGACTGCGTTGTCGCCGACCGTGCCCGTGGTGTCGGAGGTGAGCATCTCGGTGACGGGGCCGGGGCGGGTGTACGTCGCCTTGGCGCGGTTGGTGACGGAGGCGCCAAGCGAACTTGCCGTGACGACGCCGCACATGCTCACGGTGACCGTCGCACCGGCCGCCAGGCTCGGGATGTTCGCCCACGTCGCGGTGTTGGTGGTGGCCGACCCGGCGGTGTACGTGGGCCCGGGCAGGTTGCCGTTGTAGCTCGCGAACGGGCACAGCGCGTTCGCGCCGGGCTCGATCAGATTGATCCCCGTCACCTCCTGGTCGCTCAGCTGCACATTGGTGAGGGTCTGGCCCGAGGTGTTCTCGAACGTGATGTGGAAGGAGATCACATCGTTCTGATGCAGGTATTGTAGGCTGGAGCTGCAGCCATTGACCGTGAACTCCGACTTGGTGAGCAACGCGGCGCCGGTCGAGCCGTTCAGCGTGTCGAAGCACTTGTGCTCCGGCTCGTAGTAGCGCCAGATGTTGTCCTTCGCAGCGACGTCCGAGGTGTCGGAGCCGGTGCTCTCGAGGCAGAAGGTGTCGTTCGAGAAGCTCGCGACGAAGGCGGCCGGGTTGGTGATTCGGAGCGTGACCCGACCGTACTCGAGGTCGCCGAGGACGCGCGCGCCGTGCACCCAGCGGACCACATTCGTGCCAGCCGGCAACGGGTTGCCCGTACTCAGTGAGAAACCCGCCGCCGTGAGGACCGAGGTGTTGCCGGCCCCGGCGTTGTTGGTCGTCGAGGGCGTGAGCGGCCCCGAGTCGGCGAGCTTCGAGTTCGGATATGCGATGCGCTGCCACGGCCCGACGCAGGTGACGTCATTCACGAAGGCGGTCGGCGTATTGGAGGTGGAGCAGTTGGGATTGTAGTCGTTGGTGTAGAACGTGTTGGGCCCTGCCACCCCGGAGCCCGTACCCGCCCAGGTGGCACCGTTGTTCGTGGTGACGAGGGGCGTGTTGCCCGTGCCGCCGTTCCCGGAGAGGGCGCCGGAGACGCCGAACGCCGAGAGCTGATCGTAGTCCCACTGGTTGTAGATGACCTGCGTCGGGGGTCCTCCCGTCGGGTCGAGACTTCCTACGCCAGCGACCACGAGGGCGGTGCGCGGGTCGGTGCTATAGAAGATGCCGGTGTCCGATTGCACCTGGTCGATCGCGCCATTGGCGAGGTGGATCGTCCCCGTGGCTGGCGTCCACGCCTGGCAGTTGCGACTCCCGCAGTCGAAGTATGCCTTGCCGGTGTCCTTGGCCGGGCGGGTGATGTAATTGCCACCGCTGCTCGGATTGACGAACTCCGCGCCGACCACCTCCACGCCCGGGGGAACGTAGAGACTCATGTATGCCGCGTCGCCGAAGGTGCTTCCGGTGTCGCGCGGCGCGGTCTCGAGGATCCACGACACCACGTCGCCGGCCTGGTAGCCGTCGCTCACCACGGCGCTGCTGGCGGGGTCGAGAAAGATGCGGAGTGTCTGGGAGCCGACGTAGTCTGCGTGCACTACCGATGGGGAGATCAGCGAGAGCACGAGCATCCCGAGAATCGCGATGCTCATTGCGCGGGAGCAAGTACTAGTCGCCCCGGAAGCCGCGCAGCGGAGGTAACGGAAGCCGCGCCCACCGAACTCGGGCCCGCTAACTTTCGACCGCAGGTTCGCGCCGACCTCTTTGCGGGTGAATGCTGGAATCTGCACGGGGTTGTCCTCCTCGGAGGTTGGAAAAGCGTTTTGAGGACCAGCGGCGCCTGCAGCAGCAACGCCCGGCGGTGCGCCAAGCCGCATCAGGGAAGTGCGCGCACGCCGGTGAACGCCGACTCTCCACCTGCGGATATGGCGCGTACTATCGGCAACTGAGAAAATCAAGCAAAAAGAGCGCACCTGGCGGTAAATTATTTGCGTGCGTGATGATCCCGACGCTTCTTGCGCCAAAATGCAGCATATATTCGTTCTCTGGACCATCAAACGACACGGTTTAGTCGGATATTAACCCTGTGGCCATATCGTTTAGGGAGAATCATTCCGGGGTGACGCGGTCACGACCCGTAACATATGGAATCCTTGCAAACGCGAGCGTCGACCGACGGAAGCGCACGATAGAGCAGGACTGCGACATTAGAGGAGCCGCGCACCAGGCGTGAGGTGGTCCCCCTCTTGAACTGGGCTATGAGCGCCGAGGCCAGGAGGAGCGTGCGGGATGGGTCGGAGGAAGCACTGACCGTCATGTCGCTGCAACGAACGGTTGCTCGAGAACGTCCGCGGCGAGCGGAACGCGCGGCCGCGCCTCCGCGATCCCGATTTGCGCGCCATGGCCGGCGGATACGTCCGCGCCTGGGGCGAGGCGCCCGACGGTATCCAGCTGATTGGAGATCGTTATGTGAACGACGATTCGATCGTCGCGTAGCGGACACCACTCCAGCTCAGGGCGCCGCCGCTCATCGCGTCGGCCGCGCGCGCGACTGCGGAACGCTGCGCCGCGAAGGCTCTGGCGCTAGTTCTTCGCGCGGTCGACGAGGCGGTTCGAGCCGAGCCACGGCATGAGGCCGCGCAGCTTTGCGCCGACCTCCTCGATCGGATGGTGCTCGGCCTCTTTGCGCAGCTCGCGGAAGTGCGGCGTGCCGCACTTGTACTCGGTGATCCACTCGTCGGCGAAGGCGCCGCTCTGGATGTCGGCGAGGATCTTCTTCATCGCGGCGCGCGTCTCCGGGCCGACGACCCGCTTGCCGCGCGTCATGTCGCCGTACTCGGCGGTGTTGCTGATCGAGTAGCGCATGTTGGCGATGCCGCCCTCGTAGATGAGGTCGACGATGAGCTTCACCTCGTGCAGGCACTCGAAGTACGCCATCTCGGGGGCGTAGCCGGCCTCGACGAGCGTTTCGTAGCCGGCGCGGATGAGCTCGGTAAGCCCGCCGCAGAGGACCGCTTGCTCGCCGAAGAGGTCGGTCTCGGTCTCCTCGCGGAAGGTCGTCTCGATGATCGCGGCGCGCGCGCCACCGATGGCCGCGCCGTAGGCGAGACCGACCTGCGTCGTGTCGCCGCTCGGGTCCTGATGGAGAGCGAGGAGGCACGGCACGCCGCGGCCGCGCTGGTACTCGCTGCGGACGAGGTGGCCGGGGCCCTTCGGCGCGATCATGAAGACGTTCACGTCGGCGGGCGGAACGATGCGCTTGAAGTGGATGTTGAACCCGTGGCCGAACGCCAGGTACTTGCCCTTCTTCAGGCCGGGGGCGATCTCGGCGCTGTACATGTCGCCGGCGAGCTCGTCGGGGACGAGGATCATGACGACGTCGCCCCACGCCGCCGCTTCCGCCGTCGGCAGCACGCGCAGCCCCGCGCCTTCCGCTTTTTTCCACGACGCGCTGTCGCGCTTGAGGCCGACGCCGACCTCGACGCCGCTGTCGCGGAGGTTCTGCGCGTGCGCGTGCCCCTGGCTGCCGTAGCCGATCACGGCGACCTTCTTCCCCTTGATGAACGCCGGATCCGCGTCGCGCTCGGTATAGACCTTCATGCCACGTTCTCCTTCTCGTCGATGCCGCCGCCTGCAAGCGTGCGGGGTCCGCGGAACATCGCGACGCGTCCCGTGCGGACGATCTCGACGATCCCGAGCGGCTTCAAGAGCTCGAGGATGGCGTCGACCTTCTCCTGACTGCCGGTGATCTCCACGATGTACGAGTGCGGCGACACGTCGATCACCTTGCCGCGAAAGATGTCGACGATGTTCATGAGCTCGCCGCGCGTGCGGCCGTCGGCTGTCACCTTGATGAGGACGAGCTCGCGCTCGACGTGCTCCGTGTCTTTGAAATCGGAGACGCGGATGATCGAGACCAGCTTGTTGAGCTGCTTGGTGATCTGCTCGAGGACCGTATCGTCACCGGTCGTCACCAGCGTGATGCGCGACACGGTCGTGTCGAGCGTCTCGGCGACCGAGAGGCTCTCGATGTTGAAGCCGCGCCCGCTGAAGAGACCGGCGACACGCGAGAGGACGCCGAACTCGTTTTCGACCAGTACCGATATCGTGTGTCGCATCGCTCCTCGGGAAGAATGCCGGCGAGTACACCGCCAGCGCGCGCGACCAGATCGGCCGCGCTGATCGACTCGAACCGCGCCTCGCGCCGCGTCCGCTCAGCGGTAGCGGCTGAGGATCTCCATCATCCGGTCTTTACCGGCGAGCTTCACTTTCTGGAGGCGCTTGCGCTCGACCTCCTCCTCGGCGTTCAAGAACCCTTTGTGGTTCAGCTGCGCGAGCTGCTTCTCGAGCTGCAGGTGCTCCTCGTGCAGGCGCTTCAGCTCAGGGTCTCGATTGACGACGGAGAGGATGAGCTGCTCGTCCCTAGCCTCCATAGCGAGACTCCTTTCGACGGGTGGAAGAGATGTGCAACGAGAATGTGGCGAGTAACCGAGAAGGCGTGGCAAGTACCCAGAAACACTGCAGTTTAGCTTCTAGTACAGCAAGCGTACCTTGTCAACGAAGCTCGACGCGAGAAGCGGCGCCGAGGGCGCGCCCGCGCTTTGCGTCAGCTCCGCCTCGGGCGGCCGGAGGTACCCGGGCGCGAGCGTGACGAGATCGTCGCCGCGGGGATCGCGTGCGAGCCGCGCCGCGGCGAGACGCGCGAGCGCGCTTGCGCGCGGCGGATGCGCGTCGGACGCGAGCAGATCGACCCCCGCGCCGAGGACCTCGCGAAAGACGGGACGATTGCGCCGCCGTCGTGCCTGCCGTCCTCGCACGTGCCATCATCGCGCGTGTAGAGCGCGGCGTAGATCTCCTGCTTGCGGGCGTCGAGCGCGGCGCACAGCACGCCGGTCCACGGCGGCGCGGCGAGCGCGAGCGCATCGAGCGTCGGCACGCCGACGATCGCGAGACCGCTCGCGAACGCCAGCCCCTTCGCGAAGCTCAAGCCGATGCGCAGGCCGGTGAACGACCCGGGGCCGATCGCGACCGCGACGGCATCGCCGCGCTCCGGCCGCTCACCCGCCTCGGCGAGCACCTCGTCGACGAGCCGTGGCAGCGTCCCGGCGTGGCTCGCCGCCGTTCGCTCGATCCGCTCTGCACGGACGTCGCCGTCGCGCACGAGCGCGACTGAGCAGATCCAGGTCGCGGTGTCGAGCGCGAGAATGCGCAGGGATCAGCGCTCTCAGCCGGCGACGATGCGCGTGATGTCGTTGTAGACGACGAAGACCATCAGTGCGAGCAGCAAGAAGAGCCCGACCTGCTGCGCCACCTCGCGGTGCCGCATCGCGAGCGGTCGCCCACGCACCGCTTCGAAGCCGAAGAAGAGAAGATGGCCACCGTCGAGGACGGGGATCGGCAGCAGGTTCAAGATGCCGAGGTTGACGCTGATCAATCCCAGGAAGCGGATCAGGTACTCGAGACCGAGCTGTGCCTGCTGTCCGGCGGCGCGGACGATGAGGATCGGACCGCCGAGGTCGCGCGCCGACACCGACCCTTGGAAGATCTTCACAACGCTCAGCAGCGTCATCTTCACCCAGAAGTACGTCTGGTACGCACCGAGGCCGATCGCGTTCACCATCGAGACTGGCTCGAGCTCGACGAAGCGCTCGATGCCGATCAGATACGCCTTGCCGATCTCCTCGCCGAAGGGCGACCTCTCGGGCTTCTCCTCGGGCGTGACCACGACCTCTTCTTCGGTGCTATTCGCGCGCCGCACCCGGAAGTGCAGCGGCCGGCCGCCGCTTGCGCGCACCGTCTCGGAGAGCTGCTCCCAGTTGGCGACCTCCTTGCCGTCGATCGCGAGGACGAGGTCGCCGCGCGCCAGGCCGGCTTTTTCCGCGGCCATTCCTTCCATCACGCCGCCGATCTTCGGCGCGTCGGTCGGCGTGCCGGCGCCGTAGATCGCGAAGACGATCGTGAACGCCGCGAACGCGGTGATCAGGTTCATGCCCGGACCGGCGACGACGATCGCGATCCGTTTGAGGAGCGGCTGGAACGAGAACGCCCGGTGCGCCTCGTAGACGGGCACCTCTTCTTCGGGATCCTCGCCGAGCATCTTGACGTAGCCGCCGAGCGGGATGGCGCTGATCGCATACTCGGTTTCCCCTCGCGTCCACGTGAAGAGCCGCGGCCCGAAGCCGAGCGAGAAGCGCTGCACCATCACCCCCGACCATTTCGCGACGGCGAAGTGGCCGAGCTCGTGGAGGAAGATCAGCAGACCGAGAACGATGATGGCGGGCAGCACCGACGAGATCATGTATGGCTTCCTTTGCGCGCGGACTCAGTGATGAAAGAGGAACCTCGCGTAATAGTAAACGAGTGGAGCGGGAAAAACGAGACTGTCAATGCGATCGAGGACTCCACCGTGGCCGGGAATGATCCATCCCGAGTCTTTGGCGCCGAAGGCGCGCTTCAGCATCGACTCGCAGAGATCGCCGACCTGTGCCAAAGAACCGACACCGACCGCGAAGCCGAGCACCTCGCCTGCGGTGAGCGCGTGGAAAAACACCGTCTTGCAGAAGACGGCGCCGGCGACGTTGGCAGCGAAGGCGCCGAACGTGCCTTCGACGGTCTTTCCCGGACTCACCTCGGGCATGAGCTTCCGTTTGCCGAAGTAGCGACCGCCGAAGTAGCCGCCAACGTCGCCCGCCATCGCGATGACGACCGTCAGCACGACCCATCGCCAGCCGCCGGCGGCGCCGCCGAGCTTCTCGGGATCCGGGAGGCCGTGCATCCACACGTAATGCGGGAGCAGAAACGCCACGTACAGCACGCCGAGCATGGTCGTGCCGACGGCGACGACGCCGCGATGCAGATCGTCGTTCCGCGCGAGCGCGAGGATCAGCCCCGCCATGACGACGCCGGAGAGCGCCATCCCCGAGAGCTCGTGGCTCGGCACGACCATCGCCACGACGACCAACGCCCCGGCGACCATACCGAACGCGCGGTCGATCCGATCGTCGGGGAACGCCATCGCGAAGTACTCGGTGACGCCGACGAGCGCCGCGCTCCCCACCAGCCACGTGAACAGCGACCAGGGATTCCAGACGATGATCCAGACGAGCAACGGAATCGCGATCGCGGCGGTCGCGAGTCTAGTGCGCAACACGCAGGCGTTCGCGCTCGGTCTGCTCGCCGGTGCGGCCGAAACGGCGCTCCCGGCTCTGGAACTCGGTGATCGCCTCGAGGAACTGCCGCTCGCGGAAGTCCGGCCAGAGCGTGTCCGTCACGTAGATCTCGGTGTAGGCGATCTGCCACAGGAGGAAGTTACTGATCCGCATCTCACCGCTCGTGCGGATCAGGAGATCGGGATCTGGAATGCCGGCAGTGCCGAGCGACGACGCAACCAGCTCCTCATCGATGGCCTCGGGTCCGAGATCGCCGCGCTCGACGCGGCGGGCGATCGCGCGCACGGCTTCCGTCAGCTCCTCACGGCCGCCGTAGCTGACGGCGAGGATGACCGTCATGCCGGTGTTCCGCTTGGTGCACTCGACGACGTCGCGGAGCGCGAGCTGCACCTCGCGGGGGAGCTTCCGGATGTTGCCGATCGTGAGGAGGCGGATGCCATTCTTCATCATCCGCTTCACTTCGGTCACGAGGTAGTGGCGGAGAAAGCGCATCAGCGCCGACACTTCGTCCTTTGGGCGGTGCCAGTTCTCGCTCGAGAAGGCGTAGAGGCTCAGGTACGGGATGCCGAGCCGGCGCGCGGTCTCGACGACCTCCTTCACCGAGTCCTTGCCACGGCGATGCCCCACGATACGGGTCAACCCGCGTTGGGTAGCCCAACGCCCGTTTCCGTCCATGATGATCGCGACGTGGCGCGGCAGGCGCTCTTTGTCGATCGCGACCATCAGACGGCCATGATCTCCTCTTCTTTGGACTTGAGGATCTTGTCGACCTTCTCGACGTACTCTTTGGTGAGGTGCTCGACGCGCTCCTGCTGCTTCTTCAGATCGTCGTCGGTGAGATCCTTCTCCTTGTGGAGCTCCTTCAGCATGCCGATCGCGTCGTGGCGGTGCTGGCGGACGGACACGCGAAACTCCTCGGCGGTCTTCTTCACGTGCTTCACGAGGTCTTTGCGCCGCTGCTCGGTGAGCTCGGGGATCGGGATGCGGATGATCTTGCCGTCGTTCACGGGCGTCAGGCCGAGGTCGGATTGGAAGATCGCGCGCTCGATCTCGCCGATCGCGCTGCGATCGAACGGCTGGATGACGAGCAAGCGCGACTCGGGCGCGGTGATCGACGAGAGCTGATTCAGCGGCGTTCGCGCGCCGTAGTACTCGACGACGATACCGTCTAGAAGCGCGGTCGACGCGCGCGACGTCCTGAGGCGTGTCAGCTCACGCTTGAACGCGCCGACCGTCTGCTCCATCTCTTGCTTGCAATCATCGAATACCGACGCCATCCCTCACTCCTGCGTGCCGCGCGGCACCGCGCGCTTTGCCGCGCCGCTGGTGACCCGCGCCCGCACGATCGTGCCGATCGCCTCGCCGCAGACGGCCTTCTGGATGTTCCCGGGCTGGAGGAGGTTGAAGACGATGATCGGCAGCCCGTTGTCCATGCAGAGCGAGATCGCCGTCGAGTCCATGACTTTGAGACCGCGATTCAGCACGTCGATGTATGTGAGCTCCGTATAGCGCACGGCGTCCGGCTGTGTCTTCGGGTCGGCGCTGTAGACGCCGTCGACTTTCGTCGCCTTGAGGATCACCTCGGCGCCGATCTCCATCGCCCGGAGACTCGCCGCCGTGTCCGTCGAGAAGTACGGGTTCCCGGTGCCCGCGGCGAAGATGACGACGCGCCCCTTCTCGAGGTGGCGCGTCGCCCGCCGGCGGATGTAGGGTTCGGCGACCTCGTGAATCTCGATGGCGGAGAGGACGCGGGTGCTCACCGCCAGCGCCTCGAGCGCGCTCTGCAGCGCGAGACTGTTGATCACGGTCGCGAGCATCCCCATGTAGTCGCCGGTCGCGCGGTCGACGCCGAACGACGACTCGCCGGAGAGGCCGCGAAAGAAGTTGCCGCCCCCCACCACGAGCGCCAGCTCGCAGCCGAGCGCGTGCACCTCTTGGATCTCGTGCGCGAACGCGGCGATGGCCGTCGGGTCGATGCCGAATCCGGCGTCGCCGGCGAGCGCTTCGCCGCTCATCTTCAGGAGGACGCGACGGTAATGGAGGGTGGCCGCCGGACTGCGACGGCCGGTGTTTGCGACGTCGTCGGCGGGAGAGCCTTCGTCGTTAGCTTTGCGGCTTCCCGTCATCGCCCTTGGTCTGGTCGAGGCCTTCGCCCAAACGAAAGCGCACGAACCGGCGGACGGTGATGTTCTCGCCGAGCTTGCCGATCGCGTCGGTGACGACCTGGCGCACCGACTTGCCCGGCTCCTTGATGTACTCCTGCTCGAGGAGACACACCTCGGACGCGTACTTCTCGACCTTGCCATCGACCATCTTCGCGACGACCTGCGGCGGCTTCCCCGACTGCGCCGCCTGCGCCGCGTAGATCTCACGCTCGTGCGCGATCTCCGCCGCGGGGATGTCCTCCTTCGCGACGTAGAGCGGGCTCGCCGCGGCGACTTGCATCGCGAGGTCGCGGACGAGCTGTTGGAACGGCTCGGTGCGGGCGACGAAATCGGTCTCGCAATTCACCTCGATGAGGACGCCGATCTTGCCGCCAGCGTGGATGTACGAGCCGACGAGGCCCTCGGCCGTCGCGCGGCCGGCTTTCTTCGCCGCCGCCGCGAGGCCGCGCTCGCGGAGGTAGCGCACCGCTCCGTCGAGGTCGCCGCCGGCCTCGCGCAGCGCGGTCTTGCAATCCATGAAGCCCGCGCCCGTCTTCTCGCGCAGGTCCTTCACGAGTTGCGCGTTCACCTGCGCATTCACCTCGCTCATCCGATCTCGCCCCCCATCGGCTCCGCCTCCGCGCCGAGCTCCGCGGACTCCGTCGCTTCACCGCCCTCTTCCTCCTCGACGCCTTGACCGCGCTGCCGCTCCTCGTAGAGCTCGCGCCCTTCGATGACGGCGTCGGCGATCGCGGTGCAGAACAGCCGGATCGCACGGATCGCGTCGTCGTTGCCGGGGATCTTGTAATCGATGACGTCGGGATCGCAGTTGGTATCGACGGCGGCGACGACCGGGATACCGAGCTTGTTCGCCTCCCTGACCGCGATCTCCTCCTTCTTCGGATCGACGACGAAGAGCGCGTCGGGAAGCTTCTTCATGTTGCGGATACCGCCGAGCGACGCCATGAGCTTGTCGCGCTCGCGCCGCACCGTGATCATCTCTTTCTTCGTGAGCGCCTCGAGCATCGTCTCGCTCTCCAGCGTCTCGTCGAGCTTGCGCAGGCGATCGATCGACTGCTTGATCGTCTGGAAGTTGGTGAGCATGCCGCCGAGCCAGCGGTTCGTGACGTAGAACCCCTCACAGCGCTCCGCCTCTTCGCGAATCGCGTCCTGGGCCTGCTTCTTGGTGCCGACGAAGAGCACCGCGCCGCCCTGCGCCGCCAGCTCGCGCACGAATGCGTAGGCGTCGCGGAACATCTTCACCGTCTGCTGCAGATCGATGATGTAGATGCCGTTCCGCGCGCCGAAGATGTACGGCTTCATCTTGGGATTCCAGCGGCTGGTCTGGTGGCCGAAGTGGACACCTGCCTCCAGCAGCTGTTTCATCGTCACTTCGCTCATACCAATCCTTTCATGCGCACTCCTTCACGTGACCTCCAAGGGAGACTGCGACCACTTCAGGGAACCAGACGCACCCGTGGCACGCAAACGTGTCTATATAGCAAGAATCTGCGCGGCGGCGCAACGTTCGTACGCGCGCTGCAGGTCGCGCCCGCGCTACTCGCCTACGTCATGGCCGCAACCCGATGCGAGGGTCCATTCCACGGTCTCCCCACGTTCGCCGAGCAGGAGTTCCGTGACTTCTTGACGTGCGGCGCGTGGGTCCCGCGGCTTCGCGCGTTTTCGGCGCCGCGAGTGCCACGCGGAGCGGCTGGTGCCGTTTTCCTGCAAGAGGCGCGGCTTCGCCCGATCTGCAGCGGCCGGCGCGTGGTTACAAGGTGAAACACGGGAAGCGGAGTATCCCGCTGGTCACGATCGATGACGAGTTCGGATCGTTGAACCTGAGGGTGAGAAAGGCTTTCCGACTCTGCATCCTTGCCGACAAGAATGGCGAGGGCATCAGCGATCCGCAGATTCCGCTGATGTGCTACTTCGTGAAACCGGCCGTCGGGGCGCCACCTTTCCACCCCCCCGTCGATCCGGTCTACGTCAACAACCAGTTCGGTCAGACGACGTACGAAGTCGAACACCTGCACGAACTCTGCGTGCCGGCGACGCTCGGGCCGTAAGGACCCGCCCTCCACGGCGGCGAGTGGGTCAGTTCGACTGACCCATTCGCCGGTCGCCGATCTCCTTACGGGTATCCGAGAGCGGCGGTATGTCGCCGACGACGCATCGTGTGCGATGCGTGGGCGAGCGCGAGGAGCGCGTTCGCGTCGGGCAGGTCCGTCACGGAAGTCGGACGGCGCGCCTTGATGTTCTCGGGCGCCACCCCGCACCCTGATGCGTCGTCGAGTGAAAACGGCGCGTCTCGAACGGCGGGGTTACGAGTTCATCGACTCGAGGAACTCTTGATTGTCCTTGGTGCCGTGGACCTTGTCGATCAAGAATTCCATCGCCTCGACCGTATTCAGCTGGGCCAGGAGCTTTCGCAAAATCCAGACGCGGTTCAGGACCTCGCGGGGCAGCAACAGCTCCTCCTTGCGCGTTCCGGAACGATTGATGTCCAACGCTGGGAAGATGCGCTTGTCCATCAAGCGGCGGTCGAGGTGGATTTCCATGTTGCCGGTGCCTTTGAACTCTTCGAAGATTACTTCGTCCATGCGGCTGCCGGTGTCGACGAGCGCGGTGCCGATGATCGTGAGGCTGCCGCCGTCCTCGATGTTTCTGGCGGCGCCGAAGAATTTCTTGGGGCCTCTCAGCGCATTCGAGTCGACGCCGCCGGAGAGGATTTTGCCGCTCGGCGGAACGACCGAGTTGTAGGCGCGGGCGAGGCGCGTGATCGAGTCTAAGAGGATGACGACGTCCTTGCCGTGCTCGACTAAGCGCTTCGCCTTCTCGATGACCATCTCGGCGACCTGGACGTGGCGCGTCGCGGGCTCGTCGAAGGTGGAGCTCACGACCTCGCCTTGCACCGAGCGCTGCATGTCGGTGACCTCTTCCGGGCGCTCGTCGATCAGCAGCACGATCAGCACCACCTCTTTGTCATTGTGTGTGATGCCGTGCGCGAGGTTCTGCAGCATCATCGTCTTGCCGGTGCGCGGGGCGGCGACGATGAGGCCGCGCTGGCCTTTCCCAATCGGCGTCACCAGATCGATGATGCGGGTCGTGTACTCGGTCGGGTTGTGCTCGAGCCGCAGATGCTGGTCGGGATAGAGCGGCGTGAGGTTGTCGAAGAGGATCTTCTCGCGCGCGCGCTCCGGCTCCTCGTAGTTGATGGCCTCGACCTTGAGCAGCGCGAAGTAGCGCTCGCCCTCTTTCGGCGGCCGGATCTGCCCCGAGACGACGTCGCCGGTGCGGAGATTGAAGCGACGGATCTGACTCGGTGAGATGTAGATGTCGTCGGGACCGGGCAGGTAGTTGTAGTCGGGCGCGCGCAGGAAGCCGAAGCCGTCCGGCAGGATCTCGAGGACGCCTTCGCCGTAGATGAAGCCGTTCTGCTCCGTCTGCGCCTGCAGGATCGCGAAGATCAGCTCCTGCTTGCGCATCGCCGACGAGCCCTCGACGTTGAAGTCGCGGGCGAGCTGCGCGAGCTCGCTGATTTTCTTGTCCTTCAGCAGCTTGAGATTCAGCCCGGACGGCGCCGTCGGCGTCGTGGACGCCGGCGATGCCGGCGCCGCCGACGCCGACGCCGGTGGTGCCGACGCGACGGCGGGCCCGCGCTGCGGCGCGGCGGCTACGGCCGGCGCGGCTGGTGGTGCTGCCGCCGGGTCCGGGCCGGAATCGCCGTTCGGGCGCTCCTCTTGAGCTTGCTGAGCGTCAGCGCGTGCGCGGTTTCGTACCATACGAGCTCCTCTTCAGGACTTTGTTCTCGGGGCAGAGCCTTCAATGAACAATGGGCGACGGGCTCACGGAGGCGGGAACGGTACAAACGATACGTGCGTGCTACTGGACAGTCCAGCGACCGAGACTAGCGACCCTTCGCCCCCGTCCCCTCACCGGCGATGTGCGCGCCGGGATCCGTCATCCCTCCGAGTTCTCCCGCGTATGAAATGGTCACGATGACATGACCGCAAAAGGGAATAGTGTCTCGAGGAGTGATTCGCTTTAAACGTGAGGGCGATACCGAAGCAAGGTCCCCTCCCACCACCACGACTCCTGACCGACGCTAGTGGATGATGTCGAGGTTGTCAATAGTTTCGTCACGACGGTGCTGTCCGAAGGGATACCAGCAGCTGCGCCATGTCGGGCCAGAGCGGCGCGACGAGCTGCAGCCGGCCGCCGGTCTCGGGATGCGTCACCGCGAGCGATGCGGCGTGCAACGCCTGCCGGTCGATCGCGGCCGTCGCGTCCTTACCACCGCGCGCGCCGCCGTACACTGCGTCGCCGACGATCGGGTGACCGCGCGCCGCCAAGTGGACGCGGATCTGGTGTGTACGCCCCGTCTCCGGCGCCGCCTCGACGAGCGTCGCGCCAGCGAAGCGCTCGAGGACGCGGACGCGCGTGAGCGCGGCACGGCCGCGGCGCGCGCGCGTCGACATCTTCTTGCGCTCGGTCGGATGGCGTCCGATCGGCGCATCGATCACGAGCTCGTCGCGGCGGACGACACCGCGGACGACCGCGAGGTAGCGCTTTGCCACCGTGCGGTCGTGAAATTGCCGCGCCAGGTGCTCGAGCGCCGCCAGGGTGCGCGCGATCACCATGACGCCGGAGGTATCACGGTCGAGCCGGTGCACGATCCCCGGACGCGCGTCGTCGCTCGCCGGGAGTCGCCCCCAGCGGTGCAGGAGCGCGTTTACCAGTGTTCCCTGCCACCGTCCCGGCGCCGGATGCACCACCATCCCCGGCGCTTTATTGATCGCGATCACCAGCTCGTCCTCGTACAGCACCTCGAGCGGGAGGTCCTCGGGCTCGGCGCGCGCCGGCGGCGGCGGCGTGATGTCGACGGCGATCCGCTCGCCGACGCGGACGACGTACCCCGGTTTGCGCACGACGCCGTCGACGCGTACCGCCGCCGCATCGATGAGGTGCCGCGCCTGTGACCGCGACAATCCGAGCCCGCCCGCGGCGACGCACGCGTCGAGCCGGCGCCCGGTGGCGGCGGCATCGACGACGAGCGTGTGCGACGTCGTGAGCCGCGATGCCTCGCGCGACGCCATCGCCGGCGCCGCGGCTCAGCCGCCGTTCGCCGCCGGCGTGCGCCCGAGCACCGCACGCGCGGCGTCGGCGTCGCGCCGAATCTGCGCCACCAACGCGTCGACGCCCGTGAATGCGATCTCGCCGCGCAGCCGCTCGACGAAGGCGACGCGGCAGCGCCGCCCGTAAACGTCGCCGTCGAACTCGAAGAGGTGCGCTTCGAGCGTGCGCGCGCTGTCACCGAAGGTCGGATTGCGCCCGATGTTCGCGACGCCGTCGCGGCGGATCGCGGCACAATCGGCGCCACCGCGCCCGCGTTGCGCCTCGACCTCGACCCGCACCGCGTACACGCCGTCGGGTGGATGGAGGCCAACGGGCGCGCGCACGTTCACCGTCGGGAATCCGAGCGTCGCGCCGCGGCGTTTGCCGACGACGACGCGGCCGACAACCGCGTGCGGCCGACCGAGGAGCACCGCCGCGAGGCGCACGTCGCCGGACTCGATCACGCGCCGGACGAGCGAGCTCGAGACGACGTGCCCGTCGACCTCGACCGGTCCGATCACCTCGACGTCGAAGCCCAGGCGTCCGCCCAGCCGCTCGAGCAGCGTCGCGTTGCCGCGGCGCTGGTGGCCGAAGTTGACGCTGTGGCCGACGATCACCCGTGCCACCTGCAAACGGGTGACGAGAAAGCGCTCGACGAACGTCTCGGGCTCGAGCATCGCGAAGGCACGCGTGAAGTGCTGCAGCACCAGCACGTCGACGCCACTCGCCGCCGTCCAGCGTACCTTCTCGCGCAGCGATGTCAGCAGGCTCGGCGCGGATTGCGGCCGCAAGACCGACGTCGGATGCGGATGGAAGGTGATCGCGACGCCGTCGGTCCCGCGCGCCCGTGCCTCGGCGACGACGCGCGCGAGAATCGCTTGGTGGCCACGATGGACGCCGTCGAAGTTTCCGAGGGTGACGACGGGCGCGGCGAAGCGTCGCGGATGCGACGCGATGTGGCGGATCAGCTGCACGACGGCGACGAGGAGCAACGCAGCCGGCGACTGCGAGGGCCGCGCGATCCGCTGCCGATCTGACCGGTACAGTCCACTAGGCGCCGAGCAACCGCAGCTTCTCTTTCGCCTGCCCCGCCTCCGGCGACGCCGGGTAGTCGTTCACGACTTTTTGGAACGCGAGTCGCGCCTCGGTCTTGTTGCCCATCTCGAGGAACGAGAGCCCGATCTTGAGGAGCGCGGGCGCCGCGCGGTCGCTCTTCGCGTAGTGCTGCCGGACCTCGTTGAACTGGAGAATCGCCTGCGAATAGTCGCCGAGCGCGTAGTAGGACTCGCCGATCCAGTAGTGCGCGTTGCCGGCGAGCGGCGAGTCGGGATTCGTGCGCAGGAACTCGCGGAGCTGTTGGATGGCGCGGTCGTACTCCTTCTGTCGGACGAGCGTGATCGCCGCGCGATATTGATCCGGTGTGTCCGCCGCATTGTCACGGTCGGCCGCCGGCGCGCTCGCGATCCGCGGCGCCTCCGGCGCCAGCGCGGCTCCCGTCATCGGCGGCTGCGCGGCGGACAGCGGACCCCCGACGTCGATCGGCGCTCCGCCGTCCGTCGAGGTTCCCGGACGTCCTTGCTCGAGCGCCCCGAGGCGCGCCTCGAGACTCTGGAATCGCGTGTCGGCGCGCTCCGCATGCCGACTCTCCTGCACCCTCCCGCGCGTCGCCGCGAGGTCGCGCTGCAGGCTGTCGAGCGTCGCCCGCGTGTCCGCGAGCTGCGTCCGAATGGCCCGCTGCTCCTGCCGGATCTCCGACATATCCGCCTGCGTCGCACACCCCGCGACGCCCGCAATCGCAATCGCGATCAACGCTTTCCGGGGCGTCAACACGCCGTTTCCTTACCACCGCGCGCCCAGCGCCACAACGCGAGCCGTCTTTGTCGTGACACGCGATGAGCGCTCGTCGCACATCGTCCGCGCGCGCGATGACCGTCCGCGCGGCGGGTGGCGGCGTGGGGTGCGGCGGGGAGCGCCTCGCTGGCTCAGCAGATCTAGCGGGACGCGGCCGCGTGTAGATCCTTCCGAAAGAGCTGTGCCTTCCGCCTCTGTACGATCTATTCGCCTGCGAGGCGCTCCCCGCCGCACCC
>WNFR01011461.1_pt1 | contig 16909 bp, 12 predicted proteins | sample 5400221 | NCBI WGS metagenome assembly WNFR01 (sample SAMN13153357, study PRJNA577476) | soil metagenome | isolation source: 40 cm soil under Madrone tree | place: USA:California | collected 2016-06-14
TGCGAGCGCTCGTTCTGGCACTGCACGACGATGCCGGTCGGCAGGTGCGTCAGGCGAACGGCGCTGTCGGTCTTGTTCACGTGCTGGCCGCCGGCGCCGGAGGAGCGGAACGTGTCGATGCGAATGTCGTCGTCGTCGATGTCGACCGCGGCCGCGTCGTCGAGCAGCGGCGCGACGATCACCTGGGCGAAGCTCGTGTGGCGACGGTGCGCGGAGTCGAACGGGCTCAGGCGCACGAGTCGGTGCTTGCCGCGCTCGGCCTTGAGGATCCCGTACGCGTTCTCGCCCTTGACGGTGAACGTCGCGGACTTGATCCCGTACTCCTCCCCCGGGCTCGTCTCCAGGATCTCCGTCTGGAAGCCGCGGCGCTCCGCCCAGCGCAGGTACATGCGGAGGAGGATCTCCGCCCAGTCCTGCGCGTCCGTTCCGCCGGCGTCGGCCTGGATGGTGACGACGGCGTCGCCGGCGTCGTACTCGCCGGAGAAGAGCGCGTCCTCTTGCAGCTGCGCGAGCTCTTGCTGCGTCTCCTCGAGCACGGGAAGCAACTCCTCCTCCGGGAAGGTGCCGGCGCCCTCCTCGAGGAAGGCGACGTTGGACTGCAGGCGCTCGTAGCGCTCGAGCTTGCGCTGCGTGCGCGTGTGCTCGGCCGACAGCTTCGCGGCGCGCTGCTGGTCGTTCCAGAAGTCGGGCTTGGCGAGCTCCTCTTCGAGCTCGGCGAGACGGGCCGTCAGCGCAGCGACGTCAAAGGTAACCACGGACCCAGTCCAGCTGGGCCCCGATCTCCTCGAGCTGTTCCTGTAGCGTGCGTTCGCGCTCGTCAGCCATGTCGAGTCATGGTACCGGTCTCAGACACGGGTTCTGGTGTCAGACACCGAGCTGGTCTGAGACGCCGCGTTCAAACCGTTCGTTCAGGGACGGAGCTAGCGAGCGCGGCAGCTTGGGTGCCGCGCGCTCCGCGAAGCGGAGCCTATCGAGTGAAAGCGCGCAGCACTTTCAGTCGGCTTATGCGCCGTGGCACTTCTTGAATTTTCTCCCGGAGCCGCACCAGCACGGGTCGTTGCGACCGACCTTGTGCGGCGCGCTCGTCTGCACGGCCACCGGAGAGAGGCCGAGCGTCGGCGCGGCAGCCGCGCCGCCGGCCGCCGCGATGGCCTCCGCGCCCGCCGCAGTCTCGTGCTCGTACCGCATGTTTCCGTTGCCTTGCTGCTGCTGCGCGAGCTCCTGTTGCGCCTGCTCGGGCGCGAGCTCCGCATGGAAGAGGTGCAGCACGACCTCGCCGCGGATCGCCCGACTCAGCTCGATGAACATGCGCTCGCCCTCGGCCGTGTACTCGACGAGCGGATCCTTCTGCGCCATCGCGCGCAGGCCGATGCCCTCGCGCAGGTAGTCCATGTGCTCGAGGTGCTCGCGCCAGCGAACATCGACGACCTGCAGAATCACGAACCGCTCCAGCTCGCGCATGAGCTCCGAGCTGAACTCCTCCTCCTTCGCCGTGTACTCGTCGCGCGCGTCGGTCTGGAACTCCTCCATGAGCGTCTCGCGCGTGACCTCGCCGAGATCCTCGCGCAGCTCGGCGGCGGTGATCTCGGTCTGGTACAGCGCGGCCATCGCGTTCGTCAGGCCCTCGAGATCCCACTCCTCCGCGTATGCATCCTCGGTGAACGCGTTGACGGTGTCCTCGACTACCTCGTCAATCCACAGTGTCACCTGCTCCGACATGTCGTCGCCCTCGAGCACCTGGCGCCGCTGCTCGTAGATGCGGCCGCGGTGCCGGTTGAGGACGTCGTCGTACTTGAGGACGTTCTTGCGCATGACGAAGTTCTGCTCCTCGACCTTCTTCTGCGCGCCCTCGATCTGCCGGCTGAGGATCTTCGCCTCCATCGGCTGGTCCTCCGGGATCTTGAAGCGCTCCATGATCCCCTTGATCCGGTCGCCCGCGAACAGGCGCACGAGGTCGTCCTCGCCGGAAAGGTAGAAGCGCGTCTCGCCGGGATCGCCCTGGCGCCCTGAGCGGCCGCGCAGCTGGTTGTCGATGCGCCGCGACTCGTGGCGCTCGGTGCCGAGGACGTACAGCCCGCCGAGATCCGTCACACCCTCGCCGAGCTTGATGTCGACGCCGCGGCCCGCCATGTTCGTCGCGATCGTCACCGCGCCGCGCTGGCCCGCGTCCTTGATGATCTCCGCCTCACGCGCGTGCTCCTTCGCGTTGAGCACGTTGTGCCGCACGCCCTGCCGGTTCAGCAGCTGCGACAGGTACTCGGACGTCTCGACGGCGATCGTGCCGACGAGCACCGGCTGCCCCTTCTCGGAGCGCTCCTTGATGTCGCGTGCCACGGCTGCGAACTTGCCTTCCTTCGTCTTGAAGACGAGGTCCTGCTTGTCGTCGCGCGCGACCGGGACATTGGTCGGGATCTCGACGACGTTGAGGTTGTAGATCTCGACGAACTCCTTCTCCTCCGTCTTCGCCGTACCGGTCATGCCGGCGAGCTTCTCGTACAGACGGAAGTAGTTCTGGAGCGTGATCGTCGCCATCGTCAGGTGCTCTTCCTGGATGCGCACGCCTTCCTTCGCTTCCACCGCCTGGTGGAGGCCTTCGCTCCAGCGGCGGCCCTCCATGATGCGGCCGGTGAACTCGTCGACGATCTTCACCTCGTTGTCCTGGATGACGTAGTCGACGTCGCGCTGGTACAGCGCCTGCGACTTCAGCGCCTGGACGAGGTGGTTGACGAGCTGCGAGTTCTGCGGGGCGTACAGGTTCTCGATCCGCAGCGCGCGCTCGACCTTGTTGACGCCCTGCTCGGTGACGGCGACGGTCTTGTGCTTCTCGTCGTACTCGAAATCCGCGCCGATCTGCTCGGCGTAGCCCTTGGGGTCGCCCGGGCTCGAGCGGTGCCCGGTCAGCGTCGCGGCGACGCGCGCGAAGTCGTAGTAGATCTGCGCCGCCGTCTCCGGCTCGCCCGAGATGATGAGCGGCGTGCGCGCCTCGTCGACGAGGATCGAGTCGACCTCGTCCACGATCGCGTACGGATGCCCGCGCTGGACGACGCCGTCGAGCGAGACCGACATGTTGTCGCGCAGGTAGTCGAACCCGAATTCGGAGTTCGTCCCGTACGTGACGTCGGCCTGATACGCCTCGCGCCGCGGCTCGAACGGCATCATGTTCTCGATGAAGGCGGTGCGCATCCCGAGCGCGTTGAAGACGGGCTCCGTCCACTTCTGGTCGCGCTGGGCAAGGTAGTCGTTCGTCGTGACGAGGTGCGCACCCTTGCCCGCGAGCGCGTTCAGGTACAGCGCCTGGACGGCGACGAACGTCTTGCCCTCGCCGGTCTTCATCTCGGCGATGTCGCCCTCGTGGAGGACGATCCCGCCCATCAGCTGGACGTCGAAGAGCCGGACGCCGAGCGTCCGCTTGAACGCCTCGCGCACGGCCGCGAACGCCTCGAAGACGAGCTCGTCGAGGCTCTCGCCGTTCTCGATCCGCTGGCGTAACTCGGCTGTCTTCGCGGCGAGCTGCTCGTCGGAGAGCTGCTCGAACTCGGGCTCGAGCGTGCTGATGTAGGCCGCCTGCTCGGCGAGCCGCTTGAGACGCCGCCCCTCGCCGGCGCGGAGAACCTTTTCGAGAGAACCGAACTGCTGGGCCATCCAAGGACAGGGTACCGGCCTACAGCGGGCTGGCCCGGACCTCCCAGAGATCGCCGTCCAGGCGCTCCGCGCGTACGACGTCGCCGAGGCCCTCGAGCTCCGGAACCGAGCCGAATGTGCGCGCCCCGTCGACGAGGAGCGTGTCGGGCGTCAGCTCGATCGAGTCCCCGTCGGGCGCGTTGCGCAGCCGAAGCACGTCGATCTTCCGCGCCTGCACCGCCCACAGATCGCCACGCTGGCGCGCCGCCCGCGCGCGGTACGGCGGCGGCAGCTCTTGTTCGACCGCGTCGGCGAGCGGCTGCAGCGAGGAATCCGGCCCCTCCTCCACGAGCACCGCGCCGTCCGGCAGAACGACGAACGTCGCCGCGTCGCCGTCGATGCCGGGCGCCTCGACTGTCACCGTCGCGTCCCACTCACGCCCGCGCTGGATGCCGTGGACGGCGACTTCGCGCCACGGCGCCCGAGACGCACCAGGCTCAGGCTCGACGAGACCTCCTTCACGCGCGAGTCGCTCGTGGAGCGGCTCGTTCCGCCGAAAGATGCTCAAGCGTCGAGGCTGTGCTTGTCGATCCTGCGCTTCGACGCCTTGCGGTCGCGCTCGTCCTTTACCTGGCGAAGGAGCTTCTCGCTCAGCTCGTCGATCGACGCCTTCATGTCGCGCGTCGCCTCGCGCGCGCGGAGCGTGTGGCCCTTGAGCCACACGGTCGCCTCGGCCACCTGGTTCTCGGCGATGGAGGGATTCTTCTCAACGGTGAGCTCGACCTCAACGCGCGCGAGCTTGCTCATCTGCTTATCGAGCTTGCTCATCTTGCGCTCAGCGTAGCTCCTGATGGCGTCGCTCACCTCGAGGTTCTTGCCCTTGACGTGAAGCTCCATCTGGCCTCCTCAGGTCGCTCGGTGACACCTTATCGTGCGCGCGAAGGTCACCACGTAAACGGCCTTTGCACCTGCGCCGCGGAGCGCGGATGCCGCGGCGGAGACGGTCGCCCCGCTCGTGTACACGTCGTCGACGAGGAGAACGGTGTCTGACACCGACCGGGCGCCGAACGCCCCGGCGACGTTCCGGCGTCGCTGGACGAGCGTGAGCCCGCGCTGGCGGCGACTCGCTCCCGTGCGCGTGAGCAGCGGCTGAAACGGGAGATGCCACAGCTCGGCGAGCGCATGCGCGAGGCGCTCCGCCGGATGGTGCCCGCGCTCACCGCTACGGCGACGGTCGGGCGGAACGAACGTGACGACGTCGGCCGCGGGCGCCGGGACGCACTCGGCGACGAGGGACGCCGCCTCCACTGCGAGGCGCCGGAGGCCGCGCTCCTTCCACGCGCCGACGAAGCGCCGAACGGCGTCGTCGTACGGAACGGCCGCGCGCGCGGTGGCGAAGCCGAGCCGCCGCCCGGAGCACTCGCGGCAGCGCTCCACCGGCCACGCGGCCGGCGCGCCGCAGCGCTCGCACAACGGCGGGTGTAGACGGGACAGACCGTCGCGGCAGGCCGCGCACAGCTGCGCACCCGCGCCGCCGCAGACGAGACAGCGCCGCGGCAGCAGCAGGTCGAGCACCCCGCCGACGCTAGCCGGTGGGGTGTGACGTCAATCGAGCGAGTACGTGTCGCGCGTCGGCAGACCGAGGCGGCGGCGCATCATCGTGTCCGCCTCCTGCAGCTGCTCGGCGTCACCCACGTCGTACCAGCCTCCGGAGAACCGGTACGCGTACACGGGAACGCGCTGCTGGAGCCACGCGACGTAGTTGCCCGGCTGGTCGGGTGGATTCCCGTCGTCGAGGTACGCCGCGACGAGGGCGGCGTGGTCGCGCGTGTAGAGGTACGTCGCAGTAGCGGCCAGCGTCGTCGTCGGTCGCTGTGGCTTCTCCACGAAGCCGACGATGCGGTCGTCGCCATCGAGCTGGACGATGCTGTACTTGCGCACGAGCTCGAGGTCGCCGACGTCGTACACCGCGACCGCGCTTCCGTCCTTCTCGCGCCAGAATGCGAACAGGTCGGAAAGCGAGTCGTCGAAGAGGTTGTCACCGGCGATGACGAGCAGGTCGTCGTCGAGGTCGGCGTGCTCCTGCACGAAGTGGATGTCGCCGATCGCCCCGAGCCGGTCGTCGTTCGAGGTCGTGCCGTCGTCGTGGACGCGCACGCCCTTCCCGTCCGCCCACGCCTCGAAGAGGCTGGAGAAGCGCGCGTTCGTGACGAGGTGGACGTCGCCGACGCCGGCCTCGTGGATCTTGTCGAGGATCCAGTCGACCATCGGCCGCCCGCCCACCGGCAGCAACTGCTTGGGGACGCTGTCGGTGAGCGGGCGAAGCCGGGTCGCGTAACCGGCCGCGAGGACGAGGGCTTTCAGGTCCCCTCGTCCCAGGAGGCGAGGTACCTGGCCTGCTCCTCGGTGAGCGTGTCGATGTCCACGCCCATGGTCTCGAGCTTGAGGCGGGCGATCTCCTTGTCGATCTCCGCCGGCACCGGGTACACCTTCCGGTCGAGCTCGCCGGCGTGCTGCACGGCGTATTCGACGCCGAGCGCCTGATTCGCGAACGACATGTCCATGACGAGTGCCGGGTGGCCCTCGGCGGCCGCGAGGTTGACGAGCCGGCCGTCCGCGATGAGGTACAGCCGCCGTCCGTTCGCGAGCGTGAACTCCTCCACGTACTCGCGCGCGATGCGCGTGTCCACCGCGAGGGAGCGCAGCGCCGGGATGTCGATCTCGACGTTGAAGTGGCCGGTGTTCGACAGGATTGCGCCGTCCTTCATCAGCTCCATGTGCTGCTTCGCGATGACGTGCTTGTCGCCGGTCGCGGTGCAGAAGATGTCGCCGATCTCGGCGGCCCGCTCCATCGGCAGAACCTCGAAGCCGTCCATCGACGCCTCGAGCGCGCGGAGTGGGTCGACCTCGGTGATGATCACGAGCGCGCCCATGCCGCGGGCCCGCGACGCGACGCCGCGGCCGACCCAGCCGTAGCCGGCGACGACGAACTTCTTGCCGGCGAGGAGGACGTTGGTCGCGCGGATGATCCCGTCGACCGTGGACTGACCCGTCCCGTAGCGGTTGTCGAACAGGTGCTTCGTCTGCGCCTCGTTGACGGCGATGATCGGGAAGCCGAGCTTCCCCTCCGCCTCGAGCGCCTTGAGGCGGATGACGCCGGTCGTCGTCTCCTCGGTACCCGCGATGATGTCGCCGAGCTGCTCGCGCCGCGCCGAGTGGAGAACGCCGATGACATCGGCGCCGTCGTCCATCGTCAGGTGGGGCTTGTGATCGACCGCTGCCTCGATGTGCGAGTAGTACGTGTCGTGATCCTCGCCCTTGATGGCGAAAACGGAGATGTCGTACTCCTCGACGAGCGCGGCCGCGACATCGTCCTGCGTCGACAGCGGATTCGACGCGCACAGCACGACGTCGGCTCCGCCGGCCTTCAACGTGCGCATGAGGTTCGCCGTCTCCGTCGTCACATGCAGGCACGCGGAGATGCGATGCCCACTGAGCGGCTGCTCCCGCTCGAAGCGGTCGCGGATCGCGGCGAGCACCGGCATCTGCCGATCGGCCCACTCGATGCGGCGCTTGCCCTCACCCGCAAGAGCGAGGTCCTTCACGTCGTAGCGTTTCGTCGCTGCCATTCGATCCTTTCCGTTATGCCGCGAGGAGTTTTTCGTGCTTCCGCTGCTCCCACTCCACCCACCCAAGGGCGCCGCTTGCGGCGCCCGCCTTCAGGACGCGCGGGCTCGGCCCGTGCGTCCGTCTGAAATGACCCACCGACGCGCCTGAACGTTCGCCCTGACGCGCGAGGTCGTCCGCGCCCGCGAGCCAGCCGTCGACGGCGCGGCGAAGCTCCGGTTCGCGCCGCAAGCGCGCCGCGAACGCGATGTCGCCGAGGTCGACGTGGAAGCGCTGCCGGAGCTCGGCGAGCGCGCGGAGCTGGTTCAGCTCCCGCAGGCCGTAGCGCCGGTAGCCGGAGGCCGTTCGAGCCGGGACGACGAGGCCGACCCGCTCGAGATAGCGGAGCATGCGCGGCGACCAGCCCGTGCGGGCGGCCGCCTCTGAGACCTGGGTGCCGTCCATCGCCCAAACCCTAACACATCCGTGTCAAGGTTCGCTGGTGCCGGCGCGGCCGTACGCGTCCTCGAGGCGGACGACGTCGTCCAGCTGCGGGGTGGACACCTCGATGATGGTCGTGTCCTCGAGCGCCGTGACCCGGTGGACGGTGCCCGGCCGGAACCGGAAACAGGCGCCGGCGGCGATCACCTCGGTATTGAGGACGGCGTCGCCGCTGTCGCCCAGCTCGAGCCTCGCGCGACCGCTCTCCACGTACCAGGCCTCGTCCTTCTCGCGGTGGAACTGGAGGCTGAGCGAGTGGCCCGCGCGGACGAAGAGGATCTTGCCGACGTATGCCTCCGCATGCGCCCAGATGAGCTCCCAGCCCCACGGCTTCTCGACGCGACGCGGCTCGAACGCCCAGCGGTCGAGCCCTTCGTAGTTCGGCGAGTCGACGCTCATCGGCGCTGCGGCCTCCAGTCGGGATGCGCTGCCATGAACTCCTCCGCGCGGCGCAAGTCCTTCGGCGTGTTCACCGTAAGCCAGACGCCGTCGTGGCGGTGGCCGCGCAGCTTTCCTTCCGCGGCCAACTCGGGGAAGGTCGTCTGCTCGTGGTCGCCGCGCTCGGGCAGCCGCTCGAGCGCCTCCTCGCCGAGCGCATAGACACCGGAGTTCACCCAGTCCGGGAGCATGGGCGCCTCTCGAAAGCCGGAGATGATGCCGTCATCCTCCAGCGCGACGACGCCGTACGGCGAGCGCACCTGCGAGACGACGATGGTCGCGGCGGCGCCGGAGCGCTCGTGCTCGGCCACGAGCGCGGCGAAGTCGAGGTCGAGGAGCTCGTCGCCGTTGAGCGCCAGCACGGAGCCGTCCTCCTGCCTGCGCGACGCCGCGAGTCGCAGACCACCGCCGCGGCCAAGCGGCTCGTTTTCCCCCACCGGTTCGATCTCCGCGCCGAGCCCGGTGAGCGCGTTCTCGAACACGTCCTCCTGACCGGCGCGGCACGCGACGATCACGCGCGTGACCCCCGCAACGACGAGGCGGCCGACGGTGTACTCCGCGAGCGGGAATCCGCCGACTGGGACGAGCGGCTTCGGCAGGCCTTGGGCCGCCTCCCCCAGCCGCTCGGCCTTTCCGCCGGCGAGGATCAGCGCCTCCATCAGACGACGACGGGCGACGCGTGTCGCGGGCGCCCGATCCCCTCGTACGCGAAGCCGGCCTCCGTCACGATCACGGCGGCGTCGGCGTCCCGCACGGCATCGAGGACGGTGTCGGACAGCTCGATGCCGACGAGGTCGGCGGGATGCGCGACGGGGTCCCACGCGCGGACGTGCGCGCCCTCTGACAGGAGCCGGTATGCGATCACGCGGCTCGGCGCCTCGCGCATGTCGTCCGTGTTGGGCTTGAAGGCCAGTCCGAGGAGCGCGATCGTCTTGCCGCGCAGCGGCCCGAGGTGCTTCTGGAGCTTCTGGACGACGCGCCGCTTCTGCAGCTCGTTCACCTCCCAGACCGCGTGCAGGAGCATGAATGGGTAGCCCTCGTTGCCGGCGAGCTGCTTGAGCGCCGAAACATCCTTGGGAAAACACGAGCCTCCGAATCCAATGCCGGCGCGCAGGAAATGCGGTCCGAGCCGGTGGTCGAGCCCGACGCCTTTCGCGACGTCGACGACGTCGGCGCCGACGAGCTCGCACACGTTTGCGATCTCGTTGATGAAGCTGATCCGCGTCGAGAGAAACGCGTTCGCAGCGAGCTTCACGAGCTCTGCCGACGGCACATCCGTGCGCACGATCTCGCCGTCGATGCCCTGATGCAGCTCGACCACGCGCTCTGCGTCGTCCGGGTCGAACGCGCCGAGGACGATTCGGTCGGGGCTTTTGAAGTCGGCCACGGCGCTGCCCTCGGCGAGGAACTCCGGGTTGGAGACGTAGCCGACGTGCGTGAGGCCGCGCGCGTCGAGGCGCGCACGCACGTGCATGCCGGTACCGACCGGGACGGTGCTCTTCATCACGACGATCGGCCGCCCGGGGACGTCCTCCGGCAGCTCGTCGACGACAGACCAGACAGCGGCGAGGTCTGCGTCGCCGGACTCGGTCGGCGGCGTCCCGACGGCGACGTACAGGAACTCGGCGCCGTCGACCGCATCCTGGACGTCGAGCGTAAAACGGATGCGGTCGCGATTGCGCTCGAGCACGCCGTCGAGGCCGGGCTCGTAGATCGGCACCTCGCCTTCCTGGAGCCGAGCGATCCGCTCCGGGAGGATGTCGCGGATGACGACCTCGTGGCCGAGGTCGGCGAAGCACGCGCCCGTGACCAGGCCGACGTAGCCAGCGCCGAACATCCCGATTTTTGCCATGGAGCGAAGCCTAGTGCGCCTTCGCGAGGGGCTGCAGGCCCTTCGCGATCGCGATCATCGTCTCGTTCGAGAGCTCGTCCCGGAGCGTGTTCACAACCCAGTAGGTCGCCCCGCCCTGGTGCAGGACGATCATGTGGATGTTGCCGCCGGTGGGGTAGAGGTCGTACGCCCGCCCGCCGATGTGTTCCTGCGCCGTCGCGTGCCGAAGGACCGGCGCGTTGTTCCAGTCCGTCTCGATTACCTGCCAATAGACATTGCCGGCGCCGGTGACGAACGTCATGACCAGCTCGTGCCGGTGGGGCACCGGCTTGAAGGCCCGGACCCCGTCGAGGGACGAGAGCCGCGAGCTCTGCTCCACCTGCGTCGGGACGAACACGTGGAATGGGACCTTCGAGCGAACCTGCTCGAGCGAGTACGAGGTCAGGCTCGGCTCGTTACGCACCGCGGGCGGCGTGTGCGTCGGCGTCGCCGCGATGTGCGCCTGCGGGTTGTTCAGCTGGCCGTTGAAGCTCGAGCCGACGACGACGACGGCGAGCGGGTTCCCGGCCTGTTGCGCGAATCCGGAAAGCTCGGGCGGCAGCGGCGCGACGGCCGTGTGCGCGCCGAACGCGGCCTTCAGCTCGACCGCCGCTTCCTTTGCGTGTTGCTGGACGGCGTCGTAGTACACGGTCGTCCCGTAGTAGCCCTGACTGGGAGCGTCGGCGAGGATGCTCGGCGGCAGCTGGACGGTGTGGAAGCCGGCGACAGACAGGCTGTACGACGTGTCGCGCGCGAGCCCCGGGATCGTGGTCCCGTTGAGGACGAGCGTCGTGATCTCGCTCGACTTCAGCGCCGGCCCCTTCGGCGCCTTCGGCTTGCGGCCGAGCGCGACGTCGGTCGATCGTGTCGCCTGCGTCACGTCCGGATGCATGAACGAGTCGACCGCAGTCTGCACGTCGCTCGTGGGTGCGATGAGCTCTGCGCCGGCGATGCCGTACGGCTGGAGATTCTGCATGGTGACGCGGAAGAGATGACCGGGCGGCAGCTTGTACGCAAGGCCGGCGTACGACTCGATCTCCGAGAAGCTCGGCGGACACGTCGCGCAGTGGCCGCTCCCGATCTCGACACTCCCCTTCAGCGCGCCGATCAGCTTGGGGATGTCGAACACGGAGACGCCGGTCGCGAGCCGGTCCTTCAGCGACTCGATGAAGAGCTGCTGGCGCGCGACGCGGTAGAGGTCGCTGTCGGTGTGGCGGAACCGAACGAAGTCGAGCGCCTCTTGCCCGTCGAGCCGCTGGTAGCCCGGCTCGAGGTTGATCTTCGCGTAGCCGCCGGGGCCGCCGACCGTGTTGATGTAGCGATGGTCGACGTCGATGTAGATGCCGTGCAGTTTGTTCACGAGCAGCTTGAAGCCGTGGAAGTCGATCGTGATCAAGTAGTTGACGGGAATGCCCGTCAGCTTCTCGACCGTGTTCAGCGTGCCCGCGGCCCCACCGCACGTGAATGCCGTGTTGATCCGATCGTGCGTCGAGACGATGTTCGGGTCTTTGCAGTAGACCGGGACGACGAGGTCGCGCGGGAACGAGAAGAGCGACAGCGTGTTCTGCTGCGGATCGGCGCGGACGAGCATGATCGTGTCGGAGCGCGAGCCCGCGGCGCCGAATGAGTCGACACCGGCGCGTGCGTCGTAGCCGATGATCAGTCCGACCGCCGGCTGCGAGGGAGGGATCGTATGCAGGTACTTCGTCGACTCTCGCACCGACTTCGAATGCGGCGCGAGCGCGTTCAGCGTCTCGTGCGCGTACAGATACGAGCCGCCCGCGATGCCGGCCACGACGACGAGCAGTCCGAGCGCGATCCAACCGAAGACTGTCTTGACGGTTTGGCCCGTTGACCGACGCGGCGGCTCCGGCTGCCTGTAGCGCCGCATCGGCTCGATCGCACCCGGCGGGAGTACGCCGTGACCGTTGCCGTTGACGGCCGCTCCGCGGCCGATTCCTCTCTTCAGCGTCGTCCGCAAAGCCCGGAGGCCAAGGTTACCGGGCCGTGCGGCGAGTCCTCCCCCGCTGCGGCATACCTGTGAAGCGGCTGAAAACCCTTGCGTCTTTCGTCACCATGCGAGTCAGGCGCGGCGGTAGGCTCGTGCCATCGGGGCGGGAGGTGGGTCTCCCGATTGCAGACGCGCGTACCTCTTACACGGCCGCGCCGGCAGAGCCGGCTCGGCCGCTTCCGGTCGGGGTCGCAAGCGGCGCCCCAGCAGGCACGCGATCGGCCTCGTACGCGAGGTTCGGCCGCAGCCAGCGCTCCGCGTCCGCGACGGACACGCCCCTCCGGGCTGCGTAGTCCTCGACCTGGTCGCGCCCGATGCGGCCGACGGAGAAGTAGCGCGCGTCCGGGTGTCCGAAGTAGACGCCGCTCACGCTCGCGGCCGGCGTCATCGCGAACGACTCCGTCAGCGCCAGCCCGACGGACTCTGCGGCGAGCAGATCGAACAGCTTGCGCTTCTCGCTGTGATCCGGGCAGGCGGGATAGCCGAACGCCGGCCGGATGCCCCGGAATCGCTCCGAGAGGAGCTGCTCCGCCGGCAGCTTCGGCCCCGTCTCGTACCACTCGCGCCGCGCCGTCTCGTGCAGATACTCGGCGAACGCCTCCGCGAGCCGGTCGGCGAGCGCCTTCGCCATGATCGCGCGGTAGTCGTCGTGCTCCGCCTCGAAGCGGGCCGCAAGCTCGTCCGCGCCGATGCCCGCCGTCACGGCGAACGCACCGATGTGATCCCCTGACGGGGCGACGAAGTCTGCGAGGCATCGATTCGGGCGCGAGTCGCCATACGCCAGCTCGCGAGCGGCCGGCTGCTCGAGGATCGCCGGGAACTTCCCCTTCAACTCCCACGCGTGGAAGAAGAACTGCCAGTCGATGTATTCGTGCAGCGTCGCCAGCGCGGGCTCGACGATGCGCGCCCCGGTGAACGACGGCGCGTCCAGGTGCTCGAACGACAGCGACGGCCGATTCGCGCGCGCTTCCTCGATCGGGAGGAGCGGCTTGCGTTCTCGCTCGGCGTACTGGTCACGCAGCCGCTCCTGGTCGTCGCGGTTCTCCGCGTCCAGCCGGCGACGGCGATCCGGGTCGAGGAGATCGGAGACGACGCCGACGACGCGCGACGCGTCGAGCACGTGGAGAACGGGCTGCGAGTACTGCGGCGCGATGCGGACCGCGGTGTGCTGCCGCGATGTGGTCGCCCCGCCGATGAGCAACGGCAGGGAAAGCCCACGCCGCTCCATCTCGTGCGCGACGTCGACCATGTGGTCGAGCGACGGGGTGATGAGCCCGGAGAGCCCGACGATGTCGGCGCCGTTCTCGAGCGCCGTGTCGAGCACCGCGTCCCCCGGCACCATCACGCCGAGGTCGATCACCTCGTAGTTGTTGCAGCCGAGGACGACCCCGACGATGTTCTTGCCGATGTCGTGCACGTCGCCCTTGACGGTTGCGAGCACGACCTTGCCCTGGACGCGGTCCGAGGTCTTGTCGTCCTCCATATACGGCTCGAGGTAGGCGACCGCGCGCTTCATCGCGCGCGCGCTCTTCACGACCTGGGGAAGGAACATCTTTCCGGCGCCGAAGAGGTCGCCCACCACCTGCATACCCGCCATCAGCGGACCCTCGATCACGTCGAGCGGCCGAGCAGACTGCTGTCGCGCCTCCTCGGTGTCCTCCTCGATGAAGTCGACGATCCCGTGCACCAGCGCGTGCTCGAGGCGCTTCGCCACCGGCGCCTCGCGCCAGGAGAGATCGAGCTCGCGGCGCGTTCCCTCGCCGCGCACACGCTCGGCGTACTCGACGAGTCGTTCGGTCGCGTCGCTGCGCCGGTTGAAGATGACGTCCTCGACGCGCTCCAGCAGCTCGGGCTCGATGTCCTCGTACACGACGAGCTGGCCGGCGTTGACGATGCCCATGTCGAGGCCGGCGGCGATGGCGTGGAAGAGAAACGCGGAATGCATCGCTTCGCGCACGACGTCGTTCCCGCGGAACGAGAAGCTGAGGTTGGAGATGCCACCGCTCGTCTTCGCACCGGGACAGCGCTCCTTGATCAGCGGCAGCGCCTCGATGAACGCCTTCGCGAACTCCTGGTGCTCCTCGATGCCGGTCGCGACAGCGAGCACGTTCGGGTCGAAGACGATGTCCTCCGGCGCAAAGCCGACCTCGTCGACGAGAAGTCGGAACGCGCGCTCGCAGATCGCGACCTTGCGCTCGACCGTCTCCGCCTGCCCCTGCTCGTCGAACGCCATGACGACGACGCCGGCGCCGTACCTGCGGACGTGGCGCGCCTGTGCGAGAAACGGCTCCTCCCCCTCTTTCAGACTGAGCGAGTTGACCACGCCCTTCCCCTGCAGGCACTTGAGCCCGGCCGCGAGCACCGTCCAGCGTGAGCTGTCGACCATGATCGGCAGCCGCGCGATCTCCGGCTCGGTGGCGACGAGGTTGAGGAACGTCGTCATCGCCTGCTCGCCGTCGAGCAGGTCGGCGTCCATGTTGACGTCGATGAGGTTCGCGCCGCCGCGCACCTGCTCGAGCGCAACGTCGAGCGCCTGCTGGAAGTCGTCTCCTTCGACCAGCCGCCGGAAGCGCGCTGAACCGGTGACGTTCGTCCGCTCGCCGATCATCACGAAGTTCGTGTCGGGTGTGATGGAGAACGGCTCGAGCCCGCTGAACCGCGTCACAGGCCGGGGAGACGGGATCCGTCGGGGCGCGACGCCGTCGACAGCCGTCTTGATCTCGCGGACGTGCTCGGGGGTCGTTCCGCAGCAGCCGCCGACGATGTTGACGAGGCCGTCGCGCGCGAACTCGCCGAGAAAGCGGCTCGTGTCGTGCGGCTGCTCGTCGTGGGTTCCGAACTCGTTCGGCAGCCCGGCGTTCGGATAGCAGGCAACCCACGTGGTGGCGGCGCGGGAGAGATCCTCGACGAACGAGCGCATCTCGGTCGCGCCGAGCGAGCAGTTGACGCCGACGACGAGCGGCTTCGCGTGCTCGATCGAGACCCAGAACGACTCGACCGTTTGGCCCGAAAGGTTGCGGCCGCTGCGATCGACCGCGGTGAACGAAAGCCAAAGCGGCAGCTCCGGCGTCACATCCTGCGCAGCGACGATGGCCGCTTTCGCGTTGAGCGAGTCGAAAATCGTCTCGATCAAGAGCAGGTCGACCCCGCCGTCCCGCAGCGCAACCATCTGCTCGGCGTATGTCGCCACCACCTCGTCGAAGGTGACTGCGCGATATGCCGCGTCCTCGACTTTCGGCGAGAGCGACAGTGTTACGTTCAAGGGGCCGACCGACCCGGCGACGAGCCCGTCGAACTCGTCCGCCACCTCCCGCGCGAGCCGCGCGCCGGCGAGGCTCATCTCCGCCGCATACTCATCGAGCGCGTAATCGGCCTGGCCGATGCGGGTCGCTGTGAATGTGTTCGTCGTGGCGATATCGGCGCCCGCCTCGAAGTAGGCACGGTGGATGTCCCGGACGATGTCGGGGCTGGTGAGGTTGAGCAGGTCGGGATCGCCGGCGACGTCGCGAGGATGGTCGCGGAAGCGCTCGCCACGGTATGCCTCCTCCCCGCGCACCTCGCGCTGGATGAGGACGCCCCACGACCCGTCGAGCACGGCGATGCGCTCGCCGAGGATCGATTCGAGTTGGTCGCGTGCGTCCCGCATCTCCGTCTCCGCTCCCGCCTTCAGGTCCGGAAGCGCCGGGGAAGCGCCCACGGGCTCTTTAGGCGTTTGGTAACCCGGTCGCCAAGCTGCCTGTCAAAGCTCTCCGGGTAACAGAAGGGTACCAACCGTCGCTTCGGTAGGGTGCCGCCGTGTCCGAGGTACAGGACGGGGCAAGACTCCGCCGCGCGCTCGCCGAGATCGCTGGGAACTTCTCCTTCAGCTGGACGCCGGGCGCGCGTCAGCTCTTCGCCGAGCTCGACCGCCGCCGCTTCAGCCAGCTGTTGCACAACCCGACAGCGCTCCTGTCCGAGCTCACGGACGAGGACCTCGGCCGTGCGCTGACTCCGGAGTACGCGATGAAGCTCGGACGCGTCCAGGAGCGGCTCGAGGCCGAGGCGCAACGGGCCACGTGGTGGGACGAGCAACAGGACCGGCCGGACGACTTTCGCGTGGCGTACTTCTCTGCCGAGTTCGGGCTCGATGAGAGCCTCCCCGTGTACTCGGGAGGCCTCGGAATCCTCGCCGGCGACCACCTGAAGTCCGCCTCGGAGCTCGGCGTTCCGCTCGTCGCCATCGGTCTCAACTACTTCCGCGGGTACTTCCGGCAGAAGCTCGACGAAGGCGACCGCCAAGTCGAGCGCTACCCGCGCAACGACAGTGCACGGCTGCCGCTCACACTCGTACCGATGGCGCCGATCGTGATGCTGGCCGACGAGGGCTGCAACCTCGTCCCGGTCCGCATCGGCGTCTGGCGTGCGCTTGTCGGCCGCGTGTCCCTCTACCTCCTCGACACGAAAGTCGAGGCCAATCCCGAGTGGGCCCGCGACGTCACGAACACGCTGTACGGCGGCGACCGGCTGAACCGGCTGCGCCAGGAGCTCGTCCTCGGCATCGGCGGTGTGCGCGTCCTCCGCCGGCTCGGCCTCGAGCCGACCGTCTTCCACATGAACGAGGGCCATTCCGCGTTCCTTCAGCTCGAGCGGCTGCGGGAGCTCGTCGAGGAGGAAGGCGTCCCCCGCGACACCGCGCTCGAGCGGCTGCGCGCCTCCACCGTCTTCACGACGCACACCCCGGTCCCGGCCGGGAACGAAGTGTTCGACGAGGACCTCGTGCGGCGCAACCTCGAGCCGCTTGTCGAGCGCTGCGGCTTCACCTGGGACGAATTCGCCGCGCTCGGCAAGGTGCATCCGGACGACACCGTGTTCGGGATGACGCC
>WNFR01003238.1_pt1 | contig 16907 bp, 17 predicted proteins | sample 5400221 | NCBI WGS metagenome assembly WNFR01 (sample SAMN13153357, study PRJNA577476) | soil metagenome | isolation source: 40 cm soil under Madrone tree | place: USA:California | collected 2016-06-14
CGGCATCAACGATACCGCTACGCCGCCTGCCAGCGGGGCCATCGGCGCCATCCGCGTGGTCATAGAGCCGCTACCGGGCAGACCGCTCGATCCCAACAATGTCAAGGCAGCCATCGACACCTTCGCGGACTTTGCCGGGCTGAATGTCATCAACAACGAGTCCGGGTGGTATGAGAATTGGATGATCCACGACCTGGTGGTAGCCCAGGTCGCTGATCCGCGCAACGGCCGTGCCCAATTCGGGACCATTACGCAAGCCGACGCTACGGCGTTACAAGCGAAGGGCTCCCACAACAATGTTCCAAGCCACACGTTCACAACGGATGGTAATGCTCCCCGGCTTCCCTCCGCCAACGACCATTTCCCGAATATTCAAAGTAACCTGGTGCCGCTCTTCGTCAGCGTCGGTACATTCAACGGGCTACAAGTGCAAGATGCTCACGCCTACTGGGAGTTCAACCCCGGCACGGATTGGGTTTTCCCGGTTTACGAAATTCCCTTCACCGGAGGCGTCCCGGGCACCTTTGCGGCCGGGCAAGTGGGCGCTTTCGACTCCGTGGTCCCGGGGCCCGGGCCGGACGGCCCGGCAAACAACCCGGTCGCGTTTGGCGACAACCCGGACAACCCGCGCGACCCGGACCGGAACGAAGCCACGGATCCCGCGCAAAACGAGACGCGTCTCCGCTTCATCCCGAGCGGTCTGGCCAACGAAGTATTTCTCGATACTTTCGAGCGAGTTGCCTCCTTCGAGCCTGGCGTGTCCTTCCCCCAGCGGCTGTTCGATGCCTACAGGACGGAAGTTACGCGTGTGGCGCCGAATGGCGTGGTCTCCTTCGAGGAAGCAAACGTCGACGGCACATCGGACGGCTTACCGAACACGCGGCTTTTCTTACCGGCCACCGCTTTCAACCGCTTTGCGGTCACCCGTGAAATCAACGACAGTATGTTGGCGCCTCGGTTCGCTAACAGCCAACGCGGTTTCCTGCTGATGGGCAACCTTGTGCCCGTGAGTCCCCCGGTGACGGCGTCGTTCGCCGAGAACAATCAGTGACGAAAACCAAGCCACGGCTACTGGAAAGGTGCGAGTTCCACTCACCACGCAAAGGGTAGGGTCTGAAATCCCGGTCATATCGGCCGGGGTTTCGACTCGCCGCGTCGGCGCACACGGCGCCTTCACCTGGGGTGTCCTCGACTGCCCGCTCGAGGTGACTGCATCGGGTTTGACGGCATTAGCGCAACGAACGCCTGCGCAATGAACGCGACCGTGTTCGCCTCACGCATCACCGCCGGCAGTCGACAGGTTTACCGGGGACGCGATCGCCAAAATGGTCGTGATCTGTCAGTTGCCGCGTCGACTAACCGACAGCTAACGCGCTAACCTCCAGGGTGCACGGATGTGAAAATCGCGAACTCCCAAGGGCCACTTGCTGTCGATGAGATTTGTGTCGCTAAGCCTCGCCTTTTGCGGGTTTGCGGTGGTTCTGTGGCTTCTCTACCAGAACGACTATCGCGCAGTGCTGCGCACCGTGGCCGACGTCGGTGGAGGACTGGCGATCGTCGTTCTGATTCGCGGCGTCCTTCTTGCGGTGTGCAGTCTCGCCTGGTGGTGCCTGTTGCGGGGTCTTGCCGCGGTGCGGGTGCCCATTGTCATGGGGCTTCGCACGGTCGGGGAGGCGGTCAACGTGCTCTTGCCAGTCGCCGCGGTTGGCGGCGACGTCGTGCGGGCGCTTCTGCTTAACTTTCGTGGTGTCGCCGGCGGGGTCGCTGCGGCTTCGACTTTGGTAGACCTCCTGCTGCAGGCGGCTGCGCAAGCGTTATTCGCCTTGATCGGCGTCGCGTTGCTGATGCAGGTAGCCGGCGGCACAGAGTTAGCGTCCTGGGCTGCGAGGGGTGTGGGAATAGCCGCGCTCGCGCTCGGCGGGTTCTACGCCGTACAGCGGTTCGGCGGCGCGCGCATAGTTGAGCGGGGGCTCGACGCATTGTCGCGCCGCTGGCCGGCAACCGCCCCCGGAAGCAGTATCCGCCTTCATGAATCGCTACAGGCGGTATACGCCGACCGGCCTGCTATTGCCGCTGCCTTCTCGCTTCACGAACTCGCCTGGCTGCTTGGCGCACTCGAGACCTGGATTGCATTGCGGCTGATGGGGATGCCCGTCAACGCCCCAGAGGCGCTGATCCTCGAGAGTCTCAGTCAGGCGCTGCGCGCGGCAGCTTTCCCCATGCCCAGTGGGTTGGGTATCCAAGAAGGCGGGTTTATCGCTCTCGGCGCCTTGTTCGGGATTCCTCCCGAGGCGGCGCTCGCCCTGTCTTTCGTCAAGCGGGTGCCCGACCTGGCCATCGGCCTGCCCGGCCTCCTAGCCTGGTACTGGTTGCAATTTCAGCGAACGCCAATTCATGCTGCTGCCCGCCTAGAGGTCCGCACGGCCTCCAAGCAGCCCTAGCGAAGAACCACCGACCAGAGGCGGCACCTTTACCACACAAGCGGATGATCAAAATGGATGACGACTCCGTGATCTACGACAGGCCGGCTTTATCGTCGGCGCTGATGTCGAGTGCGGCCTGCTCGGTCAACTCGTGGAACGAATGGGATCCGCTCGAGGAGGTGATCGTTGGCCGGCTGGATGGAGCTGTGGTGCCTCCATTTCATGTCAGCGTTACCTACAATAGGCCGCACTCGACCAGTTGGTTACACCGCCTAGCCGCCGGCCGCCGCTATCCGCAATGGATGGTGCGCCGCGCTCAGACCGAACTCGACGGCCTCGTTTGCCTCCTGGAAGCCGAGGGGGTGCGCGTGCGCCGCCCGGAGCCGATCGACCAGCGGCGGCGCGTCCGCACCCGCCTCTGGTCATCGCGGGGATTTTGCCTGGCCTGCCCGCGGGACCTTTACCTGGTCGTCGGCGACGAGATCATCGAAACGCCGACCTGCTGGCGTTCGCGCCATTTCGAAGGCGACGCCTACCGAACATTGTTCAAGAAGTATTTTTCCGATGGCGCGCGCTGGACCGCTGCGCCGCGGCCGCAGCTGCCGGACAAATTGTTTGATGCAAGCTACCGGATCCCTGAACCCGAGGAAACCATCCGCTACATGATCAATGAATTCGAACCGGTGTTCGATGCGGCCGACTTTACGCGCTGCGGTCGCGACTTGTTCGTCACCCGAAGCAACGTGACGAACCAGTCCGGGATTCACTGGCTGCGCCGTCACCTTGGCGATCGGGGTCTGCGCATCCACGAGGTCGAGAGCCGATGCAGCCGGCCCATGCACATCGACACCACCTTTGTGCCATTGGCGCCGGGCAAGGTGCTGGTAAACCCCGACTTCATCGACGTCGACCGTCTACCCCCGATCGTGAAGCACTGGGATGTGCTAGTCGCGCCGAGACCCGACCCTGTAGACGGCCTGATGACGAAGTTCAGTATGTGCAGCCCGTGGACCAGCATCAACGTGCTGATGCTGGACCACCGGCGTGTGGTCGTGGAAGCGTCCCAGCCGACGCTTCAGCGCGCGTTGAAGGATTGGGGGTTCGAGCCCCTGCCGTTACAGTTCCTTGCCTACGGGCCCTTTGGCGGCGCCTTCCACTGCGCCACGCTAGACACCAGGCGTCGCGGCACGCTGGAGGACTACTTCTAAGTGATTAACCGGGTGACCGCGTTATCAGATATTCCATGACGCGCCAGTTGCCGGGTTGATCTCAACCGTGAATGCGGCGACAGTGGTCAGGCTCTTGCGCCGGTCCTCGATCCCCCCGAGCGAACGGCACAGGCATTGCTAATCCCAACGATTTTTGCCAGAGCTGGCTGAGGTCTCGCTCGTCGAGCACTTTTCCATCCGGATTTCCCGAGATCGGCCCGACTTCGAGCGCGTCACGGTAGCCGCGATTGAGAAACCCGTACGCGGCAGCGATGGCCTGCTCCCTTCTCTTGAATATGTGCGTTATCTAATGTGGATTATCGTGGATCGGTCGGTCCGATACAACACGTACCCGGCTTTCCTTTCTTGGTTGCGCAGTGAGCTACGCCCGGGCCCGAGCTCGATTTCCTGACCCGTCGCGTGCACGGAACGGCCATTCTCCTCGACGACCAGGCCGGCGGACGAAACGATCGCGACGCGACGCTCGGCCAACGGCGGCCCGTTGACCCATGGCGTCGTCGCAAAGCTGGGGCACCCGAGCACGGCATAAAGCTTCGCCTGTGCTGGCGGAAGATCGGTCAGCCGCGCCATATGAGCGAACCTTGTTCTGCGCGGCACTGTCGACTGCCGAAGGCGCCTATTTATCTGACATCCTCAACCGGCGCTGCAGCGCGTGGTCTATTTAGCCGCCGTGCGCTCGCGAGCCTCGCGAGCCGCGTGAACAACCGAGGTCGGCGGGGTAGCTTTGGTTCGCCCAGCTTCCGTTCCCGCAGCGGCGGACAACACTGTGTTTTTCGTCGACGCCGCCGCATCCGCGGTAGGTCGGAAAAGAGCCGCCACCGATTTCCGCCCGATCTCCGCTAATCGGAGAGCTTCGTCACGAGCATCGTTCACATCGGCAAAGATCCGGTTCATGCTGTTCGCCAGCCACTCAGCATAGGCGGTGGTCATTGCGCCGGCGTCTTTGCAGCCACATATCGCCTGGAACGTACGGGAGCTCGCCTCCATCGCCTTCTGGCACCGCTTCGTCCATGCCGCCATTATCTTTTGGGTTTCGTCGAGCAGCTCTGCCTGCTCCTGAAGCCAGGCCCGCATCTGAAACTGAAAGGTCTCGGCCACATTCGGGAAGACAAACGGCCACGCCGTTCCCAAGCCCTTTTCGACATTCGATTGATCGCTCACTTTCGCAACCTCCGTTTGAGCAGCGGCCTACCGTTTCACCATACCCGAATTCCGGTCGCCGCGCTGTGCAATTCAAGCGATCCAACTTATCGGCGGTCTGCCTCCTCAGCGGGCTCTTCCCTGACCGTTGCCAGGGGCAACAGTCCGCCGCGGGGCGTGAAAATCACCGAACACTCGACAATAATGGGCGTTTTCTGAACGCTCACGAAACCGTTCTGCGCTGCGGTCGCTATGTCGGCTTGCGAGGTCAGCGCAGTGGGGCGCCCTTTGATCCAGGAGACCAGGTTCACCTGCCACAGTGGCGTGTAGTCCGTATCGGTGTTGCCGGGACCAGCAGGATTCGGGGCAGACGCAAGCACATTGCCCTGGCTGAAATTCGTAAAGACAAAGATGTCATCTACCGCGCCGGAGCCAGGGAGAGAAGCGAAGTTCTGAGGAATGAAATTAGCATTGAATCCCACCGCGATTTGTTGAGCGGCGGCAACGGTGCCTGGCCCCGCACTAGGGTCGACCCCGACTTCAGGTGTAATATAAAGTGCCGTTTGACCGTTGAAGAACCCTATCTGCAAGGGTAAGCTGACGCGCGCTGACACGTTGCGGCCGGAAGCCAAATCGGCGAGGATCTCCCGCAATCCGGCTTGAGCCGAGACGTCTCGCGCCTTCAGTGTTCCGGACACCAAGCCAAACGATGCGATGGCTGCGCATGCGAAAACCGTAGCGCGGGCGCGCAGGTTGCGGCCGGTGATCACCTTTGCTACTCTGGACGGCAGGGTTTGAAACCAAGGCATTGCGTTAACCTCCCAGTTCTACCTATTTCCACATTGGATATCCCACGACGCACCGGGTGCCTCGCGTCAGGTTCTTGAGCTTGTCGTCGATACCGCGCGAGCGGCTGAATCGGGCGTCGCTGCGCCCGGGTTTTTATCCCAGATCCGCCGGATGCCCCGCTCGTCGAGCAGGTTTCCTGCCTGGGATCCCAGCATTGGTCCGACTTCGAGCGCATCGCAATGGCCGTGATCGAGAAACTCGCAAGCGGAAACAATGGCGAGTGCCCTTCTCTTGAATATGTGCATTACCGTAGACCCGCCGGTCCGATACGAAACATACCAATGCATTGACATCTCCTCTACGTTCTTTCTTGATCGCATGGTGAGCGACGCTCGGACCCGAGCTCGATTTTCCCGACCCGGCACGACCAAGGCCAATACGCCAAACCGGCCTGAAATAGAGCCCGGCCTGTCGATCAATCGGTTGGCGGCACCCGCACGCCGGGCACAAGGAAGAGGCCTGCGATTGCCTTCAGTCGCTCGTCGTCGCTCGTCAGATGTGCCTTGCGCAAGGCGAAAATTGCCGCCCCGAGCGCAGTGTCGTTCCACAACCAGTCGCCAAGCTGCTTGCTGGACGGTCTCCCGGAGCCGGCGAGCGCGACCTCGATGTAGCACGCCTTCAGATCGTCGACCGCGAACCGAAGGGTAAGAGGTGCTGACATCTCGGTGCTCGGGCTCGGCGGTGTCTGTCCCCGCAGCCAGTCGGCGATATAGCGGCCTGCCTTGCCGATCGAGAGCCCGCTAAGCCCGATGATCGTGCGCCCCCGTTCCGCGACGGCGCGCTGATACGCGCTTTCGAGCCTTGCGATCTCGATGTCCAGCTCGGCGGCGAGCGCCGTCGTGGAGCCGTCACTGCTGTCGGCCTTGGCGAGTGGCGCGCGCCAGCTGGGGTCGGGCCGCTCCCGCGGATCATCATCCGGGAAATCCTCTATGATCACGGGCCCTCGCTCGCGTTCGAGCAAGCGCAGCGCTGCCAGGATCACGCGTTTTTGGAACGCCGGGTCGCTCGGCGGACCGAGTGGTCGCCCCAGCTCAAACGGAACCCACAGTGCGCGCGGCGGCTTGGTGTTTTCGGTTTGCGCCCGAATGAGGCTGATCGCCACTGTCGGGATGCCCTCTTCCTCGAGATAATGCCCCAGCGCGCTCACGGCGCGCGTGCAGAGCGGTCAAACGGGGGAGAGCAGAACGGCATCGACCCCGTCGCCCTTCAGCCGGGAAGCGACTACGCGCGCATAGCCCTCCATCTGCACCGGATCGGTCGCGCCCATAAAGGAATAGTGGGTCGCCGCCACTGAACCGATGATGCCCTCGGCGGCGAGCTCGCCCAGCCGATCGAGCGGAAACACGACGTTCCAATCCTCTTGGAAGCCGCTGCGATCGAGGTTGATCGAGATGTGGCTGAACATCAGCTGCTCAGGCCGGGTCTCGGACGGGATCACCCGGTAGTCGGCGTCGCGTCCGCGGAACGGCTTTTCGCCTCTGACGACCAGGCCGGCGGACGAAACGATCGCGACGCGGCGCTCGGCCAGCGGCGCACCTTTGACCCACGGCGTCGTCTTGAATTGAGGGCATTCCAGTTCGGCGTAGCGCTTGGCGGCCGCCGGGGGAAGATCATTTAACCGCGCCATCTCAGCTCCCTGTAGATCACTCTCGATCGAATCGTCGTCGCACCCGGCACAAAAGATATGCCCGCCGCGCAGGGCAACATCTATGGCAGACTTCTGTTGGGTCAATCACGCTTGCCTTTATAACCACCATACCGATTTTGAATGAATGCCGAGCCTCGGCGTGGGTTCTGCTTGGTCGAGCCGCCGGCCGCCGGCGCGCATGGGACATTCATTCCTATGGGGTATCAGAATTATAGAAAGTAGCCGTGTTCTTATAGCAGAACGATCGCATAGCTCTTAATCTCGTGTTCAAAGCGGGGCCAATGTGCGTTGGCAAATTCCATCAGTTGGACGAAACAGCGAGAATCAGCAGCAAATGCTACACTCTTCGCACGTGTGGGCGCTTCTATCTCACAGTTACGGCGGCTGAAATAAAAGGAAGTTCGACGTCGGCGACGTGCTCAAGCTCGTGTCGCGCTATAAGATCGCGCCTACGCAACGTACCCCGATCGTCATCGCCGTAGGAAAGAAGAGCGGCGCCCTTTCCGTAGGGAGCTTATGGACAAAGCCGGCTGGCACGAGTTCCTGGTCTATGCACTCAACCGTCCACTCGCCTTCTCGTTTATTCAGCTCGCGGCGCGACTGGGGCGGGCAGCACATTTGCCGTCGATCGGTACGTTCGTAAACGATGCCGAGATCGCGCGTGAGGTGCTGACCGACACGGCGCATTTCGATTCCCATTCCCCCGGCAGCCTTGGGGTTCTCATTACGCAGGCACTCGGCTCCTATGCCCTCCTCAATATGGACGGGCCTGAGCACCGGCAGCTGAAGCGGGTGCTGCTCGACGTGTTCTCGACCAAGTACATCTCGCTATTGCTCAGCAGCGTGACCGATCCACTCGTCGCCGGCCTCAGGGCCGACCTCGCGGCGGGGCGCACGGTTGACTTCGTCGCCTTCATGAAGACCTTCGCGAGCGCCATGGCCTGCGCGATGATGGGTATTGCAGTCGACCCCGCGGATGAACGCGGCGCTTACGCGGACATGTTCGCGCTGGCGACCGAGTTCACCGCTCTGGCTGGGCTCGGTAAGCGCCGCCTGTCGGCCGTGGAAACCACCAAGGCGCGCCGCATCACGGCCCGGTTGGCGGCGCACATCCGCGAGAGCTACGACAGTAGGACCGTGCGCGAGAATTCGCTGGCCCAGCGGATGCGCGCCATGGGTTTCCCGTTCGAGGCGGCGAAGGGCGTCGTCATCATCGTGATGATCGGCGCGACTGAGCTCATTACTTACGGTTTACCGCGGATGCTGGCGTTGCTCGTCGATTCGGGCCAGATGGCTAGGTTGCGCGCCCGCCCTGACCTTCTCGACCGGGCGGTCGACGAGGGGTTTCGCATGGTCACCCCGTCCAACGTCGTGCTGCGCGCCGTGACGGCGGATTGCGAGGTGCGCGGGGTCCGCTTCCGGCGAGGAACGCGCGCACTGGTGGTGTTCCGCACCATCATGCGGCGCGACCGATACTTCCCCAGCGGCTCACGGTTCGACATCGAGCGTACCATCGACCCCCAGTTTCGCCGCCTGCTGTTCGGCGCCGGACCCCACGCCTGTCTCGGGACCGGCCTGGCGCTTGCCGAGGCCCGACAAGTGCTCAATGCGATGCGCACGCTCGACGACGAGATTGAGATAGTGACGCGCCGCTACAACCGGCGCCAGACCTATCCCGGTTATTCTTCCCTAGTGATCCGCCTCCGGCGGGACGCGGCCGGCCGTTAGCCTGTGACCACCTTACGCAGCACCGCCGCGAGATAGGCCGTCTCGCCACATTGCAGAGCGCGGCGCATGGCGGTGCCGTCCATCGCGTAAGCGCCTTTGGCGAAGCTCTTGAACGGCCCCTTGACCCAGCGGTCGAGCAGAGCCCGCTTGCGCGCCTCATCGGCGGCGAGTGAGGCCGCTACGTTGTCGGTGATCTCGTCGAGCGAGACCAGAGCCAGTGGCGAGGTAGCGAATATCCCTTGCAAGCCGACAAAGGCGCCGTTCCGCCGGGAGACGAAGCCCGCGAACAGGAGCTCGCCACCGGGGCGCAGCACCCGGTGCACCTCCGCGAGGAAGCGCGGGATCGAGGCGTAACAATGCGCACTCTCCACGTTCAAAACGAGGTCAAAAGTCTCGACACCGAACGGAAGCGCTTCGGCGTCGCCCTGACGGTACTCGAGAGGAGGCGCAGAACCATGACGCCGTCGAGCGAGAGCTGTCGCAGCGGCGGAAATGTCGAGGCCGACCAGCCGCCGGGGGGCCAACCGATGGGCGAGGTAGGCCGCCCCGCCACCGCGGCCACTGCCGATCTCGAGCACGTCGAGGCCGCCCCAGGCGCCGCCCCGCGCTCCGGCGGTCGCAATGCGCATGTAGAGCTGCAGAGATAAGTGCTCGGGGATCGCAGGGTCGACCAGCGTCCGCCCATCCTCGCCCGGCAGCGTCGCATAGCCGTAGTTCATCGTCGTCCAGTCGGCCTGCGAGTAAGTGCGCGCCATGTAGTCGTACAGCAGCCACACCGCCAGCCGCTTCACTCTGCCGAAGGCGGCTCCGCGGCCCGCTGCACCGGTGATGTACCGCCACGGATGCAGCGCACCCGATCGGCGCGCGACGAGTCGCTGGAAGTTCTCCTTCTTAATCACCGGTGGGGCCGAGTTGTCTGCTACCGTCGAAGCAGCAGCGGGAGCAGTGAACCAGGCTTTCGATTTAAAAGAAAAGCCGCTCACTCTGCAGCCCATCATAGAGGTGGGCGACGAACTCGCCGTAGCCGTTCCATTTCAGGGTCGGCCGCCGCTCGTTGGTGCCGAGCACCCGCTCGGTTTTCTGACTCCAGCGCGGGTGCGGCACCTCCGGGTTGACATTGGCCCAGAAGCCGTACTCGCTGCCCTGCACTGTTTCCCAAAAGGACACCGGCCGTTTCTCGCTAAACGAGAAATGCACGATCGACTTGACCGATTTGAACCCGTATTTCCACGGCAGCGCCAGTCGCAACGGCGCCCCGTCCTGCTTGGGAACCGGCTTTCCATACATACCAGTTACGAGAAACGCGAGCTCATTGCCCGCCTCGGCGATGGTCACGCCCTCGACATAGGGCCAAGGGTACCAGAACTCCTTCTGGCCGGGCGCGGTCTGGTGGTCGAGAAAGGTGGCCAATTGGACATATTTCGCCGAGCCCAGCGGCTTTGCGAAATCGACGAAGGCGGCCATTGGGAAGCCGCTCCACGGCACCGCCATCGACCAGGCCTCGACGCAACGGTGGCGGTAGAGCCTTTCCTCGAGCGGCATCTTCTTCAACAGATCGTCGATGTCGACGGTCATCGGCTTGTCGACGAGCCCATCGATCTTGATCGTCTACGGACGGATCTTCAGTTCCTGGGCTGCGGAAGCAATCGATTTCTGCGAACCGAATTCGTAGAAGTTGTTGTAGGTGGTCGCGAGTTTCTCGTCGGTGAGCGGCCGGTCGAGGGTGTAGCGCGGGTTGCGTTCGGCCGGATAGAGGCCTGTCGAGGGATCGTCCTCTGGCGGCAGCGCCGCCGTCTGCGGGGCGACCCGGTTACCGTTGTGCGCAGCGAATATGACGGCCCCAACGCCCGAAGCAAGTATCGAGCCGGCCGCCACCCCCTTGAGCAGCCTTCTTCGGCCGAGCAACGCTAGTTCAGGTGTCGCCTCGCTCTCGCGAAGCTCCCATCCTCTTCTACGCCGAATCAGCATCTCCGCAGCCCCGAGTTCGTCGCGGCCCACAAGTTGGAACGGCGGCGGCCGCTGCCAAGTCACGCTTTCGCGAGGCGACCTATTGCGCCGCGTCGACTGTCCCGCGAGGCGAGCACTTGCAACGCACGGCCGCACCATACATTGGATCAATCACGCTTGCGTTCATAACCGCCATACCGATTTTGAATGAATGCCGGAGCCAGAACCATCACTTCCTTCAATACGCGCCGGAAAAAATTCCCTACGCGATCGAGCGCTACGTCAAGGAGACCAACCGGCTGTACGCGGTGCTGAATAAGCGGCTCGCGGACCGCGAATTCCTTGCCGGCAACTATTCCATTGCCGACATGGCCTCGTATCCGTGGGTCGTGCCACACACCCGCCAGGGTCAGAATCTCGACGACTTCCCCCATCTAAAGCGGTGGTTTGAAACGATCCGTGCGCGGCCAGCGGCGGCCCGGGCTTATGCGCTCGCGCAGGAGGTCAATACGCAGCCGACAGTGACAGAGGAGGCTAAACGCGTGCTGTTCGGGCAAACCGCTGCCGTCGTTGATGCGTGACCCGGAGGCGAACATGGCAATCAAGCTGTACGATCTGGCGGGCGCCGAAACGGACCGAAGGTTCAGTCCGTATTGCTGGCGCGCACGGATGGCGCTCGCCCATAAGGGTCTGGAGGTCGAAACGATACCCTGGCGCTTCGCTGAAAAGGACGCGATCGCCTTCTCCGGGCAAGGGCGGGTGCCAGTTCTTATTGACGGGGACAAGACGGTTTCGGACTCCTGGGCGATCGCCGGGTACCTTGAGCACGCGTATCCGGATCGGCCTTCGCTGTTTGGTGGCGCCGCGGGTCATGCCCTCGCCCGCTTTATCAACGGCTGGGCCGACGCGGTTGTGCTTCCAGGCATTGCGGGTTTGATTGTCGCTGACGTCTGCGCACATCTGCACGAGAAGGACCGAGATTATTTCCGCACAAGCCGGGAACACCGCCTCGGCCGAACGCTAGAGGCGGTGTGCGCCGATCGCGACGTACGCGTTGGCGCGTTTCGCCAGAGCCTGCAGCCGCTGCGCATGACGCTGGCCGCCCAGCCCTGGCTCGGCGGCGATGCGCCCCAATACGCCGACTATATTGTGTTCGGTTGCCTGCAGTGGGCGCGTTGCACCAGTCCGTTTCGCCTACTCGAAAAGGACGACCCGGTGGCCACGTGGCGTGGGCGGCTGCTCGACGCTTTCGACCGACTGGCTGGCAAGGCGCCAGGGTATATGTAAGCAAGCAAGTCCAAAGACGATGAAACGCCGCAACCGCGTTTTGATAGTATCGGGCTAATGCGGCTGCTCGTTGCTGTTTCCCGGAGGGCGCCGACTGGGTACAAAATACTGTTTTGCGACGAAGTTCGTTCAAAAGTGAGATTTGGCCACCCGCCTGGTTGCTTCATTTTTAACTGTCCGATCGAGCCATCGGCGGCAGCTGCAACATCGTCTCGCTGCAGGGTGCACAGCGCGGGCGTGAGCAGGAACCGAGGCGCGGATCAACGGTCATGTCGAGTGCTCGCTTGGCGAGCTTTTCTGCATAAGCTCGGTAAAGCAGCGGACGCCGACCACCGAAGCCCGTGTCAACGCAGTTGATATTGTCCCGCACTGAATATTCAAAAATGACTGCAAGACGTTTGAGACCTACGAGATCCGAGTACAGATCTATCTCTTTTGCAAACCTCATCTCTTAATGCCAATCGTTGTAAGACTTTGATTTCTGGACTAGAAATTTATCGATGCCGGCTCGCAGGCCTTTCCCGGATTTGGCCCGGCACTCAGGGATGGCGCCCCGAAAGGATCCGGCCTCAGGCGCCGCAGTCTCGCTCTGGGCAGCGGACGCACTGGTGCCTAATAACGACCTGATTAATTGCTGACCCGTTCGAGCCAGGGATAGGAACACAGGGATCGAATGCGTCCGGTTTGTCCGAAGAGCCAATTCCAAGCCTCACAACAGGTGTCGACGATCTCGCCAGTGGTCTGGAAAACGCAGTGCGAAAGGCGATTGTCTCTGAGATGCAGCCATAGCCGCTCGATCGGGTTGAGTTCGGGCGAATAGGGCGGCAGGAAGACCAGGCTGAGGTTTTCGGGCACGACGAGATCGCCGGCCGTATGCCAGCCCGCCTTGTCCATCAGCACAATGCCATGCGCCCCTGGCGCGACGGCTTGTCCGAGTTCAGCAAGGAAGAGGTTCATCGCGGCGGTATCGAGCCGGGTCATCACCAAGGCGACACCGGTGTCGCGTGCCGGGCATACGGCCCCGATGATCCAAGCCGACTGGTAGCCGACATCGCGCAACCCGCGCGGGGTATGGCCGCGCTGCCACCAGACATAGCCAGTCCGCCCCTTCTGTCCGACCCGCGCCTCGTCCTGGCTCCAGATTTCAAACCGCTCGGCTTCTGGATGAGCCCGCGCGATTTCCGTCAGGCGGGCAGCAAACCCCCCTTTTTAGAGGCTTGTGGGCCTTCTCGCTGCTCTGCGGGTGGCGCGGTCGGGTCTTCCGGTGCGACAGGTCGAGCGACCACAACAGTCTGAGCATCCCGGTCTCGCTGTAGCTGACGCCCCCAGCGCTCCTCCACCCACCGGCACAGATCGACGATGCGCCACCGCTCGATTTTGTCCACCGCCGGATCGGGACCGGCCAGTACGACCGCTTTCAATGCCGCCATCTGTCCTTCGGTGAGCTTCGGCCTGCGTCCCGGCGCTGGCCGATTGCACAGCCCGGCGATTCCTTCCGCGTTGTATCGGTGAACCCAGTCACGCAAAGTCTGGCGGTCCATCCCGGCCAGCCGCGCTGCGCTGGCCCGATCCATACCTTCCAGAGCGTTGGCAATCGCGATCAGCCGGGCGCTGACGCGACCGTCGCTCTCCCGCCGCGCCCGCCGGCGCAGCTCCTCCGAACCAATATCATCACGGACCGCCAAAGCAGGCATTGTGGGTTCCCCTCCCTAGACCACAACATCTGCTAATCGGACGCGCTTTCGATGCAACTCCCTTGGCGCGTCAGCATCAACTCAGGTCGGTATAATCCGTCAATAGAGAGAGAAGGAGGTCGCGAAGCTAGCGCTCGTTGCTCAAGAATCGATGGATCGGGGCCAAAATCAAATGGTCCGGATTGGGTCAGGGGCGGCTGTCGCCGGCAGGCTAATGCTGCGGCCGGTATACCCCCAGCTCCGGAAATACCCCGTGCGCCCCGGCAGTTACGCTTGGTGCCATGAGCCGACCGGCTGTTCAATCACCTGGTTAGCGCGGGCGTGTAAGGGCTGTGCTCTTCCCCAACCGGGTGCGCAGCGGCCGGTCCTCTCCTCCCGAGGAAACCCGCAGGTGCCATAGATGCAGAGCGGCAATGGCTCGAAAATCGACAGTTACAAATTAAAGTCGAGCTCGTAACGACGATTTTCTCGTATCACGATCGCTGAAGGTGAAGGGGATCGAATCGCCATGCCGCCTCATGTGTGGTAAACTTCTTGGTCAATCTTTTCTTCGGCGACCCTTCTGAGGCGCACGAACGTCAATTTAGCACCTTCTCAGCCCCATAGGGGCCAGCGGCCTGACAGCGGAGTCCGGCAGATGAACCATTCCTCTTGGTTCGGAAGTGGTGGGGTTGGTAGCTCCGAGGTGTTATCGGAGGATGGCGAACGTGTCTTCCGCGGAAGATGGCGCCATTACGCCGAATACGGTCGAATCTGGTCCCTGATTGGAGTCGGCAAAGCGAAGAACTCGCCGATTTACCCTTGGCGACCGAAGCGGCTGGCCGGGACAGGGTCGGCTTAACACTTGGTTCGGTGTAAACGTTCTGCATGGAGGCGAAACGTGGCCGATTCTGCCGAATTGCAAAATGACTTTCCCGTCGAGGCCTCAATCCCCGATGGCGGGGTCACTCTGGACTCGATCCTCTGCACTGAGGAGTTGCGTCGTCGCCCATGTCGTCCGCCTGATTACCAGAAGGAGAACCGCGCGCTCGTGGCGCTGGCAAGCGCGCTATTGGACTCGCAGTCCAATATTCTTCAAACACTGGCCGAGACGATTCTGGACGTCACGCAGTGCGACTCATCTGGCCTCAGTCTGCTCACGAAGGACGATGGCGGGAAAAGGTTCTATTGGCCCGCCATCGCTGGCATGTGGAGCCCGCACGTTGGCGGCGGGACGCCGCGCGATTTCGGTCCCTGCGGAGACGTGCTCGATCGCAACCGTACATTGTTGTTCCAACACTTCGAGCGGCGTTACCCCTATTTGCTGCCAGTGATACCTGCGGCAGAAGAGTGCCTACTGGTTCCGTTTTACGTCGGGGGCAAAGCAGTCGGGACGATATGGGCGATCATGCACAGCGATCGTCGCAAGTTCGACGCAGAAGATGAGCGGCTCATGAGCACCCTAGGGCAATTCGCGTCCGTGGCGTATCAAACTGTGGAGTCGATTCAGGACCTCAAATTGCAAATCACCGCGCGCGAAAGGGCAGAAGCAGCGGTGCGTGAATTGGCCAATGGGTTGGAAGTCAAGATCCGGCGCTTGGTTGATGCCAATATCATCGGCATCGTCATCTTCACTCTCGAAGGCCAGATCATCGAGGCTAACGAGGCGTTTCTGCGGATAGTCGGCTACGACCGGGCGGATCTCGTCGCCGGTCGCCTGCGCTGGACGGAGCTGACGCCGCCGGAATGGTGCGACCGCGATGCACGGACCGTGGCAGAGCTGAAGATGATCGGGACCGTCCAACCATTCGAGAAGGAGTGCTTCCGGAAAGACGGCAGCCGTGTGCCCGTGCTGATCGGTTCGGTAACGTTGGAAGAAAGTGAGACCGAAGGCGTCGCGTTCGTGCTCGATTTGACCGAGCGCAAGCGCGCGGAAGCCGAAGCCCGCGAGAGCGAGCGTCGCTATCGCGAGGTGCAGATGGAGCTGGCGCACGCCAACCGCGTCGCGACGATGGGGCAGCTCACCGCCTCGATCGCCCATGAAGTCAACCAGCCTATTGCCGCGACGGTGACCAACGCCCAGGCCGCGTTACGCTGGCTCGACTCCCGACCACCAGATCTGAAAGAGACCCGGCTGGCCCTCTCTCGTATCTTGAATAGCGGCATTCGGGCGGGCAACGTCCTTGATCGGATTCGCGCCCTGATCCAGAAGGTGCCTGCGCGGACAGATCGGTTCGACATCAACGACACCATCCTCGACGTCGTCGCCCTGACACGCAGCGAGCTGTCGAGTAATAGGGTTTCGTTGCAGACGCAGTTCGCCCAGGGCTTGCCGCTGGTTCAAGGCGATCGCGTCCAACTGCAACAAGTGATCCTCAATCTGATCGTCAACGCCATAGAAGCGATGAGCGGCGTGAGCGAGGCGCGAGAGCTATGGATCAGCACTGAGTTAAATGCCTCGAACGGCGCGTTCGTCGCGGTGCGGGATTCGGGTTCGGGACTGGATCCGGCGAGCCTTGAGCACCTCTTCGATGCATTCTACACGACCAAGTCCAGTGGCATGGGCATGGGACTATCGATCTGCCGCTCGATTATCGAAGCGCACGGGGGACGAATCTGGGCTGAGGCGAACGTACCACAGGGGGCCGCGTTTCAGTTCACGCTCCCTTCGCAGGCCGCGTCGTGACTCATCGAGCCGCGGTCTACGGTCAGCGAGGCTGATGTCCGGATTGGGTCTTGGTCGTGTAAAAACCATGCGGCGAGAGCCGCGGTAACGCGACTGCAGTGCGAGGTGTAAGTTTTTGCCGATCTCGATGGCCTGCCCAGGTTCCGCTCCGGGTCATCGATCGGGATAGGGGGACACCTCGCGATGCCGCCCCTCCCCCACCACCGGGCATACGGGTCCGTACCACGGCGGTTCGACTGGGTTAAGCTGGGGCAGAGACATGGAGTCGGGGGAGACCGAGTGAGTCGAAATGGTGGT
>WNFR01011537.1_pt1 | contig 16906 bp, 16 predicted proteins | sample 5400221 | NCBI WGS metagenome assembly WNFR01 (sample SAMN13153357, study PRJNA577476) | soil metagenome | isolation source: 40 cm soil under Madrone tree | place: USA:California | collected 2016-06-14
TGCCGTTGTGGAAAACGACCACTTCGGCGCTCCGAGCCTGGTTGGCAGCGAGAGGAACCGTCCCAGTGCCCGAACTGTTCGTCAGTGCGCGCGGCGAATCCTTGACTCGCTCCGGGTTCGAATACATCCTGCGCAAGCACGTCCGAACTGCGAAGCAGCATTGCTCTTCGCTGACCACGAAGCGCGTGCACCCACACGTCCTGAGGCACACCTGCGCCTTAACTTTTCTACAGGCAACGAAAGATCTTCGAAAGGTCGCGCTGTGGCTTGGCCACGCGAAGACGCAAACCAGGGAGATGTACACACGAGTCGACCCGGCGGTGAAACTCGAAGCCTTGGAATCGGTGGTGCCTCCGAAACTGCGCTCCGGGCGCTTCAAGGCTTCGGACAAGTTAATCGCATGGCTAGAAGCAGCCACTTTTATGTCGACCAAAAAGCCGTCAAAATGACCTACTGGCCGGGCATGCTGGAGGCAGGCTCCGCGTAACAATACACACCGCATTAAATCCGCAGCATGAAGAGTTCCAACCGCGAACCATGTGGAGCCTGTCCAACGCGTTCACCTCTGCATTCAAAGAACTGGACCCCATCCCGCAGTTCAAGGCGACAGCGAAGCTGGGCGAGTTCCTGGAGGCCGGGGCTTCGCACAATCGGTGCGGCGGTGCCGATCAGCCGACGCCCAGCGATGGCTACACTGTGACAGTAATCAGGCCGTAATTACTGAAAGCAAAAAGTCGGCAGACGGCACCCTGAGCCAAAACACGCTGTGAACGCGTATCGAACGCTTAAGGAACCGTTATTTGGTGGTGCGCGCGTTGATAAGAATGCTCGCTCTCAATTACTATTCGGCATTCTGTAGTGGTGCTCAACCGTAACGCGGGTTGTCCGCCCAACTCTGTCATCGGCGATGACAATCCGCGGTTTTTGGTCTGCGACGCTTCGGACGAGGGCAATGCGAACTCTCACAAGTCCCGCTTAAGCCCCGCGTTTGCCTAATGCGTTCCCCGCTCCTGTCCGTCGCTCGAGCCACGAATTCAGTTCGGGACTTCCCCATCGGAACCGCACGTATCTGCCGAAATCGCAAATGGGGAATGGGACCGGGAACGTCGTCGCGAACGTGTCCGCGCACCCAACTCTCCGGCAAAGACCACCGACGACCAAGTTCGACACAGTCGATGATTTCGTGATGCCACCCGCTCTCTGCCTGAGGACTAGCAGGGCTCCCCACGATGCTGCTGTTGCCTTTCAATTTATAGATCCTCTTCGCCGTTTAAAAAAGTAATTTGATGATTCAAGCGGAACGTTATCACACCACAAGCGTCGCGCTGCAATGACTCGGCAGTCCGTTTCTCCTATTGCTTCACCTTCAGTACCCGCTCGTCACTCGCTGCCGCCACGATGTGGCCGAGAGTTTCTGGGCGCAACCCATTACCGGCACGTGAATGTAAGCCTTTTGGAAGTCCTCAGATTCCTATCGATCCTGCACATTATTGAAAGGAATTTGGTCGTGCAGCGAAGGTCTCTCACTGATCCTCTGGTCCCGAACTTGGGGGCGCGGAGCTGATTTTGTTAGTATTCAATCATTTGAGTGGTGCTTCAACCGTCTCAGTCTTGCTCGATCACGCCAGTTTGGGTGTAATGAAAACCCTCCAATGGCAACCCTAGCCAGGGTGTCATTTCGTTTGGGGAACTGATCTAAGCTCCAGATCGCCGACCGCTTGAGAACGATCCCGTTTTTGTGAACACAAGGGCGTTTTAGCAGTACTGATTCGGACAACCTGTTCGACGCTGGGTGACAGGGCAACAACGAGATGTAACTGATCTTATTGTCCCCTTAACGTCCCCGGATGTTAGACCGCGCCCACGGCACCCGTTGACGCCAGATTTTCCGACTGCCCAGGAGCCATGAGACTCACCTCATCGGGATAACGCTTGTCATGAGCTCTTGTTGTTCAGAGAGTCGATAGCCGAGCACCGTCATCCTCGACGGACGCTCCACTCGACGTGCGATTGCGTAGTCTATGAATGTCTGAGAATGCATGACTTTCCTCCGCTGGAAGAGATTGGGCATTCGGGCCCGATTACATCAAAAGGGCCGAACTTTTTCGTACGTTCTTCCTCGCCTCCACGCTCCGTCGAAGCCGGGCGCCAACGCGTCACGCATCTGCAGGCGGGCACGGCACAGTCTGGTCTTTACGTTCGCTTCTGAGAGGCCGAGGACCTGTGCAGTTTCGGTGATGCTGAGGTGCTGTACGTCCCGCAAGATCAATACCGTGCGGTATTTCTCGGGGAGGGAGTCTAGTGCATGGGTGAGCGCCCGACGAAGTTCTTTCTGCTCCAACGCCTCCGATGGGATCTCCCGCCAATCTGCGAAATCCTTCGGGATGTAATCACCCTCATCATTTTGTTGACCCGCCTCCATTGACTCGTACCGGTGGCGCCGATCCTTGCGCAACTTCATCTTGGCTTCGTTGATAGAGATCTGGATCAGCCACGTACTGAACTTGGCCTCCTGGCGGAAGCGGGAGAGATTCTTAAAGGCCTTGAGAATTGCTTCTTGGGCGACTTCTTCTGCATCGGCGTCATTCTTCACCAGTGACAGTGCAGCCAGAAAAACAGCACGCTCATAAGGACGGACCATCTCGTAGAACGCCTCAACATCTCCTCCCTTGACCTGCGCAATGAGTTCAGCTTCACTCCTTTCGAGCGGATTTTCGGCGGAAACCGTGTGGGCGGGAGGCCGAGGGGCCCTCGAAGCGTACATTGTTGCTGGTGGATTGGCAGGAAGCTGCTTACGGTCGTCCTCGATCCGCAGGTTTGTCATTTGGCGCATTTCCTAACGCGAGGATTTTTCCCTAAATTCTCAAATAAGACGGGGACCCGGGTGAGAAGATGCAAGAAATTTTTTGGTACTCGCCAGTCAGTTTGTCCGCCCGGACTTGGAATTGCCAGAACTGGGTAGGGGAGCTCTTGCTGAACGACGCTTGGTCAGATTCCGAGAGAGTGTTCTGCGTCAGTTAGGGTTTCTTTTCGCGAATGCGGTCCATCACATCCTTAACAAAGGGTTCTACCTGATCGGCCGTGAGAGTAAACGAGTCACAGTCGGTGACGAATCGGATGGTCTTCCGAGTGCTGTCGACGATGACCTGGCATGTCTTGCATTCGTGCAGATGCTCCTCAAGGCGGGCCCGGACTTCAGGGCTGGCCGCCTCTTCCAGGTAATCCCCGAATTCCGCCAGAAACTCAGTGCAGCTGAGCATCGGGGCTCCTCTTTTCCACGCGAATGAAATAGGGTGCAAGACTCTCCCGCAACATCAATCGTCCGCGCAGCAAGCGGGCTTTGACAGCAGGAATACTCAGCCCTAAGGCAGCCGCGGCTTCTTCCGTCGAAACCTGGTTTATGTCACGCAAGAGCACCACAACCCGGTATTTTTCCGGCAAGCGAAGGACCCCTTCCCTTACCAAATGAGTCCTCTGAGTTGCGGCTAAAACCTGCTCCGGGTTATCCGCCCAGCTCTGAATTTGCCGCGGGCGAAATTCGTCGTCCTCTTCGCCCCCATCGAGAGACTCAGAAGGCTTGCGTTGCCGGAGCAGCTCGGTTCCAGTATTGATAGCGATGCTGGTGAGCCAGGTCGAGAACTTGGATCGTCCCTCGAAACGGGCGATATGTTCGAAAGCCTTCAAAAACACGTCCTGTGTGACATCCCTGGCATCGTCCAAGTTTCCAAGGAGGCCAGCCAGAGTACCGAAGATTCGCCGCGAGTGCCGGCGCACCAATTCTTCGAATGCGTCAGTGTCTCCCCCCTGAACTCGGACGACAATTGCGGCATCGGGATCGTATGGAGGAGTGTCATCGGAAATCAGACGGGATGGGGCGAAAGAAGGATACAAATCTTTTCGCGTGAAGACTCGGCGGGGCGGGAAATCGGGCACTGCCCCCAGTCCAGCCTGCAAAGTGTTGAGAAAATTGGTCACTGCCGCCATTGCCACGGCTTCCAGGATCTGTGGTTCGCTGAATCCGTGTGCCTGCAAGGGTATCGGGTCGAACTCTGTCTGCAATCCCGTTGGGCAGCAGGCCAATTTTCGAACTTCATCCAACAAAGCCACTTCTGCGGGTGAAATCGCCGCGCAGCGGTGGTCCTCGACGATCTGGTTGGAGTCTTCCAGCCTGACTCCCAACGTGGTGAGTATCTGGCTGTGCACTGCTACAAAATATGTATTCAGGTTCGCCGCCGAGATAATCAGAACGATGTGCTCCTTTGCGACACGGCTTAGCAGGTCCTCCGGCATCAATATTTGCGCCAAAGTCTGGGATTCAGCCTCCACCACATCGGGGCGCAGCATCTGCTCCTGGAAAAGCTTAGGAACAAATCCGAACTGCTCTCGGAAAAAGGCATAAGGCTGGAAATCCGAGGCGGATTGGGGACTGGCTTGCAAATACGGCCCCCCAGTGTCAAACCACTCGACCGGTACCGCAAGTCTTGAGGACTCGATTGAAGCGGGTGTGGGAAGTCCCGAGTCCAGGTGCGGACGGAGCGCATTCGACAGTGTGCAAAGCAATTGACCCAATGCGACGGTGAGGACAGCATCCAGGATTAGGGAGTCGTCAAATCTTGATGCCCTGAGCGCCTCTACGTCGTGCTTGCAAATCCAGGGTGCATATTTCGCAAGCTTATTCGCGAACGCAAGGAGGGCCGCATCCTCTTCGTCGTCGTTAGAATCTGTCTGGGCGTGGAGCGCCCGGCAGTAGTCGCTACCTTGGGCGCTAGCCACTATCCGCAAAAGGCAACCCTTCAGCCCTCGGCTAAGCCCGGACTCTCGAACAACAATGGCATCGATGAGCCGTTGCTCGGCCTCGATGACTCTTGGCAATTTCTTCTGCAGACCAAACAGATTTGGAACGAATCCGTAGGCTTCGATGAGCCCACGAAAGGGACCACTCTCCTCATTTCTTGTTGCAAGAGTTCCGCCCATAAGTGTCAGGCCTGCTAGTATATCCCGGGACTTGAGGGGCCATACCCGCGTCACGTTTCCGGACGACCAGATGAGAGCGGAGTGCGGCGCTGCATTGACGGCAGTCAGAAACTAAGAATTGATTTCCTGGTGTAGACTAGGGCCAATACTTGGGGTGAAGTTATGACGTATTTGCAGAACCAGCCATATGAGGACAAGGATTTCCCGGCGTTTGCTTCTATCCGGGAACAGTTTGGATTTCTGCCGAACTTTTTCCCAGCCCAAACTATGCGGCCCGATTTTGTTGACGCTGAGATCAACTTGATGGCTGCAATCCTGCTCAAGGAGGGTGCGCTCGCGCGGCGGCAAAAAGAGTACATCTTTCTGGTATGTTCGGCGGCCAACCTCAGCACGTATTGTGTGACCGCGCATTGCGAAATCGTCCGCATGCTCGGCCTTGAGGGGCCGGAGCCCGAACAAATTGCTATTGACCACGCTCACGCAAAGATTGCTGTTGCCGACAAAGCGCTGCTGAACTTCTGTGCCAAATTCAACAAGCAGCCTTCAAAGATCGGCGCCGACGATATTGAAGTCCTGCGCACCTACGGATTCGGCGAGCAGCATATCCTTGAAGCAATTGTGACGGTCGGATTTGCTCAGTTCGCAAATACGGTGGCATTCGGTCTTGGGACCGTGCCGGACTTTCACAACCGAAGGATCCAAGAGGAATTGGGGAAGGCTCGGGCCGTTGCGATGGGCGTTCAGGTACCCGCTGTCGGTCAGTGAATTCTTCGTCAACGCGGCTTGCTCTTGCGGGCCGCGAGATGGTCATTCAGCTTTTTGTAGAAGTTCTGACTCGCGCTCGCTGGCATCTCAAAAGCTTTCCCGTCCCCCACCAGCTTCACGACATTGCGCGTTCCATCCAGGATGGCGCTGCAATGAGCGCAATCCTTAAAGTGCGAAGCCATGCTGGCGCGGAGCGCAGAGTCCACCTCACCTTCAAGATAATTAGAAATCTGGCGCCACACTTCTACGCAGTCGATTTCGATGGGCTTGTTCGCCAAGTGTCTTGCTCCCGTTTAGGCCTCTATCAGATGCTTCCCGCTGCCATCTGGAATAAGCAATTCTCCATTCAGACTCGCCAACCTCAGAAAGGTGACATTTCAGCTCAGAACCTAAGTATCCTATGCAAGTTTAGACCTTCTCCTGCGAACGGAAGGACGACTGGACACGGCACGCCCCTTTGCCAGTTCCGCCAAGACGTCTTTCGTCGGCATCTGCGGCGGAACGTCCACATTGTCGAGGAAGATCGCGATCTTCCAGCTTTCGTCGGCACCTTTTTGCCAGATCTCCAGGTAGCGGGTGCGTGTTGAAACTGCCTTTCCACCTTTCTTGGGTTTCAGGGTGAGCTTGTGCCAGCCCCAGTCGAAGGCCAGCGGGCCTTGTACTTGAATCGAGATGATCGTGACTGCCAGTTGCGCGTGGTAGCGGGCGAAAAGCTTTTTCATCCTGTGCTTAAGCACCGCCTGTGCCTCTGTTCCGTAGAAGGATGCCAGTCCGGCCGACATGTCACTATATCCGTCCGCAAAAACGGATAGGACTCCCTTAACGTTCCCTGTGTCATAAGCGTCTCGTAGTTTGGTCTTTGCCAGTCGAATGGCGTAGCTATCATCCATAGTCGTTCTCAAACCCGTTGAACTAACATCTTACGGACGAATGCCTGGAATGTTGAGTCGAATTCGGTATAGACCGGTTTTCGCGCACAGGTACAGAGTTCTGCTGTCATCGTCGCCCCATGCAAAATTATGCGGATGCTCTGGGCCGACAATCGTGCCCAGATGCTTGCCCTCCGGGGAGATAATCCACAAACCACCGGGGCCCGACACGTAAAGATTGCCCTTCTGATCGATCTTCATCCCGTCGAGCGCGTCCTCGCCTTCAGCCGACCTCATATCGAAGAAGACTTTTCCGTTCGACAGCGTTCCATCCGGCTTTACCTCGTACCGCATGATGATCTTTTTCTTCTCATCCCAGTTGTCTACGTAGAAGTACTTCTCGTCGGGCGAAAATGCAAGCCCATTCGGGCCACTCAATTCGTTGGCCAGCAGCTGGACCTTTTTCCCGTCTCGAGATACGCGGAAGACACCGCTGTAGGGCAGTTCTTTTCTTGGATCGTCGAAGAACTTCGGGAGTCCGAACGGCGGGTCGGTGAAATACAGCGCTCCGTCGGACTTGTAGACGAGGTCATTGGGACTGTTGAGCCGCTTTCCTTCGTAGCGGTCGGCCAGCACCGTAAGCTGCCCGTTCTTTTCCATGCGAACGACCCGACGATTGCCGTGCTGGTTGATGGTGAGCCGTCCCTGCTTATCGAGCGTGAGACCGTTGGAACCGGGTTGACCATATTCGCCAATGTCCATCCCACGGTAGCCGCTTTTGGTCATGAAGATCGAAAGCTGTCCGTCTTGTGTCCAACGGTAAATCAGGTTGTTGTTGGGATCGCTGAAGAGAAGGTAGCCGTCGGTGTCTTCCGTGCGCGGCACCCAGATAGGCCCCTCGGTAAACAGGAATCCTCCGGCCAGTTTCTCGATCTTCGCTCCGACAGAAACAATCTCGTCCAGCGCCGGATCTTTTCTGGTGACCTGTGCAGGAGTCTCACTGATCGCAACCTTGGGGGACTTGTAGAAGTCGAGCGTTGCTGATTTGATCCAGATGAAATTCTGCGGACTGTAGGAAATCGGCCCGTTAATCCCGAAGACAGCAAGCTGAATGCGCTGGCCGGGCTGCGCATCCCGGGTGATGATCACACGATTGGGAGCGTTGAATCCTTTAATCACGGGCCCCCCCGGTTGCCCTAAAACCCGGGGCATTTTGCCGTTGACCCAGACTTCAGCGTAATCGTCGATCACGATCTCAAAAGCGACAGTCGAACCTGCGGTGCTGAAGTTTGCGACCTTTTCAGGAATAGTGATGTTGATGCGGTACCAGTTGAAGCAGACCTTGGCGGTGGAACGCCGCTGGTCGAGAGTCGTAGCGTCGATGGCTTCCCATTGAGAATCGTCGAAGTTTGCAGGGCCCGCGTGAGGAGTGTAGTCGTAGGTCCTGATCGGCGTACCGCTCGGCTTTAGGTCAGGACCGACGGCACGCGAGTCAGCGTCCTCAATCTTCACCAGGTCAATCACTGCGTCCGGTCGACCCACTGGAGGGTCCTGGATCGTTTGACCTCCCGCCCTGACCAAGGCCAACGACAGTACCAACCCCAGCGTCGGCAAAGCACTCCGCATATGCCGTCGTGTGTTCATATTCATGTCTCGCTTAGCGAACCTTCACAACGTAGTAGAGAAACGGGTTGGTGACTTCCAGGAACTGGTGCGGCACACCATGGGGCACGATGATGACGTCGCCTCTGGCGATCTGCTGAGTCTTGCCGTCGCGGATGCTGCTGCCGCGCAGTTCATCGGGCGCGGTGGTTTTGGCGTCCAGAGCTTCGCCACCGGTGACAAATGTGGCTTTCCCTTGCAGCACGTAGATGACGTCCGCATCTTTCGTATGGATTTCTGCCTGGCCAGGTTTTTCCCGGCGGCTGGCATGGACCATGTAGTTGCGGCCGTCGCTTCCGTCGAACAACACAGCGCCCTTGGAGAAGGCTTCGTCCACTTTGCTTTTCTCCCAGTAAGACACGGACGGCGCAGGATCAGTGCCCATGGCGCTGGGTTCGAACGCTTTCGAGCCAGCAATGGCCAGTTGTTCATCCTGGTCGGCGCTGGCTGCGCCGCTTACACCCACACCGCCGACAATCTGACCGTCCACGGTGATGGGAATGCCGCCGATCAGTGGAGTGAAGTTTTCGAGCGCCGTCATCACGGTGCGGCCTTTGCCGCTGGAATTGATTAGTTCTTCAAAGAAGCGGGTAGGCTTCTTGAACATGACGGCGGTTTTGGCTTTACCGATGGAGATGTTGGCGCCCGCAGAGAATGTGCCATCCAATCGCTCCAGCGCCATCAGATTGCCGCCGTCGTCCACCACTGCGACGACGCCGCCTGGCGCGTGTAGTTTCTGCGCCTCGGCCTTCGCTGCGGCGATGACAAGCTCTGCGCCTTGCAGCGTGAGCGTTTTCTTTTCGGTGGTTTGCGCAGCCGCCAAACTTGCAATCGACAGAATCGCGGCCACCAACCCAACGTATCGAACTGATTTCCTCTGAGTATTCATGGCTTTTTGCCTCTCTTTATGTTTTGAGCGGCGCGACGTCCAGGTTCGAATCTGTTCGCGCCCCCCTGTCGATCGTTGCTACTTGACGGGCGAGCTGAAGCTTGCCTCACCCAGATTTGCCTCGGCCCATGCGCACCAGATGATCACTTTGGAAACGTTCTTTACGTATCCGGGAAGAACAATCTCCTTCTGGTACTTGTCGCCGAGCAGGGCTTTCTTCTTCAGTTTGTCCAGCAGATATATCTGGCCGTCGGAGTCCACAACTTGCCAGTGCGGATCCGGAGTGTCCGGCACGACGAAATCTTCTGACAGCGTCAGGACACTTTTGCCGTCACGCGTGCTGTGGTTCACGTGCCCTTTGTTCGCTTTCGGACCCTGGAACTGGCCGGTAGTGTGCGCGTCTTGAGCAACCGCCGAGACGGCGAACAGCATCGTCGTCATCAGCAGCCCCGGAGAAGAAACTGGATTGTCTTATTCATGTTGATTCCCTTACCTCGTGCTTGAAGATTGATTCGTGCGCCTGCTCTCGCACTGGGCGATGAATCGTTAACGATTCGCGAACCCGATTTGATGTGGGCTCATGTGCCGTGCGGAGATGCTCACGTGGCGGTGGGATTCAGAAGTGTCACGAAGGTTTCACAGCTCGGCTGACGAGCGAAGATGATTGCGAGCGTCACCTTCTTAGCGTTACCGCATCCAATCGATCGGTGGTATTCGTGTCGCAGAAACCAAGCACCGTAGAGATCGATTGTTATCAAGTACGCCGGGAGTTGTGCGAGTACCTGGAGGACGACGTCACGCCTGAACTGCGCAGTCAGATTGAGGACCACCTTGCGGGCTGCGCTCACTGCACCGCTATCTACGACGGGATGCGGAATGTTGTGCAGTTGCTGGGCAGCGAAAGAATGATCGAAATGCCCGAAGGCTTCAGCCAGCGTTTGTACCAAAGACTGTTCCGGTTCCGCTGAAATCTGCGAGTTCGACTGGAGAGGCCCCTCCTGGTCACTTCGGGACACCAAGTCCCATATCCCACAGTTCCTATCGAGTCCCGCGGCGCGCTAAGACGGTTTCCTGTCACTTTCGCTAAGGATTGGAATCACACCGCCAGATTCCATGAACAGCACCGAGCACAACCTGCTGGTCGACGCGCCGAATCTGGCGATCCGACCGACGCCGACTGAAACCGTGGTTTCGCAGGCGCCCAAACTGGGCGCCTTGGCGTCCTTACGAGTTCACTGGCCTGAGTACTTGATGGAAGCGAGCCTGCTCGGTGCGTTCATGGTGTCGGCTTGCATATTTGGGGCTCTCTACGAGTTCCCGCGTTCGCCCGTCCATCAAGCGATCATGTCCGGTTTCCTGCGACGGGTCCTCATGGGAATGTCGATGGGCCTGACCGCAGTCGTCATTATTTATTCCCCCTGGGGCAAGCAGTCGGGGGCTCACATTAACCCATCCGTAACGCTTACTTTTCTCCGCTTGGGCAAGATCCGCGGATGGGACGCTCTCTTTTATATAGCGTCGCAATTCATGGGAGCGGTGTTCGGCGTATCTCTGGTGGCGCTTCTTCTCGGGAAGGCAGTCTCGGATCCGGCGGTCCGGTACGTTGTCACAGTGCCGGGACCGCATGGACCATGGGTTGCGCTGCTTGCTGAATTCGCCATTGCGTTTGGGCTGATGACCACTGTTCTCTATTTTTCCAATCATCACCAGCTCGACCGATACACGGGCCTGTTTGCAGGTCTGCTGGTCGCCACCTACATCACCCTAGAAGCGCCGTTTTCGGGAATGAGCATGAATCCGGCGAGAACTTTCGGATCGGGTTTTTCTGCAGAAGTGTGGAGCGGTCTGTGGATCTATCTCACCGCTCCGCCCCTCGGCATGCTTACCGCTGCAGAGCTTTATCTATGGCGTAAAGGACGACTCGCTGTGAAGTGCTGCAAGCTCCACCACAACAATGACAGGCGCTGCATCTTTTGCGGAGCTAATGGAGGATTCATATCATGAGCGACAATCGCTACGACGTGATCATCATCGGAACCGGTGCAGGCGGCGGAACACTCGCCTATCACCTGGCTCCGTCCGGAAAGCGGATCCTCATTCTTGAGCGCGGCGATTACGTTCCCCGCGAGAAAGCGAACTGGGACCCCCAAGTCGTGAACGTTGACGCCCACTACAACGCCAAGGAATCATGGCTCGATAAGGATGGCAAGGATTTGCATCCTCACACAAACTACAACGTGGGTGGCAACACCAAGTTTTATGGTGCTGCTCTGTTCCGCCTGCGCAAAGAGGATTTCGGAGAACTGCGCCATCACGGCGGCATCTCGCTCGCGTGGCCGCTCAGTTATGACGATCTCGAGCCGTACTACACGCAGGCCGAAAATCTCTATCAGGTGCACGGAAACCGGGGAGAAGATCCGACTGAGCCGCCGGCTAACTCGGCCTATCCATGGCCCGCCGTCAGCCATGAGCCGCGCATCCAGCAACTATCCGACGACTTCGCACGTTCGGGCCTGAAGCCCTTCCACGTACCGGTCGGGGTGATGCTCGACGAGAAGAACCCGCACAAGAGCCGCTGCATTCGTTGCAATACCTGCGACGGCTTTGCCTGTCTGGTCGGTGCCAAGTCCGACGCGCAAGTTGTGTGCATTGATGAGGCAATCAAGCATTCCAACGTCAGCCTGCTGACAAATTCGCTGGTAAAGCGCTTGGAAACAGATTCATCGGGTCGTGAAGTGAAAAGTGTGGTTGTGGAACGCTACGGCAGCCTGGAGACGTATTCCGCAGATGTGGTTGTTGTCTCATGTGGCGCGATCAACTCGGCCGCGCTGCTCTTGCGCTCCGCCAATGATAAGCATCTACGCGGACTTGCCAACAGTTCGGATATCGTGGGCCGCCACTATATGGGACACACCAATTCGGTGATGATGGCCATCTCAAAATGTCCCAACCCTACGATTTTCCAAAAGACACTGGGAGTCAATGACTTCTACTTCGGCTCGAAAGACTTCGAGTACCCCATGGGGCACATTTCGTTCGTCGGCAAACTGGACGCAATCACCCTAAAGGCAGGCGCACCGGCCATCGCCCCGAATTTCACTCTAGAGCTGATGGCAAAACACTCGCTGGATTTCTGGCTCACCTCCGAGGATCTGCCGGATCCGAACAATCGCGTGACTATCGGCCGTGACGGCAAGATCGTTCTCACATATACGCCGAACAACTTGGAGGCCCACGAAAGGCTTCAGGGCAAACTGAAGCAGGCGATGAAGCAGACGAACTGTGCAATGCACGGCCACGAGTGCCATCAAGGGCTGTTTGGGCGAAACCTTTACGTCGGACAGCGAATTCCGCTCGCTGGCGTGGCCCATCAAAACGGCACGATTCGCTTTGGGCACGACCCTAAGACCTCAGTCTTAGATGCGAACTGCAAAGCCCATGATGTCGACAACCTTTACGTTGTGGACGGGAGTTTCTTCCCATCGAGCGCTGCCGTCAATCCGGCGCTCACCATCATGGCCAACGCACTTCGAGTGGGCGACCACTTGATGAAACGCCTGGGAGTGTCCGAGACGACGTACGAACAGAATCGGCAGCAGGACCGGGAACTTGCAGTGAGCAGGTAATCGAGACATGAAGCTACTCTTTCGACCAAATCGCCTTCACCAGAGTGTGTTTGCAATCTGGATATTGTCGCTGGTTCTGGCTGTTCCCCAGCTCTTCACCCAGCACGCCCTGGCCCAACAGAATCCTGCTCTGGTTGACGGCGTAGACGCAATCGGAATCACGGTCTCCAACATGGATCGGGCAGTGGATTTCTATTCCAAGGTCCTCACGTTTCAGAAGGTGTCGGACACCGAAGTCGCCGGGGAGAGCTACGAGCATCTCGAAGGTGTGTTTGGATTGCGGATGCGCGTCGTACGAATGAGGCTCGGCGACGAATTTATCGAACTCACCGAGTATCTTGCCCCGAAAGGTCGCCCGATCCCAGTTGATTCACGCAGTAATGATCGGTGGTTTCAACACATCGCGATCATCGTCAGCGACATGGACAGGGCATATGCCCAGTTGCGTCAGAGCAAGGTAGAGCACGCTTCTTCAGGACCACAGCGCCTTCCGGACTGGAACAAGAACGCGGCGGGCATCTCGGCGTTCTACTTCAAGGATCCGGATGGGCATCCGGTTGAGGTGTTGCAGTTTCCTCCCGATAAGGGGTTGGAGAAGTGGCACCGCCGCAGCGACAAGCTTTTTCTTGGCATCGACCATACCGCAATTGTGGTGTGGGACACCGAAGCCAGCGTTAAGTTCTACCGCGACCTGCTCGGCCTGCATGTGGCCGGAGAGAGCGAGAACTACGGTACCGAGCAGGAGCACCTGAACAACGTGTTTGGCGCTCACCTGCGTATTACGGCATTGCGGGGCAGAAGCGGACCGGGGATTGAATTACTGGAGTATCTGGCGCCTCGCGACGGAAGGCCTTTTCCCTCCGACGAGCAGGCAAGCGACGTCGTTCACCGGCAGACGGTTCTGTTGACACGAGGCGCCGACGCCGCGGCTCGTCAATTGCAAAGCAGCCGAGCCAGCTTTGTCTCTTCCGGCGTGGTTGCGAATCAAACCGGACAGTTGGGTTTCAGCAAGGCCTTTGTGGTACGCGATCCCGACGGTCACGCCATCGAAATTGAGGAGAAGTAGGAGGAGAGATGAGTGCAAGCAACGCCCAGACCTTGTTATCCCCGGCGGATTGGCGACTCGGCCTAGCCTATGGAGAGCGATCCACGCCATTGCAGTGCGATCCAAATATCGACGATCCGGTGAACGATACCGGACTCGGCCCTCGGCGCGGCGATTTACAACTTTCCGAAGAGTTTGATTGTTTGCTCAGCGCACTCGTTGGAGACGGTGAGGAATTCTCATGACGCAAGAAGAGATCCGACTATCAGAGTCCGGAGTCCGCCGGAAGCACTGGAAACGGTGGGGGCCATATCTCAGCGAACGTGCATGGGGCACTGTGCGCGAAGACTACAGCCCGTATGGGAACGCATGGGAATATTTGTCTCATGACCACGCCCGATCACGCGCCTACCGCTGGAACGAAGACGGCCTGGCTGGCATCAGCGATCGGAAACAGAGCATCTGTTTTGCGGTGGCCCTATGGAACGAGCGCGATCCCATCCTGAAAGAGCGGATTTTCGGCTTGACGGGCAACGAGGGCAATCACGGCGAGGATGTAAAGGAGTACTACTTCTACCTCGACTCGACACCTACACACTCGTACATGAAGTACCTCTACAAGTATCCCCAGGCGGAATTTCCCTACGGTCAGCTGGTTGAAGAAAACCGGCGACGCGGGAAGAACCAGCCGGAGTTCGAACTGCTCGACACTGGTGTATTCAACGAAGATCGCTACTTCGATGTGTTCGTCGAATATGCCAAAGCCGACACTGAGGACATCCTGGTCAAGATCACGGTCGCGAACCGCGGACCCGAAGCGGTTAGTCTTCGGCTACTGCCGACAGTGTGGTTCCGCAACACATGGTCGTGGGGAGGGCGCGAGCGGCGACCGGAGTTACACCAGGCAAGCCCGGCTCCGAACCCGGTGATCGAGCTGAATCATGATCAGCCTGGTAACCGCTGGCTCCATTGTGAAGGCTCTCCAGAGTTGCTCTTCACCGAGAACGAAACCAATGCCCGCCGACTGTTTGGAGTTGAGAACCGGACCGCCTATGTGAAGGACGGCATCAACGACTACGTCGTTCACGGCACCGCGGAAGCGGTCAATCCAGAACATGCCGGGACAAAGGCCGCAGCCCACTACAAGCTCACAGTTGGTGCGGGCGAGACGGTCGTCGTCCGTTTGCGCCTGGCCGACTCCTACTTCAAAGGCAAGAACGCCTTTGCCAGCTTCGATAAGACGTTTGCTCTCCGCCACCGAGAAGCCGACGAGTTCTATGGCACGGTCATTCCGCAGGATCTTTCGACGGATGCGCAGAACGTCATGCGTCAGGGCTGTGCAGGCATGTTGTGGTCAAAGCAGTTCTATCACTACGTAATCAAAGACTGGCTGCAAGGCGACCCCGGCAATCCTCCCCCACCCCTGGAGCGCCGCAAAGGCCGCAACCACGAGTGGACCCATCTGTATAACGCAGACGTGATCTCCATGCCGGACAAATGGGAATACCCGTGGTATGCGGCCTGGGACCTTGCGTTTCACTGCATTCCACTCGCGCTCGTGGATTCCGACTTCGCGAAAGAGCAGCTCACGTTGATGCTGCGTGAGTGGTACATGCACCCCAACGGACAGATTCCCGCTTATGAATGGGCGTTCGGCGACGTGAATCCTCCGGTGCACGCCTGGGCCGCTTGGCGCGTTTACAAGATCGACAAGAAGCGCAAGGGAAAGGGCGATCGCGCATTCCTCCAGCGTGTCTTCCACAAGCTGATGTTGAACTTCACCTGGTGGGTGAACCGTAAGGACGCGGAGGGGATGAACATCTTCCAGGGCGGCTTCCTGGGACTCGACAACATCGGCGTATTCGACCGCAGCGCGCCATTGCCCACCGGTGGCTACATCGAACAGTCGGATGGAACCAGCTGGATGGCGATGTACACGCTTAACTTGCTGGCCATCGCGCTTGAACTAGCAGCGGAAGAGCCCTGCTACGAAGACGTGGCTAGCAAGTTCTGGGAACACTTTATCTATATCGCGCACGCCATGAGCCATCGCGGCCATGACAGCATGGGACTATGGAACCAGGAAGACGGATTTTTCTATGATGTGCTGAAGCTGCCCGACGGCGCCCAGTTCCCCATGAAGATCCGGTCGATGGTGGGGTTGATACCGCTGTTCGCGGTAGAGACTCTGGAACCGGATGTTCTCGACAAGCTGCCTGATTTCAAGAAACGTCTGGAATGGTTCATCGACAACCGTCCCGATCTCACGGCAAACTTGGCTTGCATGCGCACCGAGGGCATGAGCGAACGCAGATTGCTGTCCATCGCGGACCAGAACCAGCTACGCAGCATTCTAAAGTTCATGTTGGACGAGCGTGAGTTCCTGTCACCGTATGGCATCCGCGCCCTTTCACAGTTTCACCGCGACAACCCGTACAAGCTCACCGCGCAGGACATGGAGCACCGCGTCGACTATGAACCAGGCGAGTCTTCGACGGGACTGTTTGGGGGCAACTCCAACTGGCGTGGCCCCATTTGGTTCCCGGTGAACTACTTGCTCGTCGAGTCGCTTCAGAAGTTTCATCACTACCTAGGCGACGACTTCAAGGTTGAGTGCCCAACCGGATCCGGAAATATGATGACCCTTTGGGAAGTGGCGGGAGAACTATCGCGCCGTATGACGAACATATTCCTGCAGGATCAGAATGGTCGTCGCCCGGTGTTTGGGAATCTCGAGAAGTTCCAGACCGATCCGCATTGGCGGGACCTGGTCCTCTTCCACGAATACTTCCACGGTGAATCGGGAGCAGGGGTAGGAGCCAGCCATCAGACCGGATGGACCGGGGTGGTCACCAAGTTAATACAGCAGAGCGGAGAATCCCGCGAACGCAAGCGAACGGAACCAGCGGTTGCCCCGGTAGCCGCAGACTGAATTCATAGTCGGAGTAGGGATCACGATTACTCATGACCCCCTCCACGGATCCGGACGAGCGGGTTTCCCGCATCCGGCTCTTGCCTTAGGTGACAACGCCCATGCGGCGCAAAGGATAGGGATGACAGACAGAAGGCAGAGGCA
>WNFR01003239.1_pt1 | contig 16904 bp, 14 predicted proteins | sample 5400221 | NCBI WGS metagenome assembly WNFR01 (sample SAMN13153357, study PRJNA577476) | soil metagenome | isolation source: 40 cm soil under Madrone tree | place: USA:California | collected 2016-06-14
GCCATGTCCGTGCCGATCTCGGCGAGGATCGTCTCAGCCGTTCGGCGCTGGACCCCGGGGATCGTCATCAGGCGCTCAACCTGTGGGCGAAAGGGCGGAGCTGCTCCTCGATGTGGGCGCTAACGGCGGCGATCGCCTCCTCGAGGTAGTCGAGGTGCGCGAGGATCTGGCCGAGCAGGAACGTCGGGAGTCGCTCGGATCCCACTGGGCGAGCCTCTCGGCGGAGCAGCAGGACGAGTTCGCCGGCCTGTTCGGACAGCTCTTCGAGCGCTCGTACAACCGCTTGGTGCTGCGCTTCCTCGGCGACAGCACGACGACCTACGGCGCGGAGTCCGTCGAGAAGAACGGCGTCGTCGTGCGCACGACGCTGGTCCGCAAGAACACCGACGAGCTCCCCTTGGACTACCGCCTGACCTCGGCGGGTGGGCTCTGGAAGATCTCCGACGTGGTCGTCGATGGGGTGAGCCTGGCCGGGAACTTTCACGCCCAGTTCGAGAAGACGATCCGGACCGCCTCGTACGACGAGCTGGTGAAGAAAATCCGGACGAAGCTCGCGGAGGAGCGCTAGGCCGCTTCGTCCCGGGCGGCCGCTCGAGCCGGCCGCCACGGCTCGACGGCCGTCGGCTCCACGGTGACGCGCGGCTCGGCCCAGCCGAGCAGGACGGGGAGCACGATCAGCGAGGCGCCGAGCGTCGCGATCATCCCGAGCGTCAGGAGTAGCCCCAGCCCGAAGATGCCACGGTGGGCGGCGATCATGAGGCTTCCGAAGCCGACCACCGTCGTGAGGCCATTGAACAGCACGGCGAGAAAGGTACCGCGCGGAAGGAGCGGCCCACCGTGCTCACGTCCTTCGACGTAGCGCAGCACGACGTTGACGCTGAACTCGGCGCCCGCTCCGACCACCAGCGGGAAGCCGAAGACGTTCCCCAGGTTGAAGGGGAGACCGAAGAGGAACATCAGGCCGGCCGTCCAGAGCGTCCCGAGCGCGAGGGCGATCATCGCGAGCGCGGTCTCGCGCGCCCGCCGGATCGTCAAGGCGGTCAAGACGCCCACCAGCAAGAAGGCGTAGAGCGTCCCCTGCTTGTAGGCCCGCTCCATGTAGCGGATGGTCTCGAAGCCGATGACCGGGGTGCCCGTCACGTCGGGGTCGACGGTCCGGAGCTCGTCGACGAACTGTTCCGCGCCCGCGCGATCCCAGATGTCGATCTTCGGCTGGATCTGCAGCAGGAAGCGCCCGCTGCGCCCGACGAACCTCCGCCGGAGCTGGGGCGGCACGTCGTCGAGCGCGATCGGGGTCGGGTGGAGATTCTGCTTGAGCCGCCGGAGCGTGCGCGCGAGATCGCCCCGGAGCTGGTCCTGGAGAGGGAGGAGTGCGGGGGCGACCGCGGCGGGATCGGCCCGCTCGAGCCTCCGCACGAGACCCGCCGTTTGGTCCCGGAGCGAGACGACCTGGTCGCGATCGTGACCGGCGGGCGCCTCGTCCACCGCAAGGTCGAGGCGGCGCTGGAGCGTCCGGAGCGCGACCAGCAGACGGCCGGCGTCGACCGTCTCCGGCGGCCCTACGGCGACGGCTTCCACGACCGGCGCGAGCTCGGCAAGCACCTGCGCCTTCGCAGCCTGCTCAGGCGGGATCAGCGAGAGCACCGATTCCACTTCGGATACCGATGCGAGACCTTCGAACGCTGCCGCCCGTTCACGCAGCTCGTCGAGCGACCCGGCCGTCGAGAGCGCGACGAAGCTCGACCGGCCGGCCGCGTGGAGGATGCGCTCCTCCCAATCGACCGACTCGGTGCCTCGTGCCTGGAGGTTCAAGAGGTTGTAGTCGAACCGCACGCCGTGGAGCGCGAAGACAGAGAGTGCGGTCGCCACGCCGGCGAGCGCGAGCACGAGCCTCGGCCGATGGGTGATGGCGTCGACGAAGCGCACGCGGGCATGCCCACCGTCGCGGAGCAGCACGTCTGAGGCGTCGCGCCGGGTCTTCACCACCAGGACGAGCGCCGGGAGCAGCGTCATCATGGCGAACCACGCTACGATGACGGATGTGCCCGAAATGAAGCCGAGCTCCTGGATCCCCGGGAAGTCGGTCGCCATGAGCACGTAGAACGCGCCCGCCGCGGCGAGCGCTCCGCCCAGCATTCCCGGTCCGGCCCGCATCGCCGTCACCTCGAGCGCCTCGCGCGCGGGTCGGCCGAGGGCGCTCTCCTCGGCGTTGCGCAGGAGGAGGTAGACCCCGTAGTCGGTTCCGAGGCCGACGACGATCGAGAGGAACATCACGGAGAAGATCGAGAGGTGGCCGACCACGAGCGTCACGATGCCGAGCGACCAGCAGAGGCTGAGCGCGAGCACGGCGAGCAGCACGATCGGCATGCGGCGCCCCCGGAAGGCGACGGCCAGCACGGCAAACGTCAGCACGAAGGCGAGCACCGTCGCGCGCTTGCTGTCCCGGAAGGCGGCCTCCATCTGGTCGTTCGATAGCACCGGGGCGCCCGTGAGGCCGGCGCGCACGCCCGGGAACTCGGTCTGCACCCGTGCCATCGCCGCCCGCAGCGGTCCGATCGCGTCGCGGTAGGTCGTGAAGCTCCCGCGCTCCCGCCGCGCCTCGACCAGCACGAAGAGCAGCCGCTCGTCGTCGGAGAGGAAGTAGCCGGCATCCCCGTCGCCCCGGTGCAGCGAGAAGAGCGACCGCCACGGCGAGCGGTAGGGCGCCCGTCGATCGAGCCGCGTCGAGATCTGGTCGAGCACATCGCGGGCGGCGCCGAGGTCGGCGTTCGCAACCCCGTCGTCGAGCCCCAGGTCGAAGGCGTTGCGGACGAAGGCCGTCATGACCTCCGTCCGCAGGCCGTCGACCAGCTCGCCGAGCGTCGGCCGCGCCGCGAAGGCGGTGAGGAACCGTCGGTGCTCGACGACGTCGTCGGCGAGGTCGGCGAGGTCGTGACGCGAGAGGTAGAGGAGCTCTCGACCGCGGAATCGGCGCGGATCGATCCGATACGTGACGTGCGCGAACGTGTCTCGCTCCTTACGCAGCTCCTGCGCGAGACGACGGGCGTACGCCTTCGAGCGCGCGACGTCGTCGGCTTCGACCGCCACCACCAGCTGGTCGAGACGCGGGAAGTCGTCGGAGTACTCCTCCTCACGCTGGACGAAGGGCTGGTCCTGCGGTAGCAGATCGCGTCCCGAGGTGACGAAGCCGAGCTGGCGGACCGTGTAGGTGAGCGCGGCGACGGCGCCGAGCACGCCGAGCAGCACGGTCACGAGCGGCCGGGCGCACGCAAGGCGGACGAGTAGCCGGAGACCCCGGCCACCCGCTCCCGACGCTGTGCCAGAGGTCGCGACGAGCGACCTCACCGCTCGGCGGTCTCCTTCACTGGCGGCGGATGCCACTCGGTGTGGCGCGCCTCGATCGCCTCCTCGATCGACCCATGGCGGCGCTGGAGGTAGCCGTTGCGGACGGCGCTGTAGAGGTCGAGGACGCTGTCCTCGACGTCCTGGAAGACCTCGAGGTTCAGGGAGCGCTTGTTGACCTGCTTGACCACCGCCATCCCGGTCGTCGCGAGGAACGGCGTGACGTACCCGAACGGATCGAGGAGCCCGTCCACGCCGTACCCGATGCCGTCACGGACGGTGAGCGGCTGGAGGCTGGGGAGCACGAGGTACGGCCCGGGGCCCCAGCCGTACACGCCGAGGGTCTGGCCGGTGTCGGCGTCGCTGCTGTCGATGTGGAGCTGCGCCTTCGCGACATCGAGGAAGCCGACCACACCGATCGTGGTGTTCACGCCGAAGCGCGCAACTTCGCGACCCGCGCCGCGGAAGCGACCCTGGAGAAGGTTGTTCACCAGGCGCCTCGGCATGCCGAGGTTGTCGAAGGCGCGATCGAGCGCCCGCTTCCCGACGTCGGGGAGGGCCTTGTTCCATCCCTTGGCGATCGGCTTCAGGAGGTGTCGGTCGAGGATGTCGTGATTGAAGAAGAACATCTTCTCGTTGAAGTGCTGCCATGGGTCGTAGTCGTCGGATGCTCCGTCCTCGATGTCCGAGGCGGCCGGGGTCTCGTCCGCCCGGGCGGCACCCATGAGAGAGGTGCTTCCCAGCACGACGAAGAGGGCGAGGGACCACCTCGCTGCGCAGCCGGACGTGGAGGACCTTCCGGGTCGCGCCTCGCCGCGGACCGTCAGCCGGTCGGCGGACACCGTGAGGTGGAACTGGTCGACGGCGGGCTCGAGTACCTCCCCCTCCTCGAAGATCGGCCGGCGGAAGAACTCCCGAACGGGCTCCCAGGGAACGAGTGACATCGTGCTTCCTCCTTTTGGTGAGACGGCGGCAGCAAGACACCTGCCAGGCTCGAAGGCGCTCTGACCGCAGAACGAGCCATCATACATTCATTCTCAGGATTGCGAAAAGCGGAATTAGGCGTTCTCGCCCTGAGAGAGCGCGAGAGGTACGCCGGACGGCTCAGTAGCAGTACGTTTCGTTCCCGATCCGCCGGCAAAGGCTCGGGTCGACGCCGACGTTCTGGAGCTCGGGCCGGAAGGGCCACCTGGGCACCGGGCGGAAGTCGAGATCGCCCCCTTGGAGCAGCTGTGGCTGCGGAGCCCCGGCGTGAGTGGGCGCGGCCGCCGCTTGCGTGCCGATCAGCAGTTGGCTCCCGCTGAGGTCGCACTCGAGCTGGGTCCCGAACTGCCGGCAAGCTGCCGGGGCCTGAGCGGCGGCGGCGAGCAGACCAAGGGTCATCAGAGCGAGCGGGAATCGCATCATGGCGGCAACCTCCCGACACCAAGTGGTGCATGATTTGCGCCATTGTCCTTCGCGGCCCATGTTCATGTGCGGCGTCGCGCGCCTCGGCCAGCTGCCTGGCGCGCTTCTCCACGGTCTCCACGTTCCGCGCCAGATCGCAGTTCTCGTCAGCAGGCGTTCGGGCGTAGGCGCCGGCTCGCCAGGGTGGGCGATCAGCCCCCGGGGGAAGCTCTGTCATGCCGCGCGCTCAATGGCGCCGCGCCGGAGGGCCGCTTCGCTCACCAGGCGGAAGTTCACGGAGATACTCCGGGCGGCCAAGCGCGCGCACTCTTCCCACACGGCGCTCAGTCCTGGCTCATCGCCCCGAGGTGCCACCTCGAGCCACACGCTGCCCGCGCGTCGAGCGTTCTCCGCGATCTCCTCGAGCACATAGGGCGTGAGCGCGCCCGAGCGCTCGAGCGTGCCACGGCCGTCCGCAGCGATGACCCGGGCCCGGAAGAAGGCGACCGCCCCGCTGCCGCGCGCTAGCATCGCCGTCGCGCGGACTAGATCCCCGTAGGTACGCACGTCGCTGAGCATGCGCTCGGGCACCGTGAAGCCGAGTTCCTCCTCGAGGGCGACCGCAAGCTCGAGCAGGTCGAGCGAGTCGGCCGCCAGGTCGTCGGTGAGGGACACCTCCGGGGTCAGGTCCTCGAGGGCCACCCCCAGATTGTCGGCCACCACGCGGCGCAGCCGCCGCTCTACCCGAAGCTCGAGCATCGCTCACCCCTTTCCCGCCAACCGCCGCGCGCAGATGCGCATGCGCCCCCCTCAGTGCGGCTCGATCGCCGCCCGGACGGCGGTCTGAAGATCGTCGATGGAGAGGGGCTTCTCCAAGAACGCTGCGGCCCCAAGGGCCCGCGCCGCGGCCCGCGTGTCCTCATCGGCGGACGCCGTGATCAAGATGAAGGGCACGGGGCAGCGCGCGCGCCGGAGGGCCGCCAGCACGTCCAGCCCGCACAGCTCGGGCAGCTGGTTGTCCGCGATGACGGCGTCGTAGGCGCCCGCGTTACGAACGGCGATGCCGCGCGCCGCCAATCCGTGCTCGTCCACCGCGGCCGAGAGGTGCTCGAGGAGCTCGGCGCCATCGCATACCTCGACCACTTCGAAGCCCTGTCGCCGGAGAGCCGCGCCGAGCAGACGCCGCGTCTCCGCGTCGTCCTCCGCCAGTAGGAGCCGTCGCTGGCATGGGGCGGGCTCGGGCGCCTTGAGCAGGATTCCGCCGGCCGTCTCGGGAACGTCCGAGGCCTCCGCGTGCCGATCGACGCGCCCATCCTCGGCGGCGAGCAAGGCGTCCTGGCTGACCTCGTGCCGCTTGCCGTTCGCGTGACTCGGGGAGTACCGAAGATGCCCGAGTTGATGGGCCCGATGATTCGCCCCCCGAGCCTGCGCCATGGCACGCAGGATGGAGTGGATGTAGGCAGCAACGCTGGCGCACGTGAAGACGTGCGCGGGGGCGAGTCCATCAAGGAATGACACGATCCGCCCCCCTACTTGCGTTGCGCCGGCCTGCCGGCGTGCGTGCGATGGCGAGTGCGTCGAGCGCGGTCGAGGTGCGGTCGCCAAAGTCGACCTTGGCGCGCAGTTCGGCGATTCCCCGGAGGGCCCGGATTCCGATGCGCCGTGACTCGTCGTCGTGCATGTTCTCGCCCGTGGGGAGGGTAGGCGTCTCCACCCGACACACGAGCGACTGCTTGAGCACGCGACGTGCCAATTGCGGGGGCGCGGAATGGCTGCGTCTCGGGTGGCGCGCCAGTGGGGAAGATTTCCCCCGAACGCGAGTCCGAGAAGATAAGGCTCGCTATGGCGGGGTCTTAGAACAGGGTGGGGCATCCCGCCGCAATCGCGGCGCCGGGCGCCCCTGGATGCTCAACGTCGGCGATCGTGGGCCCGGCGGCGGGACGATTCCCGCGCACCATACCGCGCAAGCTTGCCTGCAAGCGTCTTTCGATCGATGCCCAGCAGCTGAGCCGCACGCCGTTGGTTCCGGCCGACAGCCTCGAAGACCCGGAGGATGTGGCGCCGATCGACCTCCTCGAGCGCCACCAAGTCGCCAGGCTCACCGGCGGCGAGGGCGGGACGCTTGTGACGCCAGGCACGGACGTGCTCCGGCAGGTCCTCTACGCCGATCTCCTCGCGCATGGTGAGCGCCACCGCCCGCTCGATACAGTTCTGCAGCTCGCGGACGTTGCCGGGCCACGGGTAATCGAGCAGGCGCTCGGCCGCTGCGCGGGAGAGACTGCGCACCCGCTTGCCGGCGTGCTTACCATAGCGCTCGACGAAGTGCTGGGCGAGCAGCAGCACGTCCGCGCCACGCGCCCGGAGAGGTGGCAGCTCGATCTGGATGACGGCCACGCGGAAGAAGAGGTCCTCCCGGAACCGGCGCTGGTCAACCGCCGCCCGCAGTTCCTGGTTCGTGTCGGTGATGAGGCGCACGTCGAAGGGCACTTCTGCATCGCCGCCGACAGGGCGGATCACGCGCTCTTGGAGAGCGCGAAGAAGCTTGGGCTGCAGGCCAATCGGCAGGTCGCCGATTTCATCGAGGAGCAGGGTTCCTCCGTTCGCCTGCACGAAGAGACCCGTGCGCGCAGCGCGCGCGTCGGTGAACGCGCCCCGCGCATGCCCGAAGAGTTCACTCTCGAGGAGCGTTTCGGGGATAGCAGCACAGTTGACGGCCACGAAGGGCCCGGCGCTCCGCGGGCCCCGGCGGTGCAGGGCGCGCGCGACCAGCTCCTTGCCCGTGCCGCTCTCGCCGGTGATGAGCACCGACGCCTCCGACTGTGTCACCCGTGCGAGCAGGGCGAAGACTTTGCGCATCGCGGGGCTCTCACCAACGAGCTCCTCAAATCCCGTCACCTCCTCGAGCGCGCGGCTGAGGCGCTCGACGGTGGCCGCGAGCCGGCGTTGTTTGACAGCCCGCTCGAGCACCAGGCCGAGTACCTCGAAGTCAATCGGCTTGGTCACGAAGTCGTAAGCCCCTGCACGGATGGCGCCGATGGCCGTCTCTAGGCGCTCGGAGGCGGTCAGGATGACGACCGGCAGCTCCGGCCGATCGGCCGCAATCCGCGAGCAGAGCTGCAGCCCGTCCATGCCCTCCATCACCACGTCGGTGAGCACGACGTCGATTTCGGTGTCATCGAGCAGGCGGAGGGCCTCAGAGGCCGAGGATGCTGGCTGGACCTCGAAGTTCCGGCGTGTGAGTTGCGCCTGCAGCAGCGCGCACAAGCTCGGGTCGTCGTCGACGAAGAGAACTCTCGGAGCGACCGCGGAAGGCGCCCGCGGCGACGAGCTCTCTCGGCCCCTGCCCATCGACGTCCCGTTCATCATCCCGTCGGACGGGACCGGTTGCGTCTACTTCTGTCTTCAACCCGCGGAGGTGGCCGCATGAACCCTCCCATTTTCACCTCAGGCCCGGAACCAGTAGCACACCTCGCCGCGGGGGTGTGAGCGCGGGCGGATCGGCAGGGTGTGCCCCTTTTTGGGGAAAGGGGGGTTGACTGTCCGACGAGGAGCGCTTTATGTATTGGCTTAACTCTTACGGAGGGGCGCCCACATCTCGCGGCCTGCGAGGGGACGTGGGGAGGCCCGGAGGGCCGCGATGGCCGAGCGTGGGGCGGCGGAGGATTTTTCCCGCGGCCTGCTCCGGTCGGCGCAGGACGCGTGGCCTCCACACGGGCTCAGAGCCCTACCGGTAGTGGCGGCCATTACCTCCGTCGCTCTTGGGGTCGCGGTACTCTTCGGCTGGGCCTTCGGCGTCGACGTGCTCCTCGGCTGGTTCGTGCTGGCCGGGGCCCGGGCTGGCCTCTACATCCCCGAGATTGCCGTCGTGCTCTCCGTGGCGTGTGGCATCTCGGCCTCGGTCATCCTGATCCTGCGGAGCGCACGCAGCCGCCACCTCGTCGAAGTCAGTATGCATCGAATGCAGGCCGCCGAGGCCGAGCTGCGGGCAGTGACGGACGCCGCGACCGACGCGATCGTATCGGCGGACGCTGCGGGGGCGATCACCTACTTCAGCAAGGGCGCCGAGCGGCTGTTCGGCCTCACCGCGGCCGAGGCCGTGGGCGCACCGCTCACCGTCCTCATGCCCGAGCGCTTCCACGAACCGCATCGCCGCGGCCTGCGCCGCTTCGTCATGACCGGCGAAGGGCATTTCGTCGGGAACAGGGTGGAGCTCGTGGCCCGTCGGCACGACGGTGCCGAGTTCCCGGTCGAGCTGTCACTGGGGGCCTGGAGGTCCGAGGAAGGCACCCGCTTGACGGCGATCGTCAGAGACATCACCGAGCGCAAGCATTCGGAGGCCGTGAGGTCGTTCCTTGCCGCCATCGTGGACTCCTCACACGACGCGATCGTCGGCAAGACCCTGGAGGGGACCATCACGAGCTGGAACAAAGGGGCAGAGCGGCTCTACGGCTACACGACCGAGGAGATGGTGGGCCGGTCGATATCATGCCTCGTCCCTCCGGGGCATGCAGACGAGGTGCCGACCCTGCTTGCACGTCTGGAGCGAGGTGAGCTGGTCGAGTCCTATGAGGCGGTCCGCAGGTGCAAGGATTCAAGGCTCGTGCACGTCTCCCTGACCGTTTCCCCGATCCGCGATGCGAGCGGGAAGATCATCGGCGCATCGACCGTCGGCCGCGACATCACCGAGCGCAAGCGAGGCGAGTTGCAGTTCATGGATCTCCTGGAGTCGGCGCCGGACGCCATGGTGATCGTCGACGGGCGGGGCCAGGTGGCGATGGTGAATGCGCAGGCGGAGGCCCTCTTTGGCTATGCGCGCGAAGAGCTCGTTGGCGAGCCCGTCGAGCAGCTCGTGCCGGAGCGGATTCGGGGGCAGCACGTGCGGCATCGGACGGCGTACCAGCGCGAGCCGAAGCTCCGACCCATGGGAGCCGGGCTCGAGCTCCACGGGCGGCGGAAGGACGGGACCGAGTTCCCGATCGAGATCAGCTTGAGCCCAGTCGAGACCGAGAACGGGAAGATCGTCACGGCCGCCATTCGCGACATCACCGAGCGCAAGCGGACCGAGGAGGAACTGGTCCGTGCGAGGGAGAGCGCACTCTCGGCCTCGCGCGCCAAGAGTGAGTTCCTGGCCAATATGAGCCACGAGATCCGTTCCCCGATGACGGCGATCCTCGGCTATGCCGACATCCTGGCAGGGTCGGAGCTCAGTGTTGAGGAGCGCGCGGCGTACCTCGAAACGATCCGACTGAACGGCGCGCACCTGCTCTCGGTCATCAACGACATCCTCACCCTCTCAAAGATCGAGGCCGGGAAGATGACGGTGGAGCGCATCGTCTTCCCACCCGCCAGGCTCGCGGGCGAGGTGGTCGCGTTGATGCATCACCGGGCTCGGGATAAGGGAATCGCCTTCGAAATTATCTACCAGGGCCTGATCCCCGAGCACATCGAGAGCGATCCAACGCGGTTGCGCCAGATCCTCCTCAACCTGCTTGCTAACGCGCTGAAGTTCACCGAGCGCGGAGGAGTGCGGCTGACGATCCGGATGGAGGGCGGCCGATTGGCGTTCGCGGTGGCGGACACCGGGATCGGCATGACCGCCGAGGAGCAGGCGCGTCTCTTCCAGCCCTTCATGCAGACGGACGCCTCGACGACGCGCCGCTTCGGAGGAACGGGGTTGGGGCTGACGATCACGAGGCGGCTGGTGGAGATGCTGGGAGGCATGATCCACGTCGAGAGCGTGCCCGGAAGAGGGAGCACGTTCACGGTTACCATCGATACGGGCCCGCTCACTGGGGTGCCGATGGTAGCGGCGCCGACCGACATGCAGCCCCTGCCGGCTGCTGCGGCCGCGGTGGCGCCGGTGCGCCTCGACTGCCGGGTGCTGCTCGCGGAAGATGGGCTGGACACCCAGCGGCTGATCTCGTTCTACCTACGCAAGGCCGGGGCGAGCGTTGTCCTAGCGGAGAACGGGCAGGAGGCCCGCGAGCGGGCGTGGGAAGCGGAGGCCGTGGGACAGCCCTTCGCGGTCGTCTTGATGGACATGCAGATGCCGGTGCTGGATGGCTACAGGGCGACCGAGGCCCTGCGGCAGGCAGGCTATCGCCGGCCAATAATCGCCCTCACGGCGCACGCCATGGAGGGCGAGCGCGAGCAATGCCTTGGGGCGGGGTGCGACGACTATCTCTCGAAGCCGATGAGTGGCGAGGAGTTACTGATGGTGGTGCAGCGGCATGTTGGGCGTCAGTACGGGCCGGCAGCAACGTGCACAAGGGAGCCCTTGGTGAGCGAGCTCGGACACGACTCGGAGCTGCGGGAGCTGCTTTCGGAGTTCGTGGCGACGCTGCCCGTGCGCGTCGCGGCGCTGGCGGCAGCGGCGGGTGACCTGGGACGTATGGCGGCGCTGGCCCACCAGCTCAAGGGAGCAGCCGGCTCCTACGGGTTCCCCGCGATCACCGAGGCGGTAGGGCGCCTCGAGGCGATGGCAAAGAACGGAGGTCGTTCAGAGGATACGCAGGCGTGCCTCCGCGAGCTGGCGAGTCTCTGCGGGCGCGCCTCTGCGATGCCGCCGCCACCCGCCTGAGGAGGTCAGTGAAGAGTCAACCGCGCATCGGTCTCGTTGCCAATGCGATCGGCATCAGCGGCTTCTCGCCTTGGTGCCACCCCTCGCCGGCCGGGACGTGGAACTGCGAGGGCATCACGAACTCCACCTCGATGGGCGGGCGCCCCGGGCGCCGGTGGGCGCCCGACGCACGCCGCAGCGTCGTCCCGATCGCCGCCGCTTCGCCCTCCCCCACAAGCTGGCTGGTGTGAGCCTCGTGCATGTCTCGCGACCTCGCTCTCGCGCAGCGTCTCGCCACGCCGGATCGAGAGCGGTGCAAGGTGCGTACCGGCCGCGCCGCAGCTGCCGCCACGCGGTCTCGTATCGGCCTCGTGTCGCGCCGACCTGCCGGGTCGGAACGACACGAGTTCGACGTGCTAGGTGCTCCGGGAGACGGGGGCGATCTTGTACTGCTCGAGCTTGCGGTAGAGCGTCTTGCGGCCGATCCCGAGCACCCGCGCGGCGAGCGTCTTGCTCCCGCCGACCGCCTCCATCACACGCAGGACGTAGCGGCGCTCGACCTCCTCGAGCGGCGCGAGCTCGGACGGATCGTCGCCCGCGACGAGCACGTGCGAGCGCTGGAAGCCGCGGATCTTCTCCGGGAGATCGTCGAGGCCGATCGTCTCGTGCCGCGTGAGGGCGATCGCCCGCTCGATGCAGTTCTCGAGCTCGCGCACGTTGCCGGGCCAGACGTAGGCGAGCAGGCGCTCCGCGGCGTCGGGCGAGAGCCCGGTGACGCGTTTGCCGGCCTGCGCGGCGTAGCGGTCGACGAAGTGCTGCGCGAGGAGGAGCACGTCGCCGCCCCGCGCCCGCAGGGGCGGCATCTCGACGTGGATCACGTTGATCCGGAAGTAGAGATCCTCGCGGAAGCGGCCCTCCTCGACAGCCGACTCGAGGTCGCGGTTGGTCGCCGCGATCAGGTTGACGTCGAAGGGCACCTCCTCGTTGGCGCCGACGGGCCGCACGCAGCGCGTCTGGAGCGCCCGCAGGAGCTTCGCCTGGAGGGCGAGCGGCAGGTCGCCGATCTCGTCGAGGAAGAGCGCACCCCCGTTCGCCTGCACGAAGAGCCCCCTGCGCGCCGCGTGCGCGTCGGTGAAGGCGCCGCGCGCGTGCCCGAAGAGCTCGCTCTCGAGCAGCGGCTCCGGGAGGGACGCGCAGTCGACGGCGACGAAGGGGCCCGCCTTCCGCCGTCCCCGCTCGTGGAGGGCGCGCGCGACGAGCTCCTTTCCGGTCCCCGTCTCGCCGGCGATCAGCACCGACGCGCTGGAGTCCGCGATGCGGTCGAGGAGCTCGTACATCCGCCGCATCGCCGGGCTGGTCCCGAGCAGCGTGCCGAAGCGGCGACCCTCCTCGACCGCCTGGCGCAGCCGCCGTACCTCGTCGCTCAGCCTGCGGTGCTGGATCGCCCGCTCGAGCGCGAGCCCCAGGGCGTCGACCTCGAGCGGCTTGGTGACGAAGTCGTAGGCGCCGCTCCGGATCGCGGCGATCGCCGTCTGGATGCTCCCGAAGGCGGTGATCACGATCACGGGCACATCCGGGCGCGACGCGACGATGTGCTCGCAGAGCTCGAGGCCGCTCATGCCGGGCATGTTGAGGTCGGCCACGACCGCGTCGAACTCCGATGCGACGAGCGCTTCCAGCGCCGCCGGCGCCGCCGTGCGCGCCTTCACCTCGAAGCCGAGCTCGCCCAGGTCGGAGACGAGCATGTCGCACATGCTCGCATCGTCGTCGACGACGAGGACGCACCCCTTCACGAGGCGACCTCGGCGGTTCCGGGCTCGGCGGAGGCGAGGAAGATCGCGACCCGCGTCCCCCGGCCCGGCTCGCTCTCGACGTCGATCCAGCCACCGTGGTCGGTCACGATGCCGTGCGCCACGGAGAGCCCGAGGCCGGTGCCCTCGCCCACGTCCTTGGTGGTGAAGAACGGCTCGAAGATGTGCGGGAGGGCCTCCGCGCTGATGCCGCGGCCCTGATCCTGGATGGTGACGCGCAGGTACGGCGCCGTCCGCGCGCCGGCGTCACTCGGACGGCGGGCCTCGGCCGGCTCGATCGAGACCAGGAGACGGCCCCCGCCGGGCATGGCCTGGATGCCGTTCATCACGACGTTGGCGAACGCCTGCTGGATCTGGCTCGGATCGACGCGCACCGGGAGGAGGCCCTCGGGCGACTTCAGCTCGAGGGTCACGCCCTGCTTCTCGGCGAGCGGGGCGAGCAGGTCGATCGTGCGGCTCGCGAGCGTACGGAGGTTGCAGAGACCGGGCTTCGGCCCCTGACGGCGCGAGAAGTCGAGGAGCTGGCGGATGACGGCCGTCATGCGCGTCGCCTGCTCCTGGATGATGCGCGCGTAGTCGGCGCTCTGGCCCCGGCCGCCCTCGGCGGCGGCGATCCGGCCGGCCCGGCCGGCGATGACGTTGAGCGGCGTGCCGAGCTCGTGCGCGATGCCGGCCGCGAGCCGCCCGACGGTGGTCAGGCGATCGGTGTGCCGGAGCTGCTCGAGCGTCGCGATGCGCGCCTCGGTCTCGGCGCCGAGGCGCGCCTGCGCCTCGGCGAGGCGGTCGCTCATGGCGTTCAGCTCCTCGGCGAACTCGCCGAGCTCGTCGTGCTGCCGGAGGGCGAGGCGTGCGCCGAAGCGGCCCTCGCCCACGGCGCGGGCCTTGTCGCGCAGGAGCGCCATCGGCCGCCCGACGAACCAGTAGCCGAGCCCCATGGCCGTGAGCGCGCACATGGCCGCGATGAGCGCGGTGGCGAGGGCGATCTGCAGGTGGTTCATGTTGATGTAGCGCCGCTCCGCCTGCAGCGACTCCGTGACCTCGATCACCGCGGGCGGGGCCGTGGGAATCGACATCGGGACGTAGATGTGGCGCACCCATTCGCCGCCGGCAGTCTCCCGGAGCGCGACCGCGTTGCGCCCCGCGAGCTGCTCGAGATCGTCGGTCGAGAGCCCCGGCGGCGGCTCGGCGCGCAGCTCGTCGAGCCACAGCCAGCGGAGACGGATCACGCCCGGACCGTATCGGTCGATCGTCTCCAGCATCTGCCGGGCCTTCGCTTCTCCCTCGGCCGCCCAGATCTCGGCGAGGGCGGCGGCGGTGCCATGCCCGAACTTCTCGTTCTTCCAGAGCTCGGTGTCGAAGATGACGACCTCCCGCCGGATCTGGAGCCAGGCATAGCCCGCCATGATGACGAGCACCCCCACGACGAGCGCGAGGGTGAGCTTGCGCGCGAGCTTCATCGGTTCGGGCCTCGCCCGGCAACGCGGCTTCTATCCCCCTATCCGCGGAGGGGTCAACGATCGGCGCCCGAAACAGGCCGTGGCGCCGCGGTACGCTGACCCACGTGTCGTCACGACACGCGCGGAGCGGTACGTGCGGTCCGGATACCGCGCGCGTTCGCCCGGCACGCGGCGTGCGCCGGAGCCGAACGTGCAGCGAGGAACGGGAGCCAGCGGCCCAGCCAACAACGCCAGCCCCGCAGATGGTCCGCCTAACCCAATGACCGCGGGAGGCCCCGGGCCTCGCTGCACCTCCTACTCGACGCCCGCGTCTTTGAGCGCGGCGAGCAGCGCGGCAAGCAGCACCCGGGTCATGACGACCTCTTGCGTCCCATCGCCAGCTCGACGGCGTCGAGCAGGCTCTGATCGTCGAACGGCTTGTCCAGGATGGCGATCGCGCCGCCCTCGAGCGCGCGCTGGCGGACCTCGTCGTCGCCGTGGCCGGTGATCACGACCACCGGCAGGTCGGGGTTTCTCATCGCGAGCTGCTTCTGGAGGTCGAGCCCACTGATGCCGGGCATGCGGATGTCGAGCACCAGGCATCCCGCGTCCGGCGGGAGGTCGTAGGCGAGGAACTCGGCCGCGCTCGCGAACGTCTCTACGTTGCGCCCGGTCGCGTGGAACAAGCGCCGCAATGCCTTCCGCACCGACGCGTCGTCGTCGACGACCAGTACCATGCCACGATTGGTCCTCACGTTCGGGCGACCGGATCGCCCCCTCCGCGAAGAGCACAGCACCAGAGTCGGCCCGCCGCGTAAATGGGACTTTAGTCCCAGACCGGGGGAGACGGCCGGCTCAGCTGGCGTCGCCGCGGACCCCGATCTTCTCGCCCATGCGGACCAGGTCGGCGAGGGACGCCGCTCTCATCTTCGCCATCACGCGACCGCGATGGACCTTGACCGTCTTCTCAGTGGTCCCGAGCCGGTCGGCGACGAGCTTGTTCGGAAGGCCCGCGACGACGAGCGCCATGACCTGACGCTCACGCGGTGTCAGCACGTCGAAGCACACCTGGACCTGCTCGCGCTCGCGGCGCTCGACCCGCGCCCCCCGATCCCGGTCGACGGCGCGCCCGATCGCCGCGAGCAGATCCGGTTCGTCGAAGAGTTTCTGGATGAAGTCGACGGCGCCCGCCTTCATCGCCCGCACGCTCGCCGGCACGGTGCCGTGCCCGGTGAGGAAGACGATGGCGGGGTCGAGGCCGGCCGCGGCGAGCCGGTGCTGGAGGTCGAGCCCGCCGATGCCGGGCATGCGGAGATCGAGCACGAGGCAGGAGGGGCGTTCCGGATGAGCCGCCGAGAGGAAGTCCTCCGACGAGGCGAACGCCTCCACCTCGAAACCCGCCGAGCGGAGGAGCCGCGCCAGCGACCTCCGCACGGAGGCGTCGTCGTCGATCACGAAGACGACGGCGTCGGCGCTCACCGGGGCCCGTCCGCCTCGCACGGCAGGGTGAGGTGCATGGTCAGGCCCCGCTCGGGGTTGCGTGACGCCCAGAGAAGGCCCCCGTGCGCCTCGACGATGGAGCGGCTGATCGAGAGCCCCACGCCGAGACCGCCCGGCTTGGTCGTGTAGAAGGGCTGGAACATGTGCGCGAAGGCCTCGTCGGAGAGCGGCGGCCCGGCATCCTCGACCGTGATCTCGAGGGTGCCGGGCCGGGTGAGGGCGGTGCGCAGGACGAGGCGACCCCCGGGCCGGGCGCCGTCTCGTATGGCGTCGCAGCCGTTGCGGACCAGGTTCAGCATCACCTGCTGGAGCTGGATGCGATCGCCCACGGTGGCCGGGAGGTCCGAGGCCAGGTCCATCACGAGGGACACGTTGTTGTGGAGGGCATCCATCTTCGTCAGCGGCTCGATGCCGCGCACGAGCTCGTTGACGTCGAGCGGAAGCTTCTCCGGGGTCCCTTTCCGCAGGAGCTCCCGCAGCCGGCGGATGATCTCGCTCGCGCGCCCGGCATCCGCGCTGATGTCCCAGAGCGCCTCGTCGAGCTCCGCCTTGTCGACCTCTCCGCTCGCCAGCATGCGCCGCGTGGCCTGGGCATTCGTCCGGATGGCGGTCAGCGGCTGGTTCAGCTCGTGCGCGATCGCGGCCACGAGCTCGCCCATGGCCGATACGCGCGCGACGTGCGCCAGCTCGGCCTGCTGGCGGCGGAACCTGGCAGTCCACGGCCTTGGCGGGTAATGGCAAGACTCCCAGGCGCGATCCGGGCATCACTAGGGACAGCAAGGAGGAGCCAGGCGGGGTTATGGGGAGGTCGGACTTCGCTTCAGTGGCGTCACGCCGCCCACGTCATCTCGCCACTAACTCACGAAAGGA
>WNFR01005013.1_pt1 | contig 16901 bp, 13 predicted proteins | sample 5400221 | NCBI WGS metagenome assembly WNFR01 (sample SAMN13153357, study PRJNA577476) | soil metagenome | isolation source: 40 cm soil under Madrone tree | place: USA:California | collected 2016-06-14
CCAATGTTATTCAGGATGATGTGGTCGGTGGTGTAACTGAACACAAACTCATTGAGGAGGGTGGGGGAGAAGGTAGAGTTTAGACGCGCAACAAGCGCAACTCCCGGCCCTTTGAATGCAGTTTGAATAGTAGGAAAGCTTCCCTGATTCGTCCATAACGGAACCGGTGTAATTGTGTCCCAGGAATCATGAATAAACCGGAACGTAAGGCGTTGCTTATCGGTGAGGTTGTGGTCGACCCTAATTAACTCCTCACGCCAGTTTGTCGGCTGGACGGGAGAGGAGACAAACACCGAATTTGCTCCATTGTCCTGAGTCGGAAGTGGAATTTCGCTGAGTAGCCCCTGTATTGTGGGGTCGCTCGGGTTAAAGCCTACTGCTGTAAGATCCGCGCCCACGCTCGGACAGTTCCCGTTCGGGTTAATTGGTGCGCATTGATCGCTGAAATCCCCTCCCCGCTCCGCGATAGAAGGCACGGATTGATTGAAGTTCTGTCCTGGCACTCTGTCTCGGCGCCACTCCTGCGACCAGAAGAAGAACGTCTTATTTTTCCAGATCGGGCCGCCAATGGTGTACCCGAAATCATTTTTCTTGTATGGCGGCACGGTATCCTGGAAGTAGTTACTCGCATTGAACGCGTCATTGCGCACAAACTCATAGACGTTCCCATGAAACTTATTTGTGCCAGACTTGGTTTCTACCTCGACAGTTCCTGAGCCGTTGCGTCCGTACTGCGCCCCATAATTTGACGTGAGCACTTTGAACTCAGCAATGGCTTCCAGGCTAGGATACACATTCAGCGTCTCATTGCTGCCGTTATCCATGTTGTCGCCGCCGTCGAGTTCCCAGTTGTTGTACTCGGTACGTCCGCCGTTCACGCTAAAAGCCACATTGCCGTAAATACCGACCGTGCCTTCGTCTTGGCCGGTCTGGTTGCTGACACCAGGAACGAGGGTGACCAGCTGGGTAAAATTCCGGCCATTCAGTTCGAGCTGCGTGATCTGCTTTCCGGTTACGACGCCCGTCAAGTCGGAGGTCTGCGTTTCCACCTGAGCGACATTCGTGCCTTCTACGTTGATCGACTCCTGCGCGGCGCCAACCTGCATTCGCACGTCATTGCGCGCTTTTTGGCCGACGTCCAACTTGATTGCGCTTGCCTGATATTTCTTGAAGCCTTGTGCAGTAACCGCCATGTTGTAGGAACCTATTGGCAGAGCTGCAAACAGGTACTCCCCACTGCTGTTTGCAGTGGCAGTACGGCTGGTGCCCTGCTCGACGCTGGTGATAGTCACCTGCGCACCGGCCACGGAGGCCCCGCTCGGATCGGTTACCGTGCCGGTGATCGAAGCAGTATCCTGTGCGAAGAGGGCTGCGGGGCACATGGCGAATGCGACTAGGACAAGGCGGAACAGCATCGATCTCATATTCGGCTCCTCTGACCTGACATGTTTGGCACGAACCGGAATCGAACTAAACATTGAAAAACAACGAGGCCTTCTAAACCCGTGCAAAGCTTTATTAAAACGTGTTAATACTGGCTTAAGGCTTAAATTACTGTCAAGCACAAAATTTACCGAAACGTTCTTCTCTGGAATTAAATAGGGCCGGAAGTGGAGTCACGGATCACCAATTGGGGCGTCAGTTTGCGGTGGCTCGCGGTAATTTTTCGCTTTTCCTGTACGGCGGTGATGCCCTCCGAGACGATTGTGACCGCCATCTTCCCCATTTCCGGCATGGGCTGGCGCACCGTAGTGAGCGACGGGGTGAGCAGAGTTGAATGCGAAATGTCATCGAAGCCGATGACCGAACATTGCTCGGGAACGCGGATACCCGCTTTGCTCAGGGCACGAATCGCGCCGAACGCGGTCATGTCGTCGAAGGCCATCAGCGCGGTAAAGGGATGTTTTCTGCGCAGTAATTCCTCGGTCAGTTTGTAACCCGCGTCGAAGCTGGAAAGAGGATCGCTGGATTCGGGCAAGTCCAGCACCAGGTCGCTATTGATTTCTAGTCCGTGCGCCTTCGCGAAATTGCGGACACCTTTCCAACGGGGAGCGCTGTCTGTAATACGTTTAGGCCCCCGGATGAACGCAACGTGCCGATGGCCGAGAGAAAACAGGTGCTCGATGGCGAGCTGCGCACCAAGTTCGTTATCGACGATTACGGAACTGATAGCGCCGGCCTGCAGCTCGCGGCCGATCATTGCAGTGGGGATATTGCTCTTTTCCAGATCACCGAGAACGTCGATCTCTACGAATAGCCAGTTTGCTACCACGATCAAAGCTTCTACGCGCCGATCAAGCAGCATTTCAAGATAACGCTCGAACCGGCTGCGCTCGTTGTGCACGTCAGTGAGAATCGGCAGGAAAGACGCCTGGTAGAGCGTGGTCTCAATGCCACGTAAGATCGGAGTGCAGTAGGGATCGGTCATGTCGAAGACCATGACGCCGACGGTGTGGCTGCGGCGGTTGCGCAAAGATCGCGCAAAAAGATTCGGGCGATAGCCGAGCTTCTGGGCGGCGCGTTCTATGCGCTTTTTGGTGGTATCGGGAATATAGCGCGCGAGCGGCGCATTGTTCAGAACGATAGAAACGGTCGTCGACGAAAAACCGCTCTCCTTCGCCACTTCGCGAATCGTGACCACTACCGGCCTTCCCTGTCCGCCGAGCGCTTGAATTTGCGGCCTCCGCTGGCGGACACTACAGCAGAGACGTGCACCTGTGTCAAGCATCTTGCAAAAATTGTGTTGCGGAATTCTTTGTTTTTCTTACGTCGGAGCCTCGTGCGGACAGGCGGTTCAGGGGCAGGAAAAGCCTCCAGCGGCGGGCAAAAATGCAGCTACTAAGGAAGCGACTCAGGATATTGCGCAATTATTTCAGCGCGGGCAAACTGCTCTGCAGCAAGGAGATTTGAAGCAAGCGGAGCAAGCATTTCGAAGTGTGATTGATGCCGATCCACGCTCGGCGCCTGCCTACGCCAATCTAGGCGTTGTCTACATGCGTGAAAAGCAATGGAAGCCTGCGCTGGTGGAGCTCGAAAAGGCTAAGCGGCTGTCTCCGGGCGTGGCTGGCATTCGGCTGAATATTGGACTCGCTTTCTACAGGCAAAACAAATTTCAAGATGCCATTGCGCCTTTTGAGTCTGTGGTGCGCGACAGTCCGGAATCTGTGCAGGCAAGACATCTGCTTGGACTCTGCTATTTCTTCACGCAAGACTATGCTTCGGCCGCGAGCACGTTGGCGCCGCTGGAACCTCAGCAGTCAAACGATCTGAATTTTCTTTATGTGCTTGCGATTTCTGCGTGGAAATCAAAACAACCGGATTTGGAGAAGCGAGCGTTAACGCAGTTGCTTCAGATTGGTGGGGACACTCCGGAATTTCACCTGCTGATGGGTAAGGCGCACCTGAACCGAGAAGAATACGACGAGGCGATCAAAGAATTGGGGGTTGCCGCGCAAGCCGCTCCGCGCTTGCCGTTCGTACACTTCAACCTTGGCCTCGCACACATGAAGAAGCAGGAGTTTGAGTTAGCAAAATCGGAGTTTCTGAAGGATTCCGAAATAGAGCCGGACATCTCGTACAACTATGACCAGCTCGGATTGATCGAGTTCAATCAGCAGCACTTGAAAGAAGCCGAGCAGTATTTTCGACATGCCTTACGCCTGGATCCAGACTTAACCAGCTCGCGCTACCAACTTGCACGCGTATACCACAGCGAGGGCGAATACGCGAAGGCGCTCGCGGAAATCGATATCACCAAGAAGCTTGAGTCTGGAAACGCGAGCGTTCGTTATCTTCGCGGGCAGATTCTGCAACATCTTGGGCGTACCGAAGAAGCGCGCGCAGAGATGCGGGAGGCCGCTCAAATCTCGAATTCTGCCCGACAGAAAAGGCAGCAGGAACTGGAAAACGGAGTTCCCGACCCCGAGCTCATGCAATCCGGCCCCTGACGATTTTTGTTAGACTGGCTGCGTTTTCAGCCTACTTCACGCAGAGTTGAATCATCCAACTGCCAGCCCGAACGGAGGTTCACTATGAAGCGCGCCCTGAAATGGATCGGCATAGTCGTTGTAATCCTCATCGTCATTGTTCTGGTTTTGCCGTTCTTGATAAATGTCAACAGCTTTCGGCCGCGCATTGAGTCTGAGCTGACCAATGCTTTGGGTCGCAAAGTGACCGTGGGGAATCTCAGCCTGTCACTCTGGTCAGGAAGTCTGGCCGCAGACGATATTGCGATCGCAGACGATCCCGCCTTCAGCACCTCGCCATTTATTCGCGCGAAGGCTTTGAACGTGGGAGTAGAAGTGTTCCCGCTGATCTTATCGAAAACTCTTCACGTTACCGACTTAACTCTTTCGCAACCGCAGGTGGCGCTGCTGCGAGATCGTTCAGGAAAGTGGAACTTTTCAACGTTGGGAAATGCAGCGCCGGCTAAGAAAGGCGGAGCCGCGCCTGAGGCAGGCGGCACGCCATCGAAATCCGTGGCGCAAACTGGAAATAAGTCGGCCCCAGGTGCTGGTCAAAGTGGAAATCAATCGGCGGCGAATCCCGCCGAAGCGTCAAATCCGCATTCGGAGCAGTCGATTGAACAAAATCTTTCAGTCAACAAACTCAGCGTGAAGGATGGACAAGTATCCATCGCGGACACCAATACACGCACGAAGCCTCACGTTTATCGGAATGTGAATATCACGGTGAAGAATTTCTCGTTCGGCTCGCAGTTCCCATTCACGTTGAGCGCCGACCTGCCGGGTGGCGGCACGGCCAAGCTCGACGGAACTGCAGGACCGATCAACTCAACCGATGCTGCCCTGACGCCGCTCGATGCAAAAGTAAGCGTGAAGAGCCTCGACTTGGCAGCATCAGGATTCATTGATCCCAGTTCTGGCATTGCCGGAGTCGCGAACTTCGATGGCACACTGAAATCCGATGGCAATCAGGCCCGCAGCAATGGCAATGCCACCGCTGACAAATTAAAACTTTCGCCGAAAGGTTCTCCAGCGCCGCGAACCGTCGCAATGCGTTACGGGACTACGTACGAGTTACAGAAACAAACGGGCCAACTCACGCAAGGCGACGTCACGGTGGGAAAGGCCGTCGCAAAATTGAGCGGCACCTATGATCTGCGCGGCGAGTCGGCGGTCCTGAACATGAAGCTCAACGCGGATAACATGCCGGTGGATGATCTGGAAACACTGCTGCCGGCTCTAGGCGTAGTGCTGCCGTCTGGCTCTTCCCTTCAAGGTGGAACTCTCTCCAGCGATTTGACTATTACCGGACCAGTGAACAGATTAGTTATCGCGGGACCAGTGAAGCTGCAAAACACCAAACTGGCGCATTTCGATATGGCGTCAAAACTCTCCGCGATTTCTGCTTTGGGGGGAACCAAGACCGGGCCGGATACCACCATTCAGAATTTCAGCTCAAACGTAAACATCTCGCCCGGCGGAATTCAAACGCAGAATATTGATCTTGTAATTCCTGCGATCGGCGCTATGACCGGCAACGGGAGCATTAGCCCGCAAAATACGCTCGACTACAAGATGACGGCCAGCCTGAGCGGCAGCGTTGCGACTGGGCTATCACAATTGGCAGGCGGCCAAGGCAAGGGCGCGAGTATTCCTTTCTTCATTCAAGGCACGGCTTCCGATCCGAAGTTTGTGCCAGACGTGAAAGGGATGCTGGGCAATCAATTAAGTAATCGTCTCGGATCGCAAGTGCCCGGCGGGCAAAATGCGCAAGGAGTAGTCAACTCGATCACGGGACTGTTCGGGAAGAAAAAGCCGAAGCAGTAGAACCTGGGACGCGGCCAATGAATGGCTAGATGTAGCCGAGCCCAGCGAGCCGGTCACGTACGAGCTGTTCGTCTGATACGCCTGCATCGGGAGGTTTTTTTTCTGTTCGATCTGAAAGCGTCGGCGGAACAGGCACTCCCAAATAATTCAGGATCGCTGGCGCAAGGTCGGTAATGTGGGGCTCTTTCCCACTGTCTTGCAAAGAACGCGAGAATGGTGCGGCATCAAGACTCTTGTTCGTAAACAAAATTCCGGGGACAGCCTCCGGATCGACGATGTGGTCTCCACTCCAGCGGCGTGTGTTGTCTTCGATCAATGAATTCGCAAATCCCCCGACCGCGCTCTGCCAAGACACGCGAAAGCCTGGGTGAAAATTCACCAGCAGATCGGGAGCGTCGGCTGCATAGGGACCCGAATAAAGATCTTCGCGCCGCAGCACGTTGCGGACAGCAGGACGTTCGGTGGCGGTATCTGGAATCTCTGCCAGCCCGCTCTGAATGGCACTTCGAACCCGCTCGGCCTCGGTGCCTTGTTCTAGAATTCCATCGCGCTCGCGGCCTTTGATGTTGAGATAAATCCCGCCAAGGCCCACGGCGTAGGCGTAAGTGCGCGACCAATCCACTGCGGAAAAACTGTCGCCGAGGTCTTCGCTCGGCTTCTTCCCGTCTTTCAGCGACAACAATCCATTCTGACAAAGCCAAATGTTGGTGTCGAAGGCGCGGCGGAATGTGTTGAAGCCGTGGTCCGAAAGCACGATGAATAGGGTGTTCTCGTCCAGCTTGTCGAAGATGGGGGCGAGCAGCTTATCGCAACGCGCATAGTGCTGCTCGATGAGTCCAGAGAAATCCCGCGCCAGATCGGGCTCGTAACCTGGGTGCTCGGGATCGCGAAAGCGCCAGAGCATGTGCTGCACGCGGTCGGGCGTGTCGTAGAGCAGGAAAAAGAATCCTTCGGTGAAACGGTCCAATTCGAAGCGCATCAGGCGCTCGCGCTCTTCCAGAACCAGTTCGCACTGCGCCAGGTATGCGGCTTCGTCAAGACGTCCGTTGTTCAGGCCATTGTGGTCCTCGGCCATCCCTAGCGTGGAAAACAGACCGATTTGTCCAGCCAGATCTCGAGCGTAACTCGCAGGAGCGGAGACCGGAAACAGCGGCGCAGCAGGATCGAAATTCACTGCTGAAATATAGAACTCGACTTGCGGCTCAATCTGTCGCACGTAAATTCGCGCAATGCCGGTGACGGACTGCAGCATGGAGAGTTTGAACTTCAAGCGCACCCACTCACTCCAGGATTTCTCTCGAATTTCGATTTGCCCGGGAGTTCCGCCAGCCTCGATGATCAAGCTGCTCGAATCTTTTTTTACGCGTACTCGAATATTGCAAGTTGCTTCAGTGGCGGGCGAGTGTTGCGCCTTTCGCGGCCCGATCACGTGCGTTCTTATGTCTGATCCTGGTCCGAGGACCACAACCTGCTCGCTTTCGCGTGCCTGCACATTCGCATCCTGCGTGTAAAAAGTGCCTTTGTTTTGGCTGCCGCGCAGGTCAGGGACACCGACTCCGGCGAGCATCCGGCCATTGATTTCATCTGGAGGAAATGTGCACGGACAGCGCAACACGACACTTGGCACTCCCGCTTGGCTGAGCGTTTGCCAGAACGGAATTCCTTTGCGCTGATTCACTACCTGCGGCTGAGCGAACATGCTCTTGGGCGGTGCAAACCGGCTCAAGGCAGCGTCAGGGAGATAAGTCGCAGGATCGCGTGAGATGAAATCAAAAATTCCGTGTCCGCCAGGATTCGTCCCAGTCGCGAACGATGACCACGCAACCGGCGTCTGCGCGGGATAGGTGGTCTTGAGGCGTGAATATGAACCCAACTGTCGAATTCTTGCGAGGTTCGGAAGTTCGCGACGCTCCAGCATGGACTCGACTATTGAAGGTTCAAGCCCATCAAGGCCTATGACAATTACTTTTTTTCGCAATGAAGGGCCTAAGCAGGATTTTGCGGAGGTCCCTGCGGCGATGGCGGGTTCGCCGAGGGACGGCGAAACAGCTTCATTACGGCTCCAACCAGCTTGTTCCAGAAAATTAATAGAACGCCGATGACGCTGGCGATACCGGAGGTGACAGTCATCACCTGGTCCGGCCCACCATAAAAAGCAATCAGATCGAAACGCATGTAAGCTCCACGTCTAGTTTGATGCAGCGGCCCCGCTCACCGTAATCTGAAATCCGTTGGGGATAGTGCGCCCATCCCAATCAGAAACTCTTACATACAATTCTACGGGAGTTCTGGCGCCGCCGGGAACCAAAATGTCCAGCTTCGAACCGCTGGACGCAACCGGTGTATTGATGCACACATCGTCAAACGCCAGCGGCGTGGGATCGGAAACACCTGGCCTGGGAATATTATCGTCACTGTAATTCCGGCACGTTTGAAAGAGCTTGCCATCGCGGTTGGCAATGGTGATGAGCGGATGAAGATGCGTCTCTGTCGGCAAATCATCAGCACGCCGCAATTCAATTTTGACAACCGAGTCTGCGATTGAAACTATGCGGTACATCGCTTGGGAATTAACGTCTGCAAGACCATTTCCCGTCGGCGTCGCTGATTGTGCCGACAACTGCCCCGCGATCGTGGTCTGCATTTTGATTAAGAGATCGCCGGCTATGCTCTGCGAGTTGGCGGACCAGAACAGATCGCGGGTTTCGGCCGGATCAATCGCGTAGTTATAAAGCTGGTTCCCAAATTTCGAGTGCTCAATTAGCTGCCAGTCCGGAGTGATAAGCGACTTCATCGGGCCATCCATCGACACGGGAACAATCTTCTGAGAAGCAACGTCCTCCTCAGACGCCGGATAGAGCTGCGCCACTTCCGAAAGAATATCGTTCTGATTGTCCGTATGAGAACCTTCCCATAGACCGTCAATCGCGGGCCGTTGAAAGTCGGCAACGGGCGCAAGCTTTAGAAGGCCGAGCAGAGTCGCCGGAATTGATGCGTTTGAAACCAGAGATGTGATTCGAGCCCCTGCAGGAACATGACCCGGAAACCAGAAAATGAGAGGCACGTACACTTGCTCGCGATAAAGAGACTCGCCGTGAAACGCAATGTTGTGTTCTCCGAGCGATTCGCCATGGTCTGAAGTGATGACCACGAGCGTGTTGCGGTCCAAACCACGCTTCTGGAGCTCCCGCATGAGGTTCCCTACACAATCATCCGCGTACTTGACTCCGCTGTCGTACTGATCGTTCACGTCGCGGCCCTTCCACGGTCTATCGAACCAGGCCGGCCCACCGTAAGGATGATGCACATCAATGTAGTTCAGGAACGCGAAGAACGGGCGCGATCGGCCGCGGTGGTCAATCCATCGCAACATCTCATCATTCACGGCGTCGGCACGTTTTTGCACACCCAGAGCGCCAATTTGTTTGATTGACCCTTCGTCCGATTTGTCGAGCAACGAATTAAAACCGATCCACCGCAACAGGCGTTTGATCTTGCTGTGCTCTGTGCGGTTCAAATAAATTCGCGAAAACTCTCTGCCGTAAACAGTGCGCACAAAGGCATCTGCAGGCGATTGAAAATAGTCCTCGAAATGCTGAAAGCCACGCTGGAAGCCAAGATTGGCGGTGAAGTTTACGCGGTTAGCGGAAAAGGCAGCAGTGCGATAGCCGTGTTTTTCCAGGACTTCGCCGATGGTTGTGAAGCCATTCATCGCCGGACGTCGCAAGCCAACAACGGACATTGCAGGAATGTCGGCGATACCATGCTCGAATTGGTACCTGCCAGTCAACAGCGAGACATGCGAAGGAAGACTCCAGGGGGTAGGTGAAATCGCGTTTTCGAAAAGCACACCCTGACTCGCTAGCTGGTCGATATTCGGCGTCGTCTCCCGCGCGTAACCGTAGGCGTGAACATGGTCAGCGCGAAGCGTGTCGATGACGATCACTACAATATTGGGAGAACCTGGAGTAGCCGCCGGAAGTCCGTTAACGGCCCATTGTTCCCGCCATCCACTTCCCCAATGAATCAGCACAAACGCGAGAAGCGTCACCGCGAATAAGAAGCCAACTGTGCCCTTCCAGAACCTGAGTGCAGCCGCTTGGCTGCGCATTGCCCATCGCGTAAACACCGACGCGACTCCCAGTGCCAGCAGAAAACAGCTTCGGTGATAGAGGCGTCCGGTCAGTGTGAGCCAGTCGTAGGCGGTTAGAAACGAGAGCACGAAAACCAGGACCGTGCATAGTGGGAACTTAGAAATGATCTTCCCTGCTATTCCCACCAGGCAGCCCGCCACAACAAAGAGCGCAACATCCACAACTGGCGAGACCCAAATAATCGGCGCGGAGACATGGAGCATGGCGCCCCAGCTTTGCCAGTTCAGGCGTTGAAAAAGAATCAGGCCACAGCCTTCCACAAGGCCAGAGACGATTCCAAACCAGATTGAAATCAGAAGAATGGTGCTGAACGACTGGGCTTCCCCGCGAGACACACATTTCCACGTAGAAAGTGATTTGGTTTCAGACGCTGTTTCAGTAGGATTCAGCTTGGATTTATTCTATCGAAATGCTCGTGGATTAGGGCCTGAGTATCGCCGAAAATCACTTCTGGATCTGCGCAGTCGAGTCCGAGAGCACAGATTTTCATTTCAAATTAAGGGATGGCCGCTCTACTGGACAGTAATGCTCAGTGAAGCGCTCGCGCAAGTCCCACTCGATGTGGTCGACGCTGTTATGGTGGCGGTCCCGCCCGTGGCTCCGAATGTAGCAGTGTTCCCAGAGAACGTCACCACAGAAGTGTCGCTCGACGTCCAGGTCGTGGAACTCGTAACGTCAGAGCCGTTCAACGTCGCCGTGAAAGTAGCAGTCGTGCCGGCGGCAAAAGTAGGTCCGCTGGGAACTGAGCTAATTGTAAGCGTCTGCGCACTTCCGCCGGTCGTACTTCCGGTAATCGAACCTTGAACACCGGCCAAAGTAGCGGTGATGGTTACACTCGAACTGGGGCCGGTTGCCGTCACCAGGCCTGTGTTGCTCACCGTCGCGCATGCAGTCGAACTCGACCAAGTAGCGGAGTTGGTGACATTTTTAGTGCTGCTGCTAAAGCTAGCCGTGGCGGTCAATTGCTGAGGAGTCCCCACCGTCACGGCAAGTGTGCTGGAACCTGCTTGTGTGACTGCGATTGAGTTAGGTTGGTTGACAAAGAAGCCTGTACATCCGTTGAAAATGGCGAGCGGCAACAAAGATGCCAGCGCGGCAAGTAAACGCAGTTTCGACCTAACACACGGCATAATTCAGATCCCCTAAGCGAAGGACGCCAGCACTGCCTCTGTAAAAGCAGCTTACAAAATTGTAGCAGAGCCAATCTGCCGAAAAACGGCCCCTGAACCAACGTGTGACACAGGGATTTGGCAGTAGCCCAGCTGATACGAAGAACGGCGCAGGGGCGGGAACTTGCGAGGAAAATGTAGGAATGTAAGGAGTTGCAGCCAGTGGGAAGACCGGTTAAAAGCTAAGTTGCTCGATGACTAATTGGCTCTCTTAGCCTTGCTAATACGGGCGTCCACGGGTTTACGCCCGGCGAAGCCTTCGCTTACTCCATGCCAATGGGTGATTGCTTTTTCACCCAGCTTCCAGCAGAGGAGAACGAGTTGGCCGTCCACTTCGCAAGGGAAATCAAGCAGGCCGATGTCGAGGTCCTTGACCTGCACTCCGATGGCATCGATTTCTGCCATGGCATCCTTCACCCGTTGGATAGCCTTTTCCCGCTCGGCCTTGCGGCGCGCCAGATATACGACGTTCACCGACATTCCCCCGGCAAGGAATATCTTATGGGCCATGGCCTGGAGTTCCGCATCGACGGATTCCATCAAATTCTTTCCATCGATCGAGGTTCGTAGTAACGACTCAAGTACGGGAAGAAGGTCTTGCGCTTCGTCGAGAGTGAATGTGCGGGAAGACATACAGTACCTCTATTCTACTGCATCGGTGAAAAGGCGGCTCTGGGCTTCGGGCTCTCGGATCCCGGTTTCGGGCAAACTGGTCTAGGACGCGAGATTGAGGCCAGAACCTCCTAAAAAGGCAACTATTTAGTTGAGTTGAGCCTAAAGCCGAAGCCGGAAGCCAAGAGCCGACTTTCTACTGGATTTCCAACATCCGATCCAGCGCCACCCTTGCCCAATGCTTCACGTCATCCCGCACTTTGATCTGGTTCACGATGTTGTCTTCAACCAGGTTTTCGAGCGCCCAGCACAGGTGCTGGGGAGAGATTCGGAACATGGTTGTGCACAGGCATCCTGAACCGTCCAGCGTAATGACCTTCTTCCCTTCCGCCGCGAATTCTTTGCCCATGCGATTGACGAGGTGAATTTCCGTGCCCACGGCAAACATCGCGCCTGACGGCGCTTCGCGAATCAGCTTTAGCAGGCCTTCGGTCGAGCCGATACCGTCGGCTTTCTGACAAACTTCCCACCGGCACTCGGGATGCACGATCACTCGAATGCCGGGATATTTGGCGCGAACATTGTCCACGTGCTCCGGCAGAAATCGCTGGTGTACCGAGCAGTGCCCTTTCCACAAAATCACACGCGCTTTCTTCAGCCGCTCGCGATCCACGCCGCCGTTCAGCATGTACGGATCCCAGACAACCATTTCGTTGAGCGGAATTCCCAGCTTGAATCCGGTGTTGCGGCCGAGGTGCTGGTCAGGAAGGAAAAGAAGCTTTTGAGTCTTGGCGAATCCCCATTTGAAGGCCCCCGCCGCATTCGACGAGGTGCAAACCACGCCTTCACGCTCGCCGCAAAATGCTTTAATCGCGGCAGTGGAATTCATGTACGTAATCGGAGTGACCCCGTCGCCTGCATCATTGGTGATGCCGGCACGGACCAGGTTCTCCCAGCAATCCTCCACCTGGGTAATTTCGGCCATATCGGCCATGGAACATCCGGCGTTGAGGTCAGGAAGAATTGTGACTTGCCCGGGACGCGCGAGAATGTCGGCACTCTCGGCCATGAAATGCACGCCGCAAAACACGATGTACTTCCCACCGGCTCGCGCGGCTTGTTGCGACAGTTTGTAGGAATCGCCGCGAAAGTCGGCGAAGCGAATGACCTCGTCGCGCTGATAGTGATGGCCCAGGATGACTAGATCGCGCCCAAGGGCCTGTCGCGCCGCAGCGATGCGGCCGTCCATGGTGTGATCGGGAAGAACTAGATAATTTTCCAGACTGCAAACTTGTGCCGCCGTAGCCATGTTTCGTCACGCTTTCAGCTGCGAAGCAGGTGTGGGTCGGACATTCCTGTCCGACAAAAGCCAACACTCACTCCGGAACGGGGATGTTGAAAGCCTCTCAGCGGCTCCAGCGGGCTCACTGCTCGCCTTACGGCGAACCCAGTCCGCGGGGATGTTGAAGCCACTTGCTGCTAATAGTTGGATGCTCGGAGAGACTGAAAGAAACTTTTTCTCTGCCTTCGTTTTCCGGGCTGTCCAACTATCAGATATTGTGCACCGTTTGCCGTGCAGCACGCAACTCAGCGACAGTGTGGCGCGAGCGCCCTCGCCCGCGAGTCAGCGGGTTCGACCGGCAGAGGGGTCCGCGCTCGTAGCCGTATTCACATCCACATGGAGATGGCTGGCCGAATCAACTCCTGGCGGGTAACAATTTTTGTCCGAGTTGTAGTTATGGCAGGCCGCCGCGAAATCAGCGCGTTTGGGAGATTGCGCAAATTGCCAGATATCGGCAAAATCAATTCCGCTCTGAGCAGGACGAGGTGGACCACTGGAATGCCCGAACAATAAACTCCAGCGCGGAATCCGGCCGCAGTGACAGCGTCAATCCATGCGTAAATGTAAGCCTTCTGTTCAGGCAGCATGCGGCCGCCTTCTTCGATGTCCAGGAAGATAACTGTGTGTAGAGGAAAACCTTCGCGGCGCGTGCCCGCGGTTGCGGTGTGACCATCCGACCTGCCCAGCGCCGCCGGATTACGTTTCAACTCTTTGTACAGACGTCCATTGAACAAGACGAGAAATCCGAATCCGACAGACTCGAGCGTTTGACGCTTGCCGTCCCACCCATTGGTAGATTCGCCTGGCGGATTATTTAGCCAATATCCTGCGTACGAGAAAGTACGGTGCAGCAGTTGCAGGCTGGCGTCTCCGGGATAGTCATTGCGGTCGAAGCCCAGGTAAGGCGTGGGATCCTGAGCCGAACTCGGTTCGGCAAAGACAGGCACAAACAAAAGGCATAAACCACAAAGGACACGAAGGTTCACGAAGGAAGCACTCATTCAAGGAATAGACGTTACGGACAGGCTTATTTTATCGGTGTGCCTTTGAGCCCCGCGGTCTATGCCCTGGAAGTCTATCCAACCGTCGCGACTTGCACTCGCGGCAGCGCATCAGGAGTTAGATCGCTCGCTAGCAAGCCCGTTCGATCCATTCCCTGGAGCAATGCCCGCATGAGCGTATAGCATTTGTCCACGTCAAAATACGCGCTGTGAACCTCAACTCCATTGACGCCATCGAACCAGTTTGAACAGTCGATGTCCCAGACATTATCGGGTATGGGACAAGTCCGATCGAGACCGGCGCGACCCAGCCGGCGCTTGCCAAAGTGCTTCAGTCCCGCTGATACCCCCAGCACCGCATCTTTTCCGGAGAACAAAGCCGTCGCGCGATAAGTCAGATTTGCTATGCCTTCACCATCGCCATGTTGCACCGAATCGCCAGCGCGAAAAATGTCGTTATCGACGTCGGCGGCAGCCATCACGTACTGATTGATCAGGCTCATCAATAGCGGACGATTCTTGCGAGTCCAGGCGAAGTTCATTGCATTCTGTACAACGTAGTTACCCATGCTGTGTGCGATGAGAGAAGTCTGTGCGCGGCATCCATTCCTGGGGTCTTCGGCAGCGTCCTGCTGCTTCTTGGCCATCCAGTCATAAAGGTCACTAAGGACCAGCGAAAAGTCCTCGGCGGATTTCCGGGCCTCGGAGCGATCGGGCAAATACCCTGCGAGCGAACCCTTGGAAGGCCAGGTAAACAGAATGCACTCGCCCATGCTGTTGTCTCCGGAGAAAAGGTGGTCTACGATCTTCCCATAACGTTGGACCGCGGAGACCCAATTCACGTCAAAGCCGTGCACGAAAATAGTGACGTGTTTCTGCTGCTCTGGAGGCACAACCAAAGGGTCCGGAAACTTATTGGCAATGGCAATCAGGGCGTTGCGGAAATCATCGGGCTTTTCGATCCTTTTCCATTCGCTGAACTGGTCCAGCTTGCCGTTGGGATTGGTCCAGAAGGTGAGAGAGTCAAAGTCGTCGCCGAATCCATCCGGCTGAACCTCGCGATTGGTGATCATCCAGTACATGGGTCCGGGACCTCCACGTTGGGCTTGACAACATGGTGCTCTCACGGACCGCATCGTTTCAATAGCTGATGCATTTTTCTGGGGACCTGCCATTCTGCGATCTAAATCACCCAAAACCTTAACGAGCATCTCAGTCTAGGCAAGATGAAAATCGTTAGATTGTGGTCTGTAATCGTTGAGGCAGGTTTGTGGCTGCAGATTTGAAGTGGGGTTGCGTTTAACGGAGATTTGATCCTAGCCTCCGATGTGGACCATGGTCCTCGAAGCAGGCACGAAATCTGGTTCACCGATGTGGTGGCGTTGTTCTTTTCTGCTGACCACTTGGCGGATGAAATTCGCCATATCGTCGTCGGAAGCTCCGCGCCGTATCAGCTCATTCAAATCGTGGTCCCAAACGGAAAACAGACAGGTGCGGATCTTGCCGTCGGAAGTGATGCGGATGCGGCTGCACTGTCCACAAAACGGATGCGATACGGGGGCAATAATACCGATTTCGCCGATGCTATCGTCAAAGCGATAGCGACGCGCGGTTTCACTGCGTTGGTGCGGAATTTCAACGAGTGGACGGTACTCCGCCATGCGGCTCAGAATTTCTTCCAGTGGGACCACGGTCTCTGGCGCCCAAACGCGGTCTTCTTCCAGCGGCATGAATTCGATGAAACGCACGATCACTCCCTCTTCGCGGGCGAACATGCCAAACGGAATGATCTGATCTTCATTGAAGCCGCGCATCAGCACACAATTGACTTTGAGTGGCCAGAGCCCGGCGTCGCGAGCGGCGCGCATGCCTGCGAGCACGTGATCGAACCCGCCCGGCACGCGTGTGATTCGGGCGAAACGGTCGGGATCAACTGCGTCCATGCTAACCGTGACGCGATTCAAGCCAGCATCTTTGAGCGGCTGAGCCATATCGGCCAGGAGATGGCCGTTGGTAGTCATGGCAATATCAAGTGATTCGCCGTCAGGCGAACGCAGCTTCGACAAGTCGCGGACAAAATCCACCACGCCACGCCGCAACAGCGGCTCACCACCGGTCAGTCGAATCTTCGTGATCCCGAGTGAAACGAGCACGCGCGCCATCCGCAGATAATCCGCAATCGGCAGCTCAGCGTAAACGGCACCTTCGTTGCCCGTACGGCAATAGACGCACTTGTAGTTGCACCGGTCGGTAATCGAGATGCGCAGATCGGTGATGGCGCGGCCGAATTTGTCGGTGAGAGGCAGCTTTCAGCTCCTCGCTCTTAGACGTTAGCGTTTGAAGAAAAGATAACGGCAGGCGGGATATTCCCGGCAGTCGCTTCCTTTCCAATGCTCCCTATTGGAAGCGGGAGGCGCGGGCGTTTCCACCCACACCCTCGGGAAACTGTGGCGCGGGCGCGCTCGCCCGCGTACTCTCTCCCTCGCCACCGCAGCCAAGGTATTCCCGAAGGCCATGGTGGTCGGAAACTCAACTCAATTATAGATGCGGAAAACTGCCGAAAGGCACAGAAATACTAAATCACCGGGGACCTGCGCCTGACGCATTCGCGATCGCCTTCTCCGCCAACGGCGCCATGATCGCGTAGCCGGCTTTGTTCGGATGGAGGCCATCATTCGCCAAATCCCGCTTGAGCATTCCGTTTTCGTCCACCACGGCGGCGAAGTAATCGAGATAAGTGAAGCCATTCGCAGAGCAATAATCCTTTAACCAGCGGTTCAAGGCCAAAATTCTCTGCGCCGGGCGGGAGGCGAAGAATTCCTGTGACTCTG
>WNFR01003240.1_pt1 | contig 16899 bp, 14 predicted proteins | sample 5400221 | NCBI WGS metagenome assembly WNFR01 (sample SAMN13153357, study PRJNA577476) | soil metagenome | isolation source: 40 cm soil under Madrone tree | place: USA:California | collected 2016-06-14
TGTTTCGAACTTTGTCGCACTTCCTTCAGCTGCAGACGCGGTCGAAGCGGGAGATTGCTATGTTCAGGACCCGAGCACATCGCTTGCGTGCAAATTGTTGCAGGCGAAGCCGGGCGAAAAGATTTTGGACGCCTGCGCAGCTCCCGGTGGCAAGACCGGGCACATCGCTGAGTTGATGGAAAATCAAGGCTTACTTGTGGCAGTCGAGCGCCAATCGGAACGAATCCGCTTGCTCGATGAAAATCTTGCCCGTCTTGGTCTTCGGATTGGAAAAGTCGTTTGCCACGATTGGACGAAACCTCTCATCCCGGATAACGTCGGTTCGGAAGCCCCGTTTGATCGAATCTTAGTTGATGCGCCTTGTAGTAACACCGGCGTGATGCGACGCCGTGTCGATGCGCGCTGGCGATTGAATCCGGCAGATTTTACCCGGATGCAAGGGAGACAAATCGAAATTGTGCGCGCGGTGGCGCCGTTGTTGAAGGCCGGTGGCACCCTCGTTTACAGCACGTGCAGCCTTGAACGAGAGGAAAACGAAGACGTTGTTCAACAGCTGGTCCAGACGATGTCTATTTTGCAGTTGGAGGAAGAAAGATCCTCGCTTCCGTTTCGGGATAACTTCGACGGCGCATTCGTCGCGAGATTCCGCCGAAGGGATTAATTCAGATTACTCCCGAGCGGTTGCATCCCGCGGACTCGATGGAATCGTAGCGTCCTATGCACGACGCGCGTTTCGACAAACTCGCCAAACTTCTGGTGGAATATTCAACCGGACTCAAACGGAATGAGAATGTCTTGATTGAGGCTTTCGACGTTCCCGATGAAATGACGATCGCTCTCATCCGCGCGGCACGAAAAGCAGGCGCAATTCCGTTCGTCCAAGTCCAGCGCGCCCGCATCGGCCGCGAGCTTGCATTGGAAGCGTCGGATCGACAACTGACGCTGGCCGCGGGCCATGAACTGGCACGCATGAAAAAAATGCACGCTTACGTCGCGCTGCGCGGAAGCAACAACATCACCGAATTATCCGACGTGCCGGTGGCTAAAATGCAGCTCATCGCAAAAAAAATGCGGCCAGTTCAGGATCAACGAGTCAAAAAAACCAAATGGGTCGTGTTGCGATGGCCGACTCCGTCAATGGCGCAGCTCGCGGGAATGAGCACCCAAGCCTTTGAAGATTTTTATTTCGAAGTCTGCACCCTCGATTACCGGAAACTGCAGCCAGGAATGAAAGCACTCAAAGGGTTAATGGAAAAAACGGATCGGGTCGAAATCAAAGGACCGGGAACGGATCTACGATTTAGCATCAAAGGAATTCCAGCGGTGATTTGCGGTGGCGACCGGAATATTCCGGACGGCGAAGTGTTCACAGCGCCGGTAAAAAGATCCGTCGAAGGCCATATCACATTCAACGCACCCACAATTTATCAAAGCATTGCCTTCGATGGAATTCGTCTCGACTTTCGGCAGGGCAAGATTGTCGAGGCCACCAGCAACCAAACTGAAAAGCTCAACAAGATCCTCGATTCCGACGCGGGAGCGCGCTACATCGGCGAGTTTTCCCTTGGATTCAATCCGCGCGTTCTCGAGCCGATGCGAGATATTCTTTTCGATGAAAAGATTGCCGGTTCATTTCATTTCACTCCCGGTCAGGCTTACGAGGAAGCAGACAACACGAATCGCAGCCAGGTACACTGGGACATGGTCAATATCCAACGGCCGAGCTATGGCGGCGGCGAGATTTATTTCAATGGAAAATTAATCCGCCGGGACGGCGAATTTCTGCCCAAGCCGCTGCGTTCGTTAAACCGCAGCAACTTCGTTAGACGAGGGTAATCCGCGCGAACGGAGCAGACCGATTCGTCGAATCTTCTCGAAAGGTGTCGATCTTGTGCGCGGATCAGGCCGCGCTCTTGGGACCGTGATCGAGCAGGTTCAGCTGCATCATTTCGATTTCGCCGCTGTCCGTCAGCTGCAAATTCGAAATCTCGAACACAGGAGCGCCCTCCACTGGTGCACCGCCAGCGCTCGGCATTTGCACTGATACCTGATTGGAATTCGAATTGAGCACAATCGAGGAAATCTCGAACGATGGTGAGAATTCTACGTTCGCGATTTGGAACGGAGCGACTACTTGGACCGTGGCTTGCCCCTGTTGCGATGGCGTCAGTTGAAGCGGTGCCGCCGCGAAATCGGAAACCAAATGCAAACCTCCCACAGTAAACGAAGGCGATCCAACAACGGTTGGACACTGTTGCTGCGAGGGCGTAAGACGAACGCTTCCGAGTGTTCCTCCGGCAGGCTGAATCCTGGCGATCTCGAAGGTCACTTGTGGCATCTCCGGCTGCGGAGCAGATCCAGCCAAACGCATCGTCACGACCTTTGAGGCCGGGCGTAGCTGCAACGCACCCATCTTAAACGTTGGAGTCAGCTGCATCGATGCAATCTCAAAGGCGAAAGTGAGGTGCACGGCGGTTTGCACTGCGCCGGCGGTGGGTTCGACAATCGCGGCAGGCTCGGCAACATCAGAAACAGGTATCTCAGCAACCGGCGCAGCCCATTCGACTGGCGGCCGCATTTCAGGCGCGGCCGGCTCGGCCCACTGTTCATGAATAGGTTCAGGCATGTTTACTGGTGTGGTTAATTCAGAGACAGGTGTTTCAATAATGGCCGGTTCCGGAACAAAAGGCGGTTCGCTAACAGGACGAAACTCGCTAAAGCCGGCCGGCTCGGGTTCTGTGACGTCAATCATGGACGCTTCCTCAACAGGCGTCAACTGAGGAATCGGCTGACCTTGTCCAATCGGCTCGAATTCGGGCGCATCCATGGCTTCAGCCTGCGCGAAAACTGGCTCCGCTTCCGGTTGGACGGCGATTGGCTCGGGCTCGACAATCGCGGCAGGCTCGGCCATCGCAATCACCGGGGCGACGGATTCAAACTCGGACTCAGAGGTTTCCACCGGTTGAACTGCGCGCTCACCGTTGCCTTCGACCACCGCGGGTGCTCCGCCAAAGAGGCGACTGGGGGTCCAGAGCGGCACGACTTCACGACGCAAGGAAGGTTCAGATGCTTTCAACTTCAGCGAGACTTGACGCGGCCCGCTAATCAATCGCGGCATAACTTTCATTTCCCGTTGGACCGGAGCCGGAGCTACATATTCCATACCTTCGAGCTGCGGACCAGTCGCTGGCGCGGCACGCCGGAAACTTGGGAATTGGATTCCGCGGCGACGAATCTCGAACACAATCACCCACCCGATCACCCCGATGCCGGCCAAAACCAAAATGATGGCGAACAAATTTCCAATTTCGAATTTTCCACCGGAGACCTCGCCAACACGCGCGGGCGCAAGCGCGGTCGCCGGTGTAGTCGATGCCGCGGCGACTACTGGCGCTTTCGCGGCGGCAACCGGAGGCCCCGGCTGAACAGGCGCTTTGCCGGGCTGCGCTTGCGCAACTGCCGGTTGCTCGCGCACAGCTGGAGCTGGGGCTGCTGCGACCGGAGTCTCTACAACCGGCGAGAAATTCGGTGCGGGCGAAGTCGGAATCTCTTCCGGCTTGGCCGGACTTCCAGCGGCATACGATTCAGGCGGGACGGCAGCGGGTTGCGTAACTGCGGTACTGGCCGCTGCCTCTTCCGGTTTGGGCCCGGTTGCCTCCATTCCTGCAATCGCGGGCGCCGTTGTCTTGGTCTTAGCGTCGGCTACCTTGGCCTTGGCGGCCGCTGCTCCAGGAATTGGGCTCGGTTCGATTGCCGGACTCGATTCAGTTTGTGCTTCAGTCAAAGCAGTCGCTGCTTCCGCGGCTGGTGCCGTTGATGTCGCGAGCGCTGGGCTTTGCAACCAGCCGAGATCGTAAAAAGAGTCCGCGAAAACAAGATTGAGCGCGGGCGAGTAAATTTTCTTGGCGGAAGTAATCCAATCGGTCGCCTTGGTCGGATTGTTATGCTTAAACTCCCACGCTGCCTGCGCATAATAAAGAGCCGGGGTGTCGCCGGTGAACTGGAACTGTTCCATCAACTTCTGCGCATAACTGTCTTTGTCTTCCAGCAACCAGGTAATGTAGACGTTGAATTTGATAAGCTGTGCCGCTTCGCTTTTCTCTCCGCCAGCTGTCTTGCTCAGGAGCGCTTCAAATCGATCGCGCGCCGTGGCGTAATCCTTTTTCTTCAACGGCACCAACGCCAGATTGAATTGGGCCTGGCGGAATCTTGAATCCGCTTTCAACGCCTTTTTGAATTCGGCCTCGGCCTGATCGAATTGTTTTTGCTCGAGCAAAATTTCGCCGCGCAGGTTCAAAGTCGCTGCCTGGTTTGGGTCGGCCGCGTCCGCGTCATCGATAAATTTGCGGGCGGCGACAAAATCGCGCTGTTGATAAGCTTGTCGCGCTTGCTCGACGCGTGAGCGAGCAAACGCCTTGCTCTTGGCCGCGCGCTCAGCTGCTGAGGTCAACTCAAGGGCGGCGCGTGTTTGGCCGGGCTGTTTTTGTAGCCAACCCACTTCATAGAGCGACTCGGCAAAAAGCTTGTTCAGTTGCGGCGAAAAATTCTTTTCCGCCTGCGCCATCCAATCCTTCGCTTCCTTCGTCTTATTCTGCTGTAGTGCGATGGCCGCGTTTGCGTAGTGGACCGCCGGCGTGTCCGGAGAAAGCTCGAACTTGGCCAGAATCGAATCGACCATGTTCTCTTTGCCCTCGAGTAAATAAGTTAACAGGATTTTGTATTGAATGAGTTGAGTCGCTTCGCCCTGCAGTTCGGACGCGTTGCTCGAAAGTAATTCCTGAAAACGATTGCGTGCCTCAGCCCAATCCTTTTCCAGAAATGGAATCTCGGCCAGATTGAAGCGGGCGTTCCAAAATCTCGAATCAATCCGCAATGCTTCATGCAGCGCAGCTTCCGCTTTGTCGTAAATGCCCTGCCGCATCATGATCACGCCGCGCAAATTCTGTGATTCGGCGAGGTCCGGCTGACGCGCGTCAATCGCGTCCAGGTCTTTCAGCGCATCCGGAAAATTATTGGTGTCGAATGCTCGAAAGGCTTTGTCGTACATTGCTTCGAGTTCCGCTTTCGAGGGGGCAACGTTGTCCGCTGCCAAGGAACCAAGCACCAACACTGCGACTGCCGCGATTTTGCGAATCTTCATGGCCTCCTCCACACAAACCCTTCCGTGAGCCGATGACAAGTCTAAATTTTGACGCTCGAGGAAGATTTTCCGGTCGCAGGGGGCAAAAATCGCGCCGGCTTAAAGGTTGAGATTTGCGACAATTCGCAGACCTTCGAGGGTCAAATTCGGGTGCACGGCGTCAATCTCGCGCAGACGTGCCGCGATCAAGTCCGCGTATCCGCCGGTCGCAATAACGTGCACTTTCTCCCGAGGAAAACGCTCGGCTTTAATCCTGGCAATGATCTCGCGCACCAGGCCGCGATAACCGATCACCGCACCGGAGCGCATCGCGTCGATTGTCGATCTTCCAACCGTCGACCGCGGTTCTTTTAGAGAAAGTTTCGGTAACAGTGCCGTGCGCTGATAAAGAAAGGTCGTCATCGACTCCAGTCCGGGCGCAATCACTCCCCCGATGTAATTTCGTTGCGCCGAGACGATATCGAAAGTAACTGCCGTCCCGAAATCGACCACGATGGCCGGACTTCCATAAAGGTCCGCGACCGCCGCTGCGTTGGCCAGGCGGTCGGCCCCTATTGTTTTCGGATTTGGATAATCGATTCCAACCCCGAGTTGCAGCTGCGGCGTTAACCACAAAATCTTCGATCGCTTGGCCGCTTTCCGGACTACGCCGTTTTTTGTCGGCACGACCGAGCAAGCCACAAAGATGTCGATTTTGCGCTGCTTCACAAATCGCTGGAGCGCCGCGCTGGCAAATCTTTCAGTCGGCATTCGAACGGGCTTTGAAATCCGTCGCCGCGTCGCGAACGCAAGCTTGGTGAATGAATTACTGATATCGATCAGCAAATAACTTGTTGCACGCACGATGTGCGACTTCACTGCGAAGACGCACCGAGGTCAAGTAGCGAACTTGCGGGCCAATCTTCAAACGCGTAGCCTCGCTGCGTGCGAAAATTGGTTCATCGTCCACGGCGCTTGCGGCGATCCCCAGCCCTGCGCAATCTCGTTCGCGAGACCAATCTCACCGCACACGATTTCGTTTTGCCTCTTTTCGTCAGCGAAAAGATCGACAAACGGCGTCCGATCACGAGCATGCCGGGCGTGTTTCAACTCCCCCCCGGTGAAATTGTCGATGAAGCACGACAGGCACAAGACGCCGGACTCCAAGCCGTTCTCCTTTTTGGAATTCCCCAAATAAAGGATGAACAAGCGAGCGGCGCTTATGCCGAGAATGGCGTAGTGCAGAAAGCGTTGCGCGCGCTGAAGGACAATTGTCCGGAAGTGGTTGCGATCACGGACGTTTGTCTCTGTGAATACATGAGTCACGGCCATTGCGGCGTCACTCGCATTGACGGCGACCATTTTCATGTGCTGAACGACCAGAGTGTCGATCTTTTGGTGAAAACGGCGCTCTCACACGCGCAGGCCGGTGCGGACATGGTCGCACCCAGCGACATGATGGACGGCCGCATTGGCGCAATTCGGGAAGCGCTCGATGCCAACGGTTTTGCAGAAACTGGCATTATGAGTTACGCCGCGAAATTCGCTTCCGTTTTTTACGGCCCGTTTCGCGACGCAGCCGAAAGCCCGCCACAGTTTGGTGATCGTCGATCTTACCAGATGGATTCGGCGAACGCGGATGAAGCCCTCCGCGAGGTCGGGCTCGACATCGATGAAGGCGCGGACATCATCATGATCAAACCGGCATTGCCGTACATCGACATTCTTTGGCGCGTGCGCGAGCGCTTTCGCAAACCGACCGCGGTGTATCACGTGAGCGGCGAGTACGCGATGATCAAAGCCGCCGCCGAAAAAGGAATTGTAGAAGAACGCGCCGCGGTTCTTGAGATCATGACTTCGCTCAAGCGCGCCGGCGCAGACATCATTGTGACCTACTGGGCGCGCGAACTGGCCGAATGGATCAGCGCATAACGATTGGTCGCGGCGAAACGGAGGCGCACACGCGCCTGAAACGCCTGGCTTTCGTTTGGGCGCAGAGGCAAGGTTACTCCGCCTGCGCGATGGAAGTCGCCTTGCCGCGATGTCGGTACCGCGTAGATGTGGCGGCGTATCGGCCGGGTGGAAAACAATCAGGCGCCACTGCGATTTTCGAGTGCAAACAGGCGCTGGTCGATCTCCGACGCGACAATGGTTGCACGTCGACGACGATGCGGCGCCTTGAGAAAGTTCACCATCGCCGCGAACTCTTGGAGAGAAATTTGCGCGTGCATTACCCGGCTTTACGCGTTGCCGATTCGCTCTTCGTCGAATTCGACTCGCACAATTTCGCTGCGATTGAGCACCGCGGCTACAAACAGGTAGTACGGCAAATTCAGGCGTTACAAAACCGCCTCTTCGATTGCACGAAATTCGAAACGCTAATTCGCTATCGCTGTGCGAATTTGTTTTTCCTCGTTTTGCCGGACGAATTGTTTCGCGAGCCGGAAATTCCGATTGGCTGGGGCGCGTTGGTTCAATCGAACGACGAGCTGATCCTGGCCCGCAAACCGGTTTGGCATGAAACGGAACCCGAAAGTCGGCTGCGATTTTTGCAGCAAATCGCCATCGCCGGCACGCGCGTGTTGAACCGACAGCTCGAAATCACGTTCGAGGACGTCGCGGGCGCAGATTGTCGATCTTAGGAGATGTCGATCTTATTCGCGCTTGACCAGTAAATTGCGCCCGGTCATTTCGTTCGGTTTTTTCATTCCGAGCAAAAACAAAAGCGTGGGGGCAACGTCAGCCAAGATACCGTCTTCGCATCGGAATTGCCGAGAATCCTTCGCCACATAAATGCAATGAACAAGGTTTGTGGTGTGCGCAGTGTTCGGTGAGCCGTCGGGATTTCGCATCTGCTCGCAATTGCCGTGGTCGGCGGTGACAATGCATTTGCCGTCGAGCTCGAGCAGTTTCGGAATAATTCGACTGCAACATTCATCAACCGTTTCGATCGCTTTGATTCCGGCTGTCACAATACCGGTGTGACCAATCATGTCGGGGTTGGCAAAGTTCAGAATGATCAGGTCAAATTTGTCAAAGCGGGTGAGGAGCTCGTCCGTCACCTCAAACGCACTCATTTCGGGCTTCAAATCGTAGGTCGCGACTTTTGGCGATGGGATCAGCTTCCGCTCTTCGCCCGGAAAAGGCTTTTCCACCCCGCCATTAAAGAAATAAGTCACATGCGCGTATTTTTCCGTTTCGGCGATGCGCAGCTGCGACTTGCCCGCCACGCTCACCAGTTCGCCGAGGATGTTTTTGAGGTCTTCCGAAGGGAAGATGAACGGCGACGGAAACCGAACGTCGTACTCTGTTAGAGAAGTGAATTTAACATGCAGCGATACTTCTCGGTCGAAGCAATCGAAATCCTTGAACAGAAAAGCTTGCGATAATTGGCGCGCGCGATCGGCCCGGAAGTTGAAAAACAAAACGACGTCGCCATCGCGAACGCGTTGCTCGTTTGCTTGGGCAAAAATCAGGGGCGGCATAAACTCATCCGTCTTGCCCGCCCGATATTGTCGATCCAAAGCTTCTGATGGCGGTTCTTTGCAAATCTCGCCGCGTCCGAGAACCACTGCGTCCCACGCTTTCTTGGTGCGGTCCCAACGGCGATCGCGGTCCATGGCGAAATAGCGTCCGACGACCGTCACAATTTGCGCACCGCTCTCGCGAAGTTGTTTTTCACAGGTTTTCAAGAATTCGCGTCCGCCGGTGGGCGAGGAATCGCGCCCGTCGGTGAAGGCATGCACGAAAATCTCTTCGACCTTTGCAGCCTTGGCCGCATTGGCAAGTGCAATCATGTGATCGTAATGGCTGTGAACGCCGCCATCGGAAACGAGGCCTAACAAATGAAGCCGATGCCCGCGCGCGGCCGTGAAAGTTTCCTGCGCGACTTGATTCTGTCTGAGCTCGCCAGCGACAATCGCCTTATTGATTCGCGTGAGGTCCTGAAGAACGACGCGGCCTGCGCCCAAATTCAGATGACCGACCTCCGAGTTGCCCATTTGGCCTTCGGGGAGGCCGACATCTGGACCGCTAGCGCTGAGTTTGCTGCTCGGATAATCGCGATAGAGCCGGTCGTGAAACGGTGTCCGCGCGAGTAATGTCGCGTCTCCGTTTTGTTCGCTGAATTTTTTGCCGCCTGGATTGATGCCCCAGCCATCTCTAATGATGAGCATCACCGGGCCGGCCATATGCGCGCACTCTGCCGACGATTATGAAGTCGGACAAGCCGTTTCGCGTTGTTGCGGGATTGACAATGGAACTCCCGCGCAGATACATCGCGCTGGTGAAGTGGCGCAATCAACTGCTCGCGCTTTTGTGTCTCGCCGTTTTTGCTGGGCTAGGTGTGCTTTATTTCCAGCATTGGGTGGTACAGAAGCCGTTTGGGATAATTCTTATTATCGGCGAAGGCCTCGCGCCGGAAAGGATAGCGCTGACCCGTGTTTACCTCGGGGGATCCGATGCGCACTTGGCTCTGGATGGAATGCCACATCTCGCTTTGGTAACCAACCATTCCCGGGATTTCGCGGTCTCAGATCAAGCGGCCGCGGCAAGCGCTCTCGCTACGGGAGTTAAAGTCAACAATCGCTCCTTGTCAGTCGATCCTAACGGCAAACCGCTCTCAAGCATTATCGAGTTAGCGCGCAACCGTGGACGCGCTACCGGTTTGGTGACAAATGGATCGCTCACGAATGCAACATGCGCGGCCTTTTATGCGCATGCGAGTAACGCGAACGACATCGATCAAGTCGCGCGTCAACTCGTCGAAGGAGGCAAGATCGATATTTGCTTGGGAATGAGCGCGGCCGAATTTCTTCCAAAAGCAAAACAAGGACAACGACAGGACAACCGCGATCTCATGTTGGAATTTCGCCAAAACGGCTTTGATGTCGTCCGGAGCCGAGCGGAGTTGGAATCTATTCCGGTTTGGAGTCGGCCGAAGCTTTTCGGCGCATTTGCAGACAGAGATAACGACGGCCGCCAGGGTCAGGCTTGGAGTGACGAACCGGCTTTGTCCGATATGGTGCGACGCGCCATTGAACTGTTGCAATACAATCAGCGCGGTTACTTGCTCATTGTCGACGCCGCCCGCATGCGAAAAGCAGCCGAAACAAATAACGCGGAAAAAACTTTGACCGAAACTGCCGAACTCGATCACACGCTGTCGACAGCACAGCGTTACGCCGGAGCAAAATCGACAATCATCGTGTGCGGCGACACGGCCATCGGCGGTTTGCAGCTGAACGGTTTTCCATTTCGCAAGGACAGTGGAATCGCGTTAGTCGGATTGAATCCGTCGGGCGAACCGTGGATGACTTGGGCAACAGGCCCGAAAGGTATGCAATCATACGGTGCTGCAAGAATTCCGGAAAAAGAAACGCCGGGAGATTTAAACGGAGGCGCCTCAAACGAGCAAACCGAACCCGCCGCATTTTACACCAAATCAGCGTTGAACACGGTAGAAGATGTCGTCTCATTCGGAACCGGCCCAGGTACCGAAGCGCTAGACGGCACAATCGACAATACTCAGATTTTCAAAATTCTTCGGGATGAACTCTAAGGTCGCTGCGCTTGTTAAGAAACGAAAGACCCATCCTTTAGGGATGGGCCTTTTTAATTGAGACGCGGTTAGCTTAGGGGCTGACCTCGGGAACAAACACAAATGGTGGTGGCTCGAGGAGATTTGGCGGCGGTCCTTCCTCTGGCGGTCCTTCCGCAACTTCCTTGGCTTCCTTGCCTCCACCGAAATCCTTGGCGTCTTTGCCATCGACAGCTCGCCCGCCACCACCGGCCAAAGCGATGCTGGCAACGGTTAGGCTGGCTGTTGAATAAACTGCGAGGTCAGCGATGCGGCCTGACTTGGCAACGTCGAAAGAAAACTTCACATACTTTGCCTCAGTCGGGCCCACCTTTATCTTTGTAACTTTCACGGTCAGATCTTGCTTCGCGATCTGGTGCCACTGCGGACTACCGACAGCTAATTTCGAATTGGAAGTTGCAATTGTCACTGTGCCGATTGCGCCGTTGTTTAAGAACGAGACGATGTCGATGTTCTCAATCTTGGAAAGCGACAGCACCAAATCTGTCCGTCCATCAGCAAGAGAGTAGCCAACAGTTGAGTGATCGGAGATCAACGCCGCTTCTGCGATCTTGTCATCCACTCGAGCACCCAAGTTAAAGCGCGCGACGTTTTGCGCATAAGCTGGCAATTGTTCAACGGAGATGACCTCACCGCCGAAAAGCTGCAACCCGCCGGCGAGAAGGAGACCGCACGTAAACGTACCGACACGGGGAAAGCAAGAGGAGTGTGCGCTCAGAATTTCCTTAATTACAAGAAAGCTGATATGCCGAAGGGCCACGCTTTGGCAATATAAATCTTATCCCCGGGTTGAGGATTTTCCTGCATGGGAGAATGACCCCGACTTGGCAAGAGCCCGATTTTCGCAGTCGCGTTCCGTCCCGCGCAGCTCGCAGAGGTGGAGATCTCGAGCTTTCCCCGCGAACCGATCTACGCGATTAACTAGAGTCTGCTTGCGACTCGTCGCCCAGCTAGAAATTGATTCTTTGCGTAAAGGATGGATGTCGTCGCAGCGCGAAATTTTTGCCCGCCGGCGTAGGCATAAAGTGGAATGTAGGACATTCTGCCGGAACGGTCCGCGCGACATGCAGCCCAATTAATGGTCGGATCGAGTATGTTTGTGCCGCCGGTTGTGCTCCACTCAAGCCAGGCGTGGGTCTTTTGACTCGTTGGAAGACGCTTGCCAATGACGAGCCGGACATTTTGCGCTCCGCGCGAGTGCATCGCGTTATAGAGTCCGAGTGCTTTGCCCTTGCAATCGGCAAATGCACTAGTCTGGACTTCTTCCGGTGTTTTCCATTCCATGGAAAACCCGTACGGAATTGCACGGAGATCTCCAATCCAGTGATTTACCAGCGCAAATGAAAGGTTTTGCTCTCTGTGTCCGGCGGCGGATGAAAGAATCGGACGTATCCGCGCCATCTGCCGGTCGTAGGGCGTGGAATGAACGCTGATGTAAGTTCACTGGGCGAAGGTGGAAAGGTAGGAAAGGCAAAAGAGAGCCAAACCGACAAAGCTGACTTTGCGTGCTGTATAAGGGCGGATGTTTATCGTAACCATATTAGTTATAATTACTATAAGCACAGCCTGTGCCACGGTTCGAAACCCAATGTCGCCTTGGCAATGCCGCTGAATCCGCCAAACTCACTTTGCCTTGCGCCAAACCTTCGTGAATCCCAAACAAGCCCGTTACCGAAACGTCTTCCGCTTCGCGTCCTGGCTTTTATTCGCCGCGACGTTGGTGGCCGTGGCCTGCGCTAGAATTCGCCTGCTTGGCTTGCCGCTGGAGCGCGACGAAGGCGAGTACGCCTACGCCGGGCAATTACTCTTGCATGGCATTCCGCCCTATAGGCTGGCGTACAGTATGAAATTCCCAGGCACTTCCGTTGTCTACGCTCTTTTGATGTCGATTTTTGGCGATTCAAGTAAAGGTGTTCACCTCGGCCTAGTCCTAATCAATCTTGTTACTGTAGGATTAATTCTCTTTCTCGGCCGAAACCTGCTGGGCGAGGTTGCCGGAATTGCAGCCGCGGCCGCGTATTCTGTTCTTTCGCTAATGCCGTACGTGCTCGGGTTGGCAGCCCACGCCACTCATTTCGTAGTTGTATTTGCTGTCGCCGGCGCTCTGCTATTGACTCGTGCGTTAGATCGACAATCCAGGGCGTTGATCTTCGCGAGTGGTTGTCTGTTCGGATTCGCGTTACTGATGAAGCAGCCGGGACTGCTTTTTATAATCTTTGGCTCAGCTTATCTCTTCAGCCGCGACTGGCGTGCGCAGCTCAACGGTCGGGAGATCGTCTCCCGCAACTTGCTGTTCGTTTCAGGCGCAGTGGCCCCATTGCTTGTTGCGTGTGTAGCTTTGTGGAAGGCCGGCGTCTTCGAGAAGTTCTGGTTCTGGACGATTAAATACGCCAGTCAATACGGAAGGCAGGTTCCAATCTGGGAAGGGCTCCGGATTTTTGCCGACCATTTTTGGACAGCGCTCGGAACAGCGTGGCTAATCTGGGCGGCGGCGGCAATTGGGTTGGTTATGTGCGTCGTCAGTCCGACCCTCCGCGCTCGTGCCGGCTTTCTGTTAACCTTTGCATTCTTTTCAGCGCTTGCCGTTTGCCCAGGATTCTATTTTCGCCCGCACTATTTTATTCTTCTTCTGCCAGCTGTCTCGTTGCTGGCGGGGGCGGCATTAGTTGCTGCTGTCGACACCTTGCGCATCGGCGCCCACAACCTTTGCTTTCTTGGGCTAACGTTCTTCGCCCTCTGTCTCGCATGGCCAATGTGGGCAGAAGCCGACTTTTTCTTCGAGCGGCCGCTGGTGGAAGCCAACCGAATGGTCAATGGAACAAATCCGTTTCCAGAATCGGTCAAGATTGGCGAATACATCCGCGCACAATCGATTCCATCGGATACGATCGCAGTGCTGGGTTCTGAGCCGCAAATCTACTTCTACTCTAAACGGCATTCCGCCACTGGATATATTTACACTTACGGATTGATGGAGCCGCAGCTTTACGCTCATCAGATGCAGCAAGAGATGATCCGTGAAATTGAAGCCGGGCAACCGAAATTCCTTGTCCTGGTCGTCGTAAACAAGTCTTGGTTGGCCGGCCCGGATTCAGACCAATCTATTTTTAGATGGGCGCACGCGTATTGTAATGCAAATTACGAGGCAATCGGACTGATTAATATTTCTGATCAAGGCACCGACTATTACTTTTCAGGCAGACCAGCGAATGTGACACCAACCGCCGACCACATTCTGATTTATCGGCGAAAAGCATAACGCCAGGGTTCCCGGATTCGAGTCGAAGAGGTCACGGATAAAAAGTAAAGATCCAGTTGCAAACAACCCCGTCGACGATCCGCTGCGGAATATGCACTGTTACGCATCTCACTCGCGCAAATCCTCTGCTTTGGGGATGGGCACTTTGAACGCGCGCTAACTCAAAAGCGGGTTTGTTGCGGTTATGGTCGGGGTCTACAATCCGCCACGCTGTGCAAATCGAAGGTCGCACTGTTTCCACCGCCGTTCGAAAACGTGTTGGTTGCGTTTTCGCTGCGAGGCTACGATCGCACTGGGCGTTTGCGCTCGTAGCCGTTATTGGAGCCGTCCTCATATTTACAAACCTCGGCTCCGATTACTTGTGGGAAGATGAGGGCGACACCGCTGCGCTCGCGTCGAACATTCTCAAATTCGGCGTGCCGAAAGCGTGGGACGGCGCTGCGTTTCTGGATTGCGACCACGGCACGCGTCTCAATCGCGACCTGGTCATGGTCACGCATCCCTGGGTCCAATATTATCTCACCGCGGCTTCGTTCCTCATTTTCGGTCAGAACACATTTGCCGCGCGGTTTCCCTTCGCGCTTGCCGGGTGGCTGTCGATCTTGGTCGTCTATTTTTTTCTCTGGCGGTCGATTGGAAGCCGATTGACTGCCTTTTCCGCGGCCGCCCTGCTCGTGCTCTCGGTCCAATTCTTACTTTACGCCAGACAATGCCGCTATTGCGCACTCAACATGCTTTTGATCTGCTGGCTCTTCTGGAGTTTTTTCAGAATGAAGTCCACGCGCGATTGCGTGCTGTTCATTCTCGCATCGGTTTTTCTCTTTCACACGCACCCATACGGCATCGCACCAGTAGTCGCGCTCGGCGCACTAAGTCTGATTTACCGACCGTTTGCAATGCAACGCCGCTGGATCTGGTTTGCCGCGCCTGCTATTGCACTCTTAACTTTACCCTGGCTCGCGCTTTCATCGCTTTCTTCCAGCGGATCTGCATTGAACACGACCCTCCCGCAATCGCCCGGAGAGTTTGTCGAACGTTGCGTCCAAGCGTTCATCGAATGCACATCTGTAACGCCGCTGATCGGAAGCGCCATACTTTTCATCGTGGCCGCATTGTTGATGCGGTCGAAAAAGAAAATGGCCGATGAAGTAGCACGGGATGCTGCAACGACGCCACCCGAGAGTTCGCCCGCGCTATTGGAAACAAATGAAATATCCATCCTGCTGAGTGTGGTGGCGACGGTACTTCTTTACGCACTAGCAACCGCCATCACGCAATCGAGCGATAGCCTTTGGCTTGTCGGAATGCGCTACGCTTCAGCGGTACTGCCGCTGGCAGCGATGGCCGCGGCAATACTTATTGCCAAAGTCAGCCGCGGAAATCCACTGATCGGGCTTTCACTCTTGCTCGTTTTCGGATTAACAAAGCTCGCTCAGCTCACTCCCTGGGTTGCCGCGAATCCTAGCGGCCTCATCCATTTCGGCAAATATTCTGTGGGCGCCCATGTTCCTGCAAAAATCGTCGATCGTTTTCTTGGCGCCGGCCTACTGATGTACGTTCGCGATCTATGGCACGAAAATCCCGGCACGGTTGCCAAGAGCTGCAAATTTCTGCGCGAAAACGCGAAGCCTGGGGACGTCGTAATTGTAAATTACGGGATGGAGCCCACCTACTTTTATACTCGATTGCCGCAGGCGATGGGCATTCTCCGCGAATATCCGGTTTATAACAGAGCGCGAGAGCTAGCTCTTCCAGAATACGTCTTTGGCATTGATCATGTCCGATGGATTGTCTGGCGTTCAGCGTGGGAAACTGGTCCGGGTTACGCCATCAACGATGTGTTGCGCGAAATCAGCGCACGCGGCGCCAAAATTACCAGCGTGATGGAGATGGAGGAAACCGTCTGGGAAAATCGAGAAGACATCCACTTCCATCGATTCTCCGACGGCACCTACCTGTTTCCTCGAACCCAAACTTTTCCAGATTCACGCATTGCTCGCGTCGATTGGCCTAACGACTAAGTTAGAAATTGAGGTGGCGCCTATTTCCTGGCGACCGCCAACAAAGCGACTCCGACTGGGAGCGAAATCTTTCGCAGTAAAGCGAGCTCGAGGGACATGATTTGTTTGAATGCCCGCTGAGTGAAGGACGATTCTGTCGTCTCAAAATCGCGTCCCATTTTCGATCCGCCAAGCGTCCGAGCTGCCACCGCGAGTGGGAATAGAAATGTTGTCCAATAGGTCAAGCGCCGAAGTTTAAGATTCTGTTTCAAGAGTAACCGTCGAATCTCCGCTTTTCTAAATCGCCGAGCGGTCATAACCGCTTCATCGTGCGCGCTGTGCAAAAACGGAAAGGCGGGGACGTTTACCAGCAAGGCCCCGCCAGGTCGGAGCACTCGATGCATCTCGCGCACTGCGCCCTCGATGTCGCCCACCCATTGGTGATAGAGAACGCTCGAACAGATTACCGCGTCAAACGACGCGTCAGCAAACGGCAACGCGCCAATGTCCCCTTGTCGAACATTGTTGAGGCCGCGCTCTTGACAGAATGAAATTGCCTCTGGCGCCAAATCGATTCCAACATTTTTTTCCGGATTTCCGAGCTGTTTTAGAATTGCACCCGTGCCGCAGCCAACATCCAGAATTGTTTTTTCACGCCAATCCGGCAATTCGCTTTCCAAGGTCTGAAAAATCAGGCGATGTAATGCCCCATACCACCAGTGCGTTTCTTCAACGCGAAACATGGTTTCATATTCACTGGGTTGCATCGGGTCGCGGGTTCGCACGCCGGATGTAGCGGACGACGTATTGCGGCGTGCCGGTCTGATCAAGATAAAGCCGTCCGAGATATTCACCGACCAAACCGAGAATCATGAGTTGAATGCCGGAAAAAAATACAACGCTGCCCAGGACGGTCGGAATG
>WNFR01005586.1_pt1 | contig 16895 bp, 16 predicted proteins | sample 5400221 | NCBI WGS metagenome assembly WNFR01 (sample SAMN13153357, study PRJNA577476) | soil metagenome | isolation source: 40 cm soil under Madrone tree | place: USA:California | collected 2016-06-14
AGCTTCACCTGCTCGTATCAGACACAACGACCGCTCGATTCTTAATCATGTCCACAGATCATGGTGATCCAACGTAACAGCGCGACCAAGTCTCTCGGAATTACTTCCGCAACCACGAAAGAACTCCTCAACCGTGCCGAAGACCTGATGCGCCAGGATTGGGCATATCTTGGAGGATTTCAGCGCGGCTCTAGACCAACTTCAGAAAAGGCAGGAACAGTTTCAGGTTGACGTCCCCCTTTCGGGTCTCACTATTCATAGTCGCAGCCACACATGCAGACGGCAGCCCGCGCACGGATCGGCTCATCGAGGCAAGCATTCAGTGGGCTGAGAGGATTATGCGGAAGATTGATCCCTTGTTTGGAGCTGAGGTTCGATGACAACGCTGGATTGAGCGATCACGTTTGGAACATAGAGGAACTGGTAGGATTATTGGACGCGAAGCCAGCATCCGCATGAAGCGTGCCTGTGTATATTTCGCAGTCGCTCTTGTATTGGAATTCGCGCTGTTCCTCTCCGGCAGGGAACGCTGTCATTGTGGCGACTCCGGCCTCGTCACACTCAACGCCCTAACCAGCCAGGGAATAATGACCTGGCCGAAGATCACAGGATCAGGCCATACTTTTACTTGCCGCCCCAAATGGCCTCCCTGCGGGTTAATCCACGCATCTTTCGGCACATCGCCTTTATTCAACAACAAGTAAATGTCTGAGATTGGGACCTGCGTATCCAAGACCCCTGCAAGCACAAGCATGGGAGTGGTTGGTCTGCCGAGAATATGCTGGGTTACAAGGGACATCTTGGCCAACGCTGCTGCCAACTGGTCAACATTGTTGACTCCATCGAAAATTGCCATCAGAGCCGGGACTTGGTCGAACAAATATTCCCGGTTGCCGAGCAGCGAATTCATCAGGAAATCCTTTTGAAAAAAATCGTGTATGGGAGGCGACTGCGCGCTAGCAGCTTTCAAGCGGGATCGTTCCACAATAGACATTTTTGTCGCCCAATAAGCTCCCCAACTGACTCCGTGAATGGCAATCCGGCTCTTATCGATTTCCGGACGCGACTGAACGTAATCAATCACACGAGACAGCATGCGATCCGCATTCTCGCTGGCCTTGATGGGTGCCTGACCAGTGCCTGGCCCATCCACGGCCAGGAAACCGATGCCATTCGGCAGGATTGCAGCGAAGCTTTCGGACAAGTCTTCTTTCCGGCTATCCAAACCGTTGACTGCGATAACCAGAGGCACCGGGGTCTTGGCATTTTTTGGCAGCCGCATGTAGCCAATGATCTGTGAGCCTTCAAACGGAATGCGCACCACTTCGAGCGGCGGATCGAAAAAGCGGGCGTGCGCCAGGAATGCTTCGATGGCCTTGGCATAAGAGCGCTGCTTGCCGGGAGATGACGGAACGGGCCAGCGCCCGAAAGAATAGAGCCGCCAGGCGCGAATGTAATCGGCGTTTGCTTTGGCGCGGTTGGTTGCTTCGATCGACTTGCCTTCGTTCATGTAGCGATCGGCTACTTTCATGAACGAAGCAGCCCATTCATCTGGGTCGCGCGTTTTAATCGAGGCAAAAGCTTCTCGCACATCAGCAGGATCAAGACCGATCAGCGGATATCGCCCCTGCTCCGCGCGTGCCACCGCCTCGGTCTTTATTTCGTCGAGTGTGCGCTCGGAAGCACCTTGAGAGAAGGCGACTGTGCTGAGAAAAATCAAAAGATACGCGATGACGACTGCGCTCGTGACCCTAGGCGCTCTCTGCTGCATGGTTCGTCTCCTCTGTGGTCCAATGTAACTCTGCGGTTATCTGGTTTGCTTGCGAGGTGGCTATCTCACAAAAAGTGAAGGGCCGATAGAGACCCGTTCAGTCCTGCCACCAAGATGACCATGCAAGTTGAGGCTAGAATATAAACTTCAATCCTAGTTGCAAAGCGTTCGCCAAAATGCCAGTTCTTCGCGATAGAGAAATCGAGATTTCTGAAACCCCTATCTGGAAATATATTCCGGCCCATATTTCCGAACTGCCCCAGCGGCGGCGGAATCATGATGGAGTTGCCTTGGGCGTAGCAGCCAAAGAATGCTAGGGACTCGGTAGATGCACCAGGGCTGCCTCCGTCGACCGCGAGAGCTTGCGCGTTGCACGCGGCATTATCAGTTGGCGCAGAAGGGCTATTGTTTCCTGGAAAGAACGGAATCCCCGTCGTAGTAGGTTTGAAATCCGAGGGCTTGCCGTGGAAGCTCCAACGAATCGGGCTGTTAGCAGGCGGACTTACTGGAAGCGGCCCCGTACCTGCGGCATCGGTGCCTAGGTCAATCGGCCCCCAATATTGTGGACTTTCCAGGGTCGCAATCGTGTTGATCTCCCAGCCTTCCAGCGCTTGGGCGTGACCCTTACGTCCGGGCACAGCGTAAGTAAGTGACAGTGTGAATCGATGACGAATATCGAAGTCGCTGTTGGCGTACTCACGGCCGAGGTGGTAGGAGTCCTGTGGCAGTCCAGAGCCATAACCGAAGTCCCAGTTCGCGCCCACATCATCCAGCGAGTGTGAATACGTGTACCCGGCAACCATGCTCAGACCATGAAAGTTGCGCGAGTTCAGTGTGACTTGTAGCCCGTTGTAATTGGACCGGTAAACGTTCGCCATCTGGAAGATGTTAGCTAAGTAGGGGAACTTAGCGGCAAAGGGCCCGACTTCAGGCGCGACCTGGCAGGCCGGGTTATTTGCGGTATCGTACTGTCCATTGACGAGGTTAGCCGGCAGATTGCAGGCGGCAATATTCGCTGCAGGCCAGCCCGATCCGACCGGCGGCTGATTGATATCGCGAATCCCGGTCAAGCTTGTGCCGTGATTGCCTACATACGCAACTTCCACAGACATATTTGACGTGAGGGCGTGCTGCAGGTTCAAAGTCCAAGTCCAGACATACGGAGTTGTGAGATTGCGAGCTACAGTCATGATTGGGCATGGACTATTGAAACAATTGATTGTCGGAGCGCCGTAGAGCGGGCCTGCCGAAGGGTCCCATGAAACCGGAGTGGGGCTAAGGAAGTATTTCAGCGTCGTATTTCCGGTTGTGATCGTGCCGCCGGACGTGTTGTTCGATGCGTCAATGGGAGCTCCCGTCGGAACGCTGCCAGGGCCGAATGCGTTGTTGAAAGCGATGAACGACTGCCAGTTCACGGTTTCGTAGGTGAGTCCGCCCCCACCGCGCAGCACCGTCCTCCCATTTCCGCCGATGTCCCACGCGAAACCCATACGAGGGCCGAAGTTCTTGTGGTCCGGGTTATACAGGTGGCTGATCTGTTTTCCGACCTGTATCAGGCCCACGTTTGGATCGAAATTGCCAAGTAAATTGTGATCTTCCTGCACAACCGAGCTGTACTCGTAACGAAGGCCGAGGTTCAGCGTCAGGTTGCGCGCAATCCGCCAGTCGTCCTGCAGAAATGCGGCGTAAGCCCAGTTGTGCAAGTGGAGAGTCGGATCACCTACTTCCACGGAGGCCTTAAACGGGAAACCTGCAAAAAAATCCTCCAACTGGGTTGAAGCGGGATTCAAGATACCGCCAAGAAACGTAATGCTGCCCCTCGAATTCCCGTAAGCAGCATTCCTGACGCCGTCGCGGTGGATCTCCCCACCGAACTTCAGGGCGTGCTTGCCCGCAGTGTAGGAGATGTGGTCCAGGAACTGCGTGATCGTATCTGGTCCCTGGAATTTCGGCCACTTGAAACCGCCGAGGCCCGGGAAGAAGTAACCTCCGAAGCCAATCCGCGGCAGTCCTCCCGTAAACGGACCACTCACGCCGGTGTCCAGACCGTAGGCTGAAGCAGGTGTATTAAGATCGCCCGGCAGCGTCGGTTGATAAAGCCGGTTGTAGCCAAATCGCGCTTCGTTTACCCAACGAGCGCTCGGGACCCAAACCCAACTGCCTCCCGCTACCTGCGCACGCGTATGAATCCGGGATCGCCAGAAAGACTGCAGCTCTGGGAAGTCTTCGACGGTGCCTCGATTATTTCCAAAAAAATACATGCCGCTGATACTGTGGCGGTCATTGAACCTGTAATCAACTTTCCCGACAAAGTTCTGAACACGCACGTCGTTATTAAATCCATTCGTGATGCTGATACTTTGACTGTTATTTGTGGGAAAACCTTTGCCATTGCACGTTACCGCTGCGCCGGAAAACGCACAGCCTGCAACTTGTAAGCTGGCAGGACTGACCGTGATTCCGCCATCCTGCAAATCCGCAATCACATCCGGGATACTGTTCGCGCAATCTCCGGTTTGAGTGCCAAAGAGACAGTTCGGCGTGCTCGGAGTCGGCAGCGACACCATCGAGGGGCTGGTCACGCCGCCGAACGAATTGCCTACGTCGTAGAGTTCTGCTCCTGGCTTCCACCCGTATTCTGCCGGGGGATTCTGCTGCAGGTTGAACTCCTGAATCGAGTCAATCGGCAGGATGGTGGCGGAATCTCCAGCGATACCTGCTCCATTGATGATGGCCTGACCAGAGTACGGTTCACTATTGAATAGACCCTCTACCAGATATGCATTGTCTTCAGCGCGAAGTCCGTTGGCGCTCGTGGTCGAAAAACCGCCGCCGGGATAGCGCATCACCCCAGGACGCAGTTGGAGCAGGTTTTCATAGTTGCGTCCGTTCAAGGGCAGGTCGTTGATTTCTTTGTTGCTGAGCGTTCCGCCCAAAGTGGACGAAGTAGCGTCAACCAGTGGAGCGTCTTCTTCGATCACTAAGGTTTCAGAAACCAGACCAGGCGAGAGCACAAGGTCAATTCGTGCGTCCTTGCCGACTTCTAATTCGATGTTCACACGCTCAATCGTTTTGAACCCTTTGGCTTCGGCGCGAACTTTATAAGAACCTGCGGGCAAGTCCGGAGCAACATAATCTCCGGTCTGAGTCGTTACCAGGCTGCGGCTAGTTCCATGCTGGACATCCGTAATCGTGACTTGGGCGCCGACCACAGCCGCTCCTGTCTGATCGCTAATGCTCCCCAGAATGCGGCCTGCTGTGGTTTGAGCGGGGGCGCCGGGGAAAAGCAGGAACAGGATAGAGATAGCGGCGAGAACGCGCGCCATTCTGCGCAGACTAGACATGGGATTTGCCTCCAGAGGAGCACTGGTCCGACAGCTCTACCACCTGGTAATTATCACTGTCAAGACATTTTATCCATTGACAATAGAGGTTCTGTGTGTGGTATAGCTGTCATACCGTTATCCCGGCTTCTGTATGCAGAACGGTCTTAAGTTTAGGAATACATCTTATGGCGATTGCTAGCGTGAATCCGGCAAATGGAAAAGTCTTGAAAACGTTCGAGGCTCTATCGGACCCGCAAGTGGACGCGAAGATTGGCCGTGCCGCTGGGGTTTTCGCGAGTTTTCAAAGGCTCCCCTTCACCCAGCGCGGACGCTGGATGATGAACGCGGCTGAAATTCTGGAGAACGAGAAGGAAGAGCTTGGGCGCCTGATGACGATGGAAATGGGAAAGCCGCTGCGCTCTGCAATTGAGGAGGCGGTTAAGTGTGCGTGGGCCTGCCGCTACTATGCGGAGAATGCAGAGCGCTTTCTGGCCGATGAAGTAGTTGAGACTGCGGCCACGAAGAGCTATATTCATTATCAGCCGCTTGGTCCGATTCTGGCGGTCATGCCTTGGAATTTTCCCTTCTGGCAGGTCTTCCGTTTTGTCGCGCCCGCGCTGATGGCGGGCAATGTCGGGCTGCTCAAACATGCATCGAATGTTCCCCAATGCGCGCTCAAGATCGAGGAAATTCTTTCGCGTGCGGGATTTCCCGAAGGCGCCTTCCAAACCCTTCTGATCGGCTCCAAGCACGTGGACCGCGTCCTGGATGATTCACGAATTAGAGCTGCAACCCTTACCGGCAGCGAGGAAGCCGGGGTGCAGGTGGGGACAGGAGCGGCAAAGCGAATCAAGAAAGTGGTGCTGGAACTCGGGGGCAGCGATCCTTTTATCGTGATGCCAAGCGCAAATCTGGAGCAAGCCGTTACTACTGCCGTGAAGGCGCGAATTGTGAACAATGGGCAGTCCTGTATCGCGGCGAAGCGCTTTATTGTGGCTGAGCCGATCATGGAAGAGTTCCAGGGAAAATTCGTGAGCCAAATGGAAGCATTAAAAATTGGGGATCCTTTGGACGAGAGCACAGAACTCGGACCACTGGCAACGGCGGACGGTGTGACCTCACTCGATGCCGATGTCAAAAAGACTGTGGCCGCAGGAGCGCGGGTACTGACTGGCGGTAAGCCGCTGGATAACCGTCCGGGTAACTATTACTCCCCCACTGTTCTCACAGACATTCCCTTGAATTCGCCCGCATATCGGGAAGAACTGTTCGGACCTGTGGCTTGCCTGTTCCCGGCAAAAAATCTGGAAGATGCGATTCGCATCGCAAACGACAGCAAATTTGGACTGGGAGCGAGCGCATGGACCAATGACCCGGCTGAGCGCGAGCGGTTCATCCACGACCTTGAAGCGGGAATGGTGTTCATTAACCGCATGGTGGCGTCCGACCCGAGGCTTCCGTTCGGCGGAGTGAAGAAGTCTGGCCACGGACGCGAGCTCGGACCGTATGGAATCCGGGAATTTACCAATATCAAGACAGTGTGGGTTCAGGCGGCTTAAGACGTGCGCTACTCGATGTCGCACGGTGAAAGAGGCTGAGCGGTGTACAAAGTGGTTCGATCATCGCGACTCTACGAGCAGATTGTGCAACAGATCGAGGGCTCGATCCTCAAAGGTGTGTTGAAGCCAGGAGATCAGTTGCCTGCCGAAAGAGAGCTGGCGCAGCAATTCGGTGTCAGCCGAACAGCAGTGCGGGAGGCTATCAAGGCGCTGCGCGAGAAGGGACTGGCGGAAGCGTATTCCGGACGCGGAACCTTCATCACTGATGGAAGGTCGCAGGCCATTCGCCAATCTCTCGATCTGATGCTCAAGATCGGCCAGGCTGAAGGCTCCATCCATTTAGCTGAGGTACGCGAAATTCTGGAGCCGGAGATTGCCTTTCGCGCCGCGACGAAAATAGAGGAAGCGCACTTGGCTGCCATGCGCGATTCGATAGCAACGATGGAGCGATCCCTGCAAGACCCGGATGAATATATCGAAGCGGATCTCGATTTCCATCTCACGCTGGCAGAAGCCGTTGCCAATCCAATTATTTTGTCATTGATTGACTCAATTGTGGTGCTGCTGCGCGAACAGCGCATGCGCATCTTCCAAGTGGATGGAGGACCGCAACGCGGGCAGGTCCATCATAAGCGCATTCTGGAGACCGTCGAGAGACGTGATCCGGAAAAGGCACGCGAAGCCATGCGTGCCCACTTGCGGCAGGTCCGGGAGGATTCTCAGGCGTATTTGGAGAAACGCGAGCTTACTGGGTCGGTCTCCTGAGGAGAAAGCTTAAGGGCATGGCGAATCTGGGATTTATCGGCCTCGGCGTGATGGGCAGCCAGATGGTGAACCGGCTGCTCAGCAAGGGTCACGCGGTTACCGGCTACAACCGCACTCGCGGAAAAGCGCAGTGGCTGACTGAAAAGGGCATGAGGTGGGCGGACTCGCCGCGCGAGGTCGCTTCCACCGTGGATGTTATTTTCGCCATGGTCACGAACGCTGCCGCCCTGCAATCGATTGCGGATGGTCCCTGCGGTGTGCTGGCGGGGATCAGCAAAGGGAAAATCTTTGTTGATATGAGCACCGTCAGTCCTGCGAACAGCCGATCGCTGGCGGAACGGATTCGTGAACGCGGCGCGGACATGATTGATTCGCCGGTCTCCGGCAGCGTGATTACATTACAGCAAGGCAAATTATCAGTGATGGTCGGTGGACGGCGGGAAACTTTCGATCGCGTGAAGCTCTTGCTGGAGGACATTGGCCCCAAGGTCATTTATGTTGGCGACAACGGCCTTGCGCTGGCCATGAAGATTGCTACCAACCTGAACCTTGCGGTGCAGATGCTGGCCTTTTCCGAGGGCGTGCTGCTTGCGGAAAAAAGCGGCATTGCGCGCGAGACCGCAGTGGAGGTCTTGACGAACAGTGCGGTTGCTTCCCCCATGATTCAATATCGCGGGCCATTTGTGCTGCAGCAGCCGGAAGAAGCCTGGTTTGACGTGAACATGATGCAGAAAGACATGCTACTTGCGCTCGAGATGGGCCGCCAGCTTGATGTCCCGTTGCCGACGGCGGCAGTGAGCAACGAATTTCTGACTGCCGCGCGGGGTATGGGCTATGCCAAGCAGGACTTCGCAGTAATGTTCGATGTGCTGGCTCGAATGTCAGGAGTTGCGAAATGAGCTCCACGGCCGAATCTAAAACCGCTTCTGCAGTTGCCCTTGACCAGTGGACGCGCGCCTATCGCAATATGGTTCGAATCAGAATTTTTGAGGAGCACGTGAACGATCTTTACACACGCGCACTGATGCCGGGCTTGGCTCATTTATATGTAGGAGAAGAAGGTGTCGCCGTCGGAGTATGTGAGGCTTTACGACCGGACGATTACATCACCAGCACGCATCGCGGGCATGGCCATTGCTTGGCCAAGGGCGCTTCTCCTGATCGGATGTTCGCTGAATTGCTTGGCAAAGAAGCCGGCTATTGCCGAGGCAAGGGTGGTTCGATGCATATTGCCGACCCCGCCACCGGAAATCTCGGCGCCAACGCCATCGTGGCCGGGAGTGTCGGTATCGCCACGGGTGCTGCGCTTTCCGCAAAACGTCAGGGCACGGACCGGGTCGCAGTCTGTTTTTTTGGCGAGGGGGCCCTCGGCCAGGGCGTCCTCTATGAGGTTATGAACCTCGCTCAGCTCTGGAAATTGCCTGTGACCTACGTCTGTGAAAACAATCTCTACAACGAATACACGCATTATCTGGAGACTACGGCTGGTGACATCCTGGCCCGCGCCACGGCTTTCGGTATTTTTCATGTCGCAAGTGTGGATGGACAAGATATGCGCGCCGTGTATGCGACCGCCAAGGATTTTGTGAACTACTCGCGGGCTGGGGAAGGCCCGTGTTTCCTGTTGTGCAACACCTACCGCTATGCGGGCCATCATGTCGGCGATATCAACCGTGAGTACTACCGCTCGAAGCAGGAAGAGCAGCAGTGGAAGAGCGAGCGCGATCCAATCAACATTCTGCGAGCATGGCTACGTGAGCAAGGTTTCGCGGATTCCGCATTCTTTGCGCAAACAGAAACAGAGGTAAGAGCCGAGATGGAGAACGCCGTCCAATTTGCCCTCTCCGCACCTTATCCAGATCCCGCCGAAGTGGAGCAGGATGTCTATGCCTGAGGCCGCAGCACGCGAGTTGAGCTTCGCGCAGGCGGTGCGCGAAGCGCTGGCTGAAGAAATGCGCCGCGATTCGCGGGTGTGCATCCTCGGCGAGGATGTAGCCGAAGCGGGCACGCCTTTCAAGGTGTTGTCTGGGCTGGTAGAGGAATTCGGCACTGAGCGCGTGATAGATACACCCATCTCAGAAGCTGGCTTCACAGGTGTTGCCGTTGGCGCCGCGATGACGGGGCTTCGTCCGATCGTAGACATTATGTTCGGCGATTTCATCACTCTGACGATGGACCAGATGGTCAACCAGGCGGCTAAAGTCCACTACATGTCAGGAGGCAAGTGGAAGGTTCCGATGGTGATGCGCACGACCCTGGGGGCGACGCGCCGTTCCGCTGCGCAACATTCACAATCTTTGCACGCCTGGTTCAGTCATGTGCCCGGACTGAAAGTCGTTCTACCGTCTACGCCCTACGATGCGAAAGGCTTGCTGAAGACGGCCATCCGCGACGAGAATCCGGTGGTTTTTTTCGAAGACAAGATGATGCATCACAAGCTAAAAGGGCCGGTACCGTCGGAGGAATATACGATCCCTTTCGGCGTAGCGGATGTTAAGCGGGCAGGTAGCGACATTACCATCGTTGCAACCAGCAGCATGGTGCAAGTGGCGCTGGGAGCAGCGACTTTGCTCGAAGAAGCAGGAATCAGCGCCGAAGTCATCGACCCACGCACGACCTGGCCGCTGGATGAAACGTCACTTATCGAGTCAGCCAGGAAGACATCACGAGTGATCGTCATGGATGAGGGTTACGGGCGGTATGGTGTAACAGCGGAGATCGCCGCGGTGATCGCGGAAGGCGCTTTTTATGATCTCGATGCGCCGGTAAAGCGGATGGGCGCGATGCACGTGCCAATCCCCTTCTCTCCTCCGCTTGAAGATGCAACGGTACCCACCGAGCAGTCGGTGTTCGAAGCAGCGCAAGCACTCTGTGGCCGATCCTAAGATTCGAGAACAGGAGCCGTGTCATGGCACTTCCGACTCATGGAACGATGGCAGTTGATTGGGAACAGCGGGTGGACTTCGATCGTTTGCGCCAGCAGCGCTTGGCGCGCGCGAAAGATTTGCTTGCCGAGTCCGAGATGGGTGCCCTCCTCTGCTTCGACATGAATAATGTCCGCTACCTGACGGCCACGCACATCGGCACCTGGGCGCAGGACAAGGCCAATCGTTTCACACTACTCCCACAGAACGATGAGCCGATCCTCTGGGATTTTGGGTCGGCCGCAAGGCATCATCAGCTCCATTGCCCGTGGTTGGGAGAACGCTCGCGGCCGGGAATCTCTATGCTACGCGGAGCCATGTCTCCTGAGATGGGCCGGGCCGAAGATGTCGCGCGAAAAATCCGCATCGAGCTCGAGATACGCGGCCTGCGAAAAGAGCCGCTCGGTATCGACATCATCGAGCCCCCCGTCTTGTTTGCTTTGCAGCGTGAAGGGATCACAGTCGTCGACGGACAACAACTGATGTCGGATGCCCGCGTCATCAAGACACAGGACGAGATCACACTGCTCAACATGTCAGCGATGATGGTAGACGCCGCCTATGATGAACTGTACCGCACGATGAAACCAGGGTTGCGTGAGAACGAGGCGGTCGGGCTGGTGAGCAAAGTGCTCTACGATCTCGGTTCCGAGTACGTCGAAGCCGTGAACGCCATTTCTGGAGAGCGCTGCAATCCGCACCCGCATCTCTTCTCTGATCGCGTGCTGCGCCCAGGGGATCCTGTCTACTACGACATTCTTCACTCCTACATGGGATACCGCACCTGCTACTACCGCTGCTTCACTATCGGCTACGCTTCACACGCGATGGTTGACGCCTACAAGCGCTGCCGCGAGTATTTGGATGCTGCTATCGAACTCGTTCGTCCTGGACGGACTACGGCGGAAATCGCTGCGGTCTGGCCCAAAGCGGAGGAGTTTGGATTTCCCAATGAGGAAGCTTGCTTCGCGCTGCAATATGGCCACGGGGTTGGGCTGGCAATCTGGGAAAAGCCGGTGATCAGCCGGCTCGTCTCGTTCGACCATCCCCACGAGATCAAACCGGGTATGGTGTTCGCGCTGGAGACGTTCTGGCCTTCTACAGACGGCTGGAGTGCCGCTCGCATCGAGGAAGAGATTGTGGTAACTGAAACGGGCCACGAAATCATTACCCGTTTCCCGGCGGAAGAATTGCTGGTCGCAGGCGCCCACTATTTCACGGTCAAAGGTCCGCTGCCGACCACCCGTGAGCACGAAGCTCCACCGAGCGAGCGCATTGTGGAAATGATCGAAGCCAGCGCCAAGACCGAGCGAGTCGGAGTCGCAGAGTGAGGTCCGCTTAGCTCCTCCCAAACCGCCTATGGCAATCAGTGTCGTGATGCCCGCTCTGGAAATCGCTCAGGAAACTGGCACCCTCGTAGCTTGGCGGAAAAAGGAGGGCCAGCAAGTAGTTAGGGGTGAAACACTACTTGAAATCGAGACCGATAAAGCGGTGATGGAGATCGAAGCTCCTGGAGACGGTGTTCTCGTCGGGGTAAAAGTACATGAAGGCGCCGTCGTCCCGGTAGGCCAAACCATCGCTTGGATCGTTGCTCCTGGAGAAGCCATTCCCGCAGAGGCAGTGCCGTCTACCACCACTACTCCAACGGCCACTGCCCCGGTACAGGCGGCAGTGGGTGTGCCGAACACCACCCATCAGCCGGTGGCGTCGGTCGCAAAGATTTCTCCCAAAGCTCGTCGCCTTGCCAGAGAGCGCGGGGTGGATATTAGGAATCTGCGAGGATCGGGTCCTGCCGGCGAGATTGTAGCTGCCGATGTTCTCTCAGATGCAGTTCAAAACACGTCACCTGGAGTGGATGTCGAACTGTTAACTTCCGTCGGACGGCTGATGGCCGAACGAACCACCCAAAGTTGGACGACCGTGCCGCATTTCTTCCTGGTCCGGGAGATCGACGCCAGCGCGATCCTGGCGGCACGCCAGCAACTGGGACCCGCGATTGAAACAATAAATGGCGTAAAACTCAATCACACCGACTTGCTGATTGCGCTGGTAGCACGTGTACTCGCGAAGCATCCGCGGCTTAACTCAAGCTGGAGCGATGGGAGCATACGTCTCAATCCGGAAATAAATATTGGCGTTGCTATGGCGGTCGACGGTGGTGCGGTTGCGGCGGTGATCCATAAAGCCGACCGCACCAAGCTTGGCGAGATCGCTGTCCAACGGCGAGATTTAACTGAGCGGGCCCGGGCAGGCCGTTTGCGCCCTTCCGACATTTCGGGCGCGACTTTCACTATCAGCAATCTTGGGATGTATAACGTTGACGCTTTCAGCGCCATCATCAATCCGCCCCAGGCGGCGATTCTCGCCGTGGGGCGCATTGCCGATCGCGTTGTGCCAGTGAACCGGCAGCCCGGCATCCGTCCGATAATGATCGTAACTCTCTCCTGTGATCATCGTGTCACTGATGGTGCCAAGGCCGCGACCTTCTTGAATGATGTCGGCGAGGCGTTTGGCGAGCCGGAGAAGCGGTTGATTTAATGATGTCGCTGCGCTTTCGGCAGAGGCTGCCAGCGGTACATGATCTTTGCTCTATGCCTGCCCGCCGCTTGGTAGTGACCCGAGATGTGAATAGGCTAGAACTGAAGTATCGTTAGCTCAGGCTCCGGGACGAGATGGGACTGCGTTGACACCACTTGCGAGCATCCCGCCGTCAACCCTGAGAATCTCGCCGGTTATAAGACCTGACGCCAGATACACAGCCGGACCCGCGAGCTCTTCAAGCTCTCCGAAGCGCCCCATAGGTGTACGCAATAGGAATTCCTGTCCGCGTGCAGTACCCTCCAGTAATTTCCTGTTCAGGTCAGTGACAAACACTCCCGGCATGATTGCGTTCACGCAGACTCCGTATTGCCGCCATTCGAGCGCCAGGGATTTCGTTAGTGCTGCGACTCCCGCTTTGCTGGCACAGTATGCCGCAGCATGGTTAAGAGCACGGAACGATCCGATCGAAGCAATGTTGATGATGCGCCCGTACCGGCGGTCAATCATGTGCCGTCCAAAGACTTGGCAAGCGCGCAAGGTTCCTTCCAGATTGATTTCAAGAATGGCGTTCCAATCATCGTCGGAGAATTCCAGTGTCGGCGCAACTTGAATGCGTCCGGCACAATTGACCAAAATGTCTACTTTCCCGAACGCGTCCACCGTTTTGTTTAACAGTTTCTCCAACGAATCACGATCACAAACATCCGAATCGATCCGCAATGTTCGTCTACCACGCTCTTCAATTTCACGAGCGGTGGACTCAACGTGTGCCATGCGACGGGAGGTCGGCACGACATCAGCGCCAGCTTCTGCCAAACCATGAGCTAGAACACGCCCAATACCGGAAGTACCTCCGACCACTACTGCCACTTCGCCGCTTAAGTCCCCAATCATAGCTCGGCTCGCCGCTGCGAAATTCTACCACGGGTTCAAGAAGCTTCCCGAAACGGAATTCCAAATATTAAATCGTGCTCCGGCATACGCTAAACCTTTTTAGTGAAACGTTTGTAGCATGCAGGCATTTGCACAGTATGGCCAGGTTTGACACTACTTTGCGCTGCCTCATAGAATCGCACTGCTGCTTGGGAACTCCAATCCGGGCCGGATTCTTGGACTTCCCCTTCATTCCCTCAGGTTTGCACCGTGGTGGCGTAGCTCAGGTAGCTAGAGCGACGGTCTCATAATCTAGCTATAGTCTGTGGTTCTGCATGTTTTCAATGAGATGAGCGGGGCGTGCCTGCCCATAAATGGGTGCAAATGGGTGTGGTCGGGAACGAACATGCAACAGAATATGCAACAGGAAACTGTGGGAAATTGCTAAGGCGGGGCGGTTAAATCCGTCGGGCACGGGATTGGAGGCATCAGCGTTGCCAGCACCGGATTGCGGAGTGACTTTCAACTATTTAGAATCATCCAACCATGTGCGGGATATTTCCCAGTAGGCACTAATCATGACGATTAAGGCTACGGTGGTCATCCAGAAAGAATCCAAAGCAGACCCCAGAAAGCCGCCCGGTGAAAAAGATTACTATGCAGCGTTGCACCTTTTCAGCGAAGACGGCAAGGAATACGGCGTGCCCCGTTATCTGAGCAGCTTTGAAGAAGTGGGAAACCTGCTGCAACGCGAAGCCGGGGTCTCCTATGAACAGTTACAGGGCCGCAAGCCGCGATACGACAAGAGAGAAGCGGTACGGATTGCTCTCACGTTGGAAAATGAAGAGTCAATCGCAAAGCTCGGCTTTGGTTCTAGGGCAGCGTAGATTGGCAGATTCTCCGCTGAAATTCTCCGTTGAGAGAGCGGTGGCGGCGGTATAACCGAAATGCAGCTTCACCTGACCCCCTTCGCAACACAGTAATCCGCTACTGGAAGGCGCGATTGGTGCGGGGACACAAAAAGGCCACTTAAGGAAGCCCGCCTGCGGCGTCTTTCACACAGGGCACCGAGAATCGTTTCGTTTTATTGCTAGGCTGGACCGCTTGGACTCGCTGGTAGTGAACGTGGAATGAAAACTAAATGAACAGCGGCTCATCTGCGGGGTGGTGGACACTCACTGGCGGGGATTTATTTCCTCTGGGCGATCCTTCTCAAACAGCACGCTAAACAGTCGATACGCCGTGATCGGAATGACCAAAAGGCAGCCCGCCATGCCAATCGCAAACATCCAGCTCAGAACATGAGCGATAATCTTGAACAATCCACGCCCCCGAACACATTGGGGGCATTCTACCAAGAACTCTAATGCTTCGATTGGCTGTGCCGGAAAACCTTTGCAGTTCGCCTGAGCTTCCGTTTGATCTGATCCTGCTCAGAACGGGCCAGCGCGGTCATTTCGCCGATGTGCGCTTCGGTCGTAACGCCGTGGGCAAGCACAGCCTCGCCTAGCTTCGTCCAGCGTTCTAGCAGGGAATCTTCGGCTTCATCGCTTAGGTGGTCACGGAAACTCTCGTCATGCGGATTCGTGAGATTCGATATTGGGGCGGGAGAGGGCACGACGCGGCGCTGGCAGCAACTATGCTAAAGAGAATGCCAGAAACTCGGCCTAAGGTTCGATACGGTGTGTACCGTATTTCCAGAGTACCCTCTAAAGCGAGCACAGAGGCACCTGCCAAATGAGGGACGGTGTTGTGGAACGTCTCCACGTTTGATGGAGTACGGAAAGGATACAGGATGGACTGTATCGAGCATTCCTGAAGCTAATTGCATCTTAGGTGGTGCAAGTTCAGGGTTGGTTTATGGTCCGCCGAAAGCATTCCGAAGTGCCCAACGTTTTCAATTTCACATCCCTTCCTTTTTATGGCGGCCTCGATCCGCTAGGCAAAGATGCTGACAACGAGGTTCGCCGCTGGTTCAAACTCATTGCCGACATCGAACACAACCGGATGCCCACGGAAAATGAAATCTCCCGCCAGACCCGCCTAGCACGCGCAGAGCAGGAAGGCATCAAGCGCCGAATTCGGCGCACCGCTGAGGTTTACAAAAAGCAGAGCACACCAAGGCAATAAAAGTTCAACGCTAAAGCCGCTTGGCACGGCGTGCAGACAACTTCCGTTCAATCGTCCGGATCATCGAGCCAATATCAGCGGGTTTAACAACATAATCGTCGATCTCGATATGTATGCCTTCCAGCGCCGTATCGAGTGCCGGGTACGCCGTCAGAATAACTACTACCGCATCGGGATTTGCCTGTCGCATGGCGTGCATTACCTCAAATCCATCCGCTTTTCTGTCGATGTTGAGATCACAGATGAGAACATCAAACTCATTCGTCTTGATCGCCTCAAGCGCTTCGGCAACGTTCGCGGCAACGTTAACTCGAAAGCCGTGTTCTTGAAGCAGCGGCGGCAGGGTCAGGCGGATGCTCGGTTCATCGTCTACGAAAAGCAGGCTTCGACTAATTTCTCGTTGCGGCGGAGCAGGTTCGCCCGGCTTTGAGGGAAGTCTGCGGCGCAGTTCGTTCTCTTGCTCAGCAAGAACCGCATTCAATTCTTCGATGAGGGCAAGGAGCTTCTCCGAGTCGTGCTCATTTGCTGCACGACGCGCCAGTTCTTTCCAATCCTTGCGCTCGCCTTTCGGTTGCATAAATTTCTGGTGGGCTTTTTGCTGGCCTGCCTCAATCCGTTTGAATCATCACTTCGGTTGCCTTGATGATCGCAGTAACGGTATCGCCCTGCTTCAGCTTCAGTTCTTCCGCACTGCGCCGGGTGATGACGCTCTCAATAACGTTCTCACCCACTCGGAGAACCACGTGAGCCATGACATTTCCCAAAACAAGTTGCTGAATAGTTCCACGGAGTTGGTTTCGTGCAGAGATGGGCATACGCAATTATAGGGTTCAGTCTGACCTGCCTTTAGCACAGAAGTTCATCCCACTATTTTGTATTCTGTTTACATATCCGACATGCAGATTTCCAGCCAAATGCCGCTCCTGAAGCGGGCCGCCCCTGAAGCCCGCACGCGGTAAGGGAGTCCGAGATAAGGTCAACGCGACGTTCGGCTAGTGCTTCCTGA